>ERZ773069.557-NODE-557-length-24366-cov-5.229032_pt1 | contig 24366 bp, 21 predicted proteins | sample MGYA00580619_ERZ773069 | MGnify/ENA primary metagenome ERZ773069 (study PRJEB29015, sample SAMEA2738007) | human oral metagenome | biome: human oral; feature: human-associated habitat; material: dental | place: China | collected 2108 ...
GAGTGTTTCTGTTAATTATTGCTGTTTAATTGTTTATGTTGCCAACTCCCCGACAAACCATTATTACTTTAATCATCCACCTCATCAAGTTTAACAAATCTGTTACCTATTGCATATACGGTTACTATAGGAGATACTTCCATAAATACATTAGGATAGTTTTGTGCCAAGAATCTTCTTATAGCCGCTGACTGACTTGGTGAGCAGATACAGGTTATCATTTGCTTTTTCTCATTGGTATAAGCACCTGTTACATCATGCAAAGTTACACCTCTTCCAAGCTCGGTAAATATAAAGTTGGATATCTCTTTATGGTTATGTGATATTATGGAAACCTTATATAGCTTAGATCTGAATCCGAATAAGATGTAGTCCATAATATATATGTATGTAACATGGTTTACCAAGGCATAAAGTGCAATTTCCTTACTAAACACAAAGCCGATCATAACTATAATTATACCGTCCATTACAAGCATTATCTTACTTATGCTCACATCTTTAAAAACTTTTTTATTAAGTATTCTTGCTATGGTATCCGTTCCTCCAAAGGTATATCCCCTTCTTATAACAAGACCTGCTCCGACTCCATAAAATAAAGAGAAATATATACATACTATAAACATATCCCCCTGAACCAAGGTAAACTTCCATATGTTAGTAAGAACTAAAAGTGTAGGATACAGAATAGAAACGGTTATTATCTTTAGTGTAGCCTTTTTCCCTAAAAATATAAGTGCCAGCAAAAGTATGGCTATACTAAAACCGTAGTACAAATAACTGTAATTAATACCTGTAAACTTTTCCGCCATCTGAGACAGACCGGTTACGCCGCTTGTCGAAAGTTTATTAGGTATAAGTATCCAGTTTACCGACAATGCGGTAATTAAGCAACCGAAAAATATACCCGTTACATCCAAAAAAAGTTGATTTTTAATTAATTTCTTAGCCCACAGCATAACTGCCTCCTCAATTTGTTATATATTACACAATTTTTTGCCCACATTAGTACAAGGGACTGTCGCATCAACAAATGCTACAGACCCTTGTCTTTGTAGTAATTATACTTTTATAAATATGATATAGGTACAAAAATCTTGTACACATTTGATACCGGCTTACCTAGTACTTCTTTGTTCTTACGAACATTAAAAACATAAGCGTTATCCTTGTCGCTTACATCCTGGAAGCCCTAAGCTCTTAAGCTTATACTAAGTCTGAGAGCTTTTAACCTTGGTGTCATTCATATCAATATATCATTAAATTAATTACAAATTAATATGCCTTTGCAAAATACGCCAACTTCTTAGCAGGCTTACCGCAGCATACACACTTATCTGATATTACTTCTGTATCCTCAAACGGGAAACATCTTATGGTAGCAGCAGTTTCAGCCTTGATCTCAGCTTCACACTCTTCATCTTCACAGTGCATAGCTCTTATAAAGCCGGGTTTGCTCTCCAAAGCCTTCTTAAACTCTTCCATATTGTAGGCTGTAGATGTTCTCTCTATCCTGCTTGCTTTAGCCTTGTCAAACATATCCTTCTGTATCTGCACCATAAGCTCGGAAATTCTTTCATAAAGTTTGTCAAAGCTTACTTCTTCTTTTTCCAAAGTATCTCTACGAACCAATACAACCTTGCCGTTTTCTATATCCCTTGGTCCAAGCTCCAATCTTACAGGTATTCCAAGCATTTCCGCTTCGTTAAACTTAAATCCCGGACTCTTTTCCTTTGCCGCATCTATGTCTACTCTGAATTCTTTTTCAAGAAGTTCTTTGATTTCATATACCTTATCCAGTACACCTTCCTTATGCTGCTGGATAGGTATTATTCTTACCTGTGTAGGTGCCATCTTAGGTGGAAGTACCAGACCACGATTATCGGAATGTACCATAATAAGGCCGCCTATAAGTCTTGTAGATATACCCCATGAGGTGTGATAAGGATTGCTCTTGCCGCCGTTTCTGTTTTGGAATTCTATATTAAACGCCTTAGTAAAATGCTGTGCCAAAAAGTGGCTTGTACCGCATTGGAGTGCCTTACCGTCATGCATAAGAGCTTCTATAGTATAGGTATCTTCAGCTCCTGCAAAACGCTCTCTTACCGACTTCTTACCCTTTACTACAGGTATTGCCATCAAATCCTCTGCAACCTCAGCATAGATGTCAAGCATTTGCAAGGTTTCAACCTCGGCTTCTTCATAGGTTTCATGAAGAGTATGCCCCTCCTGCCACAAAAATTCAGAAGTTCTGAGGAAAGGTCTTGTGGTCTTTTCCCATCTTACCACTGAACACCACTGATTATAAAGATATGGCAAATCTCTGTATGAATTTAACCATTTCTTATACATTTCACATATAATGGTTTCTGAAGTAGGTCTTATTACCAGCCTTTCCTGAAGCTTTTCTCTGCCGGCATGTGTAACCCAGGCAACCTCAGGAGCAAAGCCTTCAACATGTTCAGCCTCCTTCATAAGTAAGCTTTCAGGGATTAGAAGAGGAAAGTAGCAATTCTTATGCCCGGTTTCTTTAAACCTTCTGTCTGCAAAATTTTGTATACTCTCCCATAAAGCATAGCCATAGGGCTTGATTACCATAAAACCCTTTACAGGTGAGTAATCAACCAAATCCGCCTTAGTAATGATGTCTGTATACCATTGTGCGAAATCATCTTCCATGTTAGTAATTTCTCTTACAAATTGCTGTTCTTTCTTCTCCATACATATCTCCATATCTTAATTTATGTCACAGTTCAGGTAACTTAGATCCACCTGTATAATATACCGAACGAAATCTTGCTTTCAGCTGTATATTATACATGTATACCTATCGGGCTACTGCCAGAGTGAATCTTCGTCTGATTTATAATTAAAACCTAAATTTTTTCAGTTTTAACGAAGATAAATAACCTACCCAAACTGTTACTAATTTATAACTTTATCTATTATAACATTACACTCAACAAAGGTATAATGATAATATTCATATTTAATTACTTATTAGTTAAGTTATTTTCAAACACTACACTTACATATACCATATAAATAATATATATGCAATAGCTATTATTTACAGTAATTTCAGCACTATTATAATTCAATTAAGGTCTTTTACATTTTTATTTTTCTTGATACTTTTTGTAGAGTTTTATATTTCTTTAGCTTTATTTAAGCTATATTTTTTCAAACATTGATTTTTCCCTATAATTAATTTGCTAAGCGAAAACTTTTCTCCCGCTTAGCAAACATAATTATAAAAACAAAAGATATACTTTATTTCAAAAATTAATTAAAACTAAAACTAATTGCTCTCTTTCTTTCTTGCTGCAAGTGCCAATGATACTGAAGTATAAGCCATAACACATACAACCAACCACTTAAGTATAGTAAGATCAAGTTCTGATACGAACTTAAACGCTACCCATACACCGAGAAGACCGAATATAGCTATTGCAAGAGAAGCTATCTTGTTATAAGCTCCCTCTTTAACAAACTTGATAGAAGCAACCGGCATAAGGTATGCACAAGAACCCATCATTATAGGGAATGCTACAAGTGGGCTCATTCCAAGTAAGTATACCAGTGCCATACATGGAGCATATAAACCTATACCTGCGGTCATAAGAGCACCGAGTATAAAGTTTACAACTATACCAATTACAAGTTTAATACCTGTAAGACCTACAGCATCACCACCACTTGGGAAAATACCACGTAATTGCAATACCAATATAACACCTGTTATAAATAAAGCTATAGCCATAGATATTCTTATAACATTGGTATGAAGTTTAGACACTATACCTGCACCGAGGTATGCACCTGCTACAGCAGCTATAAGCATACCTGCCAAGGTAATAGGCTCTACTTCTACTTTTTGTATAAATAGAAATGCTTCCAATACAACCGGAAGTATACAGCTTACATTAAGTGTTCCCGGTATAACTCTGTCCTCTGTCTGCTTTGCCGCTCTTAAAAGTGCAGTTGCAGGAGCAAAAGAACCTATACCTAAGGTATCGAAAAAGTTTACAATAAAACCTATAATACTGCTTATTATTGCATTTTTAGTTACATTTTTATCACTCAAAATCTCGTCTTTATGCTTAATTAAATCCTGTACAAATACTACTACAAAAGCTAAAGTTAATATACCTAGCACTATTAACAAAATATTCGCTGTGCTCATAAATTTCCCCCTAATTAATCATTTTTTGCTAACCACTTCTTTAGCATATCTACATACTTATCATTCTCATCTACATAGCACATATGCTTGGAATACTCGAAAAGTTCCCACTCCGCATTCGGTATAAGATCATACATGGTCTTTGCTATGTATGGAGAACATAAATCCTCTGAACCGCTTGCTATAAGACAAGGTGCAGATATCTTTGGTAACTTATCTGTATAATTATAATCTTTTAGTGAGCCTATGGGAGTAAACTCATTAGGTCCCCACCCTGCTATATAAGCTTCAGTACCTGACTTCTTTTTACGGGTCAGACATTCCGGAGCATTTTCGGGTACAGGATTATAACAATATCTGGACATAAACTCTTCTACTGCTTCTTCATACTCTTTTGAGCTATAATCGGAGCTTGATACAGCTTTATCTATAGCTTCCTGCATATGTTTTGGCATAAACTTTATCCTGCGTTTTTGCTCTCTTTCCCATATTTCACTGGAAGGCAAAGTACTTGATAATATATAACTTTTCACACCCTTTGGATCATGGTCGCAAGCATATATTATTGCAAGCATACCGCCCCAAGACTGACCCAGTATATGTATCTCATCAAGATCAAGGTGTTTTCTAAGCTGTTTTAACTCCTCAACCCATGTTTCCTTAGTCCAAAGTTCAGGTCTTCCATCTAAAAATGAATTACCGCAACCTATCTGATCATACATAATTATCTGTCTTTGGTCTTCGTCTGCAAGTCTGTCAAGTACTTCGAAGTAATTATGTGTAGAGCCGGGACCGCCATGAAGCAATAGCAAAGGCTTTTTATTATTACTTCTTTCTCCCACTATTCTATAATAAGTCTGATGCCCCAAATAAGGCATATAAGCCTCTGTAATTTTAGCCATATCAAGCCTCCTCTTTTATATATAACTTATCTAGTGTATATTTTTTGACAATCCTGAAACTGTTTATACTGATTTTTACAGGTACTTGCCCTATTAAGCCAAAGAATCTACTATACTTATTTAGTCGGCATCGTACCTGCGAAAATCAGTAACAAATTCGGTTAAGCTTTTACAAATAATACACCGGACCGCTGTCACAAACATAGACAGGTAATCCTACCCTTGAGCCGCTATGACAGCTGTATGGAACCTTTATTTTCAAATAATCAAATGTTATTCTTCAGGTACAACTATTATATCCTTGGTATATTTATTCAGTACTTCACAGCCATCCTCTGTAATAAGCACCAAATCTTCTATTCTTACACCGATTCCCTCATCAGGAAGGTATATACCCGGTTCTACAGAGAAGCACTGACCAACTTCTATTATCTCCTCATTTACAGAAGATACATCTCCCGCCTCATGATCTTCAAGTCCTATAGAATGTCCTGTTCTATGGGTAAAGTATTGTCCATAGCCCTTCTCTTCGATATAATTTCTTGCTGCAAGATCTACATCCTTCATCTTGTTTCCGGGCTTTGCTGCAGCTATACCTCTTAAGTTAGCTTCAAGAACTATGTTGTAGATTTCTTTTTGTCTTTCGCTTACTTCACCTATGAATACTGTTCTAGTCATATCTGAGGCATAATTTTTATAAAATCCGCCTATATCAAGTATTACGCAATCTCCACGCTTGCCCTTGCTGTCATCTGTAAGATGATGTGGATCTGCGGCACCCTTTGCATATGCTGTAATAGGTTCGAATGAAACCTCGTTTATACCATGTTTTTTGTATATCTCTTTTACTTTGTCACTTAATTCTTTTTCAGTTAAGCCCTTAGCTGCCCATGGTATAAGCTCATCCATTACATCATCATTGATAAGAGAAGACTTTATCATAAGCTCTTGCTCTTTCTTATCCTTGATCTGTCTAACCTTATCAACTATAGGAGAACCGTTAATAAATTTACTTCCTCCTCCAAGTTCTTGGAGTCTTAAAAGGAATTTAGCAGGCCAAGTCTTATCAATACCGATTGGCTTATCCTTAGTTACATATCTTGATAAAATCTCTACTCCATCTTCGATATCATCATAGTATACAACTTCCACACCCACATCACCTTCTTGCGGGAACAGTTTATTTATTACAAGCTTATGATTACCGTCTGTATTAACATACAGTGCAAGCAATCTTTCGCCCGGTACTATAAGTCTGCCTGTTAGATAAAATATGGCCATATGGTCAGATATAATCATCTGGCTTAAGTCCTGTTCCTTCATCTTGTTTAAAATACGCTCTAATTTACCAAAATCCATATTCATCACCTTTCAACTATAATTAATAATAGTATAAATTTTATTCTTCAGTTACCAATGCACTCAACTTCTTATCAAACATAAGCAATATCACTCCCGCTACTATAAGCAAGCCTGCTATAGTAAAATATGTATTTGCAAAAGGAAGCTTAGATATTGCCGCATATATAAATCCATAACTTTGACCTGCTACGAATACCGCTAGTGTCCACACTGCCATCATAAGTGATAGAAGTTTTGCAGGAGCATACTTGGATATAAAGGAGTTTCCAAGCGGAGAGAATACCATCTCACCTGTACTTAACAAGATACCGAACACTATTACCCAAAGTATAGACGCTGTTCCCTGACCTCTTACAACTTCAGCCAAAGCAAATACCACAAAGCTTAAACCTAAAATGATGATACCTAATGAAGTATGCTTAAATATACTAAAACCGCCTTGTGGTCTTTTACGAAGCTTAGTCCAAATCATACCAAGTACAGGTCCAAGAACTATACATAATAAAGCATTTTCTGAGTCAAAGAAGGAAGTAGGAATCTTAAAGTTTCCTATCTGCCAAAGCATTCTTACAGTTTCTTCATCTCCCCAGTGATAATACACAGGCATATATGCCAAGTACCAGAATACCCAAAAGATTGCTGAAAATGCTGATACTATAACTATGGCTGCAACTCTCTTTTTCTCTAAAGCGGTAAGAGGCTTGTTATCTGTTTGAACCTTTGTAGTTTTAACCTGATTCTCATCAAACTTAAACGGTCTTTTACCTGTCTCGCCTAAGAATTTCCAACCTACAGTAAAGCAAACTGCATTTATCAACATAATTATTGCACAGATAAGGAAACATATACGATATCCCTGCTGACCTGCCAAAATACCTATAATGGTAGTTCCGATAAATGAACCGACATTTACCATTGAATACTGTGTAGAAAATGCCTGATCAAGCTTATCCTTATCAGAGAATAATCTACCTGTTATAGAATTTGTCTGTGGCTTAAACAGTCCTGTACCGATAGCAACTAAAATTATCATTAAATTAACACTGACAATATTAGTTGCGCCTACACCTATAAAATATCCGGCTGACATAAAAGCCATACCTATAGGAACAAGATATTTAGCACCTACGAATCTGTCTGAAATAATAGATCCGAATATAGGTGCAGCATATGTCCATGCAACTAAGTTAGCTGTTGCAATAGCTCCTTGTGCATCATCAAGACCTATTCCACCTTCCATAACTTTTGCTGCTACAAACTGTGCAATCAACCATTTTGCTGAATAAAAGCTAAATCTTTCAAGCACAAATGCCAGGTTACAAAACCAATATCCAACATAATTACTACTTTTTTTTACATTCTCCCCCATTTTAACTCCTTTTCCCAAAGCCCAGCTATATAAGTCTTGTTTTGCATAATTACTTCAATACAAAACCGTACTTAACAGGGTCTGTGTCATCTATCACAAAGTGATTGAAACCGGTAATATAAGCTGAGCCTTTAACTCTTGGAACAACCGCATCGTAGTCGGCAACCTTGGTAGTCTCTACGATATCACCATAGAACAATGTTCCAAGTATACTCTCGTATACGAACTTATCGCCAACCTTAAGCTCACCCTTAGCATGAAGTGTAGCCATCTTAGCAGAAGTTCCAGTACCGCAAGGTGATCTGTCAACCTGTCCCTGTCCGAAGATAACCACATTCTTGTAAGTTGCTTCAGGATTAGTAGGCTCGTCAAAAATCTCAACCAGGTCTACAGTCTTGATATGAGCAAGTGTAGGATGCTGAATCTCAATTTCTTTATTGATAATATCTCTTAACTTAAGAGCCTTTTCTGTAAGTTTAGAGGTATTCTCAGGCTTGATCTCAAGTCCGAGTTGCTTAGCATTAACTATAGCAAAGAAGCTTCCACCGAATGAGATATCAAATACTATCTCCTGACCGTCAAGCACAACCTTCTGATCTTTCTTGTAAAGGAAGGCAGGTACATTTATGAAAGATACATTTTGTACTTTACCGTTCTTTACCTCTGCCTTAGCTCTGATAAGTCCTGCAGGTGCTTCAAGTGTAACCTCTGTTACAGGCTCCTTCATAGGTACCATACCTGTCTCTATTATGGCAGTAACAGCACCTATTGTACCATGTCCGCACATGTTAAGGTATCCGCCTCCGTCCATGAAGATGATACCGAAATCAGCTTCTTTATTGGTCGGTGCAACCAAGATAGAACCGAACATATCATTATGTCCTCTCGGCTCAAGCATAACTGCAGTTCTGATGTGATCCATATGCTCTTCAAGATATGCTTTCTTCTCCGGCATGGTATCGCCGGGTACATGGGTGATGCCACCGGTAATAATTCTGGTAGGTTCTCCTGCTGTATGAGAATCTATGGCTTGCAATCCTCTTGAAAAAATCATACTACTACCTCCTTGAAAAAATTATTTTTTTGCTTTTCTCATTTTTAACTTCAAAAATGCCACAGCCTTTTTAGCATCTATTTCGTCTACGGCATTTTCTCCCACGACCTCGGTTTCAGTACCGTCCGCTTTAGACATATCCACAATAGTATCCATATACTTATTGCTTACTACAAAATTACCTACGGTACCGTTAAAAGTAACTCCGACTACAGGTATTTCTCTGCTTCCTATTTCCTCAAATGTATTCGCAAAGTCCACATGTGAGTTACCCCAACCGTCACAAGATACTATACATCCGTCAACTCTCATTGCCTCAAGAATCTGTGCCGTTCTTTGTCCTACTCTATTTTTTTCCACATTATCCTGAGGAGTTCCTACTATTATAACTCCTGCCAGATCCAAGTCCGTATCATTAGAAAGCACATCCAGTAAAGGATCTCTAAAATGATGTAAACTGGTTTCTTTTGTAGATGGTCCTACTCCCATAAATACCTCCTAAGTTAGAGATCTGAGTATGCCGTCCCTGTATTCATTAGGTGAAAGTACAACCGGCATATTTCCCAGATCTATTATAGATATACCGCCTTCAAAACCTGAGGGGTCATTGGGGAAAAGCAAATTATCATACATAGCCCCCTGACCTGCAACTTGCTTTACAAGTGCAACTCTTTTTGCGTTGGGTCTTATGATATCATAAAATTCATGTACTTCATCGGCATGCTTTGCTTCTTGTTTCTTTAGTACTTCTCTGATTTTTGAAACTATATGATCACAGGCTTTAAATGCCGCATTCGGAAGTCTTCTGTCATACACTTCACCGCCTTTGATAAGAACATCTATATGTATGATATAGTCTCTTTCCGCAGGGGTTCCGGCTTTACCGAGTTTTATTTGTTCTTTAAGTATTCCCTCTGAAGAACCGAACTCATACATCTGTCTTCCGTCTTGGTCACAGCCTGTAAGCATAACATAGGCTCCGGTCATAGTGTATGTTATACCGCTTCCTATCTTACCGAGTACCTTGGTAGATATAGGCATAATATCCATTATGGTATTGATTTCCACATCATGCTCACGAGGTTTGATTATATTAATTTCTATCTTCTTAATAAGCGGATCTTCAATTGAGTTAATTATTTTTTTATCAATCTCTAAAACACCTTTAGAAAAAGCAAACTTATCAGATGATACTACTTCTTTTACATCAAATGCCTTAATAACTAACCTTCTTAACTCCATATTTTACTTCCTCTCTAAAAAGCTTTATTTAAAAAAGCTGTCGTAAATAAGATTTTTAAGATTATTAATTTAAAACGTTCAAACTATATCTTATCTAAAAATCTAATTTTACGACAGCCTAATGTAAATATTAAACCTTAGCAGAGTACTCGTAAGGTAGTGGAACTATCTGACCAGCACTTGGAATCTCTAATATTTCTTCGAGAGCAGCCTTAACTATAGCTGTCTGCATCTCATTATCATGTGGCGCACCTGCATTGGCACCCATAGGAACCAGCGGAGCAACTGCTCTTGGAGTTCCGTTTTGTCTAACAACCGGTGGTAAAGCTGCAATTATTATTGTAGGTATACCGGCTGCTTCTATCGCTCTCTGCACAATCACGGCAGTTCTATGACAAGTACCTCAACCTGCGGTCATAAGCACGTAGTCAACCCCTTCGTCCTTAAGCTTTTGAGCAATTGCAGGACCGGTCTCGTTAGTAAACTTAGCCTGGTCTCCACCACCACCCATGAAACCGTAGTGAATTGGTGCTACTGCTTTTATAAATCCTTCTTTTGCAAGCTCCTGTAATCTCTCGATTGGGAACATACAGTTAATATCCTTGTTAACGTCACCGTTATCATATCCACCGTGTGATACCATAAGCTCATCTCCATGAACGGTACCCGGTATTTCTCTAAATGTGAAATCTCCTGCCAAGTTAAATCTCTTATCAGTTTTAAGATGTACACCTGCTGCTGTTGCCAAAGCTACTACAGCATCCTTAAGAGGCTTTGTAGCCGGTGCCCATACTGGCGGAGGAGTTACAGGTACAAATATCTCTGATTGTAACCCTTTTACTATAACGCTCATACATTTTCCTCCATTTCTTTCATACTTCTATGCATCAAATTTTGTTCATATTTTTCATTTATTTCAGGACCTAAGACTTCAGGATAGCTCAGTAAAAAACCAACCTCAAGACCGGGCTTTAATTCATAGTCCGTAATTACCATTCTCTTAGGCACTCTGAGACTGCCCATTCTGCCTTTTAAGTCTATACCTATTAAGCCGTCCTTTACCTCAACTATCACACCTTCTACATAATTTTCCGTAGAAGTATATCTTAAATTATACATATACTACCTCTGTATTTTGATGCTTTTAACTTATTCTTTCTCGTATATCTCAATACGCTTCTTGCTCTTTGGAAGTACCTGCTCATTATCTTCAAGCTCTATCTTGATGCCAAGTGCCTTCTCAATGATCTCAACATTGTTCTGCTTAACATTCGGATTCCACTTTCTTTCAGCATCCTTTGTTGTCTCTCCTGCCATAACTGACTTTAACATAGTTAAAGCTCTGATAGCATCTTCAGGACAAAGTGTATTGTTAGAAAGAATCTCGTTCTCTATACCTTGAGCTGACTTGTTGTTATCAACCATGTTCTTCATGTACTTGTTACCTACAACGAGTGCTCCCTGTACTGCTGAGTAGCTTACACCAACTACCTCAACACCTCTCATACCTATTTGCTCATGATGTGAAGCAAAGTCGATATGGTTGTTACCGAATCCCTCTGTTGTAATAATAGCACCGTCTACGTCCATAGCTTCTACCATCATACCAAGTCTCTTTGATACATAGAATTTCTCAGCATTGATCTGTGGTGATCCTACAAAGATAACACCTGCAAGGTCGATATCTTCATCAGCAAGAGCTTCAAGTACAAGCGGTTCACGGAAGTAATGTCTTGATGTCTCCTTAGAAGCAGGTCCGATACATGTAAGAGCATGTATACCGCCGTCTATTACTTCAAGCGGAGAAAGTACTACCGGAAGGTTACCCAGGTCAACATTCGGCTTAGCACCAAGTGTACCTACAGGCTCTACAGGAAGTATTAGGTTATCGTGCATAGCGCCCTGTCCCATGATCTCCTTAACGATTACAACCTTCTTGTGTCCCGGTCTTCTCTTTTGAACAAACTCATTCTCAAATACAACTAATGATGCATCAGCCTTCTTTAGTGCCTTTCTGATCTCATCAGTGATATGATCAGATGCCTTGTGAGCTGCCAAAGGTCCCGGTCTTTCCATGTTGGTATGTGCTTTGATGACAACTTCTGTCTTAATAAAAATGTCACCCTTATCGGGAGCGCCCGGTCTTCCCCACATGATGTTTCTGTCCATCTCACCTTCTGAAGAACCGAACTCACCTATCTGAACTCCGCCTTCATCGGTACCGGTAACTACCATAACAACGCCGTCCATTACTCTGGTTACACCCTCACCGAGTTCGCCTTCTTCTTTACAAGCTATAGGCTGAACATCCATGATGGTCTCTGAGTACTTGCCGTAATCTTCAGGTGTAATAATTTCAAGTTTAACTGAAACTACTAAATCCTGTAAATCTGCTGACTCTTCAGCAAGACCTTTTCTGATATAGAGTGTTGTACCTTCAATCTTGGTCTCATCACCCATTTTAACACTGTCTATTTTGAAGTGTTTTCTTTTTAATGACCTGAGAACTATCTCTTCAGGCTCTTCTTTTACCTCAATTATTTCTCCAGGTGCTGCTGCAGGTACTACTGCCGCTACAGGTGCTGCTGCTGCAACTGCTGCAGGTGCAACTCCCATCTGTGCCGCCACTGAAAGCGGTATTTCAAGGCTTATATTCTTACCTTCACCTATATTAATTCTTACACTTCCTGCTGAACCTGCTACAGGAGCAAAACTTGGAGCTGCTGCCGGAACGGCTGCCGCTTCTACAACTTCTGCAACTTCTGCTGCAGGTGCTTCCTCTGTCGCACTTGCCTTAGATTTTGCACCTTCAACTAAAGCATTGGTAAGTGGTGTAAGTGCATCTGAAGTCTTAATAAGCTTCGCACCTAAAACCTCTCCTATAGTCAAAGTATCTTCTCCTATTTCCAATAGACCTGAATCTACTAAATCAGGGAATATAGCCGGATCCTCAAGATTTGAGGGATCAATTACTGTGCCTGCTTCAAATCTGCAGCATAACACGGCAGGATCATTTTCATGCGCCTTAGCTGTTTCTACTGTGATTGACATAGAAATCCTCCTTATATATTTTTATAGAAAACTAAATCTTATTTAGTCTTTCTTTCTTCTATATAGTCTGTGACCGCCAGCCCTTAACGCATAATCTGTTGTATGATACATTGGAACTCCTAACCTAGAAGTTACTTTAGCAACTGTGTTCGTTCAGTCCTCACAAGTTCCTACCATAACTACTTCTGCACCCATTTTCTTGAGTTCCAGTACCTTTTCAGCCTGCCCCGGGCATATACCGGGCAATTCACATCTAAATCTACCATTAACTTCTTTCATTCTTTTACATTTTACAGAACCGACTATCTCAGCTCCCATATCTGTAGCTATTTGTGCAAGCTTTTCATACTGTGCACCGCACTCACATTCAATAAAACCTACTTTTCTATGATCTTCTATGAATGGCATTGCTACTATGATACCACCGAGTGTCTTAACAATAGGAGCATTCTCTTCTCCATGTCTTCCTGTAAAAGGTCCACCAAGTACTATTTCTCCATGCGGCTCTACATATCCTCCGCAATCATCTATATAGTCTTTAATACAAGCACCTATAGGTTGATCCAAAAATACCTGTGGATTTTGTACTCTACCGGTAACTGTTATATCCTTTGTCATAACCGGCATCTTATCCTCTATGGCTCTTGCAACATTTCTCAGGGTCTCTACATTGCTTATTACAGCCCTTGCTTCTATTGGTAATGCTCCCGGTGGAAGCTCTATACCTAAGAACTCTCTTACTATAACTCTTTCATCTCCTGCCGGATACATATCCGGTAAGAACTTGACTTTTATGTCAGGGAAATTCTTACAAGCCTTTGCTATAGCTATCATTTCTTTCTGATGCTTAGGCTTTATAGCTACAATACCTTTTGTAGTTCCTGTTATTTCCATAACATACTTCATGCCGCGTAAAACTTTCTCAGGTTCACGAAGTAACATAGCCATATTATGCTCTAAAAGCGGCTCACACTCTGCTGCATTAGCAAATAAATATCCGCCTTCAACTTTGGTACCGTACTTTACATGGCTTGGGAATCCCGCACCGCCGGCACCGACTATACCTGCCTCTTTAATAAGCTCTAAAGGCTCGGTAGCTTCAAGTCTTACATAATCATCAAGGTCTATCTCCCCGATAGTCTCAAGTACTATACTGCTATCTGTAACTTCAACTACTTCAGCATTGGCACTTGCATGTATATTTGCACCTAAGCCGTTCGGCTTTGCAATAAGCTGTCCTCTTTTAACCTTGTCCTTAGTATGAACTACAGGCTCACAAGGACCGCCGACATGTTGCCTTAATGGTATAACCAACCTCATATTTTCACCTCCTCTTCTTTTATATTCTTGAACTAGGAAGTCTTATTTTAGTCATTTTAACTATTTTTTCCTTATATCTCTTGAGCATTTTAGTTTATATATGACTAAGAACTTTCCTAGGATATTGTAGCATATCTTAACAAATATAACCAGTTATTTATTTATATTTTAAAAAATAACTTTATATTTAATTTTTCAGTAAGATTGTTAAAATAGTGTTAGGGAGAGCCTTTTACAAGACTCTCCCTAATATACAGCTTTTTTTTATTTTTTTCAATTATTATTGCACTTGATTTTATACATTTTAATCTTCAAAAAACTTCAAATTGTCATTTTTGATACTTTTAGTTTATTTAGTATAAATTAAGTCAACAGGCTTATAGCCTTCTAATTCAATACTTATATTAACAGTCTTACTAAGGTCAACACCTTCAAGTGAAAGCTCCAGTCCGGTAACTGTTCCGTAAGCTGAATTTTCTACTATTTTGTAATTTCCCCTGCTAACCTTATCACGACTAAATATTACCTTGTTTAATTCAGTACCGTTTACCTTGACTTTAAAAGGAGTTCTGCCTCTTTTTATTTCTTCAAGATAATCTTTTACAAATAAGCTGTTTGTATCAAAACTAAGTACCGCTCTGTCGCTTCCGAAGTAATCCGCCTTTTTAAATGTTACAGTAGGACTTTTTACATCTTTTGTGATTTTGTATTCAACCGGCTCATAACCGTCCACTGTGATCTTAACCGTATTTACATCCTTGTTAAGTCCATCGGGGCTAAGCCACATGGTAGCATCATCATAGGCAACATAAGATTTACTTACATCTCTTCCACTTAAGTTTTCTCTTTTTGAATATTTCACACCGTTTATTTCTACCACTGCTGCATCGGAGTTAATAAATTCATAAATATCCGCAACCGACATCTTTTCCTTATCAAATACAAGCTCGTAGTATCTGTTGAACGGCATTCTTTCAATTCTTGAATACTCAAAACTTTTTACTAAAGGAGCAGCCTTTAATTTCTTTGCACTTATATAACTTGTATTAACAGCCTTGTATCCGTCAAGCTCCAAAGTTATATTTACAGGCTTAGTCATATCTACATCTTCAAGCGAAAGTTCAATACCTGTAAGGGTTCCGTAGGCTGAATTTTCTATGAATTTATATTTACCCTTGGAAATCCTTTCACTTCTGTAACTTACTTTAGTGAATGTACTGCCATTAACACTGATCTTAAAAGGAATTTTCCCTCTTTTTATGTTTTCAAGGTAATCTTGCATATAAACGGTACTTGTATCAAACTCAAGTTTGAGCCTGTCTGAGCCGGTATTATCAGCTTCCTTAAAGGTTAAGCTTGGTGGCGTAACCGTCTTATCTACCTGCCCACTAAATACCTCATAGCCGGGCACGGTGATTTTTACGGTATTTTCTTCCTTATTAAATCCGTCCGCACTAAGCCAAATACTTCCGTCATTATAACTCACATAAGAATTAACTATACCGCTTCGGTTAAAGTTTTCTTTTTTACCGTACTTTACACCGTTGACCTCTACCACTGCCTCATCAGAGTTGATAAACTTGTAAACCTCTTCTACAGATATTGTATCTGTATCAAATACCAACTTATAGTATCTGTTATATGGCATATTTACAGTCTTTGAGTATTCCGTATTCTTTAGCACCGGAGCTTTCTTTAATGTTTCTTGCGGATTTTCCTGCTCCTTAGGTGTTTCACCGGCAGTTTCAACATTTACCTTAATTAATTTATTGACATAGCCTCTTGCCAATACATGTATGGTATACTCACCTGTTTCACTAAAAAGTCCCGGCATAAATGCAATTTTAGTATCTTGAATCTCATAGTAATCATTCATGGATGTGCCGCCGGCACTTGCGGTATATACAAATCTGCTGCTACCGTCAGGCTTACGCATATTTATAGAAGTTATGTCAGAAAGATAAGCTCTTGCTGCCGCCTCTTCACCTACTGCCTGAACCTTTACTTCTTCACCTACTTTGTAAGCTGCACCACCACTTTTTTCTACAAGTGCAAGACTTGTATCAGGGCTGCTTTGGTTTACTTTAAGAGTGACATCATTGACCTTATAACCTGTTGCTTCTATCCTAAGTACATGATTTCCTATCATAGGAGGATTATAAGAGTTAAATGCTGACGGATAGATCTTCAGTTCTTTCTTATCAGCGTTAAACTCGTATTGTTTCAAATATGAATCTGAACGAAGCACGGCACTGTTTCCATCCATACTAAGGCTTGTAATAGCAGCAAAGTATTCAGGATCATCAGTGGTTAAGGTAAATATCTCTCCCTTATTAGCAACTGTTCCCATGATTGCAGGTTGCACTTTTCCTACCTGATTTCTAAATGCGGTAGTAGTTCCGAGTAAACCGTCCTCCAGTACCAGCTTGATATCACGAGGTCTTTCCTGTGTAATGCTTGAAGCACCTATTTCTTTAAAGCCTTCAAAGCTTAACTCCCTTTGCTCGTTGATTCTTACTTCTTTTACGGCATCAAGATAGTTCTCGAATTTATACAAGGTTGTAGCATCGGAGTTCATTACATAATCAACTTTTGAAACATCAAACCACCTTTTTACTACAGCCTTGGAACTTTCGTTATTTCTTCCAAGCTCATTTAATATAAGTGCATTTATAAGCAGGTCATGGTTAAACTGACAGTTTCCGTTAACATAGCCGCCTATGCCCGCCTCCGAATCAAAACTTGCAGATCCGCCGCTTTTTCCGCCACCTGTAGCACTTGAAACAACATCTATTCTCTTAGTTTTAACCTTAGCAGGTGTGTTTGCCGTGCTTAAAACACCGCTTGCCTGAGTCTGAATGTTATTCTTAAGCACTTCAACCTTTTTACTTATAAGCTGATAGCCGTCAGCATACAGACTTATAGTATAAATACCCTCTTCATCGGTATTTATCTTTTTATTCGCACCCTCGCCGCTACTTCCCGATATGGTAAGTAAGTCACCGATCACATACCAGTCTTTTATTCTTTCCAGCTCTACCACAGCACCTGAAGGCTTGGTAAGCAGAAGTCTTTTTGCAACAATTCTGATATCATTACCGAAACTCTCACCGTTTTCACCCTTGATGGTAAACTTTATATCTCCACCGGTTACAGGGCTTGGAGTCGATGAACTTAAAATCATTTTGAAATTAGTTGCATCAACCAAATGTATAGGTACGGTTCTTGTTTCTCTCACATAGCTTGAGGCAATATTTAAGTAGTATCTTCCTCTGTTTACTACATTGGACTGAGGAAGAGCTATCTTTATAACTCCGGTATTACCGTGACCGCTTTCTTTATAGGTTTCAAACATCATATTGCGGTTTAATATGTTGTACTCAGGATTAAGTACCTTTATATTGGTGATCTGATCAAACCATTGTTCATGATCTTCGTTTTCAAGTGCAAACTTAACTACTAACTCACCGTGCCCCATAGCATCTATTTTAGTGTCGGGAGTCCAGTATTTTATAGGAGCTTTAACAATAGACTTACGCTCTCTTTCACCCTTAAGATCAAAAGTCGTATGAGTTAAGCTGTCTCTTACATTGCCATCTTTATCATAATTATCAAGATAGTAATCAAATCTGGGTATACGACCGTTAGTTATTAAGTAGTCCGGCATATCCGAAGCACTTCCTGCCTGTGGAGCTGTAACGACCTCTCCTGCCTTAGTTTGATTAAGAACCACTTCCTGCACTGCACCGTCAGCATTTCTTGTAACCCTAAGCACCTTAGGGCTGCTTACCGTACTTCTCCACTTAACTATAGTTCCCTCATCATCAACCGGGCTTACCGAACCGCTTATATCTGTCCCATCTATTTCAATAGTGTAATCCTGCCAGTTTCCGCTTGCAAACACTATTGATACATATCTTGCCCAACCTATCTCGGAATTTATCATTCTTGTTTGTGATTTTACAAGTAAGGACTCTGCATTGCTTGGGCTTGCCTTTTGAGTATCCTCTGTTCTATCTTCTACTTTATCCTCTACATCGGCTTCTTTTTTATCTTCTGCCTTTTCTTCTTTCTTGGGCTTTTTATAGGCATCCGGATCTTTGCCTTCAGCTATGTACTTTTGCCTCCATCTTTCTATGGAAGCGGAACTTGTTGCATCCGGTTTCTTTGAAGCGATATCTTCTTTTGAATCTTCAGCCGACTATACACTGTCTTGTTTATTTTCAGCTACAGAACTATCTTTCCTATCTTCTACAGCCTTATTGTCTTCTAAAGTTTTCTTATCTTCGGCAATAGCCTTATCTTTTGCAACCTTCTTATCTTCGGTAATAGCCTTATCTTCGGCAACCTTCTTATCTTCGACAAAGGCTTTATTATCTTTCTGAATGTTGCCGGCAATATGTTCATTGCTGCTAATATTGCCATTTTGTTGTTTATCTTCTAATTGGCTGTTATTAAAAGTCTTATCTTCCCTAACGGTATTGTCAGTTGTTGTATCCTGCTTTGTGCTGTTTTCTGCCGGAAGTGAGGTTTTTGAATCATTTGAGGTCAAAGAGCTTCCTGAACCGCCTGAACCTCCAAAGCTTCCAGAACCGCTTGAACTTCCAAAACCTCCAGATGCCTTTGTAGGCTTATTTTGAGTAGTGTTTGTTACAGGTTTTACGCTGCTATATCCCGGCTTTTTTGACTTTTGTACTTTGCCGTCTTTATCTACGATCCTTCCTTCGGCATTAAGTGTATACCCATCAGGTGTAGTTGTATTTACAGCCAAACTTCCATCTTTATAGAAAAAGTAATCATACTCATCTACTACCTGCCAAGACTTGAGCATCTGACCTTGGCTTGCATCCTCAGCAGTACTTAAAAAGTACCAATTTCCATCAGCATCCTTAAACCATCCGGTCTTCATAGCACCTGTAACGGGATCAAAATAATACCATGCATCTTTTATTTGCACCCATGATTTAAGTAAATTGTTTGCAGAGTCATAGTATTTCCATGTTCCATTCTCCTGTTTCCAAGTACCTTCCCCTTGTGCAAAGCTTGTATAGGGAACACTTTGCAAACTTAGACATACAGATGTAAATATACATAGTAATGACTTCCCGGTAAATGTTTTTCGCATATTTATCCTCCATTATATATAGTCTTAAAGCCCCTTCTAATATTTATCACCCAAAGTTGGCTTAAGTACAAAAAACTTCAAATTTCTACATAATTAGTATATACTAACATAAGGCTTAAGTGTATGTTAGCCTATGCTTACTGTCAATAAATACACAATCTTGTTTCTTATAAAATACCAAATTACAGTTAAGCCGGATCAGATGTATAATATATACCTGAAGATAAGTTTTAATCCGCCATATTATGCATATATTTCTATCAGACTGATGTTTGCATTTATCTGCTATATTATACATATATACCTATCAGACTACTGTGGCATTCATCCTCATCTAAGCTATAAATAAGAGTTAAACTTTTTTATTTTTTAACAAAGGCAAATTACTTACTTAAACTCTAATAAATCATTAAACTGTCTTTCTATTTGATAATATTGTATAATCAGTATTAAGCTGCTGAAACAGTTACAATAATTTTAGTTCTAGTAAATATATACAAATTTTGGCTTATTTTTTAACAAGGAGTTTATTTTGAAAAATTATGAGATAGAAAGGAAGTTTCTTCCGACTAATGACAAAGAAGTATTATCAATAATAAAAGATTTACCCTATAAATCCATGGTACAGGGCTATCTTAATTTAAGACCTGTAGTGCGTGTAAGAAAGGAAGACGATGAGTATTACCTTACCTATAAAGGAGAAGGAAGCATTGCAAAGGAAGAGTACAACCTAAAACTTAATGAAGAAAGTTTTTATAATCTTCTAAAAAAATGTGACGGTAATATAATCGAAAAAGAACGCTATAATGTTAAGTTAAGCGATAAGCTTGTTGCAGAGGTGGATATTTTTAGGGGAAAGTTTGAAGGACTTATACTTATAGAAGTGGAGTTTGAGAATGTTGAGGAGGCTAAAGTCTTTACAGCTCCTGATTGGTTCGGAAGGGATGTAAGTTATGAAAAAGAGTACCATAATGCATATATGAGTACTTTGGCATAGCGGGCGAGAGGGGAAATTCCCCCTCCCGCATGCCGCCTTTACCTCTAAGCTATCTCCTGCTCAACAGTGACCAATTTATCTGAAATAATTACCTTAGTCGGACACTTCATAGCACATCTTCCGCACTCAATACATTTACTGTAATCAACCAAGGCAACATTTCCCACCATGTGTATAGCGTCGTCCTGACATTGCTTAACGCACATAGTACAGCCTATACAGCCTACGCTACACTTATCTTTTACAGTCTTACCCTTATCCTGTGAATTACACTGTACCAAAGTCTTTGCCTTATATGGCACCATGTCTATAAGTTTCTTAGGACAGGCACTTACACACTTACCGCAGGCTACGCACTTTTCCTTATCAACCAAGGCTATTCCGTCAACTATATGTATTGAGTCGAATTCACAAGCCTTTACACAGGAACCGTAGCCCATACAGCCGTATTCACAAGACTTTCCGCCTGCTCCCGGTACAACCATTGCACCGTTACAGTCATACAGTCCTGAATATGTATAGAGTTTTTTAGTGTAGTTGCAATTTCCCTTGCACTTTACAAAGGCAACTTTTTTCTCACTTGCACCTACATCATCAACTCCCATAATAACTGCAATCTTAGCTGCTACAGGCTGTCCTCCGACCGGGCACTGATTAACTTTTGCTTCACCGCTTGCTATAGCCTTTGCCAAACCGTCACAACCCGGATATCCGCAAGCACCGCAGTTATTGCCCGGGAGCGCTTCTCTTACCTGTATTTCCTTCTCATCTACTTCTACTTTAAAAACTTCACTTGCTATACCAAGCAAAACACCTATTAAAATACCTACTATACCTACCGTTACGGTAGCAATTACAATAGCTGTCATACATACCTCCTTATATAAGCCCTGAGAATCCGAAGAATGCTATAGCCATAAGACCTGCGGTTATTAATGTTATAGGCATTCCCTTCATCACATGCGGTATTGTATTAAACTCTATTTTCTCCCTGATACCTGCCATAAGTATTATAGCCAAGGCAAATCCGCAAGAAGTTCCCACTCCGTACAAAAGACTCTCTAAAAAGTTATACTGCTTTGCAACATTATCCAAGGCAACTCCAAGCACCGCACAGTTTGTAGTTATAAGAGGCAGGAACACTCCCAAAGACTCATAAAGGCTTGGCATATTCTTTTTAAGTACCATTTCAACAAACTGCACCAAGGCTGCGATAACCAAGATAAATACTATAGTTTGCATATATTCAAGTTTTAACGGAATAAGCACATGAGTATATATCAAACTCGCTGCCATAGAAGATATGGTAATAACAAATATAACCGCCATTCCCATACCGCTTGAAGTTTCAACCTTCTTGGATACACCTAAAAACGGACACAGTCCTAAAAATCTGCTTAGCACCACATTATGCACAAGTGATGCTGATATAAGAATTAATATTAACTCCTTCATATTTCCCCCTTACTGCTTAGACGGGCATGATGATGATGCACCACATCCGCTACATCCGCCGCAAGCCGGCTGTCCTTCATCTTCCTTTTTCTCTACATTGGTAGCACTTGGAGCTTTGAATTTATTTTGTAAGGCTGTGAGCAAAGCCAGTACAAAGAAAGCACCCGGAGCCAAAACAAATATAGATATATGATAGTCGCTTGGAATTATCTCATAACCGAACACCGAACCTCCTCCGAGAAGTTCCCTGCACATACCTATTACTGTAAGTGCTATGGTAAATCCAAGCCCCATTCCAAGACCGTCAAGGAAGGAAAGCCATGCTTTATTTTTAGAAGCATAGGCTTCGGCTCTTCCGAGTATAATACAGTTTACGACTATAAGAGGTATATATATACCGAGTGCCGCATTTAAGCTTGGTAAGAAACCTTCTATTAAAAGCTGCACTACCGTAACCAAAGAAGCAACTATAACTATAAAAGCCGGTATACGCACCCTATCGGGTATAACATTTCTAAATATTGATATCAGCCAGTTAGACATCATAAGTACCACCAAGGTAGAAAGTCCCATACCCAAGCCGTTAACAGCGGATGTAGTTACCGCAAGAGTCGGACACATTCCAAGCATAAGTACAAAGGTAGGGTTTTCTTTTACAATACCGTTATATAATCTTTCCATAGACTCATTCATAACTATCCCTCCTTACTTTATATAATTTTTAACGAAATAAACGGCAACATTTACAGCATTGGTAACCGCATTACTGGTAATAGTAGCACCGCTTATAGCGTTGATTTGATTATCTGAACTTGCTCCGGTTTTGGTTACTTCAAAACTGTCAACCTGTTTTCCTGCAAACTGAGTATAAAACTCCGGCTCTTTAGCCCTCATACCAAGACCCGGAGTCTCGGCAATAGTAAGAAAGGCTATACCTGTGACCTTTAAGTCTTTATCTATACCTACGGTTATCTGAACTTCACCGCCGTATCCGTCTTTTGAATGTGTTATAAGCACATGACCTATTACATTGCCATCTTTATCTAAGGCATCATTTACTTCGTCTACTCCTACATTTCCGTAACCAAGTTCGGTCAAAGCCTGGGAATTTTCGCTTATAGCTGCCATTGCATCGGTATTTTCCTTAAAATCACCGGCTTCGCCAAAAACTTCCTGATAAGCTTTTTTCTTTGCATTTAATTTAGCCTCTGCTATAGGACCTTTTGTAATTTCATATACTGTTCCAAGTGATACACCGGATATAAGAGTTATCAAGCAGAGTATAATAGCATCCTTTATAAATCCACCTTTTTTCATGCTGCTTTCTTCCTCCTTCCGAACGCTTTCGGTATTGTAACTCTTTCCAAAAGAGGTACAACTATATTACCTATAATTATTGCATAAGATACACCCTCGGCACTTCCTCCGAATAATCTGAAAAGTCCTGTAAGTATACCTATAAATACTGCAAATAATATCTGTCCGAGTTTGGTAATAGGTCTTGTAGCATAGTCGGTAGCCATAAAGAAAGCACCGAAGATAAGACCGCCGGCGAATAAATGACCAAGCACAAAGTATATATTATGTTCTCCGAAAATAAATACGAATATTGCTACGGTAAGTATATAAGTTACAGGTATCTCAAAAGATATAACTTTTCTCGCAAGAAGATATACAGCACCTATTAAAAGAGCTATAACAGATACCTCTCCTATAGTTCCGGGTATAGTTCCTATAAATAACTTGTTCAAATTATATAAATTGTAGAAAGCATTGCTTCCTGCCGCAGCGGTTGCACCTGAAGTTGCAGAAACGGTAGCTCCTGATACGGCAGTAGTTGCTTTAAGTGCCGCAAGCGGTGTAGGAGTTGACAAAGAGTCAAAACCCAATTGCTTAGAAGTAAAGTCCGTCATCTTTCCTGCAAACGATATAAGAAGAAAACATCTTGCAGCAAGCGCCGGATTCATCCAGTTTTGTCCAAGTCCTCCATATAACTGCTTTACAACCACTATAGCAAATATAGCACCGAGTATCGGAATCCACACCGGTATCTGGGGCGGCATATTAAGCGCAAGTATCATACCTGTTACCGCAGCTGAATAATCCCCTATACTGATAGGTTTTTTAGCTACCTTACAATATACATACTCTGTAGCCACGGCAGCCGCCACAGTAAGTATAATTACCGCAAGACTGTAGAATCCGAAGTTCCAGACTCCAAAAGCCGCAGCCGGAAGCATGGCTATAAGCACATCTCTCATAATATCCTTGGTGCTGCTTGCTGCCCTTACATGAGGTGATGA
>ERZ773069.561-NODE-561-length-24311-cov-4.598738_pt1 | contig 24311 bp, 19 predicted proteins | sample MGYA00580619_ERZ773069 | MGnify/ENA primary metagenome ERZ773069 (study PRJEB29015, sample SAMEA2738007) | human oral metagenome | biome: human oral; feature: human-associated habitat; material: dental | place: China | collected 2108 ...
GTGAGCGCCGTGCGGAAGCCCTCGAGGTGCATGCCTCCCTCGTCGGTGTAGATGTCGTTGGCAAAGGTCATCACGATCTCCGAGTAGCCCGCGTTCCACTGCATGGAGACCTCTACCTCGCCGCGCTTGTCGACGGGCGCGCCCTCCTCGGAGCTGCCCTCGATGTAGATGGGCTTGGAGCAGCCGGGCAGGATCGTCTTGCCCTCGTTGAGGAACTTGACGAAGTCCACGATGCCGCCGGAGTAGCAGAACTCATCCGTGCGGGGCGTGAGCTCGCGCTCGTCGACGAGGGCGATCTTGAGGTTCTTGTTGAGGAAGGCCGTCTCCTGCAGGCGGTTGCGCAGCACCTCGTAGTCGAAGACGGTCGTCTCGAAGATTTCCTCGTCGGGCCAGAAGGTGATGGTGGTGCCGGTCGCCTTGGAGCTGCCGACCCGCTTCATCTTGCTGGTCACCTTGCCGCGCGAGAACTCCATCTCCCAGATGCCGCCGTCGCGCTTCACCTGGGCCACGAGCCGCTTCGAGAGGGCATTGACGACGGAGATGCCCACGCCGTGGAGCCCGCCGGACACCTTGTAGGCGGAGTTGTCGAACTTTCCGCCTGCGTGGAGGATGGTGAGCACCACCTCGAGGGTGGGAATCTTCTTCTGCGGGTGCTTCTCGACGGGGATGCCGCGGCCGTTGTCCTCGACCGTCACCGACCCGTCGGCGTGGACGGTCACCTTAATCCTGCTGCAGTAGCCTGCCATGGCCTCGTCGACCGAGTTGTCGACGATCTCCCACACGAGGTGGTGGAGACCCGCGGAGCTCGTCGTGCCGATGTACATTCCAGGGCGCTTGCGGACGGGGTCGAGGCCCTCGAGGACCTTGATCTCGTTTCCGCCGTAGTTGTTCTCGTTCTTGGCCACGTGGTTCCTCTCTCACTCAGCGTGGTTGGTCCATGGTGCATGGGACCTTACGATTCTAGGCCACATATCCTCTCAAAATGGAGGAATTGTATTGGTACCAATGAAAAAACACCGGTCAGAATATCCATGAAACCGTCTCTGACGGCTTATGGACCTATTTTTTGGCGTCGGTGCCAGATTCTCTTGCCTTGAGCGTATCACGCCTTAGGGAGAGTTCCATGGCCCGTGAGGCGTTCTGCCGAAGCCCGTCGGGGAGGTCTGAGGTGAGCCGCTCGACCCTGTCTCTCTCCGCCTCACCCAACGGCGGGAGGTCCATCGGGCGCCTCTTGCCGCTTGGCCGCGCTTCATGCGGGGCCGCCTCGATGCGCGGACGGCGGGTCAGGCGAAACTCTATGCCCGACAGCTCGAGCCCGGCGTTGGCGAGGCGCGCAAGATAGACGTCCCTGCTCGAGCTGAAGTCGGTGAGGCGGCTCGAGGAATCGACGTAGACCCCAAGGACGGGCGGGAGCGCCGGGGTGCGCCCCTTGCGGAGGAAGACTCCTGTCGTGTGGCGGCGCTCCGTGTCGCCGTTGGCTCGATACCATATGGCCGCAGCCCTCTGGTTAGCGCTCAGTCGGCCTCCGAAGCCGCCCGAGAGGAAGCTCCCCAAAAAGCTTCCCAGGCTCTCCGGGCCCCCCTCCCCCCTATTCGCCAATGTGGACCACCTCCGCGTCCGCCAGCAGCTCCTCGGGAAAGTAGCCCAGGTTCGTCGTGGTGACCACGGTCTGCATCCCCTCCTCGACGAAGCGCGTCATGGCGCCCCTGCGGTCGGCGTCGAGCTCGCTCATGACGTCGTCCAGGAGGAGCAGGGGAAGCTGCCCCACGACCTCGCGGGCAAGGTCGACCTCCGCCATCTTCCAGGCGAGGACGATCGTGCGCTGCTGCCCCTGCGAGGCAAAGCTCCGCGCGTCGCGGCCCTCCACCCTGAAGGCTAGGTCGTCCCTCTGGGGCCCCACGAGCGTCTGCTGGCGCCTGAGCTCGTCTTCCCTGATCTTTGACAGACGGGCGAGAAAGGCGTCGCACACCTCCTCGCGGGAGAGTCCGGCGAGGTCTATGCCCAACGAGGACTCGTAGGAGCAGGACAGGCACTCGCCGGCCGCTAGCTGTCCGTACACCTCGACGACGCGCGGGCGGAGCCTCTCGAACAGCCTCTCGCGGGCGACGAGGAGGGCCGAGCCGCCGAGCGCCAGTGAGCTGTCCCAGGCGTCGAGGAGCGAGAGGTCTGGATAGGGTTCCTTGAGGAGCCGGTTTCGCTGGTCGACCGCACGGCCGTAGGCCTGCAGGAGACGGGAGTAGCCAGGTGCGGCCTGCCGTCCGAAGTCGTCTATCTCGTCTCTGCGATACGAGGCCCCCCTCTTCACGAACGAGAGGTCGTCCGGGCAGAAGAGCACCGACATGAGGGTCTGGGGCAGGTCCTGCGGGGCGCAGGCCTTCCCGTTGCGCCTCCAATGGCGCCGCGGCGGATCCGAGGTCGCCGTGCACTCGAGGTCGACGACGCGACCGTCCCCCTCGAGGCGCAGGCGCGCCCGGCCCTTGCTGGCACCTTCGCGGACCAGCTGTCCCGACCTGGGACGCCGGAAGGAGTAGCCTGCGGTCAACAGTTGCAGTGCCTCGACGGTGTTGGTCTTGCCCATGGCGTTGCGTCCCACGAGCACCGTGAGGCCCTGGCCGAGGCCCAGGTCCTGCTCGGGGAAGTTCCTCCAGTCCGTGAGGCTGAGGCTGCGGGCCAGGAGTCCCACCAGCTACATCCTCACGGGCATGAGGAGATACAGGTAGTTGATCTTCGAGTAGGACTTGAAGATGCCCGGCTGCATGGCGCTCTGGAGCTCGAGCGTGATGCTGTCCTGCCCCGTGGCGGCGTTGACGCAGTCGAAGACGTAGTGGTAGTTGAGGGCGATTGCCATGCCCTCTCCCTCGACCTCGACGGGAAGGAGCTCGGTGGACTCCCCCTGGTCGGGGGAGGAGGCGCTGAGCTTCAAGACCTTGCCGTCGGCGTCTATGTCAAAGCGCACGGAGGGGTTTGCCAGGGCGATGACGGACACGCGCTTGAGGGCGGCCGCGAACTGGGGGACGTCGATCCTCACGGAGGTCGTGCAGCTGGGGGGCAGGAGCTGGCGGTAGTTCGGGAAGGTCCCGTCTATCTTGCGCGAGACGTAGGTCGTGTTGCCAAACGAGAAGACCACCTGGCTGTCGGTGATGCCCACCATGACCTCCTCGGTCATCGAGGGCAGGGTCAGGACGTCGTGGAAGGTGTTGCCCGGGACTATGGCCACGAAGGCCTCGTCGACCGAAGAGGTCTCGGTGTTGGAGTCGCACACCGCGAGGCGGTAGGAGTCCGTCGCCACCAGCCTGATGGTGTTCTCCTCGACCGAGAGGAGGATGCCCGAGAGGATGGGCCGCGAGCTGTCCTTCGAGGTCACCTTGTAGACCTTGTCGACCATCTGGGAGAGGAGACCGCTCGGGAGCTCGATGGATCGGTCAGGGGAGAGGTCGGGGAACTCGGGGAAGTCGCCCACCTCGAGGGTGTTGAGGCGGAACTTGCTCTTCTCGCATGAGATGAGCACGGTGTGTCCAGCACCCTCGAAGCTCACGGCGCTGTCGGGGAGGGTCTTCACGATGTTGGAGAGGATCTTGCCCGAGAGCACCGTAGCACCTGCCTCCTCCACATTCGCCTGTATCTTGTGACGGATGGAGATGGTGAGGTTGGTGGTCTGGAACTCGAGCACGCCCTCCTCGGCCTTGATGTAGACGCCCGAGAGGATGGGGAGCGTCGAGTTGGAGGCCATGCCCTTAGAGACGACTGCGAGTGCCCCTGCCAGTGCCGACTGACTCACCGAGAACTTCATGAGCGACCCCTTCTATGGCTATTAGTACTTTTTTCTTATTAAGAGACAGTAGTAATAATAGAGCCTGTCGAAATGTTCAATACTTCTTATACCTGCTGGTAGAGCCTATCGTCTCAAATGTTCTGCCGGAGGCTGCCACTCAACAATCCAAACAATCGGCCGACGTGTGGAAAACTCCTTCTACAGCTTTTGGGGCTTATCCACATGAAACCGACGACCTTTCTTCCACTTTTCCACTACCCTCCGTCGCAGATGCCGTCGTGAAGGGTCTGGATGCGGTCGAGGAAGAGGCGGTCCTCCTTCTTCGTGCGGTCGACCCACGCGATGCTGTGCTTGACCGTCGCATGGCTGCGCCCGCCGAAGCGCTTCCCTATGTCGGCGAGGGTGTTGTCCGTCAGCTCCCTGGTCATCCAGATGGCCACGTGTCGTGGCTCCATGAGCTCCTTGTTGCGCTTCGAGCCTATGAGGTCGTTGTGGGCCACGTCATAGTAGCTCTCCACGGCCTTCTGGATCTGCTCGACGGTGACGACCCTCTGGCCCGTGGGCCACTTTGCTGCCGCGAGGCGCGCGATGTCCTCTCGCGTGAGCGCCTCCCCCTTCCTCTCCTTGCGGAAGGCATAGAGAAGACAGGTGTGGACGAAGCCCTCGATGATTCGGATGTTGGTCCCCGCGCGCTCGGCCATGTACTTGCGCATGTCCTCGGGGATGTTCCCTCCGAGGTCCGGCACGTGCTCGACGGCGGCGTCCTGCCGCATGCGCTCGTAGAAGGTGTTGATGAGGCTGAGCTTGAGCTCGTAGTCGGGCACCTGGACGCTTACAGTGACGCCGGAGTCCATGCGGCTCGTCTCGCGCTCGTCGAACTTGCTGTCGCCCATGCCAAGCTGGGAGGGCGAGCGGTCCGCGGCGCAGACTATCTGCTTGCCGCGGTCCATGAGCGCGTTGAAGGTCTCGAAGAAGAACTTGATGGTGCCCGCAGCGGTCATCATGTTCTGGACGTCGTCGATGATGAGCACGTCCACGCCCTGATAGCGCTCGGTGAGCGCGCTTCGCGCGTCGAGCTTGTCGTCGTTCCAGCCTATGCGGTACTCCTCTATGAATTCGCCTGCCGTGCGGTAGATGCAGAGGCGAGAGGGGTCGTTCCTCACTATGTAGTTCTGTATCGCCCTCAGGAGGTGAGTCTTTCCCAGGCCGCTCTTCCCGTAGACGAAGAGCGGGTTGTAGCTCTTGTTCTCGCCGTTCGCGACCTGCTTTGCGGCCTCGTAGGCGAGCATGTTCTCCTCGCCGGCGACGAAGCGGTCGAAGGTGAGCTTAGAGTCGAGGACGCTGGTGTCGTTCTGGAAGCTGTTGTTCCTCCGCCGCCCTTGCGACCTCTGGGCCTTCTGCCAACCTTCGTCCTGTCCCTGCGCGGCGACGGGCTCCCCCGAAGAGCCGGCAAGTCCGCTCAGCTCGTCGGGAGTCACGGTCGCGTTCGTCTGGATGGCGGCGGGCGCGCTCTCCTGCAGGAGTTCGACCACCAGGCTCACGTGCTGGAACGCCGCCTGCTCGAGGCATTCCTCAATGAGTGGGGTCTGCTGGACGATCTTCCTCTGTGCGAATCCCATGCTCGTCGCGATGTGCAGCTCGCTTCCGTCAAAGGCGGTCGCGTCACAGCTCCTGAGCATGGCGAGCGCCGCCGGTGCCACGCTCTTGGACGCCAGGAGCCCCAGCACGTCGTGCCAGAGTACCTTCGCGTCCGACTCTTGTACGGGATCCATGCCTCACCACTCGTCTTCGGGGATGAATGTTGAAAAGTGCACCCCATTATATGATGAAAACTCCCGAAGACGTCTGCCTCGGTCCTATATGCCCGCCGCTATCGCCCTTCCCGCCTCCGTGAGGCCCCTCTTCTGTCCGCCAACCCTCTTTGACACGAGGCCCGCCTCCTCAAGCGCCTTGAGCTCCCTCGTCCAGGTGGGTTGCGAGTTGCCAAAGCTGTTCTTGAGTTCGGTGGGCCCCACCAGTTCGTGGACCTGCAGGTACTGGAGGATGACGCGGCCCCTTTGGGAGATGTTGAGCCCTCCTACCAGCGTGCCTCCGCCCTGGGGAGGGACGACCGGCGTTCCCTGTGTCGCAATTCCCGTCTGTGCCGTGGGAGCCATGGGCTGCGCCATCGATTGCCATGCTGGTTGGACGTACCCCGGTACGGGCATGTAGCCCGCCTGTTGTTGTGCTGGTTGGTAGGCATAGGGGTATGCGAATGCCATGGGGGGCTGTGCCTGGGCGGCGACGGGAGACAACGGTTGGAGCGGCATCCCCTGACCCATCTCTTGCTCCTCCCCGCGCTCGAGCATGGAGATGGTGACCACGGTGCCGCCCTTGATGTTGTCCTCGATGCTCAGATAGCCGCCTCGGTCCTCCATATACTGCTGGGCGTAGGGCAGGCCCGACCCAACCCCCCTTATGTACCGCTTCATCTCCTCCGTGGCAGAGCTGGTGCCGTATTCCAGGGCACGTCCCTTCTCGGCTATGCCCGGCCCCTGGTCAGAGAAGCGAATCGTCTCTCCACCGTCGAGTATCGACACCGTGGGCTGCGCGAAGTAGGCGTGCACGTAGTTCTCGACGACCTCGCGTATGACCATGAAGGGGATGCCGCCACCCTGCTCCTTGCAGAGTCGTGCCACGGTGGCGGTTATCTCCTCGAGGTAGGTGCGCACGTCAGAGGGCTCCACCACCACGACCCTCGGCGCGGCCGCCGCGTCGTCGTAGACGGCGATTCGCGCCGGGAACCTCACGACGAGCTCGTCCGCTCCCCCTCTTTGGTCGTCCTGTTCGCTTCCCTCGTTCTGCACGAAGGGATAGAACGGGTGAGACATGCGCGCTTCCTCGCTTTTCGACATTCATTCATCCAAGGATGAAAACATTCACGAATGAATTTCAACAAATGAAAGTTTTCAACAGGAGATGAAATGTTGTAGATAACTGCGTATTAGTAAAATCATGTGCTGAAAAATAATAGCAGCTAGAGGTGAACTATTCGGCAATTTTTACTGTAGTCTGGATGATTTCATACGTCTCCTGGTGACTTGTGCGTCGAACGAGACGCATGCCCATCCAATTACTCGGTCGTAAAAGCGTAAAATGGGTGAATTGTTCGCCCCATAGAGCCAAAATTGACTTTTGTTGGGGCGGACCCCTACAATCTTATGGCTTGACGCTATAGGTTCGTTTATATGCTCCCAGGAGGATTCAGACATGAAGCGCACGTATCAGCCCAACAAGAGGAAGCGCGCCAAGACCCACGGCTTCCGCGCTCGTATGGCCACCAAGGGCGGCCGCGCGGTTCTCTCTCGCCGTCGCGCCAAGGGCCGCAAGCAGCTCACCGTCTAGAATTCCGATGAAGACCATCAAATCCAAGAGGGATTTTGAGAGGGTCTTCTCTGGCGGGAAGCGGGTCAACCATAGACTCGTTCGCATGGCAGTGCTCGAGGATGGCGAAGGCGGCTTGGGAAGAGTCGCCTTCGTTGCACCTAAGCGCTTGGGCTGTGCGGTCTATAGGAACAGATGCAAGAGGGTCTTGAGGGAGGGTGCACGCAGAGGTGGTCTCCCCTTGGCTGGTTACGACGTCATTCTCTTTGCCACGGGTCGTACCCACCAGAGCAGCCCGGCGGAGGTGGGAGAGGCCATTGCCTCGCTTCTCGTCCGCGTTGGTGACTAGGATGCCTGCCGTGCGCACAGGGGCGAGGGGTCTCGTCGCGGACATGCTCCTTGCCATCGTGAGGGGCTACCGGCACTACGTCTCTCCCCTCTTCTCCCCCCATTGCATCTACTCCCCCACCTGCTCGGAATATGCCATCCAGGCGATCGAGCGCTATGGCGCGGCACGGGGCGGCCTCCTTGCCGTCCGTCGCATCCTGCGTTGCCATCCCTTTCACAAGGGCGGGTTCGATCCCGTTCCCTAGTCACTAGCCCGGAGGAACCATGTGGGATTGGTTTATTAGCTTTCTGACGAACGTCCTTGCCAGCCTCGCTCGTCTCACGGGCGACTGGGGCGTGGCCGTCATCATCCTCACCTTCATCATGCGCCTCATCGTCATGCCCCTCATGACCCGCTCAACTGCCTCGAGCGCGCGCATGCAGGCCCTTCAGCCCAAGATGAAGGAGATTCAGGACCGTTATGCGAACGATCCCGAACGCCAGGCCCAGGAGATGCAGCGCTTCTACTCCGAGAACAAGTTCAATCCCCTTGGTGGCTGCCTTCCGGTGCTGATTCAGATGCCGGTCTTCTTTGCGCTCTTCACCGTCGCCCGCAACGTGCCCGCCGAGGCGCACTTCCTCAACATCATGCCCTCGCTCTCCCAGTCCGCCTCCGGCGCCCTTGCGGCAGGGGGTCTGGCAGGGGCGCTCATCTACATCATCCTCGACATCGCCTTCGGCATCCTGACCTTCGTTCCCCTGGTCATGAACCTCAAGAACACCGGTGAGGACCAGCGCCAGCAGACCCTGATCATGGGGGTCATGATGGCCATCATGATGCTCTGGTTTGGCTGGTCCGTGCCCGGTGCGGTACTGCTCTACTACGACACGTCCGCAATCTGGCAGGTAGTCCAGCAGAAGGTCGTCACCCAGCGCGTCATGGACCGCGTGAAGGCCGAGACCGAGGCCAAAATGGCCAACCAGCCCGTCCAGGTCGACGTAGTCCGCAAGGAGCGCAAGCCCCGTCCCCACAAGAAGGGCTAGCCTCCCTTGTCTCATTGATTACTTTTTTCTGCCCTAGGAAGATGGAGGTTTGACATGGAGGAAGAGGAGAAGCTCACCCTTGAGCCCAGGCCTTCCGATTCCGCGGATGTCGAAGCCGCGAATGACCGCTTCTCTGCCGTGAGGGAGCGCTTTGAGTCTGGTGTCGAGCTAGAGGACGCGGATGTGGACCTCATCGCAGACACCGCCGTCGGCTACCTCAAGAGCCTGCTCGCCTTCTTTGGCGAGACCTCGCCCGTCATTGACGAGTACGACGGCGACGAGGGGGAACTCATTCTTGACGTGAGCGGTGGTGACCTTGCGGTTCTTATCGGTCGTCACGGCCGCACCCTTGATGCGCTTCAGATGGTACTTTCTTCTTTTATGAGTAATGAACTTAAGTTCCACTACCCGGTAGTAGTGGACATCGAGGGATACAAGACTCGCCGTCGAGAGAAGATAATGTCCCTCGCCCGTTCCGCTGCAGCACGTGCCAAGCGCCAGCACGGACAGGTGAGCCTTGCTCCCATGAATGCCTATGAACGGCGTCTCGTCCACCTCGCCCTTGTCGATGACGTCGAGGTCAGCACTCATTCTGAGGGCGAAGACCCTGATCGAAGGGTTGTCATCACTTTCGTGCGCTGATTGCTTAAGGCTGTCCATGTCGGATAATTTGGGGGAGAGGTTGAAGCCTCTCCCCCATTGTTTTGACCAAAGTTCTTGTCTGAGAAACTTTTGTCAGAAAGGCCAAACTACATGAGTCCCATTGCGGATCCGACCCAAGATCTCATCACCCTTGCCCTTTCCTATGGCATTCAGCTCAACGAGCAGCAGGCAAGTCTATTGTTGCAGCACTTGCATCTGCTGCAGGAGAAGAACAAACAAATCAACCTCACGAGAATTGTTAGCACCAAGGACGGACTATTGCGTCATATCTTGGACTCGCTTCTATTTCTGCTGCCTCTTGATTCACATGGTATTGCTAAGAATGACCTCTACGTTGATTTGGGTACAGGTGGAGGCTACCCTGGCATCCCTCTTTCCATCATGCTCCCCTGCCGCAGCATCCTTGTGGACTCGGTCGTCAAGAAGTCGAAGGCGGTCGATGAATTTCTTCTTGAGCTTGGGTTGTCAGATCGCGTGCATACGAGTTCACTTCGTGCTGAAGAGCTTGCTAAGGAGATTCCAGCTGCTGCGAGTCTGGTCTCAGCCCGGGCGCTTGCCCAGCTCTCCGTTTTGATTGAGTACTCTTCTCCCCTACTGAAGGTAGGTGGCCTTCTCATATCTTCAAAGGGCCGAATTGAGTCAGATGAAGTCAATCATGCACTTCATGTCGCACCACTTTGCGGAATGAAGCTTGTTTCACGTGAAACATGCGAACTACCCCTCGATCAGGGTCATAGGGAGATTTTTACGTTCGAAAAAATTGGGAAGGCAAAGTTGAACCTGCCAAGACATATTGGTATGGCTAAGAATAAGCCGTTGTAATGAGAGGAACGTTTCACGTGAAACAAAAGAACTGAATGATAGGGGACCTGTTTCACGTGAAACAAGTCCCCTATCATGAATGAAGCCTTTGAGACACGAAGCAAAAACAGACGGGCTATGAGGGAGGATTTGTGGGATTCAAGGATATAAAGAGGGCCTTTCCAGATAGAGAAGCAAAGGTACTAGCAATAATCAACCAAAAAGGTGGGGTTGGTAAGTCGACCACTGCCGTGAATCTTGCCGCAGCCCTAGGTGAACAAAAAAAGAAAGTCCTGATAGTAGACTTTGATCCTCAAGGGAATACCTCATCTGGCTTCGGGATTGAGAAAGAAGAGCTGGAACACGACATTTACGATGCACTGTTGCATGACTATCCCATCGAGGAACTTATAGAAGACACAATAGAGCCTCATGTCTTCGTAATACCAGCCACGATACAGCTTGCAGGTGCAGAGATAGAATTAGTCTCGGTTATGTCGCGAGAAACGATATTGAAGAGCGTACTCGAGGGAATCAAAGACGAGTTCGACTACGTCTTCATTGACTGTCCCCCGTCGTTGGGGCTTCTTACGATCAATGCGCTGGTTGCGGCAAATGCACTGCTCATCCCCATACAATGCGAGTTCTATGCCTTGGAGGGCGTGACTAAGCTCCTTGAATCGATGAAGATGGTCAAAGCGCGCTTGAATCCTGGATTGGATGTCTTTGGCGTAGTAATGACAATGTACGATGCTAGGACAACTCTTTCAAAACAGGTTGTAGAGGAAGTTCGTAAGTACTTCGGGAACAAGGTATTCAAAAGCATCATCCCTAGAAGCGTGAAGCTTTCGGAAGCGCCGTCACATGGCCTTCCGATAAATATGTATGCGCGCGTAAGCAAGGGTTCTCTCGCCTACATGAAGCTTGCAAGGGAGGTCGTGCGTCGTGGCTAGAAAAGGTGGGCTCGGAAAGGGCCTCGAGTCACTCATGGGTGGTGCCGATGCGGAAGTGAGCGCAATCACACTGTCATCAACACTGCCGCTTAGTCAAATAAAGCCTAACAAGGGCCAGCCGAGAAAGAAGTTCGATCAGCAGTCACTTGAGGATCTCTCTGATTCAATCAAGAAAAACGGGGTCCTACAACCCATCCTTGTGAGGAAAAAGGGTGCAAACTACGAGATAGTGGCAGGGGAGAGGCGCTACCAAGCTGCGAAGCTCGCTGGTCTCGAAGAGATTCCAGTAAGCATTCGAGAGATTAGTGACGATGAGGTCTTCCAACTGGCACTCATCGAAAACTTACAGCGTTCCGATCTTGATCCCATTGAGGAGGCCCTGGGATACAGGAAGCTCATCAAAGACAACGGCTTTACGCAGGAACAGCTCGGAAAGATACTTTCCAAGTCTCGCTCGGCCATCGCCAACTCGCTTCGCCTGCTTGACCTACCCCAGGAAGTCCAGGACATGATGGCGGACGGAAAGCTCACCGCTGGGCATGCAAGGGCGATTCTTGCCGTGGCAGGCGAAGAGGGGAAGCTCAAGCTGGCGCAGAAGGTGTTAGAGCAAGGACTGAGCGTCAGACAGACAGAAAACCTTGCCCCATTGTTTTCTGGCAACAATGAGACGGGGGAGAAGCCTAGGAGAGAGCCGGTGCCCCAGTCGTTCAAGCGGGCCCAACGACAGCTTCGTCTTGCATTGGATACCAACGTCAAGGTGAAGAGGGTTAGGAACAAGAACAAGGTAGAGATAGAGTTTGCGGATGAAGAGGAACTTGCGCAGCTCGTCGATAGGCTGAGCGGCGGAATGGAAGCATTGTAATGACCCATCTGAGAAGAACCATTGCAGCAGTGGTAGTCCTATCTGGCACGAGTCTCCTCTCATTTCACCTCCTGCTCAACGAGGAGGCACGGAGGTCGGTCAGGGACATGACCGAAACAGTGATGAACTCAGCTCGTCAAGTATCTGGGCTTATGGAGCGAGTCACGGGAATGGTTATGGAGGAGGAAGCACCGACCCAAGACGTAGAACAAGAATGGATACGTCTGGGCCTATAGGTCTCTTTTGATATAAGCCGATGCCCCGTACTAGAACATTTGTTCTAGTACGGGGCATCGCGTCTTGGAAGGACGAATCAAGCCATGCGGTCGATGCTTTGCTTGAGCTGCCCGCAGGCGGCATCGATGTCTGCGCCGCGCGAGTTCCTAATGGTTGCCTCTACGCCCACGGAGTTGAGCCTACGGACGAACTCCTGCGCGCGAGCGTCGGATGTCGGGCGGAACTTGCTGCCCTTCACCTCGTTGAGTTTGATCAGGTTCACGTGGGTCAGGTTGTCCCGACAGAAGTCACAGAGGGAGGCAAGCTCCTCCTCGCTGTCGTTGACACCCTTGATGAGTGCATATTCGTAGGTGGGCCTGCGCCCCGTCTTGTCCACGTATTCGCCCATGATGTCATAGAGGTGGAGCAGGGAGTACTTGCGCACGCCTGGCATGAGCATGTCTCGTGTGCGCTGCACGGCGGAGTGGAGGGATACGGCAAGGGTGAACTGCTCGGGTTCGTTTGCGAAGCGCTTGATCATGGGAATGACGCCACAGGTGGAAACGGTGAGGTGTCGAGCGCCGATTCCCGCACCCTCGGGTGAGTTGAGCCTGCGCAGCGCGGCGAGCGTCGCGTCATAGTTCATAAGAGGTTCGCCCTGTCCCATGAGGACGACGTTCGTCACGCGCGTTCCGAAGTCGTCACGTACGTGCATGACCTGTTCATATATTTCTCCTGCCGTGAGAGAGCGCGTGAGGCCGGCAGCCCCTGTCGCACAGAAGGCGCATCCCATGGCACAGCCCGCCTGCGAGGAGGCACAGACCGCGAGGCGATCCCTGTTGGGCATGCCCACGCACTCGACCGAAACCCTATCAGGAAAGCGCAGGAGGTACTTCCGACTGCCGTCAGCGGAGACCTGGCGCGCGACCTCCTCGACCCCGCCAAGGCTACAGCGCTCGGCAAGTTGTGCCCTAAGGGACTTTGGGAGGTTCGACATCTGCTCGAAGGAGCTGACGTTCTTCTCCCATATCCACTCCTCGATCTGCTTGGCGCGGAACTTTGGCTGCCCGAGCTCTTCCAGAAGGGAGAGGAGCTGTCCGTGGGACAGGCTGTGGAGGTCGACTCCGGGCCTTGTCCCACCAGCCGCGTTGTTGTCGTCTTGCATGTTTTGGACCCCTCAAACTGTCTGGATGCGAGGCTGGAGTATCCTCGTCATCTAGGTGTTTTTCCTGCAAGAAGAGTCTAGCGCACGGCGCTCGCGCCCTAAGGAGTCCAGGAATGTCGAAGACCGACGTTACACAAAGCAAGCTCGTGGTCCTTGCGGGCGGATGGTCCGACGAGAGGGAGGTCTCTCTCGAATCGGGCAAGGCTTGTGCGAAGGCGCTTGCCGAGGCGGGCTTCTCTGACGTCACCCTCTTGGACGTCGCCGCGCCAGATTTCGTTGGGGCGCTCGTCTCGGGGGGATACGACGTGGCCTTCGTTGCCATGCACGGACGTTACGGCGAGGACGGCTGCATTCAGGGGATGCTTGAGGTCCTGCACCTGCCTTACACCTTCTCTGGCGTGCTCGCATCAGCCATGGGAACGGAGAAGGAGGTTGCCAAGGCAATCTATCGCCAGGCGCAGATACCCGTTCCCGAGGGGGTGGACCTCCCTGGCGACGTCGCCCTCACAGACAAGCAGGCAGAGGAGCTCGTAGCCAATCTCGGGCTTCCCGTCTTCGTGAAGCCCGCCGCCAACGGGTCGAGCTTCGGCGTGACGCGTGTCACGGAGACGGCCCAGCTTGCGGACGCGGTAACACGTGCCGCCTCCGAGGGCGACCGCGTCCTCGTCGAGACCTGCGTCGAAGGTACGGAGATAACGGTTCCCGTCATCGGCAACGACGACCCCGTGGCGCTTCCCATCGTCGAGATCGCCTTCGACTCCGAGTTCTACGACGCCAAGGTCAAGTACGAGCCCGCCGCACTCCACCATGTCATCCCAGCTCGGCTTGACCAGACGACCTATGGGCGTGCCTCCGAGCTCGCGGTGCGTGCCCATAGGGCGCTCGGTTGCCGCGGCGTATCGCGTAGCGACTTCATTGTGACTGCCGAGGGGGCGCCCGTCATCTTGGAGACGAACACCATTCCCGGCATGACCGAGACCAGCCTCCTTCCCGATTCCGCCCGCCATGCGGGCATCGGGTTTCCCGACCTCTGCCGTCGCTTTGTCGAGCTTGCGCTCGAGGGCCGCGGCGTGACGGGTGGCACCAGCGGTGGGGGAGAGGCGTAGATGTCGGGGGAGACCCCCCTTTCGGAGGGGCGCCAGCCCTCTGGGCCCGGGACCACGCCATCGGTTGACGTCCTCCTCCTTCCCGGGACCCCGCCCTCCGTGGCCACTCGCTATCGCTCTCTCGCCGGGCGTGCCAAGCACGCTGAACTGGGGCTACTTGGAGAGGACTTCGTCGTTCTCGACACCGAGACGACGGGGCTCTCCTTCAGGGACTGCGAGCTCATCGAGATAGCGGCGGCCCGCATCCGTGGGGGAGTGGTGGAGGAGCGCTTCCAGACCTTCGTCCACCCCATGGGCCCCATCCCTCCCGAGATCTCCGCGCTCACCCACATCAGCGACCTTGACGTCACGGATGCGCCGTCCGCCGTGGACGCGGTGGCCGCGCTCTCGGAATTTGTCGCAGGCGATCCCGTCCTTGCACACAATGCGACGTTCGATCGCACCTTCGTCGAGTCGGTTTCCGGTGGCAGGGACGTGAGCGGCAACTGGATCGACACGCTGGCGCTCTCGCGCATCGCGCTCCCCCGGCTCTCGTCACATCGCCTTGCCGACATGGCGCGCGCCTTCGGCTGCGATTCCGCGACGCATCGTGCCACGGCGGACGTGGAAGCCCTGGCGGGGATGTGGCGCATCATGCTCGTCGCGCTCATGGACCTTCCCCCGGGCCTGCTTGACCTTCTGTCGACCATGCATGAGGAGGTCGACTGGCAGCTCAGGCCCATACTCTCCTATCTCGCCCACGAAGCGGCGGACGAAGGGGCAAGTGAAAGAGGAGCCGAGGTGGCGCCCTTCTCGCTCAAGCTCGCCCGTCGCGGCCTCGTAAGCGAGGGCCAGGGGCACGTGCGCGATGACGCGGCCGAGAAGGATGAGCCCCTCTCGGCCCCTACGCGCCTGGAGGTCGAGGAAGCCTTCTCGGCCGATGGGATTGTCGGAAGTCTCTATGCCCACTTCGAGGTACGTCCCGATCAGGTGCAGATGGCCCGCGAGGTCCGCGACGCGCTTGCGAGTTCGACCCATCGTTCGATCGAGGCGGGCACCGGTGTGGGAAAGTCCATGGCGTACCTCCTCCCCGAAGTCCTCTTTGCCCAGCGCAACGACCTGACGGTCGGCATAGCGACGAAGACCAACGCCCTTACGGACCAGCTGGTGACCCACGAGCTTCCCATACTGGACAGCGCCCTGCCACAGGGCCTTCGCTTCACGAGCCTCAAGGGATACGAGCACTATCCCTGCCTCCACCGTCTCGAGCGGGCGGCTTTGGGCGAGCTTCCGACGGTGTTGGTGGAGGGGGAGTCGCGCTCGCTTGCTGCGATGGAGGCGGACATGCTCACCGCCATCGCCGTGACCTACGCATTCTGCTGCCAATCGCCCGAGGGAGACCTTGACGCGCTGGGCATCAGGTGGCGCTACGTTCCACGCATGATGCTGACGACGACCCCTGCGGAGTGCCTGCGCGGGAGCTGCCCCTATTATCCCAACGAATGCCTGGTCCATGGCGCCCGTCGCCGTGCGGCCTGCAGCGACGTGGTGGTGACCAACCATTCCCTCCTGCTCAGAGACGTCGAGATGGATGGGAGGATCCTCCCGCCCGTCAGGCATTGGGTCGTGGACGAGGCCCATGCCTTCGAGGCCGAGGCACGGCGACAGTGGGCCGTCGAGGTGTCCGGTGACGAGGCCCGCCAGGCCTTTGAGCTTCTCGGCGGCACGAAGTCGGGTGCACTGCACAACCTCATGGTGCAGACGGCCGGGCTCGAGGGAGCGGCCCTCATCCAGCGCCTCCTCACGAAGGCCGCCGCCGCCGTGGCACGCGCCGCCGCTTCGACGAGCGACCTCTTCCTCGCCCTTCACAGCCTGGGCTGCCTTGCGAGTGGTGGGGGAGGCTACGAGAGCACCACCCTCTGGATCGATGGGGGTGTGCGCCTAACTCCAGAATGGGACGCGCTGTCCGAGGTCGCCCACGTTGCCCTCGCCCGACTCGAGGAAGCCTCCAAGGACATGGACGAGACGGCGGAGAAGATCTCCGAGAGCTCACCGCAGTTGGGCGCCAACCTCATCGAGGCGGGTGGCTTCCTCCATGCCCTGCACGATGGCATCGACCTCATCGTCTCGGGCGAGGACGAGAGCTACGTGTACTCGGCACAGCTCTCTCGCCGCAGGAGGGACATCGGCAGCGAGAGGCTCCTTGCGGAAAAGATTGATGTCGGCGCAGACCTGGGAAGCCGTTGGCTTCCGGAGATGATGAGCGTCGTGTTCGCGTCTGCGACGATGGCCGTGGGGGAGAGCTTCGAGCACTTTGACCATTCCGTCGGCCTGGACGTGTTGGGCGGCTCGCCGCACAAGGACGTGCGCCTCTCATCGAGCTTCGACTATCGGGGCAACATGGCGGTGATCGTCGCTCAGGACATGCCACAGCCAAACGACCCCAGATATCTTTCCGCTCTGGAGGACCTCCTCTTTGACGTTCACCGATCCATGGGGGGCTCGGTGCTGACGCTGTTCACCAACCGCCGTGACATGGAGCGGGTGTACGCGGGGCTGCAGCCTCGCCTCTCGCAGCTGGGCCTTCCCGTCATCTGCCAGGAGCGCGGCTCCTCTGCCCGCAGACTGAGGGAGAGGTTCATGGCAGACAGAAGCTGCTCGCTCCTGGCCCTGAGGTCGTTTTGGGAGGGCTTTGACTCTCCTGGCGACACGTTGCGGTGCGTGGTCATACCCAAGCTTCCGTTCGCCAGCCCCTGCGACCCGCTCGTGCGTGAGCGGGAGCTGAGGGAGGAGCGAGCCTGGTGGCGCCACTCACTGCCCGAGGCCGTCATATCGGTCAAGCAGGCCGCGGGCCGACTCATCCGCAGCTCGAGCGACGTAGGCGTGCTCGTCTTGGCAGACTCGCGCCTCGTGTCAAAGCGCTACGGACGTCAGTTCACGTCATCTCTGCCCAACCCCGACTGCACGCGCCTCAAGCGCTCGAACGTGAGCCGCTACATCGGCCTCTGGAGGTCGTCGCACGGGTAGGGCGCCTCCCCCACGCTCGCCATCAGCCCTTTCCCAGCAGCCCTGTGGCGTAGTCCGATACCTTTCGGCGGAGGTCTTCGTCATCGACGATGACGCCATCGCCGCAGGCTGCCAGTCGACGGATGAGCCACATGCCTCCGTAGAACGGGATCCTCGCCCGCGTACGCCCTCCCCCCTCCGCCATGACCTCGAGCGCGGGCCAGCGGAAGAACTCAAGGAGCCTCGGGTCCGTGAACGTGAGCTCCACCTCGCGTGTTCCCGTGATGCCGCCGTCGCGTCGCGGGCCGTCACCCTGCGTCCCACCCTCTGTGACAGCACTTGTTCCGAGCTTTGTCATACGGTCGCAGCGGAAGGTCCTCTCGCCCCTTCGGACGAGGTCAAATGCGTCCAGGTACCAAAGCCCCCCATCATGCCTGAGGCCCAGCGGCAGCACCAGACGCTCACTGGGCTCGCCCGAGACCGAGCGGTAGGCAAAGGAGAGCTCATCCCCGGCGGCGATCGCCTTGGCGCAGGCGCAAACGGCGCCATTGGGGTCGTCCGTCTCCAAGGACTCCAATGACGTCTGCACGCCCGGTCCGGTCACGGGGTTGCAGAGGGCTCGCCTGACCTTGTCTGCCAAGACATCGCCTTGTGCCACTCCAAGCGCGCGCAAGGCGGCTTCCACTGCGATGGTCTCGCTGGTCGTAAGGCGCAGGGCTCGGCCCGCGACCCCACCGAAGCACAGCTCCACCTCCATATCGTCATCGTCCGCGCCCAGGCACAGGCGGCCCGTCCCCTCCTCGTCGGCGACGTCAAGCAGGAGGTTGAGCAGATGCCGGGCGTGATCCAGGGAGCATCCCATGCGGGCCGCGACCACTCCGGCGGAGAGCAGGTCGCCTTCGTGTCTCAGTGCGGAGATGAGCGTCACGAGCTCACGGGCCACCTCGACGCCGCCCCTGCGCCCCCTCCCGCGTCCAGCAGGACCCTCCCTAACGGCCATGCCGGCTCGCCTCGCCCAGAATGCGCCTGCGCTCCTCTACCAGCTCGGGCGGTCCAAGGGGGACGAGACCCACGTCGATTGACCACAGGGCCGCGTCTCGTATGTCGGAGACGTCGACTCGCCAGGTCGATCCGTCAGGGGAGAGCGCTCCGTGTGTGGTCAGCGCCCGCCTCGCCTCCGGCGTCGCCGGGCGGGTGCAGGCGAAGGTCGCTTGACCCTCGGTCGCGCCTATCTGGAAGGGGAGGAGCACGAAGTCGCGGATGTCAAAATCCTCCGGCACCACATAGCGCTCTTGCGCGCAGGCACGGACCCTGACAAAGCGATCAAGGCGATAGGTCTTGGTCGTCTCGGCGGGCCGACCCCTCTCTCGATCGTAGCGCACGGCAACGAAATAGGTGTTTCCCCTCAGGCCGAAGCTCCCGTAGAGGGCTAGCAGCCGCTCGCTCTGGCATCCGCGGGCGTCGGTGTACGTGACCTCGGCGGCCTCCCCACGCTCGAGGCACCCGCGTAGCGTCGCGAGTCGCATGTCCACGCCTTCGCCCGCATGCCCCACCCGCCTGGTTGCGAGCGTATTGTACGAGGAGTTGATCTTCGCGAGCGCGCGGGCGAGCTCGTCTCGATAGGCAAAGGCACCGTCGCTCACAAGACCCGCACACGCAGCGTCTATGGTCAGAGCTTCGTGTGCGGTGAGCGCGTCACCGTCGGCAAACGAGAGCGTGCGGTCTACGACCCAGGTGGTCTCCCCGCCTGCCCTCCGGTCCCCTCGCAGCGCGATGCCGCAGAGCGCCAGCCTCGCTCGGTCTCGCAGGAAGGTGCGTCGGAAGCTGTCCTTGGAGAGGTGGGGGTAGTAGAGTTCCCGGATGCGCCTGGACGTCAGGGCGCCTTGGGCATTCATGAAGGCTGTCGCCAGCGACGCCAGGCGCAGCGCCTGCTCGTCGTCCTTTGTACGACCCTCGACGGACTCCCGTGACCCCTTGCCCACGCGCCCCTCCCCGCCCACCGTCACCGCAAAGCGTGTTCCCCTCGCGGAATATGGGTGCCATCAGCCTATTTGAGACGTCGTGCCTACGACAACTCGCATGATAAGACGTATACTCGGACAAATGAACGTCGGAAGGCCCTACTTGCCTTGTGCAAAGGACGTATAGCATGCCAAACTCACGCACCTACCTTGACTATCTGAACGAGAAGATAGACATCTCGCCCGCCAACAGCCAGGAGGAGCTGGAGGCCGCGGAGCTCGTCCGGTCACTCATGGACGAGCACGGCCTCGAGACGACCGTGCAGGACTTCACCGTACCGGCTGCGGGGGACCTCCCCCACAACGTGCTCTACGTGGTCATGTTCCTGGGTATGCTCCTCTCGGGCATCCTGGGCAGTGCCGTGGGCCTGGTGGGCCTGCTGCTTGTCATCGCGGCACTAGCCCTGCTTGTGGCCGAGTTCAGCGGTCATGACCTCCTGGGCAGGCTTGGTCCCGCCGCACGCAGCCAGAACGTGATCGGCGTCCATCGCGCGACAGGCCCCCTCGTCGTCAAGGGCAACCGTCCCATCGTCATAGTCGCACACTACGACAGCCCCAACGAGGGACTGCTCTACCAGCCCCAGCTGGCCCGCTATCAGGTCCCCCTGCGCCGTGCGCGCTTTCTCTGCGTCATCGTCGTCTCTGTGCTCTCCCTGCTCCAGGCCATGCCCTTCCTGCCCGCCACGGCCCGTCATGTCCTTTGGGTGCTGGGCATCCTGGCGTCGCTTCCCCTGCTGATAGTGGGCGTCTCCACGATCTACGCGCGCTTTGCCCCCTGCACCACGGGAGCCAATGACAACAAGGCCTCCATCGCGGCGATGCTCGGCGTCATGGATGCCGTGCGTCCCGCTGGGGATGAGGCGAAGCGCTATATGGAGCTTCACCCCCATACCGAGCCGGAACCCGAGCCCGTGGTCGAACCCGAGCCCGAGGATTACCCCGCCGCGCCCCTGCCCGTGTCGGACCCCCGTCCCGAGCTTGATCTGGCGTCGGAGGAAGATCCTGCTTCCCCCCAGGCGGACGGGGACATCCCGTCTGTTTCAGATGAAGGTTCGTCCCCCGTCGGGGAGGCGCCGACACACGAACCTCCCGCTGCCCCCGCCCCCATGCCATCGGTGGATCGCGGGGGGCTTGTCGACTGGGGCGGCGTACGCCGTGGTCCAGAACTCATGCAGAGCCTGAACATCCTTCCGCCCGAGTGCGAGATCGTGTATCAGGAGCCGCCTGTCCCCAAGGTCGACCCCGCCACCCTCCCGGAGATCCCCCGGTTCACCGACGAGGACTTCGCCGATGAGCTGAACACGAAGTATGGCCTGGATGGCATCGGTTCCACGGCAGCTCCGTCGGAGGAGGGGTCGTCCCTCCCCGACGGAGAGCCCCCGTCTCAGACGACGCGACCCGAGCGCCACACGGGCTACGTGCCATCGTTCTTCTCACAGGCAAAGGGCAGGGCAGAGCATCCCGACACCCGCATCCGCCTGGGGAAGGGTTATGCCGGCAAGCCTGCCCAAGACGCGTTGCCCTCACCGGGACGCGACGAATACCCCACCTTCGACGAGGACTACCTTGTCGCCGAGTACGAAGTCATCGAGGATCCCACCAGTTCGCAAGAGGAGCCCTCTTCGCATCCGGACATCGTCACGCCCCTCGAGGAGACCATCGCTCCCTCGGGTGCTGCAGATGCCGACGTCGCCGCTGGCGTTGCCGACGCACTGGGGGTCCCCGACGCCACCGGCGCGCCTGCGGACGCCGCAACGTCTGCCGGTGTGATGGAGCAACCCACCCTCGAGCGGCCAGCGCCTGAGGTGACCAAGCCCTCCGTCCCCATGAATGTCCCCGAGGTCACGGCGACCACCCCTCCGCAGACGTTCGAGACGGAGTACAACTACTACGAGCCCACCTCGGCCGCCGACACCGTCGTGTCCGAGCCGGTCTCCGATCAGGTCACGCCTCTCGAGGGGTTGCCCACCATCGAAGAGGCCCCCGAGGGCCTGGACGCGGAGGCAACGTCGTCGACAGGCCCCATGTCGCAAGACGCCAAGGCCAACGATGCCCTTTCCTTGTCTGCGTCCGGGACCGAGCCCACGTCTGGGGTGTCTCCCGCATCCGAGGAAACGCCTCCCGAGGCCCCGGGTGCTCCCACATCCGCATCCGGCTTCGTCCCAGCCGTCCGTTCCGCCTGGGGCCGCCTCGTCGGCGGCATCCGCAGGCATACTCTCCCTGCCACCAGCGAGCCCTCGGCAAGCTCCGAGAATGAGGTCGGGGCGACATCGGGGGAAGCTCCCCTGGCCGAGTGGGAGCCCATCGGGTCACCCGAGCCAACCGAGGCCACCTCGCCCATGGCGGCCTCCGACGACGTCGAGGGTGACGACACGGCCGAGAGAGGCGTGGTGCCTGCGACTGAGTCCGTCGGGCACGGCCGCGCTTCAGATTCCGAGACTGACCCTGGCTCCGGCGAGGAGCCTGTCGACGAGCCAATGGGGGAGGGGGCCGATGACGGGTTGACCGAGCACGATCCTGCAGCGTCCGACCCCGCCGCCACCATCGCGATTTCGGCGGCCACGCTCTCCATCGACGAAGACATTCCCGAGAGCGAGCTCGCCTCCAAGGACGCCACCGGCCTCGACACGCTCTCCGACGACCTCCCCTCGTCCCAGGATAGCGCCGATGAGGGAGACCGCCCCGCCGCCGTCGATGACCCCAACTGGGGCACGAGCGAGTTTCGTCCCGCCGAGCCCAACCTCGCCCGTCGCGCGGTCCTGTTCGACCTGCCCGACCCGTCCGAAGCCATGAGCGACCCGTTCGTGACGGACCCCGACGCCTCCGGTACCATGCCCCGGGCCTTTGACAACGTGCCCGTGAGGGGGACCGCCTCCACCAAGCTGCAACCCCGTTACGCAAGGGACAGCCAGCCGCGTGGAACACGCGAGACCATAGGCCTTCTGACCGGCTCCGAGGCGGGGATGCACTCTCAGGCGGCCCGACCCAAGGCAAGTGACGCCCGCCAGGCAGGCAAGAGGCGCCTCCGCTTCTTCGGCCACAGGGGCGATGCACGGCCCCAGCAGGAATCCCTGAGCGAGTGGCTGGGAGTCGAGGAGGACTACGACGCCAAGAAGGACGGCCGCGCCATCGGCAACTGGGACAACTTCGACAAGGCCGATGGGGAGACCAAGGCCGACCCCAGCGAGGGGTCCGGTGAGCCCTCCCGTCGCGGCGACTGGAAGGGTGGCGCCACCACGCGCTCGGACCTTCATGTGGTGGAGGGGGCCGACCCCACGGCCGAGGTTCCCCCTGACGCGCAGGTGATCGAGGCCCAGTCGCCCGAGGAGATGGAGCAGCTCCGTGAGGCCATCCTCGGCATGGGTGACGACGAGCTCGTCTCGCACGACGTCTGGTTCGTGGCCCTGGGCGCCTCGAGCCTACGCCGCGCCGGCATCAAGGAGTTCCTGGCGGGCTTCCGTCGTGACATCCGTGGGTCCTTCCTGGTCAACCTGGACTCCGTCGGGGCGGGTGACGTGACGCTCCTCACGAGCGAGGGCGCAGGCAAGACGCGCCGCGCCGACCGTCGCATGGTCAGGATGCTCATGGGCATCGCCGATGACCTTCACATTCCCGTGAAGCGCTCGCGCTACGATTGGGCATCGACAGACGCCACCCCTGCGATGCAGGCCTCGGTGCGTGCCGTGACGGTCATGGGTATGACCGACGACCGTCTGCCCGCGCTGTCCCACACCGCCGACGACACGCCCGAGAATATCGACCAGGGTCAGGTTGCTGCGGTGAGCGACATGCTCTGCGAGCTGATCCGCCGTTCGTAGACCTACCGCACCCATAGGAGCTGTGATAGAATCTCCTCTCGTACGCGGGCATCGCCAAGTGGTAAGGCAATGGCTTCCCAAGCCATCATCCGCGGGTTCGAATCCCGTTGCCCGCTCCATGGAGTGACAGGGGCCCTGCGGGGCCCCTTTTGTGAGAAGGGGTTCCATGAGCGCTCCCATGACGTCGGAAGAGTGCCTGCGTGCCATGGAGGGACTTTCCGTCCGGGTTGAGGGTTACGCCGAGCTCATCGTACGTCGGGGTTGCGCCCTTCACCCTGGTCAGGAGCTGGTGCTGCAGGCCCCCGTCGAGCGCGCGGACTTCGCACGCCTGGTCGTTTCCCAGGCTTATGCCGCAGGCGCGGGGCATGTGACCGTCATCTGGGATGACGATGCCATCACGCGCATGGACTACGAGAACGTCCCCCTCGAGTACTTCTCCCACACGCCCTCGTGGAAGCGGGAGCAGCTCGACTCCCTGGCCGAGGGAGGTGCGGCCTTCCTCTTCCTGGAGGGCGCGGACCCATCGGCTCTCGACGGCATCGACCCCGCCAAGCCCGCTGCGGCCTCCCGTGCACGCAACACGGAGTGCGTGGCGTTTCGCAGCGGGATGGACTTCGGCAGGAATGCCTGGTGCATCGCGGGCGTGCCCGTCCGCGCGTGGGCCCGCCGCGTCTACCCCGGCCTCTCCGACGACGAGTCCGTGTATCGGCTGTGGAGGACCATCCTCGCTGTCGCGCGCGCCGACGGCGAGGACCCGCAGGGCGCCTGGGAGGCGCATAACGCCACGTTCGAGAAGAACAAGCGTCGCCTGAACGCATACTCCCTCGATTGTCTGCACTACCTCTCGAGAAACGGCACCGACCTCACGATCGGCATGAATCCCGGACATGTCTGGGAGGGCGGTGCAGGCCACCTGGCGGATGGCACCACGTTCTTTCCCAACATTCCCACCGAGGAGGTCTTTACCTCGCCTGACCGCCTTCGTGCCGACGGCATCGTCCACTCGGCCATGCCCCTCGTGCATGCGGGCTGTGTGGTGAGCGACTTCTGGTTTAGGTTCGAGGCGGGCAGGGTCGTCGACTTCGGGGCCAAAAGCGGCAAGGACGTCCTCAGGCACATCGTCGAAACGGACGAGAGCAGCTGCCGCCTGGGTGAGTGCGCGCTCATCTCGAAGAACACTCCCATACGCCAGACGGGCATCCTCTTCTATGAAAC
>ERZ773069.566-NODE-566-length-24174-cov-14.666943_pt1 | contig 24174 bp, 21 predicted proteins | sample MGYA00580619_ERZ773069 | MGnify/ENA primary metagenome ERZ773069 (study PRJEB29015, sample SAMEA2738007) | human oral metagenome | biome: human oral; feature: human-associated habitat; material: dental | place: China | collected 2108 ...
TGGACTTTGCCTTCTTTGCTATTGCCTTTAACATAGGGAAAATGTGTAGAAAAACCAATCTCAAGGAACTAAAAGCCGTTATGGAGGTACTTTTAGCAACCTTCATATGCTTTATACAAGTTTATATAGGCTATTTAAAGCCCAACAAATCATTTTATATGAAATTAGCAGCATAACTACAGTAAATAATGAATTATGTGGTAGACAAGGTAAAGGGCGAGTAAAAAAGAGGATGTATCAATTTTGACACACCCTCAGTAAACAGCGAGATACCCCAAAGATTTTGGGAATCGTAGACTTATTGTGTTTTTAAGCCCCTATCATTTATCTAATAAATAGAAAAAACGTTGACTTATTTTGTCTTAACATTTTCCATCACTTATCTAACAAACAGGGGTATCTCGGTAATCACTCCCCTTCCTCCAGGGGAGGGGCAAGGGGGAGGGGCTGGTTGTTGGTCGGGCTCCTACGCGTGTCCACCCTCACTCGTAGCCGTAGACTCGCCAGGCTCAGGTCCCGAAGGCGTAGCCCCACTGGCTGGGTGCTTACCCTTCTTATTACCCTTCCTGCTATCCTTGAGCGACTGGTCGTACTTATCGTACTCACGCAGGCGCACAGAATGTTTCAAGCGAGCCGTCATCAGCGAACCAGAGGCACGAGCACGCAAGTGAGGCTGATAGATATCCCTTGTCGGAGTAAAATCTTCCAACTTCTCCACACCCTGACTGCGAATGCCTGCCGAGAAGATTGCCAAGTCAGGGATTTTCACTGCCACACCCTCCAGCACCAACTCGCGGATGCAAGCCACCATATCGGTCAGCACACCAGCAATAGCACCCTTAGAATAAGGCGTGTTATGGGCAGACATATACTCCGCCAACTTCTCCAAATCGTAGGTCTGATCGACCACCGCACGCGCATACCAATATCCCTTACGCTTACTGGTCTTACGCTTGTCCTGATAAATTTTGTAATGAATCATAGTGTATTAACTTTGAGGTTTGAACTTTGAACTTTGAACTTTATGATTTGTAATATTGAACTTTGAACTTTATGATTAGCACTACGAATGACACTAATGACACGAATCATTATTGCTAATTAATTTGTGTAATTCGTAGTTAACTTTATGATTTGAACTACGAATTTCTCTAATTACGCTAATGCTTATTGCGATGTAATTCGTGTCATTCGCGTAATTCGTAGTTAACTTTGAACTTTGAGGTTTGAACTTTGAACTTTGAATGAAATTAGTAGAACAACAAACAACGAACAAGCAGCCCCTCCTCCTCGCCCCTCCCCCATAGGGAGGGGAGTAAACACCATGATACCCCCAACTTTCAGTGTGTCCTTTTCAGCACTCTTTTTCTTCGGCAAAGGGTGAGTTTTTTCTTTCTCTCTCATCCCTCCCATATAGCAATCGCCATTGAATTCTGACGTACTGATGCGAACTCCATTCGAATAATTCTGAATTATAGCAGTAATCATAATTATGAATTTTGAATTATGAATTATGAATTCTATTTGAATTATGAATTCCCAAAAACGCTATACTATAAGTTTGAGAGCACTAATCTTTACGTTTAAGAGCGCTTACCTTTGCGCTTGAGAACTGCTACCATCACATTAGGGGTATCTCGCTAATCACTCCTCCTCCCCCTTCGGGGAGGTCGGGTGGGGCTTTTCCTGTTTGCAAAGTTACCCATGATTACCTAAAAAACCAGCATTTTTCGGGCTATGCCGACTGCAAGTTCTGCATCTTACCTTGTAACAAGCTAATTTACAGAGTGTTTACAGAGTGTGAACTTACCACAAAGAGGCGCCCCGCCTATCTACCTTCGCGACAACTAAAAAGGACGAGATAACAAAGAGGGTTTACGTAGGGGCATTACTCACATTGCAGGGGCAACAATCACACTAATCATAAATCATAAAATCATAACAAGGAATTGCAACGTAAAAGAAAGGGATTACATATAATATAATACCTTATTAATAAATAATAATATATAATGAGCCGTTCTGATAGCAGTAAAACACGAAGGTCCTTAATATGACTGTGTGATTATGTGATTGTGATTTTTCTCTCCTTTTATTAACAATTTGTAAATATTTATTTGTAAGTTTGCAGATGCAATCCTGAGAAGTCATCAGAGAAAAGCACAGCCGTAACTATTGTCTGACGATTTACAGAACTGTAAAAACTGTTCATAACAGAACTAATATCTTTACTGAAAACCAAAAAATACGACATAACGGAAATGAAATTTTTTGCCCTTTACAACTACATGTTTGAGAAGTGCATCGACACTGATGACATTTTTAACGACAAAGAACGACTGCAAGAAGTAGAAGAAAACTTTGTCCGACGACAGGCGTGTTTTGACGACGTGCTTGTTGACGACTATACCAAGACACAGCGCATTCACTTCACAAACGCAAGAGGTACGCAGTATCTCCACCACTTCCTCCTCGAACCATTCAAAGAAGAAGGTGTCTACGTGCTGAGAATTCTCAAGAACTGCCGTGGCACACGACACGATGAAAACTTCAAGTCGATTCCCTTCGACGACTATCGCAGTTGCATCATCATCATCGACAATCGTCCTGGCATACAGCTGATTGCGATTGAGAACGCAACCGCTGCCTTCCAGTCGCTCGAGACCGTCGAACGCATCATCGAGCGCACACTCTCACGTGTCATGGCACAACGCTTCTCACTCAGGATGAGCATCAAGAACATCTACGACGCAGCCCGCTTCTGGAATATTGCTCAAGACAAAAAAAGCTATCCGAGAGGCTTTCGCAAAGTCGAATTCACATGGCCAAAACCCAACCTTGAACGCCTTGCAAAACGCTTCGAGTTCATACAGGGAATTCGCAAAGACACTGAGTCCGCTGTGACACTCGTCACCGATGCAGGCGCAGGAAAAAGCGTAAAACTCAACCCTGACGATCAGTGGACAAGAGATGTCGTGGAAGTGGCAAGCAACATCGGTGGCGAAGCTTCTATCCGCCTCACACCCAACGGCAGCAGGCGCAAAATAAACGTCGGAAAGAACTGCTACAAGTTCATCACCTTCGAGGAAGCTACCTTCACAAAAATGAGCCCCGACAATCCACACCTCTATCCAAAAGACCACTTGGCGGCATTGGCAGACAAAATTGAACAAGACACATTGAAAAATGGAAATTCTGACAGACCTTGACAACGAAGCCTACAGAGTGCAGGTGCTCAACTCGCCTTGCTCTCGTAAGTCCAGATAAGACCATAGGATTCAATCTACTGTATGATAGCACCTTAGAAAGACAATGTCAATAGGACAAAATTTCATAAGGATATTTTTAGATAATTTCATTTTTTTATGTAACTTTGAAGTGCAGAAACATTCAAAAGAAGCATAATGCAGAAGAGCCAACCCCTAAAGACATCCATTATCACTATACAAACCTTTGAGGAAGTATCTGAAACGGGGAGGAAAGAAGAACAGAACTGGATTAAAGAAAGAACATGTAAAAAATAATTGTAACTATTACTTTTTGCTATAGTTCAGATTACAATGTATAGAAGTCAGACCAACAATATTGTATGAATAGTTTAACGTTATCAATAACAACAATAGGCGACTTGCTCCTTAACAAGACCATAACGAATGGCAAGGACCCCATTAAGGACATAGAACTACGTGTGCCCCTCTATCAGCGGCCGTATAAATGGACTGCTCGGAATGCCATACAATTGCTCGATGACATTATTGAAGCTAAGAACAGCAACAAGGAAAAATACAGGGTGGGTACGCTTATCCTTCACAAAGCAAAGGAAAACAATCAAGCAGAGGGCTGCAAACAATATGATATTGTTGACGGGCAGCAACGCACCATAACATTCGCATTACTCCTGACAGCGTTAGGAGAAAAGGGTATCGATTTCTTGAAGCAAGAAGTGTATGACAATGCATATAACAAACACAATATCGCTAACAACTATAATGCACTTTCCCGTAGGGTTGGATTAAAAGCGGGGACCAGCAATTCTGCTGAAGAACATCAACGAGAGATGAGTCAGCTCAAGGACTATATCAAGGACAAGTGTGAGCTGATTGTTGTGATAACGACCGACTTGTCGGAAGCCTTCCAGTTCTTTGACTCACAAAATGCACGTGGAAAGGAACTTTATCCCCACGACTTATTGAAAGCATACCATCTTCGCGAGATGTATGATGTCAGCGAAGAAGAGACAGAAAGAATTGTAAAGGATTGGGAACAAATCTCGCAAAGAAGTCTGGCTAATCTCTTTGGTAATTACCTGTATCGTATCAAAGAATGGGTAGCTGGCAACAAGGCTAAGACCCTAAACAAACATAACATCCAGATGTTCAAAGGCATTACGCGTTCAGCAAGAACACCCTATGCCCAATTCTATAAGAGTGCCTATTGCTATGCTGACATAATCAATACTTCGGCAATGCCTTTTGTCTCGGGAATACAGAATGTTAATGCTTTCCAATTGGACACACCGATAATTGCAGGTAAACCGTTCTTTAAATATACAAAGCACTATTATAATATATTAAAAGATATTCAAAACAACAACAAGTATGAGGGGTTCTATATCAACGACAATATAATAGTCAAAACCTTAGATCACCACTTCAAGAAGGGAGTAGGCAATGGCATAGCACGCTTGATGTTTGACACCTCTGTTCTACTATATGTTGATAGGTTCTGCCCAGAAACACATCCGACAAAAGGAGATATTGAACTCTTTGAGCAATTTGTCACATACGCCTTCATTTGGGCTTATTCCTTGAGAGCGCAATTTGCTAACCTTGGTTGGCGTTCTGCGCAAAACTACATTATGGGGTGGAGCAATAAGATCAATACATTCAATATGTACAAACAGATTGCCCAACAAGACACCCCAACTTCGCTACTGAACGCCTTAGCAGACAAGCTTAACCAGCTTTCAAAAAATGACATCAAGGATGGTCGGGCAAATAAATGTTATGAGTGTAATGAAAATTACAAGACATTGAAGGAACTAAAGAAAGACGATGTATACGAAAACTATCTGTATTTCTTTCAGATAAATGGTTACTATAAAAATGACAACAATGAAAGAATTGAGCAACATCCTTAAGGAGTGTTCTATCCGGGACATATATTTCCAAAACGATGGACCTTCTGTCTTATACAAAATACCTATCTATCAGCGCAATTATGCTTGGGAACGTGAAGAAATATATGCATTGATAAAGGATGTACATGACTCGTTGAAAAAAACAGTCTACTATATCGGTACGCTGGTCACATACAAGCGAGATGAGAATATCTATGAAGTTATTGACGGACAACAGCGACTGACAACGATCTACATCATCCTGAAGGCTTTAGGCGAAAAGGATTTCAAAAATACTCTTACCTATTCTGCAAGAAAGATTTCGGCAGCGACATTAGAGAAAATGCCTAACTTTGTGGGTGAAGAAGACATGGCTATTCGTAAGGGCTACGACTATGCCAAAGAGGCTATCGACGAGGTTGTCGGAAACGAAAAAGATGATATTGAAAAGTTCAAGCAATTCTTCTTGGAAAAAGTGCATATCATCCACTATCTTGTGCCAAAGGATGTAGACCTGAATCACTATTTTGAGGTGATGAACTCTCGCGGCGAACAATTGGAAAAGCACGAAATAGTAAAGGCAAAGCTCTGCGACCAATTAAAGGAAGACAAGGATGCAATGGAAAAGTTCAGTCGTATATGGGAGGCTTGCAGTGACATGGGCTTCTACATCCAACAGAAGATCCCAGAGGTTGAACGTGACTTTGGTAATACGACGGAAAGCCTTGAGATAAAATCTTTCGACAAATTTCCTTCTTCCATAAAGGGCGAACCATCATCATTTGGGTTAAAGTCTATTTCAGAACTTTTGAATGCATCTATACCAAAAATAGAAAAGAAGGAGGGAAACGACATCAACGACCGTTTTCAGCCCATAATAGACTTCCCGAACTTCCTGCTCATTGTACTGAAGATAACGAGGATGCGGAACAAGAATAATTTTGACCTTTCGAAATTCATTCTTGATGACAAGGAACTAATCAATGAGTTTGACAAAGTAAGCCTTACTCCTGACTTTGTCAAGGACTTCACATACAATCTTCTTTTGGCCAAGTACTATCTTGACAACTACATAATACATCACACAAATAGTGAAGATAAAGCCAATGAGAATCCATGGAAGTTGCAAACTTACCATAAGGGAGACGAAAATCATGCTTATCTAAGAGATTTGTACACAGGGGAAAAAGAACAACAAAACGAAGCGATTCAATTGCTTTCTATGTTTGAAGTAGCCTTCACGCCCAAGCAAAGAAAAAATTATCTTTTCTATTGCATCTATCACTTGTTCGAGGATAGAAACCTTGATAATTACGTACTATTTCTAAGAAAACTGGCTGACAAGTATTTCTTTGATGTCTATCTTGACGCAAGTAAGCTCAACAATATGAATCAACCAAAACCAAATAGTTTTGATGAGACAATACTTGACAATAATAAACTGAACGTTGAATTGGAAGACGTAGAGCGAGACTTCAACCGTATATACCCCAATGGCTCATACAACATACCCTTGTATGTATTTAATTATACAGACTATAAACTCTGGAAAAAATATGATGAAGACCTGCGAGGAAAAAACACAACAAAGGATTCCAATATTAGAAAAGAATTCTTAAGCGCATTAGGTTGTAAGGACTTTGAGTTGGAAACTTTCAAAACCTTCTATTTCTCTCGAACAAGAAAAAGTCTGGAGCATCTCTACCCACAAGCTAAGACGGGAGACGACAAGCCTATCAAGATGGAGGAAATAAACTGCTTTGGCAATTTTGCAATGATAGGCTCGGATGCAAATAGCTCGGGGTCTAACTGGGACCCCATTGTAAAAAAGAATCACTATCTTGACTCAAGGACCAATCAGGTAAGCATCAACTCCCTAAAGTTCAGAATTATGCTGCAAATATGCCAAGATAACCAAGATGCTAATTTGAAGCGTAAGAATGGTTTTGAATGGAATCACGAAGATATGCTCGAACACCAGAAGAAAATGATAGAGATTATCATGAATAACAAGGAATAAGCAACATCATAAATTGCTATCGAAAAAAAAGACACATCAGCATGGAGATTTTAACAGACCTTGACAACGAAACCTACAAAGTGCAGGTGCTCAACTCGCGCGAAGCTTCCATCTTCAGGCAGTGGGCATCGCCACTGAACCGCCTACAAAGAGAGGCGGGAGAACTCTCAGCAATGGACATCTGGCAGACGAGCACACGCTGCATTGATGAACTCAAAAAAGCAGGGAGCAACAAGTTAGATGAAGTCACCTTCATCTATACCACGCTGATAAAAGACTGCGAAACCATCAAGCAAGGAAGGCACACCACCACCCGCACAAGGGCTGAGGCAGAAGCTTCAGCCCAGCTCATCATGACCGTGACCGCCACGAGAAGCCTTAACTACATCGAACCAGGACACGAGCAGGACCCAGAGAACGAGAACGACGGTATCTTAAAGACTATAATGGACGAAATCGGGGATAACGCTTTCATCCGATACGTCAACCTCTTCTTTGCAAAGAAAAGAAATGTTTACGGAGAGAAAATCGTCATCGAACCCCACAACCCCCTTGCCGACACAGACGACACCAACTCCCCTGCCCTACAGAAGGAGGCACGCCAGAAAGCCGTCCTAACAAAAGTCCTGACCAACACACAAGGACTAAGAAAGCTACTGAATAAACCCGACTACGACGACCTAACGCAATGTTTCGAGATCATCTGCCGTGACGACGCCCTCCTCTCCCGCTTCGAAATGATAAAACCCAACGGCAACAGCTGGGGCATAAACCGCAAGATGGCACTCAACATCCTCGCCCTCTTCGTAAAGCTCCGAAACCTAAACATCCCCATGAACAAAATCAACACAACCATCGGCGGAAATAACAACAACACTTACCTCACCCACCACCGCCCTTACAACGACAACCGCACCGCCTTCGGCATCACCACCGAAGATTATGATGCCATCCGTGGTATTATTGAGACTCTATAGCCTGCTCAACCATTAACTTGGCTTTATCAAGCAATGCTCTCGACTCCCTGCGGAGAATAAAACTTCTGGAAACCTGCTCCGAGAGTTTTTGTTGTATATGGGCAGGGAGGATTGGGATAACAACCTGTTCTATTTCCGAAGGCTTCCAATGCTGAATAATAGAACCTCCAGCATCCCTCTCAGCCTGCATTCTGACAATAGGAGAATTAAGTAATAGCGTGAGGTAGTCAGGTAATACATTCTTATCTTTCACCGACAAATGAAGTATCGCCCCTGAAGTAATGACCTCAGCATCCTCATCCATCTTATAAGCAATCCCCACACTGCCATCTTTCGACAAAAGGATGGTATTTTTCTTTGGTCGGGGAGCAGTGGAGAACGCTTTTCGGTCTAAATAAACACTCGGACTGTCAAGACCAAATTTGCTAAGGTCTGCCACACGAACGAATGGCACTCCTTTCCCTCTATAGGCTTCGCTCCCCGGCTCAATGGATTTACACATATCTACCACTTCGCCTAACCGTTTTGTCGGTATCGAGGAAAGTTGTGTGTCAAGATATTCATACTTGGGTTGGTAGTATTCCGCATCCAGTCGTCCACTGGAAAGGAACGACTGAGACAAACGTTTTTCAGTAACAACTGCATTTTGTTGGTTTTGAGTTTCGCCCACGACACCCAGTTCATTGAGCAACAGCCACATCGCCAAACGTTCGCACTTTACAGATTCCATCTGTAAACCGCTGTGTATCAGCCATTTACCCCCCCCAATTTCTATAGCATGCTCTACGCTAAGCTTCGCTTTTTTAAGAAGTTCTGAGGCTTCCTTACGCAGGGCAAAGCTCCGTCTGACGTGCTTTGCAATCTCCTCCTGCATCTCAGGACGGATGAGAGGGATGGGGATATTTTCAAACTCCTGCTTGCTGATGCATGTAAGTATAGTGCCTGAACAGCCTTTTTTGAGTAGTTGCTGTATTGGAAGTGACTTGAAAAGCGTCAACAATGTCTCGGCATTGATTAGGGAAGAGCGCACTACATAAAAGCCTGTGGAACAGAGTGATTGGTCGTAGTCATCCGTCACCAATGCGCAACTGTTCAAAGACCCCTCAATGGAGGAGACAATCACATCACCTTGAGCAATGACACGCCTTGCACGTGTGGGTAAATCTTCACCATTTTCATACGAACAGCCTGTAATGTCTCCCGACTTGCCAATGTTAGCCAGCTCAATGTAGCGATACTTCACACCATGTTCAGGAGTATAATTGCTGTCTTTAATGGTGCAGACCTTGCCAAGAGGAGCAACACCTCCTGCATATTCCGATACCACATTGACATAATCTTCGTACTTTGGCAAATAGAACTCTGCATCAATTCGTCCACTTTCGAGGAAACTCTCTTTGAGCGTCTTTACATTGTAAGCATCGGGATTGGCTGCAAAGTCCTGCATACCCAAGCACTCCAAGAGATAGTTCTCGGCGGAGGAGTAGAGGGATTTCGAGAGGTACAATGCTTCTCTGTATTTCTTATATAACTGGCTACACTTCTCAACCAATACTTCTTGTGCTTTCAATATATCAAAGTTCTTCACAAGCGTAATTGTCAAATGAGGCTGTGCACACTGAGAACTTGAACGGATTAGTTGCTTAAAAGCAAAGGGGCTTGACAGATACAAGTATAGGAATATCCGCTGGCTCTCTGCTAAAACTGACGTTTTCAAGAAAATCAAATCTCTACTCGCATAAGCTCTTTCTGATACATATCCAACAAAGCCTATTGAACCACCTTTCGTTATTACAATATCCCCTTCCTCAACAGTCTTGAGAGTGGAGTATTGAGGGTCAGTCAGAAATGGGAGTGTAGCACATTTTTCAAAGTCTATACTCTCTTTAACATTCTGCACTCGTATCAAGGGAATACTCCCCGATCCATAAAGTGCTTCTATTCCCGCATAAAAAGCACTACAATCAACAGCAACCCCTAAATCAGAGAATTTACAAAATAAATTTGAGTGGGATTTGATATAGTTCTCTATCTCGATGTATTCTCTTCGGTAATACTCACTATCTAATCGAAACGTTTCAGCACCAGTTAAGAGTGTACTAAATTTCACCTCCGTAGCTTCCAGCCCCTCTAACAAAGCGTTGTACTTTACTTCATCAAAGGGGCATCCGCGAAAAAAGAGAGTTTTTCTTTCTTGGCGAACTCTGCAAATGCTTCTGCTATGCCGTCATTGGTCAGCCCATCATGATTGAAGAGATCGTGCTTAACAATAAGATGTCCATGTGCGTCGAGCAAAGGCACGTTTTCGCCCTTTTCGTTAGTGGTATTGCGATAAATCTTGTCGCCACTATTATCCTTGCTCGGCTCTTGCATCGTAGCAAAGAAGATGTTGTAGTCGTCGACTCGTGGGCAGAGCGTATCGTCCCACTTCTGCACAAAGAGTACGCTGGTCTTCGCACCTGTGTGGGGTTTAAACACGTTGCCATGCAATCCGACAACAGCAAGAATACGACAGCGGTCGGCAATATATTCGCGCAAAGCCTTGTCGCTGCTGTTGTTGAAACGCCCCTGTGGCAGAACGATAGCCATACGTCCTCCTGGCTTTAGGAAGTCGAGGTTACGCTCCACAAAGAGAATGTCACGGCTCATATTGCTTGCCTGCTTGAGCTTCGTCTTGCGAAAAGTGCCGTCACTCATTTGATAGATGGTTTCTCCCGTATTCTTCAAGGCATCGGGAAAGGTTGGTTCTTGCTGAACAATAGTCCCATTTTTTGGCACAGTCTTGACCTTTTCAAGCGACATCGAGCGACTCATGTCGTACTTGGCAAGGATACGGCTTTCCTTTACATCTCCTGCAAAGGGAGGGTTTGCCATCACGATATCAAAGTTGAAATCACGGAAGCTATCTTTTCGTTTTCTTAGCTTCTTAAGCTTCTTCCACCCCTCGAAGTAAGTGTCTTGCCAATCTTCGCTATCGAGATTCTGTTCCCAACGTTCGTAGTCGAGTGTATTGAGATGTAGCACATTTGTCTGTCCATCACCCGCAATAAGATTTAGCGTACGAGCTACGCGCACCGCCTTTTCATCAAAGTCGATGGCAAAAACATTATCGTTCACATAGTCAGTACACTCTGCAGGCTTCTGTTCGAGCGTAAAAAGATGACTACGTTCCAATCCCTTTTCTTTGAGAATATTTCCCCACACATGGAAGATGGTGTGGACAGGAAATCCACAACTGCCTGCTGCTGTATCTATCATTTTTTCGCTCGCTTGGGGATTAAGCATCTTCACACACATATCGATGACATATCGTGGTGTGAAGTACTGCCCTTTCTCACCCTTACTACTCTTGTTTATGAGGTATTCAAAGGCTTCATCAACCACATCAAGGTTAGAGTTGAAGAGTTTGACATCCTGCAATGATGCTACACAGACGGAGAGGTGAGAAGGTGTCAGTTGTATCTTGGCATCGCTACTAAAAACTCCCTCCCATTTATTACGTGCTTTGTCAAAAAGATTCTGGATGCGTTCTTTGAGTTCGGTTTCTGTATCACCATAGTTGCGGAACTCAAGATTTCGGGTATTGTTACGACCGCTCTCCATTTCATCAAATAACTTGGTAAAGATGAGTTTAAATACTTCTTCAAAGACATCCACACCAGCACCAGCCAACACCTCGTCCTCCATTTCAAGAATAAGACCCTTAAGCGACTTCCGCTCATTGATGAGCTTATCTTTTTCGATAAGGTCAGCTATCGTCCAGCGTTCAGAAAGTATATCCGAAAGCTTCTGGTCAGCTCTCGGAATGATGCTGATATCCTCAAAATAGTTTGGGTCTTTGCGGTGATAATAGGAAATACTCTTTCCGTTGCTCCATACACCAATGGGAGCTCCAGTAGCATTGCAATAGCTCTTGAGTTGTTCTTTACCATCTTTGAGTTTCGGTTTCTTAACCTCAATAATAATATAGGGACTGTCAGTCTGCTGCTTGTCAAAGATGACAATATCAGCTCTCTTCTTTTCCCTTCCAAAAGTTACTTCATACTCTAATTTGATACGAGAAAGCGGATAGCCGAAATCTTCTGTCAGCACTAATAGGTACAATTGGCGCACTACCTCTTCGGGAGTAAGTTTAATTTCTTGTTTACGGCAGAGACAAGTCAGAGAGGGGACAGGACCCTTTTTCCCTTCTTTGACAACGATACGAGACTCCAGTTCAGTTATCTTTTCTTCTGAGAAAAGACTAAGGTCGTGCTCTGACCCCTTTGTTATATCTATCAGCTTCATAATATAATTTTATTTCTTATTTCGACACTAACATATCTCACATGTGAGACCACCCTTATTACGAGCACAAAATTACACAATTCTACTGGGTATCGTGCAGGAAATTACTTTTATTTTCAATTGATCACGCCTTTCCCTTTCAGACAATCTATATCGTTGCAATATAGAGATTTCAAAGTGACTGATGTAAAATTACAAACTTTCTATAAAGAAATTATAAACTTTCTATAAACGAATTATAAAGATTCGCATAACTTACTGATTATCAGTTTATAATTTTTTGATAATAAAAAGATAACTTTTTTATAAGCCGTCTGTAAGGCTGAGATTCTTGCAAATGGCTCTGCGCTATAACTTTGTACCCACGTCACGGTCAGAACGAACCTTGGCGTGGGTATTCTCTTTTTCCGCCCGGATGTGAAGTGGTGGTCAGCATTGACTGAGCTCCCGCTCCACTTAAAGTTCTCGGACACAAGGCTCTCAGACTTAAAGTTCTCGGACACAAAGCTTTCAGACACGAAGTTCTCAGACTCAAAGTTCTCGGACACAAGGCGCGGAGAGCGGAGAAGGAAATCGAAAAAAGGAGGTAATACCCACAGAAAACAGATTGTTTCACCCGAGCGGAGTGGGCAGGAGAAATCTCATGAGATAAAGCTGCGCAGCGTTTCCCGTGCTTTCTCTTCTCACAACCCTTGGGAGAATGAGAAAAAAGCATTACACACGGCAGCGTGTGCAGCAACAGCGCAAAGCAAAGCGCAGATATCCTTTTGATGAGAATACAATGATATGCGAACTGTTCCGCCCGCAATATTTCAAGCGTTTGGACGAGCTAACCAATCAACTGCGCCCCTATCTATCCAATGACGTGAAGACATTGCGGAGAGAGAAAGGATTGTTCTTGTCGGCAGAGGGTAAGAAGAAGATAAAACGCACATGGTTCTATGCCCTTATTGCCATGACAATAGCTCCGGGAGAGCAGCAAGAGAGTCCACTGAAAGTGGCTAAAAGCATCTTCTTCAGATACCTCGTTAGCAACGATCATAGCAATATCACTCTTTCTGAATCAACGTTGAAAGCCTCTGTAAACAAGGCATTTAACAAAGAGATTTAAGAGATTTTAAGGAACTACTGATTGTTTCAGAAAATTGCATCAGCTGCAGAAGCGAGATAACTTTGCAAAACGTAAAACAAACCGATGGCACTGTTGCCTGAGGAATAACAAAACAAAATTATGAACAACATTTTTAAGATTATCGGACTCGGAGAAATCCGCCCGTACACCAACCAAAAAGGAATCACCTCACACTGCCGTGACATTCAGTTGCAACAGCTTGGAGGGAAGTTTGCCGACCGCTTCACATCGACTCTCTTTGATGCAGAGGCTGAGAAAGAACTCGAAGTGGGTGCGCTCGTTGCAGCACAGCTCTACTTCTATACAACGGAATATAACGACCGTATGTTCCAGAACGTAAGTATTCCTGAAATTGAAATCATCAACCATAAATCATAAGAATATGCAGATCAAAGTTATTATGAGTGACGCTGACTATCAGCGCATCATCGCAGCCAACGGTAAGAGAATAAGAGGTTCTATCGCAATGAACTCACCGCAGGAATTTGACTTCCGTGCCTTTGCTACAGAAACGCCTTCAACGGCAACGCCCAACCGCATACTGAACATGAAGCACGGACGAGCAACAGTGGCACCCGACCGTGTCAGGCTCTATATCATGGTGAAGCGAGCAGACGAGGCGGCGCCAGTGGACATTGTTTTCGACGAAAGTCAGCAGGCAATTAACTTTATGGAAGGAAGCCTACTTGCATAGCAATCATTCCACACGTGGGGCTGTCCCTTGTACATCAGCTACAAGCAGCCCCCCACGCTTTTACTTAACCATAAAAGATAAACAAAAATGTTCGACTATATACAAAATATCCGAGCCCAGCACACGGTTCCCTGCACAGCTGACATCTTAGATGTGGTAATACATTCGACCATAGTAAACAATATCTGTGCTGAACTTGCCGACTACCGCGAACAAATGATGCGTGGCGAGATGAGTCGTGACGATTTCGCAACAAAAAAAGCGGAGTTGAAACGACGCCTACCAGCCTTCTGCTTTCACGCACACTTCAAGAATGGTCGTCGACTCAACGCTGAGGCAATTCCCTCAGGACTGTCTATTCTCGACATCGACCATATCCCTTCACCCGAAACTTTCTACAACGAAAAAGTAAAAGAGCGTACAAAGGAGTTGGGCATCGTTTTGGTGCATATGACGCCATCAGCAGAAGGACTGCGCATCGTCTTCACACTTCCACAGAAGATGACTTTGGCAGAGGGGCAGCAGTGGCTTGCAGGAAAACTGGGGCTGAAAGATTTTGATGAAGCCTGCAAGGATTACGCACGCTGCTCCTTTGCTGTGCCAGCTGATTACATCTTCTTCATCGATAAGGAACAGTTGTTTGCCACACCAACGCCACAGAAGACAGATACGGATACGTCTGACACCAACGCCACACCTACTATCAACCAGCAACGTCCACAGACTACGGAGGAGACAGCCGCCACAAGCAACGAAGCCGTTGACATCGACCCCAACGCAGAGTTGCTCTTCGACGCCTTTGTGGCAGCATCAGGCTTAGCACCCGCTGCACTCAACAGCAAGGGTACACGTCATAACTCACTCGTCTCGCTGCTCTCTATGGGTATTTGCCGCCTCATACCGCAGGAGCAACTCAGGGCTATCATCGCATGCCGAATGCCAGCATACGCACGAGAGAGCGACTGCCAACAGCTGATTAAAGACTTCTATGAGAAATACACCAACACCAACCGCCCTATGTCGTTTCAACTGAGAAAGATATACACGGAATCGCTCAGGAACAAGGCTGCAACGGCAACGACCTCGGAAAACGACATTGAACAGTTTGAAGCAAAAAGAGAAACAGAGCAGCAAGCGCAAGCAGCCTGCACCAACAACATCCTCAACACGCTGCCACCTGTATTGCGCAAGACGCTTGAGGGAGTCCCCGCAAATATGCACATGCCCGTCCTCTGTTCTGTCCTCCCCCTTGCCGCTGCCTACGCTGACGGAGTGCAAGTAAGATACTGTGATGGACAACTACACAGACTTAACTTAATGTCGGTTATCGTTGGTCCGCAGGCATCAGGAAAGAGTGTATGTAAGTCAAAAGTCGACCTGTGGATGAAGCAGATGCTTGAAGACGACGCACGTGCACGTGAGATTGAAGATAAATGGAAACAAGAGAAGAAACGACGCAAAGCCAACGAAAAAGCGCCCGAAGGCCCTTGTGTGCTGATACGTTCAGTCCCCATCACAATCAGTTGCTCTACACTATTGAGACGCTTCAAGAACTCACGCAGACACACACTCTTCTCTTTTGGTGAGGAACTCGACACGCTGCGCAAAACAAACGGTGCAGGCTCGTGGTCGCAGAAGTATGACATCTATCGCCTCGCTTTCGACAACGGAGTGTGGGGACAAGATTACAACTCAGATCAAGCAGAAAGCGGAGTAGTTCCTGTGGCTTATAACTTCTCAATCCTCGGCACATATGGTGCACTGAAAAGATGTTTCAAGAATGACAACGTTGAGAATGGACTCTCCTCGCGCATCTTTATCGCTGAAATGCCCGATGGCGCTTTTGCTCCAATGCCAGTCTATGGAAAGGAAGCCGAAGGGTTGTCAACCGACATCGACGCTGCTGTAACATCCTTGCGTGCACGTCAAGGCTTCATTGAAACTCCCTTGCTGAGACAAGCCATTGGTGAATGGGTAGAGAAGAAAAGAATAGAGGCAATGGCAGACGGTGACATCGTAAAGGATACCTATCGAAAGCGTGCTGCCGTGATAGGCTTTCGCTGCGGAGTCGTTGCCAGTCTGTTAGAAGGAGAAGAAAACGAAAAGGTATTGGACTTTGCCCGACTGACTGCCGAATATATACTGGAGAAACAATGCAACTTCTTCGGTGAAGCACTACTCAGTGAATATAAGTCGGCTGAACAAGAAATGGTAAGACAGTCGAGAAATGGTTTCATCTTCGATAAACTTCCACCCGAATTCACTTTTAACGACCTACAAAAGGAGAAAGGGGCTAATGTAAGCAGAAATGTAATCAATAACATCATCTACAGATGGAAGAAAAGCGGATGGATTGAGAAGAAAGAAGATGGTAAATGGATGAAGACTCGCCAGGATAAATGAGGAGGTAAGATAGCTGCCACAGCTTATTAGAAGAGTAAAAAGCCACTTCTAACAATCTTATAGAGTGTCTATAACAAGGGTAGACATATCTTATAGCGTTATAGAACATCTGCTACACTACAGCAATCACACAAATCACATATCATAAAATCATATTAAGGTTACTGATTCTTTAATCCACAACACTATGGAAATAAAACTCATAAGAAAATATTATAAAGCACAGTACACGCTCGGACGCTTATACGTAAATAATCGTTTCTTCTCCGACACCCTTGAGCCACCTTCGAAACATTTGACAGAAAGATGTTCGACTGCAACCATTCAAAAAGCCAAAGGCGAGGGTTTCAGAGCTATCCCCACAGGGCGTTATCGCATCCTCATCACTCGTAGCCGACGGTTCGGACGATGGTTGCCGCTGCTGCTGAACGTGAAGGGATTTGAGGGAATAAGGATTCATGCGGGGAATAAGCCCGAAGATACGAAGGGCTGTATCCTCCTCGGTTTCAACCGCCGCAAAGGCTATGTGCTAAACTCTACGCAGTGTGTCCAACAGCTGATGCGCAGAATGACGGAGGCTATGGAGAAGGGGGAGAGGGTGTTTGTGGAAGTGAGGTAGCCCCACCCAACCTCCCCGAAGGGGGAGGATTGCAAACTGCCAGCCTCTCCGAACCAACGGTCACTGACCGAAGGGAAGTAAAGGAGAGAAGCAGCCTCACCCCCAACCCCTCTCCGAAGGGAGAGGGGAGTGATTAGCGAGACACCCCTAAAGTCCTATTCAAGGGTCAAAGGGGACTACGAATTGCACAAATTAATTAGCAATAATGATTCGTGTCATTGGTGTCATTCGTAGTGCTAATCATAAAATTTAAAGTTCAAATCTCAAAGTTCAAAGGGAAAAGAGTTCACAAATAAAAAAGCGGCACCCACTAATGGATGCCGCATAAGGGATTCTCCTTCCCTTGATTAGAAGAGAAGGAAGACCACGAGGGTCATTAATATGTTAGCCTCTAAAGCGAAAGGGCTTCTAACTTCTGCCCCACTAACAAGTATGTTATTCGCATACTACCACTTATCTAACAACAGGGGTACCTCGGTATCTACTCCCCCCCTCTGTAGGAGAGGAGATAAGGGGGGAGGCTGCCAGTTGCACTCCTCCCCTTTCGGGGAGGTCGGGTGGGGCTTTCCTTTTTAATCCAATCCCTTCAGCTGTTCAGCTACCTCGTTGTTGATACGCTCTGCGAAGGCTTCCATTGTCATAGTAGCCTGCTCGCCACCGCCCTGCTGACGCATTGATACGAGGCCTTCGGCTGCTTCTTTCTCACCCACGATAACCATGTATGGAACACGCTTGAGCTCGTTGTCGCGAATCTTACGACCAATCTTCTCGTTGCGGTCGTCCATGATTGAACGTACGTCGTGAGCATCGAAGTATGCCTTCACCTTGCGGGCGTAGTCGTTATACTTCTCAGAGATTGGGAGGATGGCAACCTGATCAGGTGTCAACCAGAGTGGGAAGTGACCTGCTGTGTGCTCGATGAGAACGGCAGTGAAACGCTCGAGTGAACCGAATGGTGCACGGTGAACCATCACTGGTGTCTTCTTAGAGTTGTCCTCTGCCGTATATTCGAGTTTGAAGCGGTTAGGGAGGTTGTAGTCAACCTGGATTGTACCGAGCTGCCAACGACGACCGATAGCATCCTTCACCATGAAGTCGAGCTTAGGACCGTAGAATGCTGCTTCACCAAGTTCTACACGAGCGTTGAGACCCTTCTCTGCACATGCTTCCTTGATAGCTGCTTCGCTCTCTTCCCAAACCTCGTCAGAACCGATATACTTCTCCTTATCCTCTGGGTCGCGGAGAGAAATCTGTGCCTCGTAGTTATCGAAACCGAAGGTCTTGAACACCTTGAGGATAATGTCGATATTGTTCTCAAACTCTGCCTTTACCTGATCAGGACGTACGAAGATATGCGCATCGTCCTGCGTGAAGGTGCGAACACGTGTAAGTCCGTGAAGCTCACCACTCTTCTCGTAGCGGAATACGGTTCCAAACTCTGCGATACGCAGTGGAAGATCTTTGTAAGAACGTGGTTTGTAAGCGTAAATCTCACAGTGGTGAGGACAGTTCATTGGTTTGAGCATATACTCCTCGTCCTCCTCTGGTGTGTGGATTGGCTGGAAAGCATCCTTGCCATAGTGGGCATAGTGACCAGAAGTTACGTAGAGGTTCTTACCACCAATACCTGGTGTGATTACCTCCTGATAGTTGTAAGGACGGAGGAGACGACGCAAGAGCTCTTGCAAGCGCAGGCGCAGCTGTGTTCCCTTTGGAAGCCAGATAGGAAGACCCTTTCCGACACGGTCAGAGAACATAAAGAGTTCCATTTCCTTACCAATCTTTCTGTGGTCGCGCTTCTTAGCCTCTTCGAGCATCTCGAGATATTCATCGAGCATCTTCTTCTTAGGGAAGGTGATACCGTAGATACGTGTCATCTGCTCACGCTTAGCATCGCCACGCCAGAAAGCTCCAGCAACGCTGGTTATCTTGACAGCCTTGATAGCACCCGTAGAAACGAGGTGCGGACCACGACAAAGGTCGGTGAAGTTACCCTGCGAATATGTTGAGATAGTGCCATCTTCGAGGTCCTCTACGATGTGCTCCACCTTGTATTCCTGTCCATCGGCAGTAAACTCTTTAACAGCATCCGCCTTAGAGACGTCATGACGAACGACCTGCTCATTCTTCTTAGCAAGTTCGCGCATCTTCTCTTCAATCTTTGGGAAGTCGTTCTCAGAGATTGTCTGACCCTCTGCAGGCATCACGTCATAGAAGAAACCATTCTCAACAGCTGGTCCGAAACCAAACTGAATGCCTGGGTAAAGCTCCTGCAAAGCCTCAGCGAGGAGGTGGGCAGAAGTGTGCCAGAAGGTGTGCTTACCTTCTTCGTCATCGAACTTGTACAGTGCGATGGTAGCGTCCTCATTGATAGGACGATTGAGTTCTGTTGTTTCGCCATTTACACCGCAAGATACAACGTCACGGGCGAGAGCCGGCGAAATGCTCTCGGCGATTTGAAAACCAGTTACGCCCTGCTCGTATTCACGAACGGAACCGTCTGGGAAAGTGATTTTAACCATACTACAAATTAGTTTTATAAATCAAATATGTGGCAAAGGTAATACTTTTAATTCAGAATTCATAATTCACAATCCAAATATAATTCAAAATTCATAATTCATAATTCATAATTATGATTACCGATGTTAATTTATAATCCAAATAAAATTCATAATTCACAATTCAGAATTCATAATTATGATTACCGATGTAGCTTAAGGGTTAAACGTAAATCATAAAGTTAACTACGAATTACGCGAATGACACGAATTACTTAGCAATAATGATTCGTGACATTAGTGCCATTCGTGGTCGTTCGTAGTTCAAATCATAAAAGTTCAAAGTTCAAACCTCAAAGTTCAAAGTTAATTGTTCAATGTTCAAAGTTCAAAGGGAAAAGGGTTCAAAGGGAAAAGAGGGGCTTATTCTTCATTGGGTTTGATTTGCCTTCACTTTCAATGCGAAGACTCGGTAGCTTGTAAAATTGCGAAGCATTAGGTTTCATGGGCTGCTGCTTTGGCTTCCTACCCGCTACGATGTCGGCACGCAACTGGGTGGCAGCATCAAAGGACTTCCATCGCTTGAGGATATAATCAAGTTGCTGAAGGGCTGCCTTGCTATCGCCCACTTGATAGAGACAATAAGCACGATTAAACCAATAGTCGCGATTGTCGGGACTTATGTCAAGGGCATGCGTAAAGGCTACGATAGCACTATCGTAACGCTCCACATGGATATTAGACATACCATAAAGTTCGTAGATATCAGCAATATAGGGCTGTAAAGTCAAAGCACGGCGACAATCATCACCAGCACCCTTATAGTCTTCAAGGTGATACTTTGACAATGCCATCAAATACCAAGCCTCGTATAGATTTGGTTTGAGGGCAACGATACGGGAGAAAATCTGCATGGAAGTAACGTAGTATCCCTGATCAAGCGTCCGCCTCCCCTCCTCCATCATCTTCTTGACGTTGTATTGGGCTGCTGACGGTAATGCCAATAGGCAAAGCAAGGATACTACGATACCACGCAACATAGGCTTACTTACGTGGAGCCTTCACACGATAGTGGCAGCGAACCTTTCCCTGCAGAAGGGCTTTGAGCTTGCTGGTAATCATCTGCTTGCGGAATGCCGAGAGACGATCAGTGAAGACACGACCTTCGAGGTGATCAAACTCATGCTGGATAACTCGAGCAAGATAGCCATCAATCCACTCCTCATGCTCAACGAGGTTCTCGTCATACCACTTTACGTAGATGCGCTTTGCACGTGTCACACTCTCGTGAATACCTGGCAGAGAGAGACATCCCTCTTCCAAGGTCTCCGTCTCAGAGTCATCATACTCAAGGATGTGACCATTGATGAATGCATGACGATAGTCTTTATACTCAGGGAAGGTGTCTGAGAGCACATCTAAGTCGACAACAACGACACGGATAGACTTACCAATCTGTGGTGCTGCCAAACCTACGCCATCGCTGGCGGTGTTGGTCTCAAACATATTTTGTATCAGTTCTTGGAGGTCGGGATAATCGAGGGGGATATCCTCGGCTACCTTTCGCAACACTGGCTGACCATATGTGTAAATAGGTAATACCATATTCTTTTCTTTCTTTTAAACTTAATAGGTGTCCAACAAGTTTAATCATCAAATAGCGCAAAGCTCTATCAGCTTAATAATCAAACGGCTCAAGTCTTTACGAGTCTGATTTCCAAACGTTTCGAAGCTTAATAAACATAAACTTCAAACGGATTAAAGCCCTTTGGACCTCATATAATCTTGTAGGATAATTGTTGCCGAAATCTCGTCAACAAGTCCCTTATCTTCACGGCGGGTCTTCTTCTTAACCCCACCCGCAATCATTGCTTGATGAGCGATAACCGACGTAAAGCGCTCGTCATAATAATCAATAGGCAACTCTGGGTGTGCCTTGCGCCAACGATTGACAAATTGCTCCACACGAGCGAGGTTCTCACTCGGCTGACCATTGGGCTGTATAGGCTTGCCAATGACAAGCTGGCTGACCGCTTCCTTTGCGATATACTGGTTCAAAAACTCAAAAAGTTCAGACGTAGGAACAGTCGCCAACCCATTGGCGATGATGCACAATGGGTCGGTGACTGCCAATCCTGTACGTTTTTTACCGTAATCTATCGCTAAAATTCTACTCATTTATCGAGAGAGCAACCAAGCATCAGCGTAAGTAGCACGGAGCTGATTGCGGCTCTGAACAGCTGAAGCCTTGCTGTCGTAAGTAGAAGCAACAACGCGATACATATTGTTACCAGCATTGTAAGCAACCTGAGCATCGTAGCCAGCATTCTTCAAACGCTGCTGCAAGCCCTCAGCGTTAGACTTAATACTGAATGAACCAACAACTACGCTATAAGCCTTCAAACCAGAACCATTTACAACAGAAACAGTCTCGCGGCGTACTGGCTCATTGTCGTAATTATCAACAACTGGAGCCTGCGTAACTGGCTGAGTCTCTACTGGAGCTACAACAGCATCCTGCTGAGTTGCGTTATCATCAGTATTTGTAGTAGTATTCTGCTCCTGAGACTTAGCCTTCTCGTAAGCCTTCTTGTATGCACTCTCGCTTGACTTACAGCCAGTGAAAGCCATTGCTACACACATAGCTGCGCCCAAAACCATAAATTTCTTCATAATCCCTTAGTTTTTATTGATTATACTATTAATTTACTATGTAATTATCGTGCGAAGTTACAAAATAAGAAGCAGAAGTAAGAAAGCAGCGTCAATAAAGTTTGTTAAATAAACTATTTGTAAGATTTTTAACACAAAAATACTTCCTATCTATTGCTAATATGCGAAACTTTAGCTATATTTGCCATTGATAAAGAAAGAACTGTTCATTAACAATAAAAAATAAGAGATTATGAAGACATTAGGTTATGTTTGCGCATTCCTCTGTGGTAGCATCACAGGCGCAGCTCTCGGACTTCTTTTGGCTCCAGAGAAGGGTACAGACACACGTTCAAAGATTTCTGATGCTGTTGACGATTTCTGCAAGAAGCACGATATCAAGCTCAGTCGCAAGGAAGCTGAGGATTTCGTTGAGGATATCAAGGATGCAGCTTCAGACGCTATCTAAATCATAAAGGATGTTCTCAAACGATAAGAACGTAGAAACAATAGCACAACTCGTAGAGGTGCTAAAGCATTATATCGGGCTTCAGTCAGAGTACATGAAGCTCGATGTAATTGAAAAGGTCGTGCGATTACTGACCGTGATTACAATCATGATTGTCTTCTGCACTATCTTATTAATTTCCCTAATTTATCTCTCCTTTGCTGCAGCCTTTGCATTGCAGACATTGGTGGGCTCACTTATTTGGGCTTTCCTCATTGTTGGTGGTGGCTATTTGCTACTGCTCATCTTCTTCATCTTACTACGTCGCAGTCTTATTGAACGCCCATTGGTAAGATTCTTGGGAAGTCTCTTAATGTCAAAATAAGCTTATGACTGAACAGACCACTCACTTTGGAACCAATTATAGGTCGCTGAACGACATACGTTTGCGCAAGGCGCAGCTGCGTACAGACTTGACCAAGGATAGCAACAAGATTGCGGGGTTGTGGAATGAGCTTGTGCATAAGCCGAAAGACAAGAACACACCTACCCAGCGTTTCTCTGGTGCATTCAATGTTGGTGCGGGTGTATTGGATGGACTTATCCTTACGTGGAAGCTCTATCGTATGTTTGGCGGTAAGCATGCATTAGGACCCTTTAATAATAAGTTCAGCTTATTCAAAAAGAAAAAGAAATAAGCAAGGAGGCAGCTAAATAAGTTGTGGAAACTTCCTACTGATAAGCATTATTTCTATCACTAATAAGCATTATCACAATCATTGAAATGAGAGGAAGCACGCTTTTCACCCTCTAAAATTACTTGCTTTCTGCAACTTTTACGAGCGATAATAAAAGTCTCGTTCATACAAAATCAGAGACAATGAAGACATCTTTGTCCTGTTTTTTCATATCTTCGTTTTCATTCTACGCTCTTTTGCACATGAAAAGATGCCTTATAGCACTTCTAAAGGGCGTTAATTGAAGTCTTACTAACGCCCTTTAAGAGCCTTAGAAAGCACCTTTACACACGCTGTTTTACAACCATCTGATTATCTTTCAGTTACAAAGGCGGAAGAAAAGCCCCTTTTCTTAGCTTTTACTTACGCAGACCTTGAATTTATGTAAACTTTTTTCCGAGTATAAACATTCTTATTCCCTACGTAAGATTTAACTGCAAACAATAAGTAGACGCTGTGCACTTTATAATATTGGGGCTTCAGGATTCTGGAGTGATAAGATTTGCCACTTAAGGTTAGGTTTCAGACGAAATGTCACACGGAGGCACGGAGAGGACGGAGGATTATTAAAACAAAGCAATGGAA
>ERZ773069.567-NODE-567-length-24119-cov-11.352394_pt1 | contig 24119 bp, 26 predicted proteins | sample MGYA00580619_ERZ773069 | MGnify/ENA primary metagenome ERZ773069 (study PRJEB29015, sample SAMEA2738007) | human oral metagenome | biome: human oral; feature: human-associated habitat; material: dental | place: China | collected 2108 ...
CTATTTTCAATAGAAAAACAGTCAAAATTGTTCTAGATGAACTAATGACAAGAGGAATTCAGACAGCTTCAGGTGACGAAATTGGTAAAACTATTATCTTTGCTAAAAACCATCGACATGCTGAATATATCAGAGATATTTTTAACGAACGTTATTCAGAAAAAGGAAGCGACTATGCTCAGGTGATTGATTATAGTATTAAACATTATCAGACCTTGATTGATGATTTTAAAATCAAGGAGAAATACCCTCAAATTGCAATTTCAGTTGATATGCTTGATACTGGTATTGATGTCCCAGAGGTTGTCAATTTAGTCTTTTTCAAGAAAGTGCGATCAAAAACAAAATTTTGGCAGATGATTGGTCGTGGAACCCGTCTCTGTAAAGATTTGTTTGGACCTGATCAGGATAAGGAAAACTTTTTGGTATTTGATTATGGTGACAACTTTGAATACTTCAAAGCAGATCCGAGAGAAGGAAATGGACGTCATATTGTTCCCTTAACACAGCGTTTGTTTAATATCAAGGTTGACTTGATTCGTGAACTGCAGAGCCTTGACTATCAAGAGGATCAGTTTGCAAGAGAGTATCGTCAGCAACTTGTCTCAGAACTTCATAGGCATGTAGAGGATTTAAATGAGTTAGACTTTAGGGTTCGTATGGTCTTAGATACAGTTTATACCTATAAGAAATTAGAAAATTGGCAAAATCTTACAACTATTTCATGCGAGCAACTTCATAGTCATATCTCCCCTCTCATGTTTGATGATGATAAAGAAAATGAAATGGCGAGACACTTTGATTTATGGATGTTAGAAATTCAAGTAGGACAACTAACCTCTAAACCATCAAAGACTCATATCTCTCAAGTTATGAAAACTGCCCAGGCTCTTGCTTCTGTTGGCAATATCCCTCAGGTCTTTGCACAGGCTGAAATTATCAGGAAAGTGCAAGAACCTGAATTTTGGGAGGAAGTAAGCTTGTCTGAACTTGAAAAAATACGCTTTTCTCTAAGAGATTTATTGCAATTCTTAGATAAAACGAGCCGAAAGGTATATTATGTCAATTTTGAAGACCGAATTCTTTCTACTGTATATGAAACCACTCCTTATTTGCAGGTAAATGATCTTCGATCCTATAACGAAAAAGTTGAGCATTATTTGAAAGCTCATTTGGATGAGGAAGCAATTTCTAAATTGTATCATAACAAGAAGTTGACTCCTCAAGATTTATTTGCATTAGAAACTCTATTATGGGAAAAATTAGGAAGTAAAACTGACTATCAGCAGCACTATGAGAACAAGGCTATTCCTAGATTGGTGCGGGAGATTATTGGTTTGAATAGAGAGGCCGCTAATCAAGTGTTTTCTAAGTTCTTGTCAGATGAAAGCCTTAATGCTAAGCAAATTTCTTTTGTGAAATTGATTGTCGATTATGTCGTTGAAAATGGGTATATGGATAAGTCGATCCTGACACAAGAACCGTTTAAATCTTATGGATCCGTACAAGTACTATTTCAACATCAAATACCAATATTGAGGAATATTGTCCAAACAATTGACTTAATCAATAATCGCGCTGAAGAAGTAGCTTGAATATAGAAAGAGAACCACCATGCAAACACAAGAAGAAATGAATGTGCTGTACCTGAAAAACTAGCAGATATTGAGCGTGATTATGATGTTACTGTTTTGTGGGCAATTGAGTCTGGTAGTCGCGCTTGGGGCTTTGAGTCTCCTGATAGCGACTTTGATGTGCGTTTCGTATACAAACACAAGCAAGATTTTTATCTAAGCTTGAACGATCATCGCGATGTCATCGAACTACCAATTGACGATACTTGGGATGTGAGTGGCTGGGATTTGGACAAGGCTTTAAAGTTGCTTTATAAGTCAAATCCAACCCTCTTTGAGTGGTTACAGTCACCAATCGTTTACCAGCAAGATGCAGATTTTATTAACCGTATCCGTCCGCTTGCCAGTCAGTATTTTTCCGAGAAAAAGATGCTCCACCATTACTTGAATACTGCTAGAACTCAAATGAATAAGTACCTTTCAGGAGATAAGGTCAAACCTAAAAAGTATTTCTATGCACTTCGTCCCATTTTAGCTTGTCGTTGGATTGAAAAATATCATTCTGTTCCACGGATTTTGTTTGATGATTTGGTCAAAGAACTCCTTCCTGATGAAATGAAAGAGCATGTGTCTAGCTTACTTGATTTAAAGGTAAAGGGACCTGAAGGTATGGAAATTGAGCCGATAGTGCCAATTCAGGACTTCATCATCAAAAATATCCAAGAGCTGGATGACTACATCCAAAGTGTTACCGAGGAAAAGAAAGACTGGAAAGCTCTCAATCAATTTTTCCTTGAAGAATTAAGTCGTGACTGAGGTTAATTATGGGAAAATGGACATGTAAATGCGGGCAAGCAATGAACGACCACCGAGCGCCCGATCCAAATGCTTATTCAGTTTATTCAGATGAGTTGTTTGAAGAAATCATGAATAAAGCTGACGATCATAATAAAATTTCTTATGAAGACATTTCAGAGGCTTCCTTCTATATGTGGAAATGCCCAAATTGTGGTAGTTTTATGGTCTTTGGTGAAGAGGATAATAAAGATTGTTTCACTTTTTATGAGCGCCAGACCAGTGCAAAAGCAGAACCACTTTTCGATCCTGATCAAGAGTTAAATATTGTAGTTGTTGAGTTTCAAGAAGGTGGAAATGGTTATACTTATATCTGTGACGACCCAACTATTCATGTCGGGCATGGTGTGATTGTTCCAACCGGGAAGGAAAATACTGAAAAAACTGCTTTAGTTGTCCAGAAGTATCATGCCCTACCAAAGGATATCACTTTTCCCGTTGAAAAGTTAAAACGTGTCATTCGTAGGTATTCAGATTTTGATCCACTGACTTCTACAATAGTTTGTGCAGATCTAGTTAAACATGGGAGGATTTTAGATGCTTGCTCGAACAAAGTAAAAATAGAGTCTAAACAAATCTATAATGGAATTAAAACTCTCTTGGGACACTTTTGGTTAGAGTTAAATGGAGTTCCTATTCCAATGAAAATCACACAAATCCAAGCCAGAGATAAAAAGTATCAGGTGGATGGTGCCTTTTATATTAAGCCCGCCAAAGTAAACTATAGAAAATTCTTTACACTAGAGTTATGTGCAGATTTTGATATTGACGCCTCTCGTTGGATTGATGTTCTATCAGACGAAAATGTTTGGGGAAATACTTGGGAATTGAATGGCCTTCAATTTGGAATTACTGCAGGAGAGTCCCCAGAATTTGAAGATGAAGTAGTTGCAAGAAAATTTAGCCGTATCCCACTTTATTATGACTGGCATCCAGAATTTGAAGACTATTATGGCTTCAGTATAGCCTGGAAAAAATACGATTCTGATAGTGATTTGTCGATTGATTTCTATACAACATAAGCTGGAGGAGAATAAGCATGAATCAAGCCTGGGAATTATTGTTTGAAGGGAAGATTGATGAGGCCAAGAAATTAGTCTCAGAAACCTTCTCGTTAGAAACTTGTAAGGATTATAGCCTTCTCAATTTGATGGGTTATATCAAGCTCTTTGAAAAAGACTATCAAGAAGCTTTGCTGATTTATCAAAAATATCTTGAAATAGCTATATCAAGTCAAGATAAAGAAAATGAACATATAGGCTATCACCAGTTAGCCATGGTTTATCGTGAAATGAATGACTATCAAACAGCTCTTAACTATATCGATAAAGAGCGAGAAGTTATTGAAGATTATTTTTCAGAGGATGCACTCAAATCTTCTGTCAATAATTATGAGCAAGGTTATTTACGATTAAAACTAGGGGAAATAGCAAAAGCAATCATGTATATGGAACAGTCCTTAAAACAAGCATTACAAACAGATGATCTGATAGCTCAAGCCTGTTCCTATAGAGGTTTAGGTGAGATTTATTCTGCTGAAAATTCAGAAAAATCGCAAGAGAATTTTTTACAAGCTATCGAACTTTTTGAAAAAGCTGGTGATCAGATCGGTGCACGAGAAGTTAAAACCTTATTAAACAAGAAAAAGTAGCCACCTCAGGCTACTTTTTAAAATTCTTTGTAAACATAAGTATTTTCGGGTTTGTCTACTTTGATGAAGGACTGGACTTCAAGGGTTGGGAGGACTTGGTTGAGTTCTTTGTGGTAGTGATTGCTAATCTTACCTTTGACTCTCACCCAAGTGTTATTTTCGTACTGATTGGTGTTTCCTGTAGTCAAAAGTCCAAAGACTCCTGAATCAGCGATACAGTGCATAATACCAAAGCGAAAAACAAATTGACTATTGGTATGATTTGGATCGTTGTAGACAAATCCAGTAAACTCGATTTCCTTACCTTCAAATTCATTTGGAAAATCATAGATAACTTCCATGACTTCCAAGTAATTCTCATCCTTGATGACGATGCTTGATTGGGACAAGTATTTATCAGCACTCTTACGAACAGTGTCTACATAAGCTGTGTGTGAATAAAACCTACTCGTATCCGGCTTCAGATACTGACTGCTAGTACCTTCGCTTGCTTGGATTGCCTTGTCAGTTCCTTCCGACAAAGGGAAATAATATCCTTTAGCAGATACTGTTTGTGAATCCAGAGTGACAGTTGGAAATGTAAATCCAACTAACAAAGGCAAACTTAAGAGGACAAAACTAGCAAGCTTGGCTGAAATACTATGTAAGTGACTATGTTCTTTCAAACGCTTGAAGCAAATATAGGCTTGAACGATGGCTAGTAGCAAAGATAAAACCATAGTGATATAAGCCAGATAAGAGTAGTGGAGATTTAGATACTGATTGAGCTTACCTGATAGATGTAAATAAAGGGTTAAGAAAAAATAACTCATCAAAATAATAAATCGTATCATAGCATCACCCCGACTATATAAGAATAGACAAGAACAACAAAAGTCACAATTGTCATAAACTGCCAAATAAAGCGAGTTTTAAGATAATTCTTCATCATGAGTAGGTTTTTGACATCAAGCATAGGGCCTATAACCAGAAAGGCGAGAATTGGAGCAAAACCAAAACTGGAGAGAAGTGTGGAGCCAATAAAAGCATCGGCTTCACTACAGAGTGATAGAAGGAAGGACAAGACCATCAAGAGAATGATAGCAAGGAGTGGTGTTGCACTAATTGATGTCAGAATACGAGTTGGTACATAAACCTGGACTATGCTAGCAAACAGACAGCCAAAAACCAAATAACGTCCCATATCAAAGAATTCATCAATAGCTTGGATAAAGACCTGAAGAAATTTCTGATCTTTTGTCAAATGAGAAAAATCATGTTCATGACAAGCCAGCCTATTTTCCTTTTGAATCGATCCTTCCCAGAAAAATCCAAGTAAGATACCCAATATAGTAGCAACTAGAATCGAACCTAAAGCGCGGAGTAAGACCATTTTAAATGAATTACCAAAGGCTGAATAAGTTGCAAAAAGTACGATGGGATTGATGATAGGAGCGGTTACTAGAAATGGAACAGCTGTATAGCTTGGAACCTTCTTCTCCAAGAAACGGTTGATGATCGGAACAATTCCACACTCACAAGAGGGAAAGAGAAACCCTATAAATGTACCAAAAAAGATCCTCCCCAAACGATTTTTAGGGAGAAATCTATTTACATTTTCAGGAGTCACATAGACTTCAATAGCACCAGAAATAATGCTTCCAATCAAAACGAAGGGTAGGGCTTCAATGATGATTGATAAAAAGATAGCGCCAGCCTGTAAAATACTTGAAGGCAGACTTTGAAAGATCGTCATCTATTTTTTCTTTTCTACTTTATCTTTCTTTTCTTTGTCATCTGGAAATGTCACTTGCTTTAAATCAGGAAGTTTAGCGAACTCTTCGAACATCTTATCTAAGTCATCAGTTTTTGTAAATTTAACAGCCATAAGGCATACCTCGATTCTTATTGTTTCCTCTATTATACTATTATTTCAGCCAAAAGGTTTAATTTTAAATTGACAAGACAAATGAATTTTTATCTTCAACAAATACCAAGCTAACTGTGACATTAATGAAAACAAGCTTTCTTCCTTATGGTATAATAGTCTCATGGATAAAAAATATGAAAAAATTTCCCAAGATTTGGGTGTAAGCTTAAAGCAAATTGATACGGTCTTGTCTTTGACAGCAGAAGGAGCAACCATTCCCTTTATCGCTCGTTATCGGAAAGACATGACTGGTAGTTTGGATGAGGTGGCTATTAAAGCTATTATCGACCTTGATAAAAGTCTTACCAACCTCAATGACCGTAAGGAAGCAGTTTTAGCAAAAATCAAAGAGCAAGGTAAGTTGACCAAAGAGTTAGAAGAAGCCATCTTAGCTGCTGAAAAACTCGCAGACGTTGAAGAGCTCTATCTTCCCTATAAGGAAAAAAGCCGTACTAAGGCGACAATTGCGCGTGAGGCGGGGCTTTTCCCTCTTGCTCGCTTAATCTTACAAAATGTTTCTGACCTAGAAAAAGAAGCAGAAGCATTTGTCTGCGAAGGATTTGCTACGCCCCAAGAAGCTTTGTCTGGTGCAGTAGACATCTTGGTTGAAGCTCTCTCTGAAGATGTCAACTTACGTTCAATGACTTATCAAGAGGTCCTTAGACATTCTAAGATTACATCTCAACTTAAAGACGAAACTCTAGATGAAAAGCAAGTCTTTCAGATTTATTACGATTTCTCAGAGACGGTTGCTAACATGCAGGGCTACCGTACACTTGCCCTTAATCGTGGTGAGAAGTTAGGCATTTTGAAGATTGGTTTTGAGCATGCGGTCGAACGTATTCAAGCCTTCTTTGCTGCTCGTTTTAAGGTTAAAAATGCCTATATTGAAGAAGTTATTCAGCAATCTGTTAAGAAGAAGGTACTGCCAGCTATCGAGCGTCGTATCCGTACAGAGTTAACAGAGAAGGCAGAAGAAGGAGCTATTCAACTCTTCTCAGAAAACCTCCGTAATCTTCTTCTGGTAGCACCTCTTAAAGGGCGCGTGGTTCTTGGATTTGACCCTGCCTTTCGTACAGGTGCCAAGCTTGCGGTCGTTGATGCGACTGGGAAAATGTTGACGACACAAGTCATTTATCCAGTTAAACCAGCTTCAGCTCGTCAGATTGAGGAAGCTAAGCGCGATTTGGCAGATTTGATTGGACAATACGGTGTTGAAATCATTGCAATCGGAAATGGAACTGCCAGCCGTGAAAGTGAAGCTTTTGTCGCTGAAGTGCTTAAGGATTTTCCAGAAGTTAGTTATGTCATCGTTAATGAGAGTGGAGCGTCTGTCTATTCAGCTAGCGAACTTGCCCGTCAGGAGTTTCCTGAGCTAACCGTTGAAAAACGTTCAGCTATCTCCATTGCCCGTCGTTTGCAAGACCCACTTGCTGAATTGGTTAAAATTGACCCTAAATCTATTGGTGTCGGCCAGTACCAACATGATGTAAGTCAGAAAAAACTATCTGAAAGTTTGGACTTCGTCGTGGACACAGTCGTTAACCAAGTCGGTGTCAATATCAATACAGCTAGTCCAGCCTTGCTTTCACATGTCGCAGGACTAAACAAAACGATCTCAGAAAATATTGTTAAGTATCGTGAGGAAGAAGGTAAAATCACTTCACGCGCCCAAATCAAGAAGGTTCCTCGTCTAGGTGCTAAGGCCTTTGAGCAGGCTGCTGGTTTCCTCCGTATCCCTGAAAGTAGCAATATCCTTGACAATACAGGAGTTCACCCAGAAAACTATGCTGCAGTCAAGGAACTCTTCAAACGCTTGGATATTAAAGACCTAAATGAAGAAGCGCAAGCCAAACTAAAATCCGTTTCAATCAAGGAAATGGCTCAAGAGCTAGACCTCGGTCAAGAAACACTTAAAGACATTATCGCTGACCTTCTCAAACCAGGTCGTGATTTTCGTGATTCTTTTGATGCTCCAGTCCTTCGTCAGGATGTCTTGGATATCAAAGACTTACAAGTTGGCCAAAAGCTTGAGGGAGTTGTGCGCAACGTCGTTGACTTCGGTGCCTTTGTTGATATCGGTATCCATGAGGACGGTCTCATTCATATCTCTCACATGAGTAAGAAATTTATCAAACATCCGAGTCAAGTAGTATCGGTCGGTGATTTGGTAACCGTTTGGGTAAAAAAAATCGATGCTGACCGTGAAAAAGTGAATCTGTCGCTCCTTGCACCTAATGAATCTAACTGATTACGTTAAACAGGTCTCTTTAGAAGATTTTGGAAAACCTTTCAAACATCAAGCTCAGTGGAATACTCGCCTACGGTCGACAGGTGGGCGATTTTTCCCAAAAGATGGTCATTTGGATTTCAATCCCAAAGTATATCAAGAACTTGGTTTAGAGGTTTTTCGTAAAATTGTTCGTCATGAGCTCTGCCATTACCATCTTTACTTTGAAGGCAAGGGCTATCAGCATAAGGATTTAGCCTTTAAGCGACTTTTAAAAGAGGTCGACGGGCTCCGCTTTGTTCCTCCTTTGTCAAGTTCCAATCAAAAACCAAGCTTAGTCTATACTTGTCAGTCTTGTCAGCAAATCTATCAAAGAAAGCGAAAAATCGATACCAAGCGTTATCGTTGTGGTCTCTGTCGTGGAAAGCTCCTCTTGTTAAATCGGCCTAAGGACTGATGTAGCAAATCTAGCTTAGTGCTATACTAAGATTAAGAAATCCGAAAGAGGAATAAATTATGAATACAAAATTTTATAAAATGAGAAGAAATCGCATGATATCAGGTGTTCTTGCCGGTCTATCTGATAAGTGGAATCTTGATGTAACCCTAGTTCGTTTCCTTTTTGCAATTTTTACAATCGCAAATTTTGGACTCGGGATTATTATCTACATTATCCTAGCTTCGATCCTACCAACAAAAGAAGATATCGAAGCTGAAATGTATGGAACAGGCCCACGCAAGATTAAAGAAGCCCAACCTATCGATGATGACGAAGGTTGGTTTTGGTAAAATAAATAATAAGCTAATTCTATATTGGATTAGCTTTTTTATGATTGTTAAACTGACAGATAAAATGTTATAATATATTAAAAATGATTAGTTAGGATTTTATCATGGCAAACGAAAACGATTTGTTTGAATTACAAGTATCTGACCTTGATATTGATTATGAAGAATTACTTCAATTAGAAAGTTCTTTAGAGAATAATCTTAAAGATGTTGTTGAACATATAGATCAACTTGATATAGATAGAGAAAAATTACAAAATAACGAATATCTTCAAGAATCTATTGAAAATATTGTTTGGGAACAAGTACAGCTTCAACTAGCTGCTCAAATTGGTGAGGAGTTTATCAAAGAGAACAACGGACAAACCTTAGATTTACGAAAAGAAGCACATATACAAACTGCTGAAAATTTTGAAAAAGGTAAATTTGCAACCCATAATAGAGATGTTAATTATCAAGAAAGATATGCTAAATGGCAAGATAACTTCACTACTAATAAAGATGGCGAAAGAGTTCTAAAAAGTGATGCTCGTGATTTCTTTGACAAAGGTAGAGACAAAGGTTCAGGAGCAGTTCATAAAGACCATACAGTTTCTATAAAGGAACAATTAAATGATGTTGAAATGGCAACGTTTTTCTCAAAAGAACAAGTTAAAGAGTTTGCTAATAGTTCTAAAAATCTACATGATTTAGATGCATCTGCTAATATGTCCAAGGGCGATAAAACTATGAAAGAATTTTTGGACTCTGAAAGGAATGGATTGAAGCCAGAAGAACGTTTTAATATTGATAGAAAACAGTTAGAGAAAGATGATCGAGAGGCTAGAGAAGAACTTCATAAAAGAAAACAAGAAAATAAAGAAAAAGCTATTCAATCTGGTAAAAAATCACGACGCGATGAAGCATTAAAAGTTTCCGGAAAAGCTTTAAAGGCTGCAATTTTCCAACTTTTATCAGAATTTTTAAAAGAAATTATCAAGAAATTTATAGTTTGGTTGAGTGAAAGGCATAAGAATTTCAATTCATTCCTTGAGAAATTAAAAGAAGCTGTTTCTTCTTTTGTTTCAAATTTATCAAAGCATATTTTAAATGTTGGTCAATCCATCTTAACAATGCTTGTAACATCTATTTTTGGAACAGTTGGTGAAATTTTTTTAAAAATTTGGACATTTATAAAACAAGGTTGGTCATCTCTAAAAGATGCTATTGATTATTTGAATAACCCTGAAAATAGTTCCAAAGATATTAATATTATTATTCTCGAACTTGGGAAAATAATTACTGCAGGTATAGTTGTCACAGGAGGACTGGCTTTGGGAGAAATAATTGGTAAATCTCTCATTGCCATTGCGCCTCCACTTGCAGTAGAAATACCTATTCTAGGCTCATTGGCTAGTATTATCGGAACATTTATGGGGGCTACTGTCGCTGGTATAACAGGTGCCTTCGTATTAAAAATGATTGATCAGCAAATTGTCAATAAACAAATTTCTGAACTAAGTTCTAAAAAAATTGATCAAAATAATGAAATGTTAGTAATTAAAGATCAATTACTAGATGTAAAGAGCATAAAGCTTCAAGTAGAAAAAGATTCGGTTTTCAATACCATTAAAGAAAGACATGATGTAGCTGCAACTTTAATGAAAGAAAAACTATCTGATATTTTTTCTGAGTCTACAACAGACGATAAAAGTGATTTTGATGAGATTGATGCATTATTACAAGAATTATTAGATTAGGGAGATAAATATGGAACAAGAAGTAATTGAGCAAGAACAGGAAAAATTCGAAATAAAACTTAGCCACCATGATTTCGATGAGGCAAAAAAACATCTGAAAGAATTTGCTGAACAAAGTCGAGATGATTTGTATTTTGATAAGGTTAGAACTCATGAAGAATTATTTGGTTTTGGTCTTGATTTTGTTGAGCATGGAGTTACTGGTAAAGAGTTTAACACTTTAGTAGAACAAGTTCAAAATTACATTTCAAGATTTTATGAAGATCAACAGAAATTAACTGAAGAATTTGGTCAAGTTTACAAAGCTTTAGAATCTCTAGATAAAGATTATATTCATGCAATTCTTTCTTCGGTAGCAGCAATCGATCATACCAATAAGAAAATTTTAAAAGAGCAAGCTCGTATTGATAAAACAATCGAGAAACAGACATCTACACTCTTAGCACTTAAGCAATTTAAAGAAAAATTAAATGAAAACAATCATAAAGAATCCATTGAGGAACATGAGGAGCGACTTTCTAAATTAGACGATAGAATCGTAAGCTTAGAGGATGCAGTAAGCACGCTTCCTTTAGAACCAGTCTCTCACACTGCTGAGATTGAAGAACTAAGAAAAGAGTTGAAAGAAAGTAGACAACAAATTCAATATATTTCTAATCGACTCCTTACACTTTTTATCATATCCGGAGTAACTATTGGAATGTTAATTATTGCATTACTTTTTATGTTTTTGAGGTAAATTATGAGTACATCCTGTGACAGGCTAATTGAAGCTGCTAAAAAATTAGATCGCCAGAGCCAGATGGACGGTGACGAATTTTATTTCAAAAAAGTTAATGAAATTATCAACGATCGTTATGACACGAAGAAAATATCTGAATTATATCAATATATATATATGCTTCAACATGTACATAGAAGAAATAAGATAACTCCAATGCTAAAGGAATTATCTGATACTTTAGCTTGTTATCTGGGTTACTCTTATATTTCCGAAATATTCGAGAAAGAAGCAGATAAGAAAAAACCCTCTTCCTTAGATGAGTTGATGAATGAATTGAATCAGTTAGTTGGTTTATCAAAAGTTAAAGAGGAAGTGCGTAGATTGGTTATCTACCAGAAGATTCAAGCTAAAAGAAAAGAGTCTGGGCTAAAAGTACCAAAGAGAACTTTACATATGGCATTTATGGGAAACCCTGGTACTGGAAAGACGACAGTGGCCAGAATTGTAGGTCGGATGTATTATCAATTAGGCCTTCTTTCAAAGGGGCATTTTACCGAAGTCTCCAGAACAGATTTAATCGCTGGTTATCAAGGTCAAACAGCTTTAAAAGTAAAAAGTGTCATTGAAAAAGCAAAAGGTGGCGTTTTATTCATAGATGAAGCTTATAGTATTACAGAAAATGACAATACTGATTCATATGGAAAAGAATGTTTAACTGAACTCACAAAAGCATTAGAGGATTCAAGGGATGATTTAATTGTCATCGTGGCTGGTTATACAGAGCCTATGAATCATTTCTTTCAATCAAATCCTGGTCTGAAGTCCCGATTTAATTACTTTATTAATTTTGAAAACTATTCTTCTACAGAGCTAATAGATATACTCGAAACATTGGCAAGAAAAGATGACTATCAATTAAGTGATGAACTAAAAGAAAGATTATCTTCTTATTTTACAGATGAATTAGAAGCTAAGGTAGAAAATTTTTCAAATGGTCGCTTTGTAAGAAATTTATATGAAGATTTAATTATGAATCAAGCTGTTCGATTAAATAATACTAAACAATATTCATCTCAGGAACTTTCATTGTTAGAATTAGAAGATTTTATTAGTTGATTAGGATTAATTTATAGACTTATAAATGAAGAACTTTCTAAGGATATAGATCTAACCAATATAGAACTTTAGTAATTAATATTCAAAGTTACTAAGGCATGACTAAGCAAAAAAAGATACCGAGCGGTATCTTTTTTAAATGCTAAACAACTGTCCAAATAGATAGGTAACTCCCATGGTCAACAAACCGATACAGAGGTTACGAATCATGGCTGTTTTTGTTGGGGCTTTTCCAAGTTTAGCACTGGTATAGCCGGTAACTAATAGAGAAATCGCAACGATAAAAACAGTAGCAGGGATTCGGTAGTCACTTGGAAAGATTGTAATGGAAAGCATTGGTGGTAAACTACCAAGAACAAAAGCGATGAAGCTAGAAATAGCAGCATGCCAAGGGTTAGTAAATTCTTCGTACTCGATTCCATATTTTTCTTCAACTAAGGCTTTAAGTGGATTTTTAAGAAAAGCTTTATTGACTAAAAGTTGAGCTGAAGTTTCACACTCACCATTTTGAAGATAAGCGGCATAGAGGGATTTTTTAGCAGCATCCAAATCCTTATCTAAAAGAAGTTGTTCGCGGGCTACAGCGGCTTCTTCAGTGTCTTTTTGAGTGGATACAGATACATACTCGCCACCAGCCATAGAAAAGGCACCAGCAAGAATTGCGGCTAATCCTGAGAGGAAAATAATCCAGATATTACTGGTTGCACTGGCAACCCCGATAACAACTCCAGCGATGGAAATGATACCGTCATTGGCTCCAAGCACACCAGCACGCAAGATATTTAAACGCCCTGCAAAGTTTGAATCAATTTCATGAGTAATTTCTGTCATAGTCTTCTCCTTCATATTCATTATAAAGTATGGGAGAAGTGAAAACAAATATTTTAAACTATCTGAAAAAAGTTCTACAATTCTAATAAAAGATTGCTATTTTTCTTAATCAGGCATAGCCATAGCTATTGCTTATGCCAATATATAACAAAGTTGTATTTGTAACTGACTGTCATAGATGATACAATTAATTTAATGAAATCTTTGGAGGTCTGATGATGACTCGCGAATTTAAATTTGAAACTCTTCAATTGCATGCAGGACAAGTGGTAGACGCTACTACCAAGTCTCGTGCTGTACCAATTTACCAAACAACATCTTTTGTATTTGAAGATACACAAGAAGGTGCAGAACTGTTTGCACTTCAGAAGGCTGGTAATATCTATACTCGTATCACTAACCCAACAACTTCAGCCTTTGAAGAACGTATTGCTGCTCTTGAAGGTGGAGTAGGTGCACTTGCTACAGCTTCTGGGATGGCAGCTCTTACTTATACTATTCTTGGACTTGCTCATACAGGTGATCATGTTGTTGCAGCTTCAACTATCTACGGTGGTACTTTTAACCTATTGAAAGAAACCCTTCCTCGTTACGGAATCACCACAACTTTTGTTGATATCGATCATTTAGAAGAAGTGAAAGCAGCTATTGGGGAAAATACTAAACTTGTTTTGATTGAAACTTTGGGTAATCCAGTTATCAACATTCCTGATATCGAAAAAATTGCTGAAATTGCTCATAAACATCAGATTCCTTTAGTTGCTGACAATACTTTCGCAACACCTTATCTCATCAATGTCTTTTCTCATGGTGTTGACATTGCGGTTCACTCAGCAACTAAGTTTATCGGTGGACACGGTACAACTATTGGTGGTGTCATTGTTGATAGCGGCAAGTTTGATTGGGCAGCTTCAGGGAAATTCCCTCAATTCGTCAATGAAGATCCAAGCTACCATAATTTAAGCTATACTCGTGATGTAGGTGCTGCAGCCTTCATCGTTGCCCTTCGTGTTCAATTGCTACGTGACACAGGTGCAGCTCTATCACCATTTAACTCATTTTTGCTGCTACAAGGTCTTGAAACACTTTCTCTCCGTGTTGAACGTCATGTTCAAAATGCTGAAAAAATCGTTGATTTCCTTGTTAACCATCCAAAAGTTGAAAAAGTCAACTATCCAAAACTCCCAGATAGTCCATATCATGCTTTGGCTGAAAAATACCTACCAAAAGGTGTTGGTTCAATCTTTACTTTCCACGTTAAAGGTGGAGAAGCAGAAGCACGTAAGGTGATTGACAACTTGGAAATCTTTTCAAACTTAGCCAATGTAGCAGATGCTAAATCATTGGTAGTTCATCCCGCAACTACAACACATGCTCAGTTGTCTGACTCAGATCTAGAAGCAGCAGGAGTAACTAAAAATCAAATCCGTCTTTCAATCGGTCTTGAAAATGTCGATGATTTGATTGAAGATTTGCGACTAGCTCTTGAAAAAATCTAAAAATTACTAGTTTTTATCGAATTATAAATCCTTTTCACGAATAATTAAGTGAGGAGGATTTTTATGTATAGTATTTCATTTCAAGAAGATTCGCTCTTACCACGAGAACGCTTGGTGACAGAAGGAGTAGAGAGTTTGAGTAATCAGGAATTACTAGCCATTTTGTTACGAACAGGAACTCGTCAATCTACCGTTTTTGAAATTGCACAGAAAGTATTGTCTCAATTAAATAGTTTAACTGATTTAAAAAAAATGACCTTGCAAGAACTGCAGACTTTATCGGGAATCGGGAGAGTAAAAGCTATTGAGTTGCAAGCAATGATTGAGCTGGGAAGTCGTATTCACAAACAAGAAACCATTGAGGCAGAGAGTATCCTCAGTAGTCAAAGACTGGCTAAAAAGATGCAAGCTGAGCTGGGAGATAAAAAACAAGAGCACCTGGTGGCGCTCTATCTTAATACTCAAAATCAAATCATTCATCAGCAAACTATTTTTATCGGCTCAGCTACTAGAAGTATTGCTGAACCACGGGAAATTCTCCACTATGCTTTAAAGCATATGGCAACATCTGTGATTCTGGTTCATAATCATCCATCTGGCGCTGTCATGCCGAGTAGAAATGATGATCATGTTACGAAGCTTGTTAAAGAAGCCTGCGAATTAATGGGTTTGGTCTTATTAGACCATCTAATTGTCTCACACTCCGATTATTTTAGTTATCGTGAGAAGACGGATCTGGTATAAAAAACCTGTATCATATACAGGTTTTACAATTCATTGACTACATAGTCGAAAAGTGTTTTATCTTTGGGGCGATTTTCAAAAAGAAATTCCGGATGCCATTGAACACCGAGGTAAGGGAAACCATCAGTCGTTGTTACAGCCTCAATAATACCATCTTTAGGATCGTGTGCTACAACCTTTAGATTTGGAGCTAGGTCCTTAATACTCTGATGGTGGAAAGAGTTGATATGAGAGATTTCTCCATAGATTTCTTGAAGAATAGTATCAGACTCGGTGACTAAACGTTGAGTTGTATACTCGGCTGAAGTATCCTGCCAATGGTTTTCAATATCTTGATAAAGAGTTCCTCCCATAGCCACATTAAAGAGTTGGGTGCCTCGACAAACAGAAAAAATAGGTTTCTTCTGTTTAATAGCTTCTTTTATAAGAGCTAGCTCAAAAATATCTCTTTGAAGGTGGTAGTCATCACTATCGATCGTTTTAGGCTCACCGTAGAACTTTGGATCGACATTTTGTCCACCAGTTAGAATAAGTTTATCAATCAAACCAATGTAGTAACTGGCCATTTCTTGATCACCAATCGGTAGGATAATGGGGATACCTCCAGCTTCCTTAACTCCTTCAACAAAGCCTTTGGCCGCATAACTCATCATAAGCTCATCATCTGGATGAGCTTTTTCGTTTCCTGTAATCCCAATAACTGGTTTATTCATAAATATTTACACTTTCTAATCCTCTTTACGCATAAAATAGAGGAGAGTTTGAAGTTCGCTTGTAAGATCGACATACTGAACAACCACGTCTTTAGGAAGATGTAGGTGAACAGGTGAAAAACTAAGAATGCCCTTGATTCCGGCGTCGACCAATAGTTCAGCAACTTCTTGAGATTTTATACTAGGGACAGTAAGAATAGCAGTTTTAACATCACTATCTTTAATTTTGTCCTTTATTTGAGAGATTCCATAGATTGGAACACCGTCAGGAGTCTTGGTACCAACCTCAGGATGGTCATCTAGGTCAAAAGCCATAATGATTTTCATCTTGTTACGCTCATGAAAACGGTAGTGGAGAAGAGCGTGCCCCATATTTCCGATACCTACCAGCATAACATTAGTTATAGAATTATCATTTAAAAGATCAGCGAAAAAATTCATGAGCTTTTTAACATCGTATCCAAAACCACGTCGTCCAAGTTCCCCAAAGTAGGAGAAGTCTCGACGAACCGTTGCAGAATCAATTCCAATTGCCTCTGCGATTTGTTTGGAATTAGCTCTTTCAATTTTCTCAGCATTAAATTTTTTAAAAATACGGTAATAGAGAGAAAGTCTCTTTGCTGTTGCTTTAGGAATAGCAGACTGTTTTTCTTTCACAAAATCACAACCTTTCTATCTACTATTTTATAGAAAGCTTGTGAAAATTGCAACAATAACGAAAAAAAACTAAGAAAAATCTTAGTTTAGCTATTTTCGTGGTAAGATTTCAAAAAACGATAGAGATCACCAAGAAGCCCTTGATAGATCTCAACTCCATTGTGTGTTAATGAAGTGATAAGAGTCGTATCAGGAAGGGTTACACAACCTGATAGAGAAAGCATGAGTGCTTCATAATCTTCATATTCTTGCACACGTTCAACTTTATAAGGATCCTTGTAAGTTAATCGAAACATAATGACCTTTTATCTTTCACTTTTTGTAAATACACCACGTTCAACAAGACTATCCATCAAGAAGTAGAATTTCTCTTGGTGAATATGTGTTTCCTCAGACTTAAAAATGTCAACTAAACGAAGGCCAAATTTATCTGTGATATTGATTTTTGCACCAGTTAAGTCTTTGTTGATGATAATCTTAAGTTGGAATCCTTCTCCGCTATTTGGAACTTTTTCAAGTAGACGCGTTAATTCATAGTTACCAACTTTAGTTTCAAAAAAAGTATTATCTTTAAGCGTAAATTTTTTAACTGTTGGGCTAAGTGTATAATCGTAACGGCAATTTTTTAGTTTAATCGTTTTTTCGAATGCCATTGAGTTATCCTCCAATGATATTTTTAAGAGTATTGGCGAGAGTTATCATCTCTTGTTCTGTGTTTTGAGGTGAAATGCTGACTCGAACGGATTCGTGTAAGCGAGGAGAGTCTTCACCGTAGAAAGCCTGAAGAACATGACTAACCTGAACGACACCTGCAGTACAAGCTGAACCAGTTGAAATAGAAATCCCTTCAAGATCCAGACGAAGGAGTAGTAGATCATTACGTTGACCTGGAAATCCAATATTAAGGACATAAGGTAGCTGGTCTTTTCCTTGATTGAGGTAATAGTCTGTCTCAGCCATTTCCTTTAAGAAGATGGCTTTCAGTTGTTGAACCTTTTCAAAGTTTTGTGCTTGGTTTTCAAGATCATCCTTTAGAGCTGCTACCATTCCTACAATGGCAGGAAGATTTTCTGTTCCAGCTCTTTTTTTCTGCTCTTGATCACCACCATGAAGGTAGGAATCAAAATCTGTAGATACAGCATAGAGAAATCCAATGCCTTTTGGACCATAAAATTTGTGTGCAGAAGCGCTAAGAAAATCAATTCCCAATTTTTCGGGAAGAATTTCTAGTTTTCCAACTGCCTGAACCGCATCGACATGATAGACGGCTGGATGATTTTTTAGAACTTCACCAATTTCAGCAACAGGTAAAAGTGTACCAGTTTCATTATTGGCAAACATGGTTGAGACTAGGATGGTATCTTCACGAAGAGCTTCCTGAACTTGATTTGCAGTGATTTCTTGATTTTCAGGCTGTAACACTGTCACTTCGAAGCCGAAATTTTCGACCAAGTATTTGATGGGTTCTAGAACAGCATGGTGCTCAATCGCAGTAGTGATAATGTGCTTTCCACGATTTTGATGGCGAAGGCAGTATCCGATGATAGCAGTATTATTGCTTTCAGTACCACCAGTGGTAAAGACTATATGTTGTGGCTTTGTTCCTAGTAAATTCGCTAGTTCTTGACGAGCTTCTCGTAATAGTTTACCCGCTTGGCGTCCGTGGCTATGAATACTAGAAGGGTTCCCATATGTTTCTTGCATGACTTGAGTCATTGCTGAGATAGCTGCAGGTGACATGGGTGTTGTAGCAGCATTATCCAAATAAATCAAAAACTCACCTAATTTCTATTTAAATAGTGGACTAACTGGTTTTCTTTCATGAATACGAACCATGGCATCACCAATCAATTCGCTAGCAGTGATGTATTGTACGTTTTTAGGTTTTTTACTTTCTGTCACAACAGAATCTGTAACCAATATTTCTTTGATATTTGCTGCATCTAATAACTCTGCTGCACCGTTAACGAATAGCCCATGACTTGAAACCGCATAAATTTCAGTTGCGCCGTCACGTTCTAAGATTTTAGCAGCTTCAGAGAAGGTACGGCCAGTGTTCAGAATGTCATCGATCAAGATTGCCTTTTTACCTTCGACATCTCCGATGATGTATCCTTGACTGCGTTCAGAATCATCTTGTGCATAATCAATGATGGCAATTGGAGCATCTAGGTATTCTGCAAGACTACGAGCACGTTTTACACCAGAGTTTTTAGGACTAACAACAACCACATCGGAGCCAATCAAACCTTTGTCACAGTAGTGTTTTGCAAAAAGTGGGATAGTATAGAGGTTGTCTACAGGAATGTCAAAGAATCCTTGAACCTGAACGGCATGGAGGTCAAGAGTCAATACACGGCTAACTCCTGCTTTCACCAACATATTTGCAACCAGTTTTGCAGTAAGTGGTTCGCGCGAAGAAGCGATACGGTCTTGGCGAGCGTAGCCGAAGTATGGAAGTACAACGTTAATGGTATTAGCACTAGCACGAACACAAGCATCAACCATAATCAAGAGTTCCATCAAGTGGTTATTTACTGGATAACTAGTTGATTGGATGATATAAACATCATATCCACGAACACTTTCTTCGATGTTAACTTGGATTTCACCATCTGAAAATTGGCGTGAAGATACTTTTCCAAGTGGAACACCCGCAGCATCTGCGATTCTTTGAGCAATTTCCTGGTTGGAAGATAGTGCGAAAAGTTTCATGTTTTTTGTATCTGACATCGATAAACCGTCCTCTTTAAACTAAGTAAATCGCTGTAGTAAAACACTTTTAGTGATAAATGCTCTCTACAACAGATTCTATTATTTTTTATCCCTTTTATTTTATCAAAAAAAGAAGATTATTTCAGTATTTTTTCATATTTTCTATAAAACGAACCAATTTCGAAGGAGCTTTTTTGTAATGGATTTCATTGACTTGTAAAAATTCTTGGAAATCAAGACTACCTTGGTTGCCATCTTCCACTTCTAATTCAAGCTCATAGTCAACAATATCAAAGTAGCTGCTTTGATCAAGAGCCATGAGTCCGATAGGAGTTTCCTTTTCGTAACGAACAGTAGTTAGGCAACCTAAAACTACCCAGCCACTGGTAGAAAGTCCACGGCTAGTCAATTCGTCAGAAATCATTCCTTGTGGAAGTTTACATTCTTTAAGACAATGGTTTGCTTCCTCTAGGCTTAGATCTTGATTATACTCCATATTTCCAACTTTTTGTGGAATTTTTATAGTCAATTCAGCGCTATTTTCAAAAGTACGAATGCGCATAGCAATTTTATGCTTACGAAGGTAAAAATCAGGCGTATCTAGGTAGTAATTTTTTTGTGTAATAGGTGTGACTCCTGAAAAGTGAGTTTGTAATTTTTTATATTCATCCTGGTTTAGGAGTGTTTTCATTTCAATTTCTAAATGTTTCATTTTTTTTACTTTTTCCTTATCTTTGAAAGCGATTGTATGGTATAATAAGCATTGTATTTATTGTATAAGATTTTTTCTAGAAAATCAAAAACTAGATAAATCGAAGTGTATAGAGAATTGGATGAAAAAGATATATGATTACAGAATGGGAAGAATTTTTAGATCCTTACATTCAGGCTGTCGGAGAGCTGAAGATAAAACTCCGAGGTATTCGAAAACAATACCGCAAACAAAATAAACATTCTCCAATTGAGTTTGTAACTGGTCGAGTCAAACCAATCGAAAGTATAAAAGAAAAAATGGCTCGTCGAGGGATTGGATACGATACGCTGGAACAGGACTTGCAAGATATTGCAGGTTTACGCGTCATGGTTCAATTTGTAGATGACGTGAGCGAGGTTGTTGCCATCCTTCGTAAGAGGCAAGACATGAGAGTGGTACAAGAACGTGACTACATCACTCATCGAAAGGCTTCAGGTTATCGTTCTTACCATTTGATTATTGAGTATACTGTTGACACGATCAAGGGGGCAAGAACGATTCTGGTGGAGATTCAGATTCGTACCTTGGCTATGAATTTCTGGGCTACCATAGAGCATTCTCTCAATTATAAATATCAAGGCGATTTTCCAGAAGAAATTAAGAAACGCTTGGAAATTACTGCAAGGATATCCCATCAATTGGATGAAGAAATGAGTAAAATTCGTGATGATATCCAGGAAGCACAGGCACTCTTTGATCCATTGCATAGAAAGTTAAATGATGGGGTAGGTAATAGTGACGATACCGATGAAGAATACAGGTAAACGAATTGATCTAATCGCTAATCGCAAACCTCAAAGTCAAAGAGTCTTATATGAATTAAGAGATCGACTAAAAAAGAATAACTTTATATTAAATGATAAACATCCCGATATCGTGATTTCCATAGGTGGGGATGGGATGCTTTTGTCTGCTTTTCACAAGTATGAAGACCAGCTGGATAAGGTTCGCTTCGTTGGTGTTCACACGGGTCATTTAGGTTTCTATACGGATTACCGAGATTTTGAACTAGATCAATTGCTTACTAATTTACAGTTAGATACTGGAGCTCGTGTGTCTTATCCACTTTTAAATGTAAAGATATTTTTGGAAAATGGAGAAGTGAAAATTTTCCGAGCTTTGAATGAGGCTAGCATTCGGAGAGCTGATAGGACTATGGTTGCCGATATTATCATTAACCAAGTGCCATTTGAACGTTTTAGAGGAGATGGCCTGACGGTATCGACGCCAACCGGGAGTACAGCTTATAATAAATCTCTTGGTGGAGCTGTTTTGCACCCTACCATTGAGGCCCTTCAATTGACAGAAATTGCGAGTCTCAATAATCGTGTCTACCGAACCTTAGGTTCGTCTATCATTGTGCCTAAGAAGGATAAGATTGAATTGATACCGACTCGCAATGATTATCATACGATTTCTGTTGACAATAGCATTTATTCTTACCGTAATATTGAAAGAATAGAATACCAAATAGACCACCACAAGATTCACTTTGTCGCAACACCAAGCCATACTAGTTTTTGGAATCGTGTCAAGGATGCCTTTATTGGTGAGGTGGATGAATGAGGTTTGAATTTATTGCTGACGAACATGTCAAGGTAAAGACCTTTTTAAAAAAACACGAAGTCTCGAAAGGTTTACTTGCCAAAATCAAGTTTCGAGGTGGAGATATTCGCGTAAATGGTCATCCACAAAATGCAACCTATCTCTTAGATATTGGGGATGTGGTTGTCATCGACATTCCTCCTGAGGAAGGTTTCGAGACACTGGAAACCATTGATTATCCACTGGATATTCTGTTTGAAGATGATCATTTCTTGATTTTAAACAAACCCTTTGGTGTGGCCTCGATTCCTAGTGTCAATCATTCCAATACCATCGCTAACTTTATCAAGGGCTATTATGTGAATCAGAACTACGAAAATCAACAAGTCCACATTGTAACCAGACTAGACCGAGATACTTCGGGTCTCATGCTTTTTGCTAAACATGGTTATGCACATGCTAGACTAGACAAGCAGTTGCAAAAGAAAGCCATTGAAAAGCGCTATTTTGCTCTGGTTAAAGGAGATGGATTTCTGGAACCTCAAGGTGAAATTATTGCCCCGATTGCCCGTGACGAAGATTCCATTATCACTAGACGAGTGGCAAAAGGTGGTAAGTATGCCCATACTTCCTATCGTATAGTGGAGTCTTATGGTAATATTCATCTAGTTGATATTCGCCTACATACGGGAAGGACCCACCAGATTCGTGTCCATTTCTCTCATATAGGTTTCCCTTTGCTTGGCGATGACCTATATGGTGGTAGTCTTGAACATGGCATAGAGCGTCAAGCTCTGCATTGCCATTACTTATCGTTTTATCATCCTTTTCTTGAAGAGCAGTTGGAGATGGAAAGTCCACTGCCGGATGATTTCAACACTCTTATAACTCAGTTATCAAATAATAATTTATCTTAAAAGGAGTCAAAACTCATGGAAGTTTTTGAAAGTTTAAAAGCCAACCTAGTTGGTAAAAATGCACGTATTGTTTTGCCTGAAGGTGAAGAACCACGTATTCTTCAAGCAACAAAACGCATCGTAAAAGAAACAGAAGTTATCCCTGTCCTACTTGGAAATCCTGACAAAATTAAAATCTATCTTGAAATCGAAGGAATCATGGATGGTTATGAAGTAATCGATCCTGCACATTATCCTCAATTTGAAGACATGGTAGCATCACTTGTAGAACGTCGTAAAGGAAAAATGACTGAAGAAGAAGCTCGTGAAATCTTGGTTAAAGACGTGAACTATTTTGGTGTTATGTTGGTATACATGGGCTTGGTAGATGGAATGGTTTCAGGAGCTATTCACTCTACTGCGGCAACTGTTCGCCCAGCCCTTCAAATCATTAAAACACGTCCAAATGTTGGTCGTACTTCAGGTGCCTTCCTTATGGTTCGTGGCACTGAGCGTTACCTATTTGGTGACTGTGCCATCAATATCAATCCTGATGCTGAAGCATTGGCAGAGATTGCGATTAACTCTGCTATCACAGCTAAGATGTTCGGTATCGAACCAAAAATTGCAATGCTAAGCTATTCAACTAAAGGTTCTGGTTTTGGTGAAAGCGTAGATAAAGTTGTTGAAGCAACTAAGATTGCCCATGATCTTCGTCCTGACCTTGAAATTGATGGGGAATTGCAATTCGATGCTGCCTTCGTTCCAGAAACAGCTGCTCTTAAAGCACCAGGAAGTAAGGTTGCTGGACAAGCAAACGTCTTTATCTTCCCAGGTATTGAAGCAGGGAATATTGGTTACAAGATGGCAGAACGTCTCGGTGGATTTGCAGCGGTTGGTCCAGTATTGCAAGGTTTGAACAAACCAGTTAACGACCTTTCACGTGGATGTAACTCAGACGACGTTTTCAAACTTACTCTTATTACAGCAGCCCAGGCTGTACACCAATAAAATACAAGATAGCTCCTTTTCTCTTAAAGGAGCTTTTCGTTGAATTTCAAATCTAAAGATGATAAAATGTATTTACAAATCATCTTTACAAAGAGGTATTAATCATGGCAAATACTCAACCTGTTAATTTTAGAGCGGATTCGACTTTTTACCAACAAACGAAAGAA
>ERZ773069.568-NODE-568-length-24115-cov-37.411929_pt1 | contig 24115 bp, 10 predicted proteins | sample MGYA00580619_ERZ773069 | MGnify/ENA primary metagenome ERZ773069 (study PRJEB29015, sample SAMEA2738007) | human oral metagenome | biome: human oral; feature: human-associated habitat; material: dental | place: China | collected 2108 ...
AGATAAAGGGGAGAAAAGGTGAAATATTATCTGAAGGATTCATTTCTGCATAATGAACACGAAAAGAATGCAGGGAGTAAGGCACGAAATGACGTGGAAGCTATTCTAATCTCAGAGGGTTATGAAGGATTGGAACTCAAGGTTGAGAATTGGTATAAGATGAATTTCTTTAAAGCTCAGCAACACAAATATCGTGCGACCAAGTCTGTGTTTGATCAGTTGGGAGCTGGAGATGAATTGGTCATTCAGTTCCCGATTATCCACCATACATTTTTCATTTCACAACTCATCAAGCAGGCACAAAAAAGAGGAGCAAAATTCTATCTCTTGATCCACGACGTTGAAACCTTACGCCATGCAGCAGGTTCGGAAGTAAAATTTCGTCATAAAGTGCGCAATTACTTCCAAGAAAAGAAAGCTTTGATGTCGGTAGATGGTATTATCGTTCATAACGATATCATGAAGAAAGTTCTGGTAAGTCAAGGAGTGCCCGCAGATAAAATGGTTAGCTTGGAGATTTTTGACTATCTGATTCCAAACTTTGAGGAAAAAACAGCTCCTCAAAAAGACCAGCCTATTATCGTAGCTGGGAATTTGAATCCTACAAAATCAGGCTATCTCTATAACTTACCAGAACAACCAGCCTATAACTTGTATGGGGTGGGTTACGATGAAAGTCGTGCGTTGAAAAACACTAGCTACTTTGGTTCCTTTATGCCGGATAATCTCCCAACTGCTCTTGAAGGTAGTTTTGGTTTGGTCTGGGACGGAGACAGCTCAGAAACCTGCCAGGGTTCTTACGGAAACTACCTACGTTTTAACAATTCACATAAGGCTTCTCTTTATTTGGCTTCGGGCTTTCCTGTCGTAGTTTGGAAAGAGTCGGCGTTGGCTCATTTCATATTAGAGAAGAGTTGTGGTATAGCGGTGGCTTCTCTGCATGATTTAGAAGCAGCTTTGGAAAATCTAACTGAAAAAGAGTATGCAGACTTGTCAGAAAATGCCAGGAGAATTGGAAAGGACTTAAGGGAAGGTTATTACCTAAGGTCTGCCTTAAAAAAGTTGAATGATTAATTTTTGTATTAAAGATATGCATTACAAAGATCCTATGAAGAAAGGGATTGCTGAGATGTAATTTTTGTAGAAATAGAGTCATTAGAGTCCGCGATTAGTGGGCTTTTTTTGATTATAGAAACCTTAGGTGAATTGTTAGTAATTTCCCTTTTCAGCTCAAGTTTCTTGTGCTACAATGGAGGTATACTGAAATTCGTGTTAAAGAGGGAGTTACATGAAAAAGAAGGATTTTATTTATTATGCTAGTGCAGCATTGCTACTAGCTGTTTCAGTTCGGCCTGCCTATGCAGATGAACAAGAGTCCGCTGTACAGCCTATCCAGGTAAAAGCTGAACAGGCTCAAGATACAGTGGCAAAGACAGCTTCAGACGCTTCAGAAAAGGTCGAGTCAAAGGGAGAGGCCAGAACAGATCGTCAGGAAGAGCAAGAAAACTCACAAGCTGAACAAAATACTGAAAGTAGTCAGTCAGTACCAGCTTCTCTTCCAAAACAGTCGCAAACTAAGGTTGAGAACCAGTCGGCTAGTATTGAGGAAACTGCCCAAAGAGAAGAAGCTAGCAAGGTTGATGAGGCTGCATCGAAAAAAGGAGCTGTTGGGAACACAACCTTCTATAGCACTGGACATGCTGGGCCGGCTAGTCGTTCAAGTGATGTGGCTGTTCAACCCAAAACATTCGTCGATGTCAGCAGTCATAATGGAAGCATAAGTGTCAACGACTATCGCACTCTTGCCAATAAGGGAGTTGGTGGGGTTGTCGTGAAACTGACAGAAGGCACCACCTATAGGAACCCTTACGCAGGAGAACAAGCTCGCAATGCCCAGTTGGCTGGTTTGCAAGTGTCTGCCTATGCTTTTTCACATTATACTAGTGAAGAGCAGGCAAGAGCAGAAGCTCGCCACTTTATCTCAGAAGCTAGAAATCTTAATCTTCCAAAGAATACGGTCATGGTTAATGATATGGAAGATGCTAAAATGAAGGATAACATCAATCGAAATACCCTTGCATGGGCTGATGAAATGCGTAAGAATGGCTATACAAATCTTATGTATTATACTAGTGCCAGCTGGATTGATGAAAATAATCTAAGAGGGAAAGGGCCTGTCAAGACAGCCCAGTTTGGTTTGGAAAATTTCTGGGTAGCTCAATACCCAACAGCTAAACTTTCAACTAACGATGCGAAGACTCTCCGCTATAATGGGCGGGCAGGGGCTTGGCAGTTTACCTCCCAGGCTGAATTGTTGCCAGGTAAGCATGTTTTTGACCATAGTGTAGACTACACTGGCCGTTTCACTTCTCAAGCTAAACCAGCGCCAGAAGTACCCAAAGGACCTCTGAGCGGGAAGATTAGCATTGAAAATAACGATTCTCTTGCAGGTAGTTTTGACGTTGTTATTTCAAATGTCTTGGCCCCTCAAGGTGTAGCCAGTGTTTCTGTGCCAGTTTGGTCGGATGATAAAGGCCAGGATGATTTGGTTTGGCATCATGCGACTCTTCAGCAAGATGGTCGCTATCGCGTAACAGTGAAAGCTAGTGACCATAAGAATACTACAGGTAAGTATCATGTTCATCTCTACTATACACAACTAAATGGTGAGCAGATAGGAGTAACTGCAACAACTACTGAAGTTTCTATTGGAAAGACAGCAAATAAGGGGAAACCTAGTGGAAGAGTCACGATTGAAAATAATAACTCTACCACAGGCACTTTTGATGCGGTTATTCGCGATGTCGTTTCTCCAAATGGACTTAAGGAAGTACTAGTTCCAACCTGGTCAGAAGTCAACGGTCAGGATGATCTGATCTGGCACAAGGCAGTGAAGCAGGCAGACGGTAGCTACCGAGCTACTATCAAGTCGAGCGATCATAAGAATAGTCAAGGCAAGTACCAAGTTCATGTCCATTATGTTGATGGCTCCGGCCAACGTAGGTATGTGACTGAGACGTCTACCCAATTAAAGCTGTCTCAACCAACAGGTAAGGTCAACATTCAAAACAATAACAAAGAGACTGGCACTTTTGATGTTGTTGTGACCGACGTTTTCAGTCCTAAAGGAGTTCAAGCGGTTCAGGTTCCTGTTTGGTCTGACCAAGGCGGACAAGATGACTTGATCTGGTACAGTGCGACTCGTCAATCAGATGGTAGCTATAAGGCTAGCATCAAGGCAGAAAATCACAAGAATTCTACTGGTACTTATCACGTTCACCTTTACTACATCCAGAATGATGGTAGTCGTATAGGAGTCCATTCGACTACAACGCAAGTAGAGTACCGCAATCTAACGCATAAGACGAAAGCTTATATTAAAGATGTGAATTCTCAGACGGGCACATTTACCGTTGCGGTTGATCAATCTGCCCAAGGGAAACGAATTAAAAATATTCGCGCAGCCGTGTGGTCTCAAGCGCACCAAGAAAATTTATCTTGGTATACCCAAACTCCTGCTGGTGGTCATACCGAGATTGGGATTGCGGCTGTAAACCACGGCAATAAACAAGGTGATTACACCACTCACGTTTATGTTGATTATACGGATGGCAGTGTGGAAGGATTTAACCTAGGGCAAACCAGATTGATTCCACAACAAGTGACAGATCAAAAAAATAGAGTTATTCGTGCAGCTGCAAATCTGGTAGGTACGTCAACGGGTAGTGCAGCTCATCAGCGCATGGTAGCGGACTATAACAGTGTGAAACCTTTACCAGTCGGCTACGCTGTAAAGAATACAGATGATTGGTGCGATGTATTTGTTACAGTTGTTTTCCAACGAGAAGGTCTTAGTTATCTAGTTGGACGAGAATGTGGAGTAGAACGTCATATTCAGATTTTCAAAAAATTAGGAATTTGGAATGAAGATGGAACTACGACTCCTCAATCAGGTGATATTATTACTTTCAACTGGGATAAAGATACCCAGCAAAATGATGGCTGGGCGGATCATATAGGTATTGTTGAGAGAGTAGAGAATGGATGGATTCATACAATCGAAGGAAATTCAAGCAACGGAGTTGTGAGAAGAAATACCTATCGGGTTGGTCATGGTAATATTCGAGGATTTGCAAGACCACATTATCAATAAACAAAGGGTTGAAGAAAGTTGCTCTAGGGTACACTTTCCTCGGCCTTTTTATAGGTCTGAAAATCTCTAGAAGTGCTATTTTGGGACTTGATAGGGCAGATTTTTCATTGATTTCATTACTTGTAGGTGCTATAGAAAATGATGGTTTATAGGATAAGAAGAAAAGTGGTTGTCATCAAATGATATGATTCTTAATGCTTGTGTCATCTGTCCTTGACAGATTGTAACAATGAACATGCTATAATGTCTGCATGAAGACAGAAAATACAACTTTACATGCTGTTAAGGCTCTAGCCTGTTTTAGTATCGTTTCTTTGCACTTTTTGTTACCAGGGGAATTTGGTGTTTTTTATCAGATTGTGGCCCGTTTTGCAGTGCCCTTTTTCATGATGCTGTCGGGTTATTTTTCCTTTAACATTTCTAGAGAAAAGGTAAAGTATCGCCTCAAGCAAATGTTGCTTTTGACAATCGCTAGTCTGATATTTTACTCGATTGTGCATTTTATTGACTTAGTACTGTCGGGAGAGCTGGCGGAAAAGATAGCGACTATAGACCTGTCTGATTTTGCCAATTTCTTCTTTTTTAACAGTCCTAGAGATTTGATTGGCTCAGCTGCTACCCCGACTTGGTATTTGTTGGCTATTTCCTATATTTACGGGCTTTATCTCCTTTTTTATAAGTATTTCCACCGCCTGACCACCTTTGGCGTGTCTCTGATTTTGTTGGCTCTGGCTTTTTGTATCGAGTTCAATACCAACAGTACCCTTTACTATCGAAATTTCCTGTTTATGGGTCTTCCCTTTTTCATTATGGGGATGCAGTTTGCCAAGCATCGAGAACGGATTTTAGCCTACGACTTATCGTCTGTCAGGAAATGGGCTATTAGCTTGGGAATAATAGGTTTGATTCTGCTTGAATACTGTTTTATGGGAACAGAGCACGACCTCTACCCCAGCACTCTTTTATCATCTAGTGCGATTTTCCTCTATGCGATCAGAAACGGGACCAATATTGATGTTCCGATTTTGAACAATATCGCCAAGCGATATGCCACTATGATTTATATTATTCACCCGTTCATCATCTTCATCTTTAGGCAATTAATGCCCAGGAATGGCATATATAGTTTTGGCTTCTTTATCATTCTCTTGCTGTCATATCTACTGAGCATGGTCTTTCAGAAAGTCATCAGACCCAGAATTATCAACCTGCTTCCAGCTTAGTAAAGCAAGATAGGAGATAGAATCGATTTCTGATACCAAAGAAAAAGCAACAGATTTTTCTGTTGCTTTTTCTTGCGTCTACTAAGGCGAAAGAAGTGGAGGACTCTGTGTGCTTGGTTATGATGCCTGGAGGCTTAGTTCTATTAGATTTGAGTTTACTAGTAGTACTTCTTATGCTTTCAGCTTTTCTAGTTTTCTAGCCCTTCTTCAAAACTTTTAGATGGGGCTTCAAGACTGATTTTTTCTAAAGTAAAGGGATGGACGAAGCTCAGTCGGTGGGCGTGAAGCATGAGACGACCTTGGGGCTGTGGATGATATAGAGGATCACCGACCAAGGGAAAGCCGTGGTGGGATAGGTGGACACGGATCTGATGGGTACGACCAGTTTTGAGTTGGCATTTGACAAGAGTTTTTTGACCAAAGCTTTTTAAGCGAGTCACGTGCGTTTCGGCGTATTGGCCATGTTTGTTGTCAACCAGCCGTTTTCTCCGATCATGGCGATCGCGACCGATTTTGTCCTTATATACCCTGCTTTTCTCGGTAAATTTACCATCTACTAAAGCCCAGTATTCGCGCTGGATATCCTTGTTTTCCAGTAGGCGGTTGAGTATAGGCAAGACAAAGGGGTTTTTGGCAAAGAGAACAGCGCCACTGGTCTCCTTGTCAAGTCTGTGAACCACATAGCAGGTCTCACCTACATAGGCAGATACATGATTGAGCAGAGCCAATTCGGTCGGCTCATTGGCGTGAGTTTTCATGCCTTCAGGTTTGTTGACGATGATGAGATGCTGGTCTTGGTAGAGTTCCTGGACAAGTTCCGGCTGGCCCATAAGGATATCTTTTGCTGGGTAATCTTCTTCATCAAAGGTCAGCGACAAGAGATCACCTGCCTGAATCTTGCTTTGCCAGTTGATAGTTTGATTATTGACCAAGACATGCTTTTTTGTCCGAAGGAAATGGCGGATTTTTCTGGGAATGAGGAAATAATCTTCCAGTAGTTCTTTTATGCTCATAGTGGGCATTTTTTCAGGGATTTGAAAGTTAAATTGCATGATTTTATTTTAACAAAAAGAGCAGAACTTTGAAAGTTAAGATCAAAAACAAGGTAGAAGCTCTGCTATTTCTTAAAAAATTCTAAAAGGAAGGCCCTATGGAACAGCACTTTCTTGTATACTCTCTGGGAAGGTGATAAAATAAGGGTTATGAAAAAGCTAAATGATATTTTTGAAACCTTAATTCAACATTTTAAGAAAGAAGATTCACCGGCTGAGTCTGCGGAGGAGACAGATACAAGTGCTGAACCACGTCTGTCTCGATCCGGTCGCTCGGCTAAGCGAACATCTTCAAAAGGCCAAGGCCCCTTCCGACGTTTTTGGCGTAGATACCATCTGACCAAGATTATCTTGATTTTAGGTCTGGGATTTGGGCTGGTGACGGGAGGTTATCTCTTTTATGTGGCCAAGACCACCAATGTCAACGACTTGCAAAATGCCTTGAAGGCAACTACGATGATCTATGATAAAGATGGTCAAGAAGCGGGTAGTTTGACAGGTCAAAAAGGGACCTATGTCGAATTGGATCAGATCAGTAAGGACTTGCAGAACGCTGTCATTGCGACCGAAGACCGCTCCTTCTACAAAAATAGCGGAATCAATTATGGTCGTTTCTTCTTAGCAATTTTGACAGCGGGCCGATCGGGCGGTGGTTCGACCATCACTCAGCAGTTGGCCAAAAATGCATATCTTTCTCAGGACCAGACCATTGAGCGGAAGGCCAAGGAGTTTTTCCTAGCTCTAGAATTAACTAAAAAATACAGTAAGGATCAGATTCTGACCATGTATCTGAACAATTCTTACTTTGGTAATGGTGTCTGGGGAGTAGAGGATGCCAGCAAGAAATACTTTGGAGTATCAGCTAGCCAACTGTCTCTCGATCAAGCAGCTACACTGGCCGGAATGCTCAAGGGGCCTGAGATTTACAATCCCTTGTATTCAGTTGAAAATGCGACCAATCGCCGAGATACAGTTCTGAATAATATGGTTGCAGCCGGCTATATTGACAAAGCAACAGCTGATCAAGCAGCAGCCAACGGTCTTGGTAGCCAGTTGGTGGATGCCTATGCTGGCAAATCCGAAGATTATCGCTATCCATCCTATTTTGATGCTGTTATTAACGAAGCCATTCATGACTATGGTCTAAAAGAGGAAGATATCATCAAAAATGGCTATCGCATCTATACTGAGTTGGATCAAAACTACCAGGCCAGCATGCAGGTTATTTACAGTAACGAGAGTCTCTTCCCTGTTTCAGAAGCAGATGGAACACGAGCAGAATCGGGAAGTGTGGCCTTGGATCCCAAGACTGGAGGGGTGAGAGCCCTGGTCGGTCGAGTCAACAGCCAGGCGGCCGGTTTCCGTTCCTTTAACTATGCAACCCAGTCAGCTCGTAGTCCAGGTTCGACCATTAAACCACTGGTTGTATATAGCCCTGCGATCGCTGCTGGTTGGTCGACCGATAAAGAGCTAGACAATACTACGACGACCTATGGATCTTATACGGTCAATAACTATGGTGGCATTCAAACTAGCCCGACAGTGCCTATGTATCAGGCTTTGGCGGATTCTCTGAATATCCCAGCGGTAGCAACAGTTAAAGAGTTGGGTATAGAGAAAGCTTTTGAATATGGTCAAAAGTTTGGTTTGAATATGAAAAAGGTTGAGCAAAATCTCAGTGTAGCATTGGGAGCAGGTGTGAATACCAATCCTCTCCAAATGGCTCAGGCCTACTCCGCTTTTGCGAATGATGGTGTCATGCATGATGCCCACTTGATCACTAAGATTGAAAACGCTAGTGGTCAAATCGTTAAGACCCACAAGTCTAGCTCCACTCGAGTCCTCAATCAATCGACTGCGAAAAAGATGACCAGTATGATGTTAGGGACCTTCTCAAACGGAACGGGTATCTACGCAGCGCCATATAATTATACGATGGCAGGTAAGACAGGGACAACTGAGACAGACTTCAACCCTGACTTATCTGGAGACCAGTGGGTCATCGGCTACACACCTGATGTTGTTATCAGTCAGTGGCTAGGATTTCCAAAGACAGATGAAAACCACTACCTGACAGGAACCAGTGCTAACGAGGCTTCTGTGATTTTCCGAAATGTAGCCAATAGCGTCCTGCCATACACGGAAGGAACCAAATTCTCTGAAAAGAATACCTATGCTCAAAATGGTATTGCTCCGGTAGACACCTATGGCACTGGAAATACCGAGAATCAAGGTGGCAATGATTTCTTACAGGATGTACAGGACAAGGCAAAAGAAATAGTCGATCAGGCTAAAAATGCTATCGAAGAGGCAGATATTCCAGGTAAAGCTAAGAATGCTTGGGATACAGTCAAGAGCTGGTTTGGTTGGTAAGTTTCTTATCTCAATAGATGGATTATTTATAGAAGTCTATCTCTTGAGGCTCCAGCCTGGGTTTATCAATCAAGAAGCATATGTCACAGTAAATCAATCAGATAAAAAGACCTTTAGGGTTTTCCTAAAGGTCTTTATCAGGTACACTGAAGGTGTCACCGTGTTCAAAATCGCCGTATTGGTAACCACGTTTGAACCAACGCATACGTTGCTCCGCACTTCCGTGTGTAAAGCTATCAGGCACAGAATAGCCATAGGCCTGCTCCTGCAAGGTGTCGTCTCCGACTGCATGGGCTGCATTAAGTGCCTCCTCAATATCACCAACATCTAGTAAGTTTTCTTGTTCAATATACCGAGCCCAAACCCCAGCGTAGTAGTCCGCCTGAAGTTCCAAACGAACATTTAGGGCATTCTTTTCCTTTTCTGATTTTCCTCTCACCATTTGCTGGTAGGATTGAAGTGTCCCTAGTTGGTTTTGGATATGGTGTCCGACTTCGTGCGCGATAACATAAGCCATGGCAAAGTCACCGCTTGCTCGATACTTAGTAGTCAGCTCTTGGTAAAATCGAATATCCAGGTAAATTTTTTGGTCCTTAGGACAGTAAAAAGGTCCAGCAGAGGCCTGGCCAACCCCACAACCAGTCCTAGTTTGACCGGTATAGAAGACCAGTTTAGGCTTATAATAGGTTCTTCCTTCTTTTTCAAAAGTTTGAGTCCAAAAGACTTCTGTAGTCCCTAAGACCTTGCTGACAAATTGGGCGTCTTTGTCATTGACCTGAGTATGGCTTTGCTGAGAAACTTGGGTGGACTCATAGTGGTGGGAAGTCCCTGTGTCAAAAATGCCAGACAAACCAGCACCACCCCCTAAGAAAAGTAAGAGTAGTATTAGGACAAGCTTGCTTTTAAAACTGCCAGGTGCTAACAGGATTCGCAATATTCCGTTTCCCAGTCGAGCATTGCCTGACCCGTAGCTAGCCGATCCCCCTTCATTGCGACGGTCTTCAATATTATTACTTTCTTTTAAATGATCAGTTTTCACGTTTTCTTCTCCTTTATGACATCTATTTTACCAAATCACCAGCGAAAATAATAGCTGTTCGTTAGATGAAGTAAAAAAGCTTCAAAGGATTGACGTCCAGACCTTGTCAAAAGAAAAAAATCCTGCTATAATTGGAAAGATGGAGGCGTTATGGCATTAAAAAAAGCAAGTCTGGCGTGTACGGTTTGTGGATCGAGAAATTACTCAATAAAGCTGAGTAGTACGCCAAAACCAAAACGTCTAGAAGTAAACAAGTTTTGTAAACATTGTAATAAATACACTATTCATAAAGAAACAAGATAGGAGAGAGTTGTGAAATTTCTTAAGGACACTTTTACAGTTTTAAAAGATACAACATGGCCAACAGGGAAGCAAAGCTGGATTGACTTTATTTCTATTATGGAATATACAGCCTTCTTTGTTGTGGTTATCTATTTATTTGACTTATTGGTATCTCACGGACTGCTTCGTTTGTTGAATCTCTTTTAAGTCGATTAGAGACTGGGAAATTTCCCAGTCTTTTTTGATAAAATTGTCAGTAAACTTCTTGGCATTCCCTATTTTTATGATATAATAAAGCTAGAGAAAACGGAAAAAGCCATTAGGCTTTTTTATAGTGTTTTAGTTTATGATTTTCTAAACTAAAAATTGCTAACAAAGAAAGGAAATAAAATGGATAGTTTTGATAAAGGCTGGTTTGTACTGCAGACCTACTCTGGATATGAAAACAAGGTAAAAGAAAATCTCTTGCAACGCGCTCAGACTTATAACATGCTGGAAAATATCTTGCGCGTAGAAATCCCTACTCAGACTGTGCAAGTAGAGAAAAATGGCAAGACCAAGGAAATCGAAGAAAATCGCTTCCCTGGTTATGTTTTGGTTGAAATGGTCATGACTGATGAGGCTTGGTTTGTTGTTCGGAACACTCCTAATGTAACAGGATTTGTCGGATCTCACGGAAACCGCTCTAAACCGACTCCGCTCTTGGAAGAAGAAATCCGTAACATTCTGATCTCTATGGGACAAACTGTGCAAGAATTTGACATTCATGTCAAGGTTGGTGATACTGTTCGGATTATTGACGGAGCCTTTACAGATTATACAGGTAAAATTACTGAGATTGACAATAATAAAGTTAAGATGGTTATTTCTATGTTTGGAAATGACACCATTGCAGAAGTAAACCTGAATCAAATCGCAGAATTACAATAGAAACAAAAAGCAGATCACTATCTGCTTTTTTTGTATTCCAGTTGTGTTTTTTTGTGACAAAGGCTAAAAAATAGCCTTTGACTGGTCTGAATATAGGTCCAAAAAAGGAAAGAAAAACGACTTAAAAATTCTGATAATTTTAAGTTTTTAGGCAATCGTTTTCCTTTTAATAAATAGTGTCATCTTTCAAAGTATTTTGCATAAATTTTAGACAAAATGCTTGTTATGCTCAAAAAAAACTGGTATAATAACCATATAATTGGCGCATTGTATATGACGGCTTTTTTCATGGTTTTTTTAGCAAGAAAAGATCGATATTTGTACAGTGCTTGCTCTTATGTCAAAATTTGATAGAGACGGAATCTAACTAGGAGGGAATATGTTAAAGGAAAAGTGGTGGCTACCCTTTTTGACTGTTGGAGTCATTCTGGTAGCGGTCTTTGCTTTGTTTTACATTGCTGGTCCTAACAGGCATAACAAAGGATCGACACAAAAGGATGGTAGTTCAGCTGTAGTACATGAGCTGACAGGACAGCAGTTGCCAGAGTTTGAAATGGTAGACCAAGCAGGGTATCAAAAGAAGAGTACAGAGTTTTATAGTAAACCCATGCTGGTAGTAGAGTGGGCTAGCTGGTGTCCAGATTGTCAAAAACAGTTACCAGAGATTCAAAAAGTATATGAAAAGTATAAAGGTAGAATTCATTTTGTTATGTTGGATATGCTTGATTCCAAAAGAGAAACGAAAGAAAGAGCGGATCAGTATATCAGTGAAAAAGATTATACTTTCCCATATTACTATGACACAGATGAGCGAGCGGCGGATATCCTCCATGTTCAATCAATCCCCAGGATTTATCTAGTCGATAAGAATCAAAAGGTAAAGAAAGTAATGACAGACTTTCACGATGAAGCAGCGCTTGAAAAACAGCTAGAAGAGATTTAAATAAAAGAAAGAGAAGGGAGAGCTTGTATAAAAGTTTCTACTATTATATAGGCTTTAAAATAGCATGAAAGATTTTTTGAAAAAGGTTTTAATACTATTTACCGTCCTGTTGATGTCAATGCCATCCAGCGTCTTGAATCTAGGGACTTCAGTTGTTCGAGCTGATGATCCTCTGAATATTGAGACAAGACGGATTGATGAGCATACAACGATCACACAAAATGGGTGTTATCGTAAGATTGAAAAAACGGACGCAACGGACTGGACAGTTCCGCGGAAACCAATTGACTTGGTTATCCTGCAGGATGCCAGTGGTTCATTCCGAACAACTATTCCAAGTGTAAAACGTGCTCTTAAACGTTTGACAACATATGTTAGTCCAGAACAATACGATGAGAACGATCCTCATCTAGTTAAGACTGACGACCCTCGGACAACTGACCGCGTTTTCGTAGCTTCTTACCAAGGTTTGGATCAGGTGCGTTACTTTGAAAACAATGATTTTAGTGGTAACCCTGCGAATGTATATACTGATGCGAATTCAACTGGTAAAAACTATACCTATGGAAATAGTGGCTTAACAAGCGATCAAAATAAAGTTCATAACTTTATTGATAATATCGCTGTCGATGGTGGTACCCCAACTGTTCCTGCGATTGATGATACAATCGCTCAGTACAACCGTGTCAAAGGGAATATGGAAAACGGTCGTAAGACGGTCTTCCTCCTAGTAACGGATGGGGTAGCCAATGGTTATCGTCTGCCAGGGACTAACACAGTCGTTATGGATAAGAGCTGGACGAGAACAGATGCTATTCAAAAAGCTTGGGGAGTGGATAGCTATCCAGAAGCAGCTCAAGATATTACTGGTCGTGCCAATGAATTGAAAGCGGCTGGTAATCAGCTGAAAGCGGCGGTTGGTTCAGAAGGTTCGGTGGTTGTAGGTTTCTGGGAACGTGTTGATAACTTCACGGAGAAATACTATCAATATGGTCCAGCTTATCTAAATGGTTTCGGTAATACAATAAACATTGGGGACAACCGTTCAGTGCAAGCCATCTTCCACGACGCACTTCAATCCATGGCTTCACCAGACAAGGTTGTAAACGGCAAGAATGTTTCCTTCTATGTTAATGAGCAAAATAACATTGATGTATTCTCGCAAAAGATTTTGGAATCAGTAGCGGCTGCTTTAGTTAAAGATGATATCACTGGTGAGTTTGATATCACCGAAGGCTACAAGGTAGATGCTATCCGAATCAATGGTAAGAAGATTGTTCCGAAAGTAACAGACCCTAGCAAGGAAATCCGTGGTACAATCACACAGACTGGTAACAAGGTTAAAATCTCTGTTCCAGATAGTGTCTTCAATCCAGGTAAAAACAGCTTTGACTACGACTTGAGTAAGGAAGCTCGCGCACCTGAGACAGATGAAGATAGCGAAGTAGACCCTCCTGAGAATTATGTTCCAGAGAAGGAAGAAATCACAGTTCCAGAATTGACTGGTAAATTTAAAGCAGGTGACTTCGAAACACGTCAAATCGGTGGTCGGAACCAAACAGTAGAAGTTCAAAAACTGGAATACTGTTATCCAAGTGCAACGAAGACAGTGAAAGATGCGGATGCTAGCAACGATATTGGTGTCATTCCGGATCCGTTAGAGTTGACTAAGAAACCATCTTATTCTGCACAACTAAGCAAGAAAGACGAAGAGTTCACTTACACTGTCGACTACAACTTCAATAACGTTCCTTACGAATTTGAAAAGAACGTTATGTTGACAGACCCAATTGACTACCGCTTGGAAGTGGTGAGTCATTCTGCTCAAGGTCCAGATGGACAAAGCTGGCCGACTCGTGTGGTAACACAACAAGATGCTGGAGGAAACTCACAAAGCGTCGTTGTAGCAGACGTTCCATCGCAAGGTAAGGATTATAATTACCTGATCATGAAGAAGGCGAAACTGAAAATGACAGTCCGCCTGAAAGAAGAGTACCGTAAGAACCAAGCCAGCAAGGCTTACTTGGCAATCTTACAAAATAACAATGGTTACGGTTTAGTTAACCAAGGTAACATCATGTGGAATGGAGAAGATGATTCACCAAACCAAGATGCCCATGCCAAGACAAAAGACAAGGCAAGTACGATTCGTCGTTCAAACCCAATTTATGTTAAACCACCACTTGATACAGAAGTAGACAAGAAGGTTAACGAAAAAGAACACGAAGGTCTACAAGCAGATGGCGAAGAGTTTGAATATAAGGTAACTGCCCCATGGCCAGGTATTGCTGACAAGTTCACCTTGACAGATACAGTTGTAGATGAACTTGAAATTGTACCAAATTCAGCTAAAGTAACAGTAGCAGGCAAGTCTTACAATGCTTTGACCAAAGCGATTTCAATCAATGGTCAAACAATAGAGATTACACTAGATAAGACTCAATTAACTTCGTTGAACCGTTTGATCTCTCGTCGTGGTGGAAGCGAAGTACAGGAAATCGAACTGATCTTCAAGGCTAAGATTCGTCCGGGAGCTGACCTTTCTAAATATAAGAAGAATGGTGCGGTAAACATTCCGAATACAGCTGATGTTATTCTAAATGATAAGAAGAAAACTTCGAAAGAAGTAACGGTTACTCCACCTAAACCAAAAGAACCAACTGTTTCTAAGAAGATTAACAACACCTTGGATAGTCTGGTAACCTTCGATGGTCAACCATACACTTACAACATCACAACAGCTGTGCCAAGTGATGTAGCAGGCTACAAGAAATTTGTCATTAGTGATAAGCTGGATGCCGATCTCGAATTTGATGGACAAGCAAGCATCAGCGGTCCATTGGCAGACGTCTTTGAAATCCAAACAAATGGTCAAACTGTTACTGCAACAGTTAAAGAAGGTAAGTTCGCAGAACTCGCGAAATATTCATTCGTCGAACTGACTATTCCAGCAAAAGTTAAAGCTGGTGTGACAGGTAAGACTATTGAAAACAAGGCTAAGATTTCATTTACTAATGAAAACAATGTGGCTAAGGAAGTTGAGTCAAATCCAGTAACGGTGACTCCTCCACCAGTAACTAAGAAGATCAATGAAAACTTGGATCACTTGGATATTGCAACTGGTCAGCCATACAAGTACAATGTTAAGACTACACTTCCAAGTGATATCACATCCTACAAAGAATTTGTGATTACCGATACTTTGGAAGATGAGTTAAGCGTTATTAATGAAGGTGCAGACAAACCAGTTATCAGCGGTCCTGCTGCAGACTTCTTTGACGTGACTGTCAGTGGACAAAAAGTAACGGCAACAATGAAAAACTTTGCCGGAGCAAGTGCCCTAGCTGGTCAAGAAATTGAACTGGTTATCCCAGCGAAAATTAATGACGGTGTCACTCGTTCTAACATTCCAAACAAAGCGACATTTAGCTTTAAGGATAAAAACGACCATAAAGGTGAAAAAGAAACAATTCCTGTAACGGTGACTCCACCAACAGAACCAAATGTTTCTAAGAAGATTAACGGTGATCAAGATAATGCGACGATTGCTGCTGAAACAGATTTCACCTACAATATTAAGACTACTTTGCCAAATGATATTGATACATACAAATCATTTGTCATCACCGATACTCTAGATGAAAATCTTGGAGTGGTGAACCCAGAACCAAGCATTTCTGAAGAAGCCAAGAAATTCTTCGATATTACTGTTTCAGGAAATACTGTTACAGCAACGATGAAGGACTTTGCCAAAGCAAGTGCTCTTGCGAATAAAGAAATCGAGTTGGTCATCCACGCTAAAGTGAAGAAAGAATCTGTTCTTCCAGAAATTCCAAACACGGCTAAGATTACTTATACTAATAAGAATAACGAGTCTAAGGAAAAAGAAACAGAGCCAGTTAAAGTGACTCCTCCACCAATTACGAAGAAAGTAAATGGTAAGGATCAAGAAGACTTGGCAAGCTTAACAAGCAGCTTCAAGTATACAGTGGATTCAAAAGTTCCAACTGTAGCAGATAAGTTTGTACTTTCTGATACCTTGGAAGAAGTCTTGACCTTTGATGGAGATGCGACTGTAACGATTGATGGTCAGGCCGTGACAGATGTGACGGTTGCGAAGAAAGACCAAAAACTGACAGTTACTTTCGATAAGGATCAAGTCAAGAAATATGCAGGCAAGGCTGTTCAAGTAGCCTTCGATGCTAAGATTAAATCTGGCTACACAGTTGACCAATTAGTTGCTAAGTATCCAAATGGAGATAAAGCAGCGATTCCAAACAAAGCTAGCTTTGTGGTCAATGACAATCCAGAAACAGAGAAATTCTCTAACCCAGTTACTGTTACACCGCCACCACCAAGCACTCCAGAAATTGAGAAGAAGGTTAACGGTGCAGACAGTTACAATTTGCAAACCCGTCTTGAAGAATTCACTTATAGTCTGAATACAGCAATGCCATCAAATGCGACTGAATTCACTATAACAGATGAACTGAAGTCCGTTCTTGAATTCGCTGGCAACAAGGGCGATGTCCAAGTGAAGGTTGATGGCAAGGCTGCCAATGATCAAGCTACTATTTCTACTGATAAGAATACCTTGACAGTGGCCTTTGCAGAAAAAGCAGTGAAAGCTAATGCTGGTAAGTCTATCGAAGTAACCTTCAAGGCTAAAATCCGTGAAGGAGCAAACCTTCTGGATTACCTAGTTCCTGGTCAAGGCATCCGTATTCCGAACAAGGCTTCTTATGATATCGATCATAATCCTAAGTTCCATAAGGATTCCAATGAAGTACCAGTAACTCCTCCATCTCCAGAACAACCACCAATTGAAAAAGATGTCAATGATAAGGCAGAAGCAACCTTGGAAGCACGTGATGAAGAATTCACTTATCATGTGAAGACCAAGATTCCTTATGAGGCAACAGCCTTCAACATCACTGATACTTTGAAAGACGTTTTGGACTTCTCAGGTGAGAAAGGTCAGGCTGAAGCGACTGTAGATGGTAAGAAACTGTCAGATGATCATATCACGATCAATGGTCAAACAATCACAGTTACACTGAACCAAGAAGAACTGAAAGCCAATGCGGATAAGGAAATCAAGTTAACCTTCAAGGCTAAGATTCGTCCAAATGCGAACCTAGCTGCCTACGTCGTTGGTGATAAAGTTGTTATCAATAACCAAGCTTCTTATAATGTAGATTTACCGGATAATCCTGGAGTTCATAAAGATTCAAATATTGTTCCAGTGACTCCTCCAAGTCCTGAAAAACCAGAGATTGAAAAGACTGTTAATGATGCAAAAGAAGCGACTCTTGCTAACCGTGACGAAATCTTTACTTATAAAGTGAAGACAAAAGTACCGTTTGATGCAACAGCCTTCTCTATCGATGACACTATTAAGGATGTTCTAGAGTTTGCGGATGCTGGAAGTGCTACTCTTAATGGAGAAGCTTTAGAAGCAGACCGTATCTCTATCGCTGATCAAAAGATCACCTTGACTTTGACAGAAGATCAAGTCAAGAACAATGGCGGTAAAGAAGTTGTTCTGACCTTCAAGGCTAAAATCCGCCAAGGTGCCAACCTATCAGGCTACATTGAAAAAGGTAAGACAGTCATCAATAACCAAGCGTCTTATAACGCTGCCTTCCCTAACGATCCTAACTTCCATAAAGATTCAAACATCGTCCCAGTGACTCCTCCAAGTCCGGAAAATCCACCGATTGAGAAGAAGGTCAATGAGGCTGAGTCAGCGAACTTAGGAGCTCGTGATGAAGAATTCACTTACACAATCGACACAACTGTGCCGCTTGATGTTACAGGCTTCGCAGTCTACGATACGATTGAGAAAGTCCTAGAATTCTCAGGTGAAAATGCTCAAGCAAGCGCAACGGTAGATGGTCAACCACTAGATGCCAGCCATATCACATTTAAAGGTCAGAAGATCACAGTCAAACTGACAGAAGACGAAGCGAAAGCCCTAGGAGGCAAAGCAGTTCATGTCAGCTTCAAGGCTAAGATCAAAGCGGGAGCGAACCTGTCAGACTACATCGAAAAAGATGGTACGACACGGATTTACAACACCGCTAAATACAACTTTAACAATGACCCAGGAACAGAACAAAGTTCTAAACCAGTTCCAGTCATTCCACCAACACCAACTGAACCAGAACTGAAGAAGGAAGTAAACGGTAAAGAAGCTGAAACATTAGCTAACCGTGACGATGTCTTCACTTACACTGTGAAGACTACTGTACCGCAAGATGCAACAGCCTTCTCTATCAGCGATAGTTTAGTTCCAGTACTTGAATTTGCAGGCGAAGATGCAGAAGCATCTCTCACACTCAATGGTGAAAAGCTGGATGCAAAACAAATCAAGCTGAAAGACCAAACCATAAGTGCTGAGTTGACTGAAGCCCAAGTCAAAGCAAACGGTGGTAAAGAAGTTGTCCTCAACTTTAAAGCTAAGATTCGTGAAGGTGCTAACCTAGCAGACTACATCGAAGCAGACGGCGCAACGCGTGTACCTAACAAGGCGTCTTATGTGGCTAACTTCCCACACCGTCCAAAAGTTGAGAAAGATTCAAACATCGTCCCAGTGACTCCGCCATCACCAGAAAATCCACCAGTTGAGAAGAAGGTTAATAACAAGCCATCCGCAACTCTGGACAGCCGTGATGAAGAATTCACTTACACCATCGATACGAAAGTACCTGTCGATGCGACTGGCTTCAAGATTACCGACGAATTGAAAGACGTTCTTGAATTCTCAGGTAAGAAAGGCCAAGTAGAAGTCACAGTAGATGGTGACAAAGATGTGATCGAAGATTCGCAAATCACTGTAGATAAACAAGTTCTGACAGTGACTCTGACGAAGGATCAAGTGAAGAAATACGGCAATAAAGCTGTTCATGTAAGCTTCAAGGCTAAAATTCGTAAGAATGTCAGTCTGGCAGGCTACATTGAAGCAGACGGCGTAACTCGGATCCCTAACATTGCTAAATACATCATTAACGATGATCCGAAGACAGAAAAGAGCACAGAACCAGTTCCAGTGATTCCACCAAGCCCAGAAGAACCTGGTATTAAGAAAGAAGTGAATGGTCAGCCAGAAGCAACGCTGAAAGAACGTTATGAAGAGTTTACTTATAAAGTAACAACTTCTGTACCTCAAGATGCGACAGCCTTCTCAGTATCAGATACTCTTGTACCAGTATTAGAATTCTCAGGTGAGAAAGGTCAAGCAACAGCGACTCTTGATGGTCAAGAAATTGATGCCAACCGTATCAACGTTGCAGACCAAACAATCTCTATGGCTCTGACAGAAGACGAAGTGAAAGCAAATGGCGGTAAGGAAGTAACCTTGACCTTCAAGGCTAAGATTCGTGAAGGTGCGAACTTGTCTGCCTACATTGAAAAAGGTAAGACTAGCATCCCGAATACAGCTTCTTACACAGCAGGCTTCCCAAATCGTCCAGAAATCCATAAGGATTCAAACAGAGTACCAGTAACGCCTCCAAATCCAGAAGAACCTGAAATTAAGAAGGATGTCAATGGTAAGGAAGAGGAAACACTGGCTAACCGTAACGATGAGTTCACTTACCACATCAATACGAAAGTACCGTTTGATGCAACAGCCTTCTCTATCAATGATGAGCTGAAAGACGTTCTTGAATTTGCGGATGGAACAGGTCGTGCGACTGCTAGCCTAAATGGCCAAGCTCTTGATGCCGATCGTATCTCAGTTAATGGTCAAACCATTACTGTGAACCTAACCGAAGAACAAGTCAAGAACAATGGTGGTAAAGATGTGAACCTAACCTTCACAGCTAAGATCCGCCAAGGTGTCAACCTATCTGGCTACATTAAAGATGGTAAGACTAGCATTCCGAATAAGGCAAGTTACCGAGTGGACTTCCCGAACAACCCAGGCGTAACTAAGGATTCTAATGAAGTCCCAGTGACTCCTCCAAGTCCGGAAAATCCACCGATTGAGAAGAAGGTCAATGAGGCTGAGTCAGCGAACTTAGGAGCTCGTGATGAAGAATTCACTTACACAATCGACACAACTGTGCCGCTTGATGTTACAGGCTTCGCAGTCTACGATACGATTGAGAAAGTCCTAGAATTCTCAGGTGAAAATGCTCAAGCAAGCGCAACGGTAGATGGTCAACCACTAGATGCCAGCCATATCACATTTAAAGGTCAGAAGATCACAGTCAAACTGACAGAAGACGAAGCGAAAGCCCTAGGAGGCAAAGCAGTTCATGTCAGCTTCAAGGCTAAGATCAAAGCGGGAGCGAACCTGTCAGACTACATCGAAAAAGATGGTACGACACGGATTTACAACACCGCTAAATACAACTTTAACAATGACCCAGGAACAGAACAAAGTTCTAAACCAGTTCCAGTCATTCCACCAACACCAACTGAACCAGAACTGAAGAAGGAAGTAAACGGTAAAGAAGCTGAAACATTAGCTAACCGTGACGATGTCTTCACTTACACTGTGAAGACTACTGTACCGCAAGATGCGACAGCCTTCTCTATCAGCGATAAGCTGGAAGATGTTCTTGAGTTTGCGGGTGAATCATCTGCGACTCTAGCAAGTGAAGACTTGAAGGCAGACCAGATTACAACTGACGGTCAAATCATCAAGTTGACCCTGACAGAAGACCAGGTGAAAGCAAACGGTGGTAAAGAAGTTGTCCTCAACTTCAAGGCTAAGATCAGAGAGGGTGCAAACTTGTCAGCCTACATGAAAGCAGACAAGGCAGAAGTACCGAATAAGGCTTCTTACACAGTTGGCTTCCCTAACAAACCAGCTGTAACGAAGGACTCTAATGAAGTACCTGTCACTCCTCCATCACCAGAACAGCCACCGATTGAAAAAGATGTGAATTCAAAACCTTCTGAAACAATTGCAGATCGAACAGAAGAATTCACATACAACATCCATACAACTATGCCTCAAGATGCGACAGGCTTTACAGTTACCGATGAATTGAAAGACGTTCTTGAATTTGCCGGTGATGTCCAAGTCACTCTTGGTGGTAAGAAAGCAGACGCAGCTGTAGCGAAAAACGGTCAAACTCTGGAAGTAACCTTCCCAGAAGAGACTGTCAAAGCAAATGGTGGTAAGAAAGTCCAAGTAACCTTCAAAGCGAAGATTAAAGCGGATGCAGACTTAACTCCATATGAAACAGCTAATAGCTACTCTGTACCAAATACAGCTTCTTACTTGATTAACAATAATCCAGCAAGCAAGAAAGAAACTAAGCCAGTTACGGTCGAAGTTCCAAAACAACCTGGACCAGAGGTTACGAAGAAGATTAACCGTACATTGGATCACTTAGATGTTGACCGTGATGTTCCTTACATGTACAATGTCAACACACAAATTCCAAAAGATATCCGCCTCTACAAAGAGTTCACCGTTACGGATACTTTGGAACCAGTTCTTGAAATCACAGGAACTCCTGTAGCTTACGTGGATGGTTATGCAACAGACGCTGTGGAAACAAAAGTGGAAGGCAATACAGTTACTGTAACAGTGAAAGACTTCGCTCGTATCAGTGGCTATAAAGAAATCCAACTTTACATTCCAGCTAAGCTGAAAGCAGATAGTGACTTATCAGCTTACGAAAACCAAACTGTTCCAAACAAGGCAACAATTGCCTTCAAGGATAGCAATGGCAAGAACGGCACAAAAGAATCTAACCCAGTAACCGTTCGTCCACGGGACCCAGAAAAACCTGAGGAACCAAAACCAAACGAACCAGCTAAGACAGTAGGTCCAGCTGATGGATCTAACCCATCAACTGCTTACCGTCTGAAAGAACTCAAGGAAGGCTTCCGCTTTGATGTGACAGCGAAGGTGCCAACTGATCCAGTTGATGAATCAGGCAACCCTATCAAAGACGCTCAAGGCCGTGATGTGAAGACTGAATTGAATAGCTTTACGGTAACAGATGAACTTGAAAAAGTTCTGAAAGTGGACCGTGTAGCTGTTAAGGTTGAGGAAAATAAAGTCGCAGAAGCCATTGCGAAGATTACTGCTAAGATTGAAAAAGCAGAAAGCGACCTGAAAGAGCTCGAAGGCAAAGAGACAAATGGTACTTTTGCTAAGAAACTGGCAGAAGCTGAGAAGAAGGTAGAAGAGCTAACAGCACAATTGGCAGCAGCCAAAGAAAAAGCTACAGCTGCAGCGACACCTGCAACACCAGCTCCATCTTCAGATTCTGACGCAGGCAATGCTACAGCGACACCTGCTCCAGCAGACAATAACGCTGAAGTGGTAGCCCTTGAAGAAAGCCTCAAAGCAGCACAAGCTGAATTGGAACAACTGAAAGCAGATGGTGCGAAAGCTGGTAACCTCGCAACACCTGAAGAACAAAAAGTTGAACAAGATAAGCTGAATAAGAACCTTGAACAACTGAAAGAGAGCAAAGAGAAACTCGAAAAAGCTCTCGAAGCATTCACAACAGTGAATGACAAGGGTGAGATCACGGATGAAGCTCTTGCGAAAATCGCCAAAGTAACTGTAGAAGGTCAGAAAGTTACCGTAGAAGTTACTGATAAGGCTGTTTTGGAAGCCTTGAAGGGTAGCACCTTCCGCGTCATCATCTATTCATCTATTAAAGACGGAGCAGACTTGTCTAGCTACTTGAATAAAGAGAATAATGAGACGAAGATTCCGAATAAGGCTACTGTAACCTTCAACGATAAACCGAAAGTAACGAATACAGTAAACGTTTATCCGCCAGAGCCAAATACACCGCCGACAACACCACATACACCACCGACAACACCGAATACGCCGCCACCAACTACACCTGATACGCCACCAGCGCCTAAGGGTGACTTGCCACCGGCACCAACACCAGAGCCAGAAAAACCTAAGAATATCTTGCCAAAAACAGGTACTTCTGGTACTATGGTAAATGAGGTGATTATCGGAATGATCCTTGTGCTGATGGGACTTCTTTTGAGAAGAAAACCAAAGCATTAATGTAAGATAGTCCAGGAGAGCTATGCTCTTCTGGTTACTATCGTATTATTAGGAAAAAGATTAAAGGAAAATCATTATGGATAGAAAAAAGTTAATTAAGTTAGGAATCTCAGTGCTAGCTGTTAATGCTTTGGGAGCAGTAGCCGTTTATAAATATCCTGAGCTGACACATGTACCTACTGTCTATGCGGAGGAAGTGCCTGGAGAGGATGAGGAAATTCCAGATGCAGCAGAAGCGCAAGCAGCAGCAAACTTTAAAAATCAAATGGATGAGTTTGAAGAAGCAATCAAAGAATTCAATCCAGACGATTCAGATACTAGAGAAGGTTTGGAAATTGCATTGGGAGACTTAGAAGCGTCTCATACTACTGCAGTTAATGCGATCAAGAGTGAAGAAGGAAAGAAAGGTTTTGCCAAGTACGAAGCTCGTTATCAAGCTTTAAAAGCAAAAGCTCAAGCCCTTCTAAATGGTGAATCACCAAAACCTCAACCAGATCCACAACCGCAACCTCAACCAGATCCGCAACCACAGCCAAAGATTACAACACAGGACCTTACAGTCAAAGAACCAATCCTTTACGGATCTTCAACTGAGCAAAATTCAGCTTTACCAAAAGGCACAAGAAAAACAAAAGTTCAAGGTGTCAATGGTGAAAAGGAAGTTGTCTACACAATCACTTATACAGACGGCAAGGAAACAGGCCGTGTGAAAAAGTCTGAAACAGTTATTAAACCAGCTGTAGATGAAGTCATCGAAGAAGGTACTGGCGCAGTCATCACCACTAAGGAAGAAACTAAGACAGAAGAAGTAGAATTCCAAGTCAAAGAAGTTCCAAATCCAGCCCTTCCAGAAGGTGTCCGCAATGTAACAACTCCAGGTAAAAAAGGTGTTCGTACAATCGTTGAGACAGTAACCTACACTGACGGCAAAGAAACAGGTCGTGTAGTGAAATCAAACGAAATCACAACTCCAGCAGTTGATGAAGTTGTTGAAGTAGGAACTAAGAAAGCTCCAGTTGTTACCACTAAGGAAGAAACTAAGACAGAAGAAGTAGATTTCCAAGTCAAAGAAGTTCCAAATCCAGCCCTTCCAGAAGGTGTCCGCAATGTAA
>ERZ773069.570-NODE-570-length-24050-cov-2.862221_pt1 | contig 24050 bp, 24 predicted proteins | sample MGYA00580619_ERZ773069 | MGnify/ENA primary metagenome ERZ773069 (study PRJEB29015, sample SAMEA2738007) | human oral metagenome | biome: human oral; feature: human-associated habitat; material: dental | place: China | collected 2108 ...
ATGATTCAAGATGATAAAGTGCCAGCAGAGGTTGCAAGAAGTGTACTTCCTCAGAGCCTAGCAACTACTGTATTTATGCACACAAACATTAGAGAATTGCGTCATATCCTAGATTTGCGGCTAGATAAACATGCACAGAAGGATATTAGGATGCTTATGCAAGATCTCCTTGAACTTGTGTATGGTATGTACCCAGTGTTCTTTGAGGACATTTATAAGAAGTATGGAAACAAGTGATTATAGCATTTTTGCTGACTGTGATACATCAACCATTGTAGTAAGAGCACCATATAAGGTTGTAATAGATCTGATTAAAAACATGGATGAATCAGAAGAGAAGGAAGAATTACTTGGATGGCTTGGAATAGCACTAAGAAGATCAGCAAAGATGACAAAATATTTTGTTACAGGTCAAGAAAATCCTTGACCTTTTTTCTTTTGTGTGATACAATATGGAGGAGAGGAGGAGTATTTTGGAATATAGATATACAGAAAATTGTATCTTTAAAGGAAGTTGCCCAAGAGAAAAACGAGTAGGATGTGACCCGTCTTGCACAATACAGCCAGAGTTTTATTACTTATTGAAAACAAGCAACATACCAGAAAGATATGAAAATCCAAAGAAGCTGTTTCCTTCTGATGAAGATAAAAAAGCATTTAATGTATTGGCAGATATAAGAGATGATATAGAAGAATTTGTAAAGCATGGAAGGACACTATATCTTTGGAGTAGAGAATATGGGAATGGAAAGACAGAAATGTCTATCAAACTAATGAAATCATATATGGCTACTATATGCGTTGGCAATGAGTTTAAGGATCGGTGTTGGTTTGAGTTTGTTCCAACCTTCCTGTTGACGGCTAAGAACTTTGAGGATAGGGATAATGCTACTAAGCACATATCTGCACTGATGAAAAGAGATTTGTGTATTCTTGATGATATTGGGGCGGTAAAAACAACAGAATATGATATATCTGTTTTAACAAACATCATAAATACAAGATATTCAAATTCTATGTCAACGATATATACATCGAATTTAAGCCCAGAAGAAATGCAGAGGATAAATAATAGAATCGCAGATAGGGCTTGCACTGATATTGTAATAGAGCTGCGGGGAGCAGGTAGAAGAATGAGGACATCTACATATGAAAGGAGAGAACTATAATTGAGTATAGGAGAATATCAACTAATCAATAAAATTCTCTCTGATAAAGACTATACGATTGTTGAAGATAATCAAATAACAGAAGAATACCTTCCTAGGGTAAGGAATGAGTTTAATTATATCAAAGATTTCTATGAAAAGTACAAAAGTATACCAGACAAAGAAAAGTTCATTGAAAAATTCCCTAGCTTTGATTTATTTGTTGTAACGCAGACAACAAAGTCTATTGTAGATGACCTTAGAGAACAAGCACTGTTTGGAAGAGCCGTCAATGTGATAAATACTGCTTCAAGACTGTATGAGAAAGATGCAAACGAAGCAAGTAAATATTTATTATCTCAGATTGATAATCTACAACCGCAAGAGGATTTCTCATGCACAGATATTATTCATGACAGATCAAGACTAGAAGAATGGAAGAAAAGACAGAAAGATCCAGAAGGAAGTTTTATTAAAATTCCTTTTAAGGAGTTAAATGAGGATTTGCTTGGATTTCAGCGAGGAGAAGAACTGTTTATATTCTTTGCTAAATCAAACGTAGGAAAGAGCGTCGCTCTTACGATGTGTGCAGAACACGCATCAAAGCTGGGAAATAGAGTTGGATTCATTTCACCAGAAATGAGCACACAGTCCATTGGCTTTAGGTGGGATAGTTCGAGAACACATTTCTCTAACTCTGCTATGCAAAAAGGACTACTAATAAATGGATATGAGAAATATTTTGATGAGCTGAATCTGTCAGATGAGCACGTATTTGTTGCAGACAGCGAAGATTTTGATGGAAATATCACTGTTTTAAAATGCAGACAGTTTGTTAAAACAAAGAGGCTTGATATATTGTTTATTGATGGTCTTGTATATATTGAACCAGATGGTGATACAAGAAAGTTGTCCATAAGCGCAAAGATGGGCATGGCTGCTAGGCAGTTATTAAGGCTGTCCAATGACTTTAAGATTCCTGTTGTGGTTGTTGCACAGTCGCGCAGAAGAAGTTCAGAGAAGCGTTCAGAAGATGAGGTACTTGATGATTCAGAATCTATCGCAGATAGCTATGATGTAAGTAGAGCTGCAACAAAGATGGTGTCAATCAACAAGTCAGAAAATGCACTGAAATTTTATATATCAAAGAATCGCGGAAATATTGCTGGAAAGACATATACATACAGCATAGATATAGATCGAATGCAATATACATTCATACCAAGTCTTGATACTATTGAACAAGATGAGGAATCAGCAGAAGAGCTTGAAGAAATTAAAAAAGAACTGAAACATGTTTTTTGAGGTGATTAGATGATTATAGTAGGAAGATTGAAAGGAAAGAAACCATCAATTAGAAGGCTAAAGGGAAAGCTAATAAATGGCTATCTTGTTGTGGAGGATATATTTTTTGTAGACCATGCAGCAGGAAGGAGGCATAAGTGCATATGCAAATGTATGGTGTGTGGAAAAATACGGCGTATGGACGCACTAAAGCTAAAAAGCGGAGAAAAGCCATGTAGTTGTGATCTGTCGGCTAGTTATCGGTTTAAGTTTAAAAAGATGCGCGGGAAGATGCTAAGAACTCTTACAGGAGAGATTAATAGACTGCAAGGAGAAGCACTGTTTCCAGGAGACTATCAAAGAATTGAAGATCTGAAAGAGGTTAAGCAGTTCATTAAAAGCAAACTTCTTGATGGATTTTTCACAAAGGTAGAAGAAGTAGAGAGGGCAAGAAAGTTATGGATGAGATGAAATTATTCATTAAGGATTTTTTATTAGTTATAATGTGTGTAGCTTTGTACTTTGGCGTTTTTTATTCCATATATTTACTAAGCAACATGCTTCTTGACACACATTTTAATCTTTTTAACTATTCTTTATTCAGCGCTATTGCATGGTCTGCATATAAAATTATACGTTGACATAATGAAAGACTTGTGTTATAATGTGGAAATGGTGGTGATAGAATGAACGTAAAGGCAAGCCTTGAATGGAAATCAGAAACAGAACACCTTCCACATGACATAACACTATCCATACCAAAAGATAAGTGTAATTTAAATAGTTGGCATGATTACATTAAAGAATCTCTTATGTTGATATTGTCATCAAGGGTAAGGATTAAATATGACATAGTGGAGGACGGCGATGATAGTTGTTGATAACACTCCGATTATGGCAACTATTCCAGACATTTTGAAATTGCTTCAAATAGAACTTAGAGAATCTGGAAGTAGACTTCTTAGAGATGTTAATTACAGAAGATCAAACAGCGGAAGCATAATGCTTACATGTCCCTATCATGGGAATGGGGAAGAAAGAAAACCCTCAATGGGAATGACAACAAGAGAGTTTAGAAAAAACGGAAGAGTAATTCCTATTGGATATTGTCACTGTTTTAGTTGTCACGAGAAAGTTCCGCTAGAAAAATTTATTTCACATTGCTTTAGACTAAATGATGGTGGGGCTTTTGGTGCAAGATGGTTAGTGGATAGATTCACGGCAGATATTGACAACCGCGCTTGTTTCTTTGAACCAATCAAGCAAGAAAGTACACAAAAAGAACAAGAATATATAAGTGAAGAAAAATTAGAAAGTTATTCATTTATACATCCATACATGAAAGAACGCTATTTGAAATACCAACAGATAGTTGACTATGATATTGGATATGATAAAACAACAGATTGTATAACATTTCCAGTACATGACATAAAAGGAAGAGTGTTATTTGTTGTTAGCAGAAGCGTTAATGGAAAGAGATTTTACATACCAGACGGGGTGGATAAGCCGTTATATGGTCTATATCAAGTATTAAAAAACTTTCCTAATGCGCGAGAACTATATGTATGTGAAAGCATATTCAATGCCCTTATGTTGGTTAAGTGGGATAAACCTGCTGTTGCCTTACTGGGTACAGGCAGTGATTATCAGATAGATATGTTAAAGCAACTGGACTACAGGAGGATAATATTGTGTCTGGATAATGATTCAGCAGGAGAAATGGCAAGCAGGAAACTAAAGAATAGATTGAGAGAGAATAAATTTGTATCAAAGATAACCATAAAAGAAAAAGGAAAAGATATAAATAATTATGGTTATTTAGACACATTTGATGATTTTATGAAATTTTGCGAAATAGAAAGAGGAATTTAATTATGGCGAGAATGAGTTTTGAAGAAATGAATAAGAGGCTTGACAGCCGAAACAAGAAGGAAACAACAGAACAGGCAACACGAAAGTATCTTAATCGTGTAGCACTCAAGAAGAACAAGGATCACACGATTGTACGATTCCTTGTGGATAAGCCAGAGGACATTGAGATGTATAGTACACATACTGTGCGAATGACAAGCAAGAATGGAAAGTCATATCCAATGGAAGTTAGCTGTCTTGGTGACGGGTGTCCGCTGTGCGAAGCTGCGAAGAAGTTTGCAAATGACCCATTCCCACAGATGGTTACACGAGTGAATGATTCATTCTATGTACCTGTTGTGAACATGTATAACTACAAGGGTGAGCGTGAAGATCAGTATGAGTTGTTCTCTCGGTCAACAAATTACTATCGCACAAACCTACTTGGATTTATGACACGGTATGGTATTGATAACCACATTGAGATTGAGCGTGTAAACGGGGCAACACCTGCGCAGACACAGTGGAACCTCTTTGAGGCACGAAAGGACTTTGAGGGAAATGCTCTTGATACATCAGAGAGTGTCGCAAGTCTGCGAGCAAAGTTTGACGTGAAGAACGATGATGTATATGGTCGCTCGGATTCCTTTATTAAGAACTGGACAGCAGAGCAGATGAATCAGTACCTTGAAACAGGCGAATATCCTTCAAACAAGAAGGAAACGCCACAAGAAGTTGTTACACCACGCGCACGGTCGGTGAATCACGGATTCTGATAGACTTGGGACAGGATAAAACCTGTCCTTTTTGTTTGACAAAAGTTGGCAAATATGGTATACTTGCACTATATGAAAGAGGGCGGTGATTACTTGAAAACATGAAGATAGATGAATTATGGGAAAGTTCTTCAAAAATTTCATCACAGCGAGATAGTTCAAAAAGACCAAAAGATAGAAGGTGGGCGCCAGGATTACATAAACCAACTGGATTTTATAATGATTGTTGGACATATTGGTTTTTAGAAAACATGACACCATACAAAACACTTGAAGAATTATTTAATAGTGGTGATATTATATTTGATTATGAGAGGACACAAAGATGCAAACAAAAGAGTTCTTAAAGGCAATAGATATGATACATTCTTTAATTGTATATAACCCAATAAAACCCATGACAGGACTTGTTGAATTTTATGCCAAAGATGGAATAATGAAAATAGGTGGAACAGATGGGCTTACAACAGTAGTAGCAAATATTGCTTGTGAGGAAGATATTGAAAATGCGGTTGTGTCTCTGTCAACACTACTAAAATTAGTTAAACTAACATCAAAAGAAAACATCACAATAAAAAATATGGGGAAGTATATTGAGTTCAGAGGAAACGGAAAATACAAAATACCAATTCAAGTAGAAGCAGATGGATCTGTAATTCAGCTTCCACTGTCCATGAAAAAGATAGAAGATGGAAAAGAGTATGACCCAAAAGAATTTGAAAGGGCTGTAAAAAGAAATAAGGTTGCCATATATGATGGGGACGATCATGAAGAGTTTGCACTATATCACAACAAAGATGGCACGCTAATAACAACAAACAGTGCTATTTTATCTATTACAAACAACATGGAATTGCCCATTGGAGACATTAAGCCATTTATCATTGAATCGCTGTCAAAGCTAGATGATAAGATCACAATGGGAGATTATAGAGCAAGTTGTGATAACTTTGAAATACATTTCAATAATAAGGTGTGGAATAGCTTTCCTATTGATATGGTAGAACCATTTCTAACAGTAGAACTTGGAAAATCAATAACATTGGACAAGAAAGAATTGCTGAACACAATCAAACGGCAATCAGTATTTAGAAATCCTTTTGAAGAACCATCAATAAAGTTTAATATAGAAAACAATGAGCTGTGGCTAAAGAACACACAGGGAACGTCAGAAGAAAAAATAGACGTTACACTAGAAATGTCAGATAGAAGTGCTGTTGTAAAAACAGATTATGTTTTAGGTGTATTGAAAAACATGGAGAATGAATTGAATCTATACTTAGAAGATAATTTTATTTGTATTGAAGATAGTGTTGGAAAGTATATTATTTCAGTAATGGAGGAATAAATGTGATTAAGAGAAAGAAGAAAGTTGTTGAAGAACCAAAAAAGGAAGTTGTACTAAAGAACATGTATGCAATCATATCAGATGATGAGAACGGTGTAGAATATGTCACTATTGGGAATCATCCAGAAGTGTTTGAAACAGAAGCAGAAGCATATAGCAGGATCAGCGAACTAAACCGAAAAGAAAAGGAACTGTTTGGAAACATTACATCAAAGTATCAGATCGTTTCTTATACAGTAGAAGGAATCGTTTAATATCTTATGGGAAGAAAGTCATTATATGAGCTATTAGCGTCAGCCAAAAAAGATGATGCAAAAGAGTTCTTGCTGTCCCTTACAAACTACATAGAAAAGTCTGGGGAAGAAAGACCGCCGTCAGCAAATATAACGCCTTCTTCCCTTAAATGTATTAGGCAGATCGTTTATAAATTATTATCAACACCTGTTGAGGAAGAAAAAAGAAGTTATAACCTAAAAGGAATAACAGAAGTCGGCACATATAGGCATGAGACACTTCAAGAATACATTACAGAAATGCCAACATGGGAGTTTGTAGATGTTGAGGAGTATGTTAAAGAAAAAGGACTAGATCTTCGCATCGGTGAAAAAACGGATCATGAACTGCATCTATATGATGATAAGAATAGAATATCATATATGTGCGATGGCATAATCAAAAATAATGATGGAAAATACTTTATTTTAGAAATAAAAACTATGATGAGTATGAAGTTCGTGAAGATAAGAAATGAAGTACCAGATGAATATAAACTTCAAGCAACCTGTTATAGTTATCTAATGCAAATTCCAGATGTTATGTTCTTGTTTGAGGATAGAGACCTGCTTACAAAGAAAGCAATGGTATTTACACCAACACAAGAAGAAAAGAATCATATTAGGGATTTGATATACAGAGTAAATAAGTTCGCGGATGAAAATATCATACCAGAGAAACCAGATGTAGACAGAAAAGTTTGTCAGTATTGTAGATATAAGAAAAGGTGTAATTCTGATGGCATTGTTCAAACTACCAGAGAGAACAACTGAGGATATTTCAAATATCTTAAAGAAAACACAAGAAGTTCATAGGCCAAAGATAAAACTAAAAAAAGGAACATTAATGGAAAAGATTTCATCAATTAGTAGACTTGTTGAAAAGAACCTAGGAAGTGAGAAAAATAACTTCTTATTGATTACAGATGAAAAAGAGTGGATTAACTACTGTAAAAAAGCGGTAGAAGATGGTGTTGTAGCACTAGATACAGAAACGGATTCATTAGATAACATCCTATGTAATATAGTTGGTCTATCACTAAAAAGCCCATCACAAAAAGCAATGTATATTCCAATCGGACATACAAGTCCTGTAACAGAACTACCTTTGGGGAAGCAAATAAGCAGAGAAAAGGTAAAAGAAGGATTACAGATCCTTGTTGGGGGAAATATAAAGATATACATGCACAATGCCTACTTTGATACAGTATTGCTAAAGAAACAGTTTGATATTTGGGTGTGGGCAACATTTGATACACTAATTGCATCTCACTTGCTTAATGAGAATGAGCAACATGGACTAAAATATCTATATAGTAAGTATTGCACAGAAGGGCAAAAAGCAGATAAGTTTGCAGACTTGTTTGGTGGAATACCATTTAACTATATACCACCAGAAGTAGGATTCCCATATGCGGCAAAGGACGCAGAAATGAGTTTGAAGCTAGGAGAGTTCTATGAGCCATTTCTTACTGCGGGGGCACAAGAATGTTCTGATTATGGACTAGAACGCATCTCAAAGCTATTTTGGGAAGTAGAAATGCCAATTCAAAAAGTAGTATGTGATATGAAGATCAAAGGGATAAAATTTGACTTTGAGCGAGCAAAAGAACTAAAAGAAAAATACACAAAACTACTAGAAGAAGCAAAAGAAAAGTTCACAAAAGCAGTATCTCCATTAGAAAAAGAAATAAGAGAAAGAATGGAGATCATGGGAGATATAGAATATCCACTAAACTTCAATAGTCCAAAACAGCTACAGATACTAATATATGACATCATGAAAACAGATGTGATTTTCCAAAAAGAACCAAGAGGAACAGGGAAACATGTTATAAATGCTGTCATGGGGCAGAAAAAATATGAAGGAACAAGAGTAAGAGAAATATTTTCAGCACTAGAAGAAGTAAAGAAATACGATAAACTTATAAGTTCTTTCATTGATAAGCTCACAGAAGATGCACTAGAACATCATGGGAAGATACATCCTAATTTCAATCAAAATGGCACAGATTCCCAACGCTTTTCAAGCAATAACCCCAACGCCCAGCAGATACCCGCGAAAAATAAAGACATAAGAAATATATTTATTGCGGGAGAGAATAGAGTTTACGTTGGAATAGATTTTTCGCAGCAGGAAATGTTATGTGTGGCATCTCTCGCAAAAGACCAAAAGATGTTGGATTCTTTTAATCTTGGCAGGGATATTTATAGTCATGTGGCATCCATTGCATTTAATGTTCCGTATGAGGACTGTGAAGAATTTGAAGCAGACGGAGTGACAGTAAAACCAGAAGGAAAGCGTAGAAGGAAACAAGCAAAAGCCATAGCATTGGGTGGATTACGCCCCACAAGGTAGAAATATCTTGTAGAAAAACAACGTGAACCTAGAAATCTAGGGTGTAACATTCACGAATAAGTAGTCGCAGGAAATGGCGAGTAAGAATGTTGCTAACAGGGGAGGGTCGAAAGACATAATCCTGTGCTAAGTCTGCATATCACCAACTAAAAGTCATGGGAGGTGATATTATTTTCATAATTTATAAAATAACAAATCGAATAAACAATCTAATTTACATTGGCTGTACTACTAGGAGCCTACAAGAGAGAGTCTTGCAACATTTTTGGGATGCACGCAAGCAAGATGATTTTCATACTGCAATAAGAACTTTTGGAAAACAAAATTTTGTGGCAGAGGTTCTTGAAGTTTGCGAGGATGACTCACTAAAGGAAGATTGTGAAAGATATTATATAGCGACATACAATAGTACAGACCCAAAAATCGGATATAATAGAACTATTGGTGGCAACGGAACTGTTGGATATAAGTTTACCGACGAAGTAAAAAGAAAAATAAGTATTGCAGGTATTGGTAGAAAGCACTCAGAAGAAACAAAGAAAAAGCTGAGAGATAAAAATCTTGGCAAGAAACTAACTGAGGAGCAGAAAAGAAAAATATCTCTTGCTAGACTTGGTAGGTTCACTGGTGTTGACAACCCGTTTTATGGGAAAAAGCACACAGAGGAGACAAAAGATAAAATACGAAAAGCAAATAGTGTTCCCGTTATTGGATGTTCTATTAAAGATGGTGTAGAGACTTACTTCTCTTCTGCAATGGAAGCAGCAAGATACATACATAAGATTCGTGGTGGAGTGGTAGGAACTATACAGAGTCACTTATTAAATTCGATTAAAGAGATAAACTGTAAAACAGCTTATGGATATAAATGGAGATATGCAGAAAAGTCAAACGACTATCCCGACAGGGAGTAGGATGTGAGTGAAACTCTCACATCCGAAGCGCGTTGCACATACACATACAGTGTGTATCTACGCAGAAGTTGTTGTCTGTGTTAGCCTAACGTACAAACGAGGGTGAAGATATAGTCTGACCACAAGAATGTGGTTGATAGTTTATGGAAAAGGCGTAAAAGCGATTGCAGAAGATCTAAATGTTACAAAAGAGAAAGCACAAGAGATTAAAGATTCTGTGTTGAAAGCATTTCCAGATCTTGCAAGATATTTAGAGAAGGTTGTGGAGTTTGGTAGAAAACATGGATATGTTGAGAACTTTTATGGTGGAAGACGCAGACTTCCAGATCTTAATTTACCAGAATATGAAATTAGTGGAAGTAAGAATATAACAGAAGATCAGCTAAATTATTATAAGAAAGTATATTTAGCCAAACTAAAAAATGCTTGGGGACAAGAAGAAAAGAAAGACATTATAGAAGAAGCATCTAAAAAAGGCATTGAAATAAAACAAAATGGTGGGTTTATTGCACAAGCAGAGAGATTATGTTATAATTATCCAGTCCAGTCAACAGCAGCATATATCACAAAAAGATCTATGTTGAATGTGGCAAACAACAAGAGATTGAAAGAGCTTGATGTTTTTATTGACCTAACCATTCACGATGAATTGATAATAAATGTTCCAAAACAGCATATAGAAGAAGCTGTGAAAATAATTAAAAAAGAATTTCTTGCGGGTGGTGTAGGAATAGACGCAACACTAAGATGCGATATAGAAATATCAGAATGTTGGTGTGGAGAACCATATGTTGACAAATAACGATAAATATGGTATAATTAAATATACTAATTAGACGGAGGAAGAGAAATTGGCAGATAAAGAAATGGAACTTTTGCTTTCTGAGCAGGAAATGACTGTTAGTGGAAAGAAAGTTGTTATTAAAAAGATTGCACTACTTGATACAATCAGAATTGCATCAAAGGTTAGTGATGTTGTTGCTAAGATTCTTGGTAATGCAGAAGCGTTTGATGGCATTCTTGCTAGAATCACATTTAAGAGTGATGAAGAAGATAAGACGAACGGTATTCGCATGACAGGCATTATTGATCTGTTTGGGCTTATTGGTGACGATAGTGTAGATATTATAAAGTACATCATTGAAAAGTCAACGAACCTTACACCAGAGGAAACAGAAGAAGTTGATTGTCTTGAAGGAATTGATCTTCTGAGTGGAATCTACGAGGTGAACAAAAGTTTTTTCGGGAAATGCTTGAGCAAACTCGCGGGGAAGAAGCAAAAGAAAGGCCCCAAAAAGGCGAAGTAGATATAACACTATATGACGCAATAAATACACTGGTTGCTCATGGGCATGACAAAGAAGAAATTATAAGAACATATTCAAAAGAAGAAATAACCATGTTTTATGAAAAGTGCATAAAGTATGATAGAAGGTCTAACGCTGACTTCATAGAAGGCGTTATGGTCGGTATCGCAGGAGCTTTCGGAGGCAACAAGAAGATACCTAAACTTCTTGAAGATATGAGGAAATAACACAGCTCCGCTTAAAACAGCGGGGCTATTTTTATAGAAAAGGAGATGAAAATGTTTGGCTGACAGCAAAGTAACACAAGAGATAGAACTTAAAGTCAAAAGTGGCAATGCAGTACAAGAAATTAAAGATCTGCAAAAGGCATTAAAAGAACTGACAAAAGGTCTTAATGGACAAGTTGATTTAAGCCTTGACACAAAAGACATTGATAAAAGCATTGGAAGAATAAGAAAACAACTTGATAATCTTTCTGCAACTGTCTCTACCAATATTGATGATAAAGATACACTAGAAAAGATTGATAATGTACGAAAAGCACTTAATGCTCTAAAGCCACAAACAGTAAATGTTGGTGTTGGAAATACACAAAAGGCAGAGGGCATACTATCAAGAATAGCCAGCACTATAAGAGATATTGGAAGAAGAACAGATATAAATGTTGGTTCAGGTAGTCTTGTAGATGCAGACAGCAGAGCAAGTAAGTTATCAAATACATTAAAAGGCCTTGGAAAAACACAAAACATCAGTACAAAACTGGATGATGGTGGATCTTTAAGCACACTTACAAAGATTAGAAATACGATTCTTGACATTAAAAAGAACAGCAACATCAACATAAAGACAACAGCAAACACAGTAACATCTAATCAAGTCACTGGTAGTGACAGGATAACTAGACACAGATCGAGAAGGCCACATGAAGTGGGAGATCTTCTTAGGACAGATCAAGAACAGCGTGTAGCTCCTGGTTATGCTAGATCGTCTGCTAATGCTATTTACTCTATCGGACGTGCAAGTAAGGGTTTTGGTTCTGCACTAGAAGTAGCTGCATACCAATTAGGAGAACTTGCTAAAAATTCTGGAATGAGTGGAGCAGCGGGGGCAGTAGGAACACTTGCGGCACGGGTTCTTCCTGGTATTGCAGTTGTTACTGGTTTATTTGCTGGATTTACTACACTTATAGGCGTTACAAAGACACTTGGTTCTGCTCTTATGCAGGTAGCAGAATTTATTTACAAGGTACTAGAACCAGGGATAGAACTATATGTAAGCAAGACAAAAGCTACATATGGTATGGCTGCTGCAATTAAATCACAAGGATATATTGGTGGACAAAAGTTTGAAGAGGCTTATGGAAAGGATTCTACAAACACATCAATAGCTTTATCAACAAAGCTTCTCAACAAGGCAATGCTTGATGCAGAAAAATCGGTATTTGATTTTTCAGAAATTATAGAATCTTTGCAGGGTACATTACCAATGCTTATGAGCAGAGGAATGAGCCTAGATCAAGCATATGAAGTTAATAAAGGCGTTGCGTCAGTAGCAAAGACACTACAACTAGCACCAAACCAGGTACTACAAGAAATGCGTGATATTGCTCAGAACAGTATTACGTCACGTTCTTCACAGGTAGCAAATGCACTTCACATCACGAATGAAGATTTGAAAAAATTTGGTGATGATGTTGATAAGAGATTTGATTATCTCATGGAGAAGTTTGCAAACTATCGGGAAATGCTTGAAGAGTATTCCACAACTCCTGTGGGCGCATTTGAAAGAATGAAAGATCGTCTCCTTAAAGTAAGTTCTGATATAGTTGAGAAGATGGCACCAATGTTCATGGGTCTGTTTAATATGATAACAGACGCAACAGGACACTGGGAAGATGAAAATAAAAATATTTTTGATACTATAGATAACACATGGAAACAAGCAGGACAGACCTATGGTATTGACAAACAAGGAAATAAGGTTGAAGGCGGGCTAAAAACCAACGAAGAAGTTGGGGAAGCACAGTTTATACCATCAGAAATTATAGATAAGCTTGAAAAATCACTACCAGAAATAATAAAAATGGTTGGTGAATTAATTGATGGTTTTGTTGATTTTATTGAAACACTAACAGATACAGATGATCCAATAGATGCAATAATATCACTACTAAAAGATGCTATAAATATATTCTTTGATTTGGCTAGGGTTGCTGCTTGGGCTGGGGATATTATTGTAGATTCCTTTAAACTCATGGAAGTTCCTGTTGTCTGGGTTATTAGACAGCTACAGCTTATGGCGGCAAGATTTAAGTCACTTACTGCAATGGTAAAGACATTTGGTGCTTCTGTTGCTTATGCTCTACTGTCTGCTGTTGACAAACTCCCAGATGGTGTTAAGGAGTTCTTTGGCATAAATGGGGATGGTGTTCATTCTGCGATGGAAGGAGCACGAGATTATCTCGGAGAAAAGATAGATGAGACAAAAAATGCACTAGAGTGGGAATCAAAGGTAAGCAGGAAAGCCCAAGGGATTGATGGTGGTTTTTCTTTTGAAGATTATATGAATGAACGCTATGGTGCAGGATCTAAGTTTGGAGCAATCTCACAGGCACTTGAAAAAGGCACCAAAGCAATGGAAGATAGAAGGCATTCAAAATGAAGATCTAAAATCAGTTAAAGGAAATCCAAATCCAGCATCAGACGATAAAAATGCACAGAAAAAAGCAATACAGGAATCTCAGCAGATAATGAAAGCCCACATAGAAGGGCTGAAAGATGCACTAAAAGAACATGTAGATAAAATAAAAGATACCCTTGAAAAGAATAAGATAGCCTTTGATGAGGGCTTTATGTCTCTTAAAGACTATTTTACACAGAAAGCTGCTCTGGAAGCAGAAGAAGCACAAGCAAGACTTGCAGAAGCACAAGAAGAGCTTGCTATCATACAAAAGACACAGTTTGCTAATGATTATGAACGAGCAAAAGCTACACATGATGCAGAAAGACAAATAAGAGAATATACAAGAAAAGTTGGAGATGCTGCACAAGCAATAAAAGAAGTATCAGAAAATTGGAATAATGCAATGGCTTCTCTTGGGGACTTCACAAATGCTATGTATGCGAACAGAAGTGCCACATCGGGGCCAAACTCTCCTTTTGTAAATTCTGCTGGAATGTCAAATGAAGAAATTGCTTATAGATTCTTAGTGTCGCAGGGGTTTGAAGATGCTATTGCAAGAGGCATTGTTGCGGCCATGAAGGGTGAATCACTAGGAAATCCACAAGATGAACATGAAGATAGCAATGGTCTGCTTAGTATGGGCATAGCACAATGGAATGGCCCAAGAAGAGATGCACTACTAGCCTTTGGACAAGCAAATAATAGTGATCCATATAACATTATGACACAGCTTCCTTTCTTAGTACAGGAACTTAATACAACAGAAAAAGAAGCTTTGAATAGAGCGATAGCATATTATAATGAAAATGGTAAAACAGCAGAAGCAATGGCTTATGGATTTACTAAGTTTGTTGAAAGACCTAGAGATACAGAGGGCGAAGCAACAAGGAGAATGGACTTTGTATCTACTGTGAATGCTTTACTTCAAGCAGCTAATAATAGAACATCGGCCACAGGACAACAAACAGATGTTACTGGTGCGATTCAGACTGCTCTTGATGGTGGTTATCTCGGAGCAACACTAGACAATATTGATAGGGCTTGCGTAGAAGCAGTTACAAAAATAGGTTCATATTTTAGTGATACACTTAAAGAAGCCGTTGAAAGAAAGATTGTAAACACTGATGTACTTGATGAATTCTTGGCAGGAAAAGGCATTGGAAAAGAAGATTTTAATGCAAATACATTACAACCAGGAGACATTATCTTCTTTGATAGCAAGAGAGAAAAAAATGCTCACGTTATGATGTATAAAGGCAACGGAATGCTTACAGGAAATAGCACAGGTCAAGAAAAGGTTATTGAACAAGATCTTGATAGCTATTTAAAATATGCTAAACTAACACCAACATTTGTTAGAAAAACAGGTATGTCTAGTGGGTTTGTTCCAGGTGGTTCATATCAATCAAGAGCAAATAAAACAGCAACAGGATCAGAAGCAAACAAGAAGTTTGAAGAAATGCTTTCTGAATCTATGCAAAGAGCAGTAGATGCACAAAACCAGATACTTGATGTATTTAATCCAAATTATAAAGCAGGAATATCTGCAAAGACAAATCAGATTGCAGAAAAATACAGAAAAGCCGCCCAAAAGGTGACAATGCAGATACCAGAAGGATCAGAAAGAGATCAACAGTTACAAAATCTCGTTGTTGCAATGAATGGTGAACTCAATGATCTTGAATCACAGGTACTTGAAAAACGCCTTGAATATAATGTTAATGCTGCAAAAACATGGGGAAAATATGCAGGATATGAAGCATTTAGAGGAAACGCAGGTTCAATGGCACCACAAGAGTTCATTAAGAAATATATTGGATATTTCTATGATGACATAAATAATCCTATTGCTCCTGCATATGTTATCAACAAACTGTGGGAAAAAGTAAAAGACTATGAAAAGATTGGTTCTGTTGATAAAGCGTCTGCAACAAGACAAAAGATACTTGATACTTACAACGCCCTAACATCGATGTTTGATGAATACCTAACCAACCTATCTAACTATATGAGTGGTTATAGAAAATGGGCTGAAAGTACAGACATGACAAAACAGCAAAAGGAACAAGCAAATCAAGAAATTGATGCAGCCGAAAACAGATTGAAAGCCCAATTCCTTGGAGAACAGATAGAAAAGAATAGTGAAATACTTAAAAAGTATCAAGAAGAGATAACAAGGGTAAACAACGAACTTGCTAAATACATTCAGCTAGAAAGAGAAGCAAGCAGGGCAGGGAATAAAGAAAAGGAAGAATCTGCAAGACAGAATGTTGCTTATTATAAGTCAGAAAGTGATAGACTAAAACTATCGAGACAACAGCTTGCAGTAAGAACAGATCAGCTAAAGCAAGAAGAGATTGTTGCTAAAAACCTAGCACAAAACAATGATCTTATGAAACAAGCAAAGAGTATAGCAAAACAAGCACTACATGATGGTCTTGTTAAATTCCTTACAGATGGAGTAAATGAAGCAAAAAGTCTTGGAGAAGCACTTAGAGACTTGTTTACAGGAATACTAAAGGAAATGCAACAGTTCTTTGCTAAACAGCTTGCTAACTCTATAATGAATAGCCTATTTCCACAAATGCGACCAGAAAATGGATGGGATAATTTTGGCAGACCAAATGACCCATATTCCGCAGCTACAAACTATCCAGGAGTAGGGCAAAGAGGAGAGTTCCAACCAACCAATCCATATTTATTTAAGCAAATGTTCCCAACACCAGGAATGACAACAAGCACAAGAGCATGGGAGAATCCAGGAGCATTTAGTGTAAATAATCCAATGAATAAAATAGATTATGTGTCACAAGCAAAGAATAGCTTGAATAACTTTGGGGCAAACCTAGAAACTGCAACACAAACTGTTGGAAACTTCGACCTTGGAACACAAGGAGCAACGGAAGCACTAACAAACATGGCAGAATCGGGAGCAAAAGAAGGAATAGCACAAGAAGCTGTTGCACAAATAAACACTATTGGAACAAACATAGGAACAGCAATACAAACGGCGGGTACAGCAGTATCTACCGCACTAAATACTGTCGCAGCACAGATTTCTGCACAAAGCATTGGGGCAGGTGCAGGTAGAGCAACAGGAGGACTTGTAACAGGTGCAGGAACAGGGACTTCGGACAGTATTCCTACTATGTTAAGTAATGGCGAATATGTAATAAAAGCAAGTTCTGTAAGGAAACTTGGCACAAACTTCTTAAATGCTATCAATAGTGGTGGAATGACAAAGATAAGAGCAAGATTGCCACATTTTGCAGAGGGTGGATATGTTGGAGACATCCAAAAAGACACAGCAAGAGGAATGCAGTCATTTGCAAATACCATTGGCACAAGCGTTTCTACCACAAACAATATGAATATTGCACTTGTTAGAGATGAAGATGAAGCTATGAGCCACTTCATGAGAAGTCCAAATGGACAGAAGATAATGCTAGATTTCAACAGAAAGACGGCACACCTAACAAGCCAATTTTAAAATTGACAAATCCCTTAGAATATGCTATAATTAGTAGTGTATTTAAGGGATTTTTTATTTTGGAGGTATAAATGAGAATAGATAAAGAGATTACAGACAAACTTGAAGAATACCTAGATAGAATGCTTGAAAACTCTGTAAACAGCAGAGATCTAGAAGTTCGTGATTATGCTATTGGCGTGTCATTAAAGGTGTCACAGCTATTACTAAATCTAAAATCTTTGCAAGGAGCAGACACACAAGAAGAACTCATGGAAAAGATGAAAGAAATAGACTTTAGCAAACTTGATATAAATAGTATGTTTCAAGGAATGATGAAAGGGGAGATGTAATTGTATAAAATAGGAGATGGACGTGATATATATATGCTTATTAAAGCAATAGATGAAACACTTGTTGCTGTTGGGTGGAAACAACATATTCCGCTTAGAGATGATAGTGGAAATCTCACACACTGTATTTGGGAAGGTTCTGGGGATGGAACGGATAAGATTTATATTCAGATTAAGGCAGATACAAAGAATAGAAATCTTTTATTCCTAGACAGTATGACAGGTGTAGATGAAAAATTACATATTTGGGAACAACCAGGATCGTTGCAACAGTGGATTAAGATTTCAAGCAGTGAGGAACTTGGTCTACAGCCAGCATTTACAACATCGCTAGATGAAAGGTTTTATTATTGGATTTTTGCAGACACATACAGATTGATTGTTGTTATTCGTATCGGTATTCAGTATGAAAGTATGTATGTAGGATTCCTTAATCCGATCGCAAGTGAAAGGCAGTTCCCGTATCCAATGTATGTTGCGGGGAACACATCTTCACAGGGGGGAAGATGGTCATCAAACAGGCAAGGTAGTTTTATTTTCCCGTCAGACGGAAGTGGTTATCTAAGACGCGCAGACGGTGTTTGGAGACAGTTTGATTTTACAAGAGATCTTAGTTATCTTTCAAAAGGGACGATTTTCCCATATAATGCAAAGAATAGATCGCTAATTCCAAATTATGTTGAAAATAAAGTAAACCAAGACAACTTCCTGCTTATTCCTGTAATGTTACAGACGAATGACCCAATAGATATTTGTGGAATTTTAAGAAATGTTTATTGGATTTCTGGTACTCGTGACGTGGACGCAGAAAAGATTCTTGTATATAATAACAAGCAGTATATTGTGTTTGATACAAAGCAGGATAGAGGACACAATAGCTACTTTGCAATAGAGATGGTGTAATATGTATGAGAAGGGAAAAACAAACTCATTTGATGAACTGCTGGGGAGATTCATAACCTTTGTTAGTAAGCAAGACACCGCAAACACAAATCCTTGGCAGATGCTTAAATATGATACAAACCATTCATTCTATGGAACAACAGTAAAAGTTCCATTACCAAAGCATAAGACAAAAGATAATCGGATTCCTTGCTTTTATATTACCTTTCAACACTCTAAAATAAAAGAGACAACATATTCAAACTGGCTAAGAACATCAGAAGCGCCAGAGTATGAAGCATTTGGTTATGGACAAAAGCCAAGACCGTTTAACGCAGAATATTATGCAGTAGATGAACATAGTAGTCCTTCTTTTGGGAGAGTTGCAAATAATAATATACTAACAAAGTATGGGAAAGCAAATCAAGAAAATCCTTTTGTAGAACCAGGAGAATTTATTGCTGTTGGGCTTCACACCTTGTATGATGAAAGATTGTGGATGTGTGAACAGGGTGGAATCACTTGCGAGGAAGAAACACAGAATCAAAGAAACACAATCAATCTTCTTAGGGCAAGGGGGCAGACCACAGGAGCACTATCGGGAGAAGGATATATAGATCTTCCTAGATTTCCAGGAACGGGATGTCCTTGGATTACAATGACGGAAAAGAACTCTGATACATATTCAGTAAAAGAAGGAAATCTTGAATATTGGTTCACTAAAGATGATTATAGTGCTACTATTACAATAAAATTTTCAAGAACGGGTTTGCAAGATATATACCAATCAATTAGTTTTGGCATGATGGAGACATTTCAAGATGATAATTATAGATTCCCACTATTTGTTGCGGGAGGGAATCAAGCATTAAGAGAAGATTATTGGACGTTTAATCCTATTAGTTCGCGTTATCCAGATGTTATTGGAGCAAATTCTTATGACCTTGATATAACGAACCCTGCGTTATCCAATAATACACTTCTTCATCCGTGTAAGTTTAATGGCTCAAATATTTCTAATTTCAAGGTTTTGGGGCCAGATGGAAGATGGAGGAATATATGGAATGTTGAACAGACAGCAACCATACAGAACTATTATTCTTGCGGAACAGTATATGAGTGGGGACAGGTTCTTGGTGGCCCAACATTTGAGATAGGTAAAAAGGCAGATACAACATTTCCTTGGGCAACAGAAAACAGATATCACAACGATTCTCACGTGGTTATACATGGAGCAGACAAGAATAAGCGTGGTGGGTTAACACAAGACATCCTTGTAGTATTCAACAAAGAAGATGTTGGGGTAAAGGGAAAGATACCAAACGCATCTTTTTGTTGGAGCAGAAACATACCCGCAGGAGAAATAAAGATAGGAGATAAACTATTTTTAGCAGTACCCTGTGGGTGGGAAAGCAGATTGTGGGATTATAAAGGACAGGTTGGGCTGGCAAATGATCCTAAGTTCTGGGACACAAGAAAACTTTCAGAACTACAAACAACGAACATGGAAAAGAATGGAATAAATAAAATGGTATCAAGACTATTGATAAGATTGGAGTGATAAAGTGAGAAAGGAATATGACATAACATCAAGTGAAGATTTGATTGATAAAATTGTTGAATTTCTCATATCACTTCCAATATATGAGATAGAAGTACCAAGAAAAAGAAAGATATATCAATCAGATACACTTATTAAATTTAGAAATGGATATGAATATGCAGTTGTTCACAATACAGATAAAAATATATATTTGATGTTCTTTTCATTTGATAATAAGTATGTCCATATGCTTACAAGCACAGAATATGATGATACAAAAGATATATTCTATCAGCAAGGAATAATTGTTAAAGATTCCATAAAAATGGCAGAATCAGGAATATTGTCACAAGATGTAATTGAAAGGAACTATTATCATATTATCCCATCACTATCAATGTATGATGTAAATAGTCTTGTATGCAATTATCATCCAGAAGATAAGATGGTAATGCTTTCTGGAATAAGAACAAAGCCAATAGAATATGAGTGGGGAACAGATGAATATGTTAATACCATTACATATAATATGTGTTTTGGTGGCATAAAAAGGAATCAAGCACAAACATCTGGATTCTTAATGGGTGGAGATTTTTGTCTAACATTAGAAGTGATAAATAGAAGTACCTATTTTAAAAAAGCAAATATGTATAGCTACTTATATTCTTATGTTAATATTCTTCCATCAGCACTAGAAGATAATATTAATTATCACTTCAAGTTGATAAGAGAATATGTTGATACTATAAATAGAATATGGATAGACTATCCACTAGAAGATGAAAACACAAAAACATTCACAAAGATTGCATCGGGGAAGGATAGTCTACATAAATTTCAGTGGTTCTTACAGACGGATGTTGATGAATATGGATTTAGAGATAAAAGATGGTTTCTTGGAAATCAAGAATCAAAAGTAGTTATCAATGGAGATGGGGACACGGAGAAGAATCAGCTTCCCAACATACCAATACTTCCTATGTGGGCAACAACACTAAATATGGGAAAATACATACCATTAAAGGTGTCTAACTCATTAGAAGAAGGAACACTCCCTACGTATAAATATCTAATGTCTAGGGGGCTAACAGAAAAAGGAAGAACAGTAAATACATTAAATAATATATCTCTTATTCTCCCAATTTATTTTTATATAAAGAGAGATCCAGAAATGGCTAATATATATAGCTTTTATGGATATACAGATACAGTTAATTATGTGAATATGTATAACATGTTTACAAATACTTTAAAGGAGAGCAACTACCCAATAGATAAGGCAGAGTATAACTGCTTCCAGACAGGAAGAAGGAGACAAGCCTATGGAGATGTCGGGTACAATGGAGTTGCTTTTAGACAGGAGTGAGTAAATGGCATTTGTAAAATATGAAAATCTCACAACGCCAAACGAAGTCATAGAAAAAATACATGACTATGTTAAGAGTGTCGGAAGCACCATTACTGACAGCCTTAGAGATGACACCGATATTTTTACTAGAACAGACGTTGACGGAAAGAGATTTACATTCCAAGACAATAAGCAAGGACAGTACATAACGCTTCGTTCTGCAAATGGAACACAGATCTTTGGTGTTAATGATGATGCAGAACAAGATATAAAACCAAAAGAAAAGCATAAGGGCTATCACGGAATAGGAATGGTAGTATCTGAAGGATATTCCAAAACACAGAGATGGTATAACCAGTTTAATACACCGTTAAAGTTTAAGGACAAAGATGTTCAAGGTGTATGGATGCCAATTTCAACAGGACTAGAAGATCTTGAAGAAGTAAAAAAGCCAGACGAAGTAGAAGAACCTGCACATCAAGATGCACCAACACTAGATTATAGTTCTATTGACACTGATATTCCAAAGGTAGAACAGCCCGTAAGACCAATAGATCTATTAAAAGATGCAGATAAGTTGAATATTACAGAGTTCAGAGCACTTAATTCAACGGTTGATGAACTTCGTGGGGATAGAAATGGGAATAGCCTGACTGGTGGAAACCCAACAAAGCACACAGGAATAAATAATATAAAAGGTAATGGCCCAAAATATGGTGGCTTATATAACTTTATTGAACGAAACAGAAACGCTAATTTCTGTACTGGAGTAGAATACCCAGACGGTAGAATCACATATGTTGGTTCCTGTTTGTTTACAGAACCAAAACTTACAAAAGTTGGAAAGTTTAGGGTTGTATTTGCCCAAAATATTGGTGTTAATTATGATCCAACAAAAAATACCTTTTCATGTTATTATAATTGCCCATATGATTTAAATTCAGACATACTTAATGATTGTTATGTTGAAATACTTGATAAGCAAGACAACACGGTGCGTAAAGTCAAAATATCAGAAATAAATGCAGAACCAGATAGATATGATCTATTTGTGCCAACAGCTAGACAAAAAAGTAGATCATATTATGGTGTGTTTAACTTCTATGAACAAATGCTTCAAAAACCCTTTCCAAAGAATGGCATTCATTGGATTATTAATAAGGATGGATCACCAGCAGAATTTAATACTCTATTTACGTCACACCCAGAACAACTAAAACCAGATACCATAAATCCCAAATTTAAAATACAAGGAAATTCAATATATCCATATCTTATAACAGAAGAGATGTATGCGTATGCTAAAGAGGGAACACAAGCATATATTGATTATGTTCATGGAAACAGCCCACTTAAAAAGAAGTATGAAGATGCACTTGCAAAATATGATACTGATATGAAAGCATATCAAGCATATTTAAACAAAGTAGAAAGCATGAAACAAGCACTTCAACAAGCGTATAATGAAAAGATGGTTGAATATAACAAGTATCTAAAACTTGTTTCAGACTACAAAGAATATCTGAGAAAGAAAGGACTATATGAAGAATATCTAAAGAAGGTAGAAGAACTTAAAAACACCTACACTCTTTATTGTAATCATATCATAGCACCAACAGAAACATTCCTTTTTAGTCTTGTTAAGCAGAACAAGGACGATAAGAGATATTTCCAAACAACACATCTTGCTTGTGGAAACCTTGTCAAGTATGAAGCGTGGAATGGCGGGGCGTGGTTCAGTGGAAGTTCCAATAGATATATGATGCAAACAGCATACCAGATATATAATGATGCTGACTTGATTTCAGATAGATGGACAAGACCACTACTATCAAGTGGGCAAGAATCAACAACATTTGTACGATGTGATATTGATGAAGCACCACTAGATGTTAGAGGACATATTCTTTGGGCAAGCAGCGGAACAGATAATATTACAGGAAAGAAATTGTCACTCCCCATACGTACAGGAGATAACATGAATGGGCAGATACCTAATTATATATATATGCAATCCCTTGGACGGCTAGAGTGGGGAAGAAACATTAACACACTCAATGGAATAACCGTAGACATGCCAATATTCTTCTCTGTAAAGACAGACCCAGAAGAGCTTGATCTATATGCAGCTATTGGACATGTGACTGGACTATATTTCTTGTGTACCCTTAATATGCAGACAGCAGGAGTGTATGAAAGAAGCTATCCAAGAAGCGGAATACAGAACCAAGTATTCCCGATGGGCAGACGCAGAGGAAATTGGGGATTTGATGGAATAGGAATAGCACAAGAAGATACAGTAGAGGAGTGATACGTTGGCAAATGAGCAGGTGACTTCTGCATCACAGAACAGAAGAGATGGGTTTAACAGCTTAATAGGTTGGGGAGTTACAACATTACTGCTCTTTATGTTCAACAGGAGAAAGGGTAGTGGAAGCACATCTTCTTCTCAGCCTTCAAAATATACAGCAGACAACACTAATAGTATAGGAAGTCCTATACCAGTGGCAC
>ERZ773069.575-NODE-575-length-23964-cov-8.631645_pt1 | contig 23964 bp, 19 predicted proteins | sample MGYA00580619_ERZ773069 | MGnify/ENA primary metagenome ERZ773069 (study PRJEB29015, sample SAMEA2738007) | human oral metagenome | biome: human oral; feature: human-associated habitat; material: dental | place: China | collected 2108 ...
CCGCGTCATGGCGGAGGATGCACGTGCTGTCTACGAGGTACGGCGCATCAATGTCGCCTTTGGACAGCGTATGTACTACGGCGGTCACCGACCGGACTATCCGCGCCGCTTTTTTCCGCGTGATGCAGTGCGCTGGGAGGGACTTGTCCATGAGCGGACGGAGTCTGTTCTTCCCGTGCAGCGGCTCCATGGGAGTCTCCTCCACTATACCTATACCGACTGGGATCGCTATTTCCAGAAGTTCAATCAGTATACGACCCTTATGGCGGAGCGTCAGTATGCGGACGGAAAGCGCGCCTCCTTCCTCAAGATCCTCCTCGATCCACCGTATGCGTTCTTTCGTTTTTATATTCTGCAGCGTGGCTTCCTTGACGGTCGGCTTGGCTTCATCCTTGCAATGACGCATGGTTTTTATACGATGGTGAAATATATCAAACTGCATTATATGGAAACAGCATCTAAGGAATCACTGATAAAATGAAGTTCTCTGGATTGGCAGCAGGTTTTTTGTTCTGCCAAGGAAATAAACCGGACGCAGAGTGGTGCTCTGTGGAGGATTTATTGACGATGGCAGGGCGAAAAAGATGCGCCAAGACGGCGGGACTGAATTTATCAGTGCTTCCCTAATTCCTTGAAAACATTTCGGTCTGCATAGAGAAAAGCAGAGGGAACATATGAAAATTGCCATCTTTGAAAATATCATGACCCCCGGCGGACATGAGGTGGACTTTGACCGTATTCTTGTGGAGGAACTGAGGTGTTTCGGACATGAAGTCCTGTTCTATGTCCCAGAGGGCTTTCGGTTTGGCATGGATTACCATACGGAAGTGCGGTATCTTTCCGGAGCGTCGGTGTCCTATACACATGCGCGCGGGATAGGGAAGCTTGTGATTTCCCTGCGGCGCACGCGCCGTCGGTTCAGCTGGTATCGCCAGCTCTATCAGGCGGCGAAGGCGGGAGAGTTTGATGCGCTCATCGTTCCGACCGCAACCTACCGTTATTTACGTGCGCTCCGGCACAGCGTTCTGCGGCATTCGTCTGTGCCTGTTATGTTTCTTCATCATGGAATCACCCCGAAGGACGCAAAAAGCTTTTTCGAGGCGGTTCATGGGCTGTTAGAATATCCAAATATCCGACCGACTGTCATTACGTTCGGAGACACTATCTTTGGCAAACATCCAGAGAATCTTCACTTTATTGTTCCGCCGACGTATATCCCGCGTGATATTGATATGACTCCCCGTCCAATTGTTACATCCGATGAACCCGTTACTATCGGTTTTTTTGGGCAGTTTCGCAGGGAAAAGCGTCTTGAAGATCTTCTTAAAGTATATCTTGCGGGACACTATACGCGCCCCGTTCGCCTCCTTGTACAGGGATCGACGATGCACGCAGAGGATGCGGCGGAGTTTGACCGTATCATTGCCGAATATGAGGGGCCGGGGATTACCTTCCTGCATCGTGGACTGATTGGAGCGGAGTGGCAGCGTGCGATTGCAGACGTGGATGCTCTGCTGCTACCATACTCGGCAGAACGATACCGCTATCAATGCAGCGCTATGCTCTTTACCGCGATTGGCTTTCAAAAACCGGTGCTTGTCAGTGATGATATGAATCCTGCCGTATTGGAACGCTTTCCTGTTGGAGTAACGTTTTCAAGCGGCGATCCTGCCGCACTTGGCAGAGCATTGGAGACTTTTATTAACGAATATGATCGCCGTGCGCCGCGTTGGCACAACGCCTTGGAAGAAGCTTCACGATTTTATGCTCCCTCTCGCGTTGCCGCACAGATCACTGAGATTTTAGGGAATCGCTGATAAAATGAAATCCGTCAGATTGGTGTAGATTTTTTCGTCCGAACAAGGAGGCGAACCGGACGCATAGCAAGAGCTATGTGGAGGATTTGCCGACACAGTTCGGGCAAAAAAGATGCGCCAAGATGATGGTGCTGAATTTATCAGTGCTTCCCTAGCAGAGAGGAAATGAAATGGAGTCCTGCTATGTTTGCTGAGATTCGTGCCGTTGCACGACGTGCCTATCGGTTTCATATTGCGCGCGAGCGGCATCGTGCATTCGTTTTTATGGTACGAGGGCTTCTATATGGCCCGCAGCTGCGGGAACTCTATGACTTTTTTCATGAGACAGAGGAACGGCGCGCACTCTATGAGCGTAATCCGTTTCCATTAGAACAGGCAACACGGGCTTTTTTTTACGCGGGATCGACCGTGCGTTCACGCATTGATCTCATTCGGGAACATTACTCCTTTTTGGAAGAGCGGTTAAAGCCTGCGGATTTTGTGGGACTTGGTCTTGATGAGGGGCGCGAAATATGGCGGTCACAGGAAACGGATATGGAATGGAATGCCTATCTGAAATTCGAGCCGGGACAGCGTAAAGAAGGCCTGCTCTCGGTAATAATGGATGTGGACGGCATACACCTTTACCAGATTGTCTTCTGGATTGCTCAGAAAGACGATGTGCCGACACTTGTGATCGGTGCGATGCAGGGGCCGAATACAGAGGATGCACAGGAATTTGTGCGTGAGATGACGAAGCGCGCTCACCGGTTTCGCACCAAGAACCTTATCCTCTATATGACACAGGCAGTTGCGCGAACACTTGGTGTCAAGCGTATTCTTGCTGTGTCAAACGCCGGATACTACGCGAATAATCATGTGCGGATGGACCGAAAACTCAAGACAGATTTTGGAGCCTTTTGGGAGGAGGCCGGCGGCTGGCAGACGGAAGATAAGCGGTTTTATGAATTGCCGTTAACCCTTCCGCGCAAAACGATGGAGGAGGTACCAACGCGCAAGCGCGCGGTCTACCGTAGACGATTTGCCTTTCTTGATGAGGTGGATGCAGAGATTTCAGAGCGGATGAAAGCCTTTATGACTTCCTCTTAAGTGATAGCATGCTTAATTTCTTTGATTTGCTAAAGCACATGATCCGGTATTTGAGCAGTGATAGAGAGTGAGTGTGTCATGGGACGTTTTGTTATTGTGGAACTGGATGGAGATCTAATCCGTGATGTTTTAAAGGTGTTTCATAAGAATGGAACGATAGAGATTGTAAAATGGTATATTGCAGAAGAAAATCGGATTGCGTTTTCTGATTTCCCCTCGGCAGAGGTGTTTATCACATCATGGCGGAGAGGCTTGTCTTATACACCGACACTAACAGAGACGGATGAGCGTCGTCTTTTTGCTGAACTCGATTATATCATGGCAAACTTTGCGCGTGATACGGAATTTTATCGTCTGCCATACTACGAATACAAGCATGTTGTACATATGATGGCAAATTATTTTGCCGATGCGCTGCGCCGTGTGCATGCGGAAGCAGTTCTCTTTCAAGATTTGCCGCATGGGCCTGCCGTCAGTGTCATTTATGCAGTAGCACGTATTTTAGGAATCCGGACATACGCGCTAGTTCCTTCTGAGCAGGCGGGATTTTTTCATATTTGTAAATCAATAGAGGACTATGGTATCTTTGAAATCCAACCTAGGGTACAGAGCGTGGGGCAATGCGTAGTACAGATCGAGAAAACCTATCGGAAAGATCTGGCATATATGACAGAAGAACGGATTCGAGAGGATTTAGGAAAGTCTGCCAAACGAAAGTTTCGGCTCTTTATGCATCCGCGTGCATGGTTCGCAGAACGATGGGCGATATTAAAGCGTCATGGGGACAAATATGATTCTGTCGCGGATTTCATTGAGCGCCGTATTGTCCTCGGCATCAGCCGATATTTTCGCACCAAAGAGTATCTTAGAGCAGCAAGGCATGCAGAGGCGATCAATATCAGCTGGAGTGAAAAGTATGTATATTTTCCGCTGCATCTGCAGCCGGAGATGACTACGGATACGCTTGGCGGCTGCTATCGTGATCAGCTCTTGGCGATCGAGCAGCTGGCACGCATTCTTCCGAAAGACTGGCTGATTTACGTCAAGGAGAATCCGAAGCAGCTGTTCTGGATGCGGGAAAAATATTTTTTCAAACGATTGTCATGTCTGCCACAGGTGCGGTATATTTCACGTTCGGTAGATACATATCAGCTCATGCAGCACAGTCAGTTCGTTGTGACCATCAGCGGAACGGCGGGCTGGGAGGCGATTTCCGGAGGGAAGCCCGTGGTCGTCTTTGGGCAGTGCTGGTATAAAAATTTTCCCGGTGTTTTTTCGTTTTCAGATGCGCTTGATGCAGAGGCAGTGGCTGACTATTCTATTGAACATTCTGCCGTGGAGCAGGCATTCTCCGCATATCGAGGAAAGGCTTTGAAAGGGATCTTCCGCAGTGATTGCCTGCGTGACGCCAAGGATTTTGATGCAGGGGAAAACCATAAAAATATGCTCCAAGCGATGGAGTTCTTATTCGTCAAATTGGATGGGGCAAATCTGTGAGAAACGGAAAGACCCCGGCGGGCGATGTATGAGCATGATAAGGGGGAGATAGGATGTTAAACACATTGATTTGGGGGGTGGATCAACCGATTGCTGCTCCTTTGATTGCACGTCTCCATGACGAGGGGGGTATTTTGTGTTAAAAAGTGGATTGTTGGTGAGAGTGAAAGCAAGACGCCGTTCTTTCTGGAGAGAGAGGGCGTCGAAATTATCGAGGATAAACTTGAACTGAAATTTTGTCAGGATGATTTAGATTTCCCGCCGACTTGGCTGGATGAGAAAATACGCCCCTATTTCCCTGTCATCTTACAGAATTTTGCCCGTGAGTTTTTTTATGATCGCCTTCCTGTCTATGAGTTTATGAATATCATACAGATTTGGGTGAGATATTATTATACAATGCTTGCACGGAATCAAATTGATATTGTCGTTTTTGCCGATATACCGCATGAGGGGGGGCGGAGCATTCTGTATCCTATGGCACAGGCCATGGGAATACCTACCTTGATGTTAGTGCCGTCCGGTCCCTTCGGAACCTTTGCATACTGTTTTTCGATAGAGGATTATGGGCGCTTCGCGGATGTTCCGATATTTCGCACACCGCATCCTGAGGAGACCGAGATTCGGCAGGACTATAAAAAAGACCTGTACTATATGAAAGGGAAACATGCACCAAAGAAAAGAAAGACACTGCAGTATCGCTTAAGAAGATTAGCGTCGCCAAAGGCATTCATAAAACGGAAAAAGGATGTTTTTGAAAGTACTCTTCAAAAATACAGCAGCATTCAAGAGTTTATTTTAAAAAAAGTCGCAGCGTGCGCTATGAACTATGACGAAAAGAAGAAGTATCAGGCAAATGCAATGAATTGTGCTGATAAAGATGTTGATTTTAATTGCGATTATGTATATTTTCCGCTTCATCTTCAGCCTGAAATGACAACGGATGTATTAGGCGGAATATATTGCGATCAGCTGCTCGCTATTGAGAAACTGCGTGCAATGCTGCCGTCGGACTGGATGATCTACGTTAAGGAAAATCCAAAGCAGACGAAACTCATGCGGCTGGATTTTTTCTTCAAGCGTCTGAAGCTCATTCCGAACGTCAAGTATGTGGATCGCTCCATCGATACCTATGCCCTTATGGAGCATGCCAAATTTGTCGCGACCATTACGGGGACGGCCGGGTGGGAGGCAATCAGCGGAGGAAAGAATGCCCTGATCTTTGGGCGCATATGGTACGAGACGTTTCCCGGTGTATTCCAGTATCATGAGGGGCTGCGCTTGGAGGACATCACATCATATGTGATCGATCATGATGCCTTGGAGCAAGCTCTGCATTGCTATTTGGAAAAGACGGTGGATGCCGTTTACTCACCAGCGGTTCAGGAGGCTATGCCGGCGTTTGACGCCAAGAAGAATGATGAAAAGCTAGAGAAGTTTTTCCGCTTCATTATCCCCTATATGGAGGAACATCAGCCCCATGCAGCGGGAAGAGAAAGGAAGTAGAATATGTTCAACAATAAAAATATCCTTGTTACGGGTGGGACAGGATCATTTGGCAAGATGTTCATCAAGATTCTGCTTGAGCAGTATCGGCCCAACAAAGTCATTGTATACTCACGCGATGAACTCAAGCAGTTTGAGATGCAGCAGACGTATAACGACAGTTGTATGCGTTACTTCATCGGTGATGTACGGGATGGAGAGCGCCTGAAGTATGCGATGGAGGGCGTGGACTACGTTGTCCATGCAGCGGCGCTCAAGCAGGTTCCGGCGGCGGAGTACAACCCGATGGAGTGCATCAAGACGAATGTGAACGGTGCACAGAACGTCATTGATGCGGCCCTTCATGCGGGTGTCAAGAAGGTTATTGCACTCTCCACGGATAAGGCAGCAAATCCGATCAATCTCTATGGCGCGACAAAACTATGTTCGGACAAGCTCTTCACGGCTGCGAATAACTTTGTCGGTGCAAAGGCGACACGGTTCGCCGTCGTACGTTACGGCAACGTGGTCGGAAGCCGCGGCTCTGTGGTGCCGTTTTTCAAACGGCTCGTAGCGGAGGGGGCACAGGAGCTTCCCGTGACCGATCCGCGCATGACGCGCTTCTGGCTTCGGTTGGAGGACGGCATTGCGTTTGTGCTCAAGAGCTTTGAACGCATGAAGGGCGGTGAGATCTTCATTCCGAAGATACCGTCGATGCGGATTACCGATCTTGCGCAGGCGATTGCGCCGGGGCTGCCGGTCAAGGTCATCGGCATCCGCCCCGGGGAGAAGCTGCATGAGGTGATGTGCCCTTCGGATCTCTACTATGAGACGTTGGAGTTTGCGGACCACTTTGTGATCATGCCCTCCACGCAGGAGCAGACCGTGGACTACACACACAATGCGATCGGGGAAACTGGCGCACTTGTGCCGGATGGATTTGACTACAACTCCGGAAACAATCCACATTTCTTGATGGTAGAAGAGCTGCGGGAGATGAACCCATGATTTACTACGGAAGACAGGATATCAACGAGGCGGATATACAGGCTGTTGAAGCAGTGCTTCGTTCGGACTTTCTAACGCAGGGACCTGCGATCGAGCGCTTTGAGCAGCGCGTCGCGACATACTGCGGTGTAAAATATGCAGTGGCTGTCTGTAACGCAACCTCTGCGCTTCATATCGCCTGCCTTGCGGCAGGTCTTGGGAAAGGCGACCTCCTCTGGACGAGTCCGATTACCTTTGTCGCCTCGGCGAACTGTGCACGCTACTGCGGTGCGGATGTGGACTTCGTCGATATTGATGAAAATACCTACAACATGAGCGCCTCTGCACTGGAGCAGAAGCTGCAGGAGGCGAAGCGGCAGGGCAGACTGCCCAAGATCGTCGTTCCCGTGCATATGGCAGGGCAGTCCTGCGATATGCGTGCCATCAAGAAACTGTCGGAGGAGTACGGATTTACACTGCTTGAGGATGCTTCGCACTGCATCGGTGCGGACTATGCCGATACCAAGGTGGGAAGCTGCGCGTATTCGGATATGGCGGTGCTGAGTTTTCACCCGGTCAAGATCATCACGACGGGCGAGGGTGGGATGGTTCTCACGAATGATGCCGCCCTCTATGAACAGCTTTGTCTCTATCGCAGCCACGGCATTACGCGCGATCCGAAGCACATGACCAAGGAAAGCGATGGGGACTGGTATTATCAGCAGGTTGCGCTCGGCTTCAACTATCGCATGACAGATATCCAGGCGGCGCTCGGGGCGAGCCAGATGGATCGTCTCGATGAATTCGTTGCGCGCAGACGATTCCTTGCGGCGCGCTACGATGTACTGCTGCGGGATCTCCCTCTCAGAACACCGTTTGTTTTGGATGGGGCGCAGCCGTCGTGGCATCTGTATATCGTGCGCATTGACTTTGACCGCGTACACAAGACGAAGCAGCAAATCTTTACGGAAATGCGCGCACGCGGCATTGCGCTGAATCTGCACTATATCCCTGTGCATACGCAGCCCTATTATGAGGCGCTCGGCTTTCACGCAGAGGATTGTCCGGCTGCGATGGCGTACTACCATGAGGCACTCACGCTGCCGCTCTATCCATGCATGACGGATGCAGAGCAGGAGATGGCCGCACGAGCGCTGCGTGAGGTGCTGATCGGCGGCTGAATATACCGGAGCTGATCGGAGCTGGCAGCGTCGGAAACGGGAGGGCATATGGCGCAACTTTGTCTGGGAACGGTACAATTTGGTATGCACTATGGCATTCACAACACCTTGGGGCGTCAGCCGACCGAGGAAGAGGTCTTTGGTGTACTGGATGCCGCGATTGACGCCGGTATTTATATGTTTGATACCGCAAGCGCATACGGAACGTCGGAGGAACTGCTCGGCCGCTATGGTTTGGCGGCACGCGGCGGGCAGATCATCTCCAAGTTGCACCCTGCAGTGGAAGGTGAGCGGCGCGATGTGCAGCAAGAAATCCAACGCTCCCTGACACGTCTTTCCGTGTCTAGGCTTTACTGCTACATGCTGCATCGCACAGAGGATCTGGATGATGCCTCTGTGATGGATGCGATGGAGGAGGCAAAGTCGCACGGATGGACGGATAAGATCGGTGTGAGCATCTACAGCCCCGAGGATGCCATGTGTGCAGCAGAGGATTCTCGCATTGATGTCATACAGGTGCCGTATAACGTGCTTGATCAGCGGCTTGACGACTGTGGTTTTTTCGAGTATGCCAAGGAAAATCAGAAAGAAGTATTCGCGCGGAGTACGTTTTTGCAGGGCCTTCTGCTTATGTCTCCTGCGGATGCAGAGACAAAGGTTGCGGGAAGCGGTGTCTATGTGGAGCGCTTTCAATCCATGGCGGCAGAGGACGGATTCCTCCCGCGTGAGGCGGCGATGCTCTACGCCCTCTGTCATGCGGGGATTTCCTACGTCGTATTCGGTGTGGATACGAGTGCGCAGTTGAGGGAGAACACATCGTTGGTATCCAGATGCCGCGCATTTTCAGCAACCTATCAAAAACTGTATGGTGCGTTTCGTGATATAGATGTGAATATACTCGAGCCGCAGCGGTGGAGGAAGGTATTCTAAATGGAAGCAGAAGTCTTGCGTTCGTGTATGCAGCGAGTATTTGCAGAAGAGGGCATTGAGGTTGTTTTTGAAACGGAAGATACGACACGTACGCTTTGGAATACCACATTGGATCAGATGATATATATCCCTACGCCGTATTTATCGACAAGCCTTGACTACCAGCACGCCTATATGGAGTGCTTCTTGGATGGGATCATAGATGTATCAGTTATCTTTAAAATCAAAGATCGTGTGCTTGGGCTGTGGCCTCTTAGTATCAATTCCACGAAGAAAGGAGTTGAAGTTCGGACAAATCAAGGGGCCGTTCTGCCTCCTATCTTTATCAAGAACACCTCTGAAAAGGTGATGCGTAAGATTGATCGTGCGTGTCTGTCTGCCTTGAATTCTCTTTGCTCTTTGATTGGGTGTAACGACAGTGGGACTTGGCAGTCAGAGATGATATTTTTTGATGGCACATTATCTGGCGCGAATCGTGTTTGGTATCGCCTTCTGATGGAGAAGGCGGCGACGGCGCACCCCTTTCATGAACTCTATGTGGACTTGGCTCTTTCGCCTGAGGAGATTCATCGAAGGTGGCGGAAATCATATCGCTCGCTGATCCATGAGGGGGAGCGACTCTTTGATGTTACTGTACATGAGACTGTGACCCCATTTCTATTTGATGAGTTCCGTCAGCTGCACTTTCATGTTGCAGGACGTGCGACCCGCTCCCTTGAGACATGGAAAATACAGGAGGAAGCGATACGGGCAGGGTGTGGGTTCCTTGTGACAGCGCGGCAAAAGGATGGAGAACTGATTGGTGCGGCATTCTATGAACACTCACGCGATGAGGCAGTCTATAGCGTAGCTGCGTATCGGCGTGATCTGTTTGACCAGCCGATCAGTCACGTCATACACAACCGAGCAATTCAGCATATGCACACACTCGGTATGAAGTGGTATCACATCGGCACACGTGCATATCCTGGCGATATGATAAAACCGACGGATAAGGAACTTTCGATTTCATATTTCAAAGAGGGGCTAGCGACGCATACATTCTTTCGCATGATACTTGATGTTTCCGTAGATGATTTCCCTGTGGAAAAGGACTGATTATCTTGATACTTGCTATTTTACAAGCACGCTGTTCCTCCCGCCGCTTGCCGAACAAGGTTCTGAAGCCACTGCTTGGACGTCCGATGGTTCTGCGTGAGATCGAGCGTCTCTCCCGCAGCCAGCACATTGACAGGATCGTTCTCGCGACGAGTGTAGATGCGAGCGATGATGGACTATATGATGCTGTCCATGAGGCCGGGGTATATGTTTACCGGGGGAGTCTCGATGATGTTCTAGGGCGGTATTATGCCTGTGCGAAAGAATACGGCGCAGATCATATTGTTCGCGTGACAGGGGACTGTCCTGTGATTGACTGGCGCGTTACTGACAATGTGATTGAGCGGCATCTTGCTGAGTGTAATGACTATACGCACATGACGGAACGTTTTCCGGAAGGTCTTGATACAGAGGTGATGACATTTGCCGCATTGGAGCGTGTTTACCGCGCAGCGACACGTTCTTCGGAGCGGGAACACGTCACGCTCTATTTTCGGAATTATCCGGAGCAATTTCATATCGGTGTTGTGGACTGTGCAGAGGACTATGGGGATATGCGTTGGACCGTGGATGAGCCGTGTGATTTTGCACTCGTTGAGACGATTTATGAACAGCTTTATCCAACCAACAACGACTTTGCCATGCAGGACATGTTGGCGCTGTTCAGTGAGCATCCAGAGCTGCAGGAGCTGAATCAAAGTGTTATTCGAAATGAGGGGCTGCTGAAATCTCTGGCAGAGGACACGAAGTAAGCAGGATAAATACGGGAGGCGCATCTATATGAAAATCAATCAAAGAAGTCTGAAGAAGTCAGATGAACTGTGGCAGAGGGCACAGGATACCATTCTCTCGGGCTGCCAGCTTTACAGCAAAGGACCGGAGACACACATCAAGGGCGTGTCTCCCATCTATATCGACCACGGCAAGGATGGGCATGTCTGGGATCCGGACGGCAACGAATACATTGACTATGATATGGGGCTCGGCCCCATCCTGCTCGGCTACCAGTACAAGGCGGTGGATGATGCAGTCATGGCACAGCTGCGGCGCGGCATGGGCTACTCCCTCGTTGCACCCGAGGAAGTGGAGTATGCTGAGCTGTGTGTAAAACATATCCCGAGCGCAGGCAAGGTGCGCTTTCTCAAGACAGGGTCCTCGGCGACGGAGGCGGCTGTCCGCATTGCACGCTGCTATACGGGGCGCAAGCACATCGTACGCGGAGAGTATCACGGCTGGCATGAATGGACGACGGCGGCAGAGAACGTCCGTCAGGGAGGCATCCTTCCCGAAGTGCGTCAGTTCGTCCATAAATTCGACTACAACGATCTGGCGAAGGTCGAAGAGTATTTTGAAACCTATCCAGGGGAAATCGCCGCTGTCATTACGGAGGCGGTCGAGGTTGAGCCGCCGAAAGAAGGCTTCCTTGCACAGCTGAAGGACCTCTGTCATCGGAATGGAGCGCTGCTGATTTTCGATGAGGTTGTCAACGGCTTCCGCTTCTCGATCGGCGGGGCGCAGGCGTATTTTGGGGTGACCCCTGACCTCTCGACGTTTGGCAAGGCCGCAGCAAACGGAATGCCGCTCTCCATTGTCGCGGGACGCAAGGACATCATGGAGGAAGTGGATAAGAAGATCTTTATCTCCACCACCTTCGGCGGCGACTGCCTGTCTCTTGCCGCCGGCATTGCCGTGATGAAGGAACTCGAATCCGGTGAGGTCACAAAGGCAATCTGGGAGAAGGGGAAATACCTTCAGGATAATTTCCGCCGCCTCGCGAGGGACATTGACGTGCCGATTGATCTCAGCGGCTATCCCTGCCGTCTGAATCTCGAATACACGGACTATGAGGGGAAAAAGGACTGGCTCTACAACTCCATCTTCATGCAGGAAAGCGTTAAGCGCGGTGTCCTCCTCGGCTGGCACATCTTCCCCTGCTATACGCATACGCAGGAGGATCTGGACTTCACGCTCAACGTATTCGAGGATGCGATGAAGGTCTATCGCGAAGCGCTGAAGAGTGGGCATCCCGAAACATATATGGAGGGCGAGCCGCTCAAGATCGTTCTGGGGTGATTCTTTGTGTTGAAACAGATCGGATGGATGTCATGAATGACGTTGCGGCGATTCGCGTGGACTCATCCGAACAGATCGGAAGCGGTCATTTGATGCGCTGCCTGACACTGGCAGAACGACTGCGAAAGAAAAGTACCGAGGTTCATTTTATCTCGCGTGATCTCGCTGGGAGTCTGCACCGACTGGTCGAGGAGCACGGATTTCCCCTGCATCTCCTGCCGCGGCATGAGGAGGATACAAATCTCACAGGCTATGTGGCATGGCTGACGGTGCCGCAGGTGGTGGATGCGGAGGAGACAGGGGTGATTCTATCGCGCATGCAGCCTGTCAACCGTCTCGTTGTGGACAGCTATGCTCTGGATGCGGTGTGGGAGCAAAGACTGCGCCCTCTTGTGCGTGAGATCTTCGTCATTGATGATCTGGCGAACCGCCCGCATGAATGTGATATTCTGCTAGATCAAAATTTCTATCGGGAGATGTGGCATCGTTATGATGGACTGGTACCTCCTACCTGTAAACTTCTGCTCGGGCCGAGTCATGCGCTTCTGCGCGAGGAATTTTATGAAGCACGAGAACATTTGAGAGAGCGGGACGTCATTCTATGCCGCATTCTTGTATTCTATGGAGGTAGCGACGCGACGGGGGAGACGGAGAAGGCAATCCGTGCGCTCGTGCAGCTTCAACTTCCCTCCGTTGCCGTGGATGTCGTCGTTGGCGGGAGCAATTCGCACCGCGCATATATCGAGGAGCTTTGCGCTGCGCATGACTTCCTTTACTATCACTGTCAAGTTTCCAATATGGCAGAACTAATGGCACATGCTGATCTTTGTCTCGGTGCAGGCGGTACAACCACATGGGAGCGCTGTTTTCTGAGACTTCCTGCTATCGTGACTGCTGTTGCCGAAAACCAGATTCAGGTCTGCGAGGACTGCGCCGAGGCGGGCTATATCCGCTATCTTGGCAGATGGGATGAGGTAACAGTGGGGGATATTGCGGCGGCTGTGCAGAAGTGTATCATGCCGCAAACTCTTCGGGAGATGCAGCGAAGCTGCAGATTGGATGTGAATGATTGTGACAGATGAAAGACGGCTATACCTGCGTCCTGTTGAACTGTCTGATGCAAGGCTGCTTTTTCAGTGGCGTAACGAGAAGGAGACACGTGCAAATTCTCTTCATAGTGAGGAACTCGTCTATGAGGATCATGTCCGATGGTTGGAGAGTGTACTCGGAACGACGAAGGCACAATATTTCTTTATTCTGATGGCAGATCTTGTGCCGGTTGGTCAAATTCGTCTGAGTGTTGAAAATGATATGGCTCTGATCAGCTACAGCATAGATGCAGCTCGTCGTGCGCGTGGGTATGGGCGTATGATATTGCAGATGACAGAAGACAAGTTGAGAGAGCAAAGCGTGCATCTGACACTCGTTGGTTACGTCAAAGAGGAGAACGTCGCTTCTCAGAGAGCATTTACGTCGTTACAGTATCGAGAAAGCCGTGAAAACGATCTTCTTCGATACGAAAAAGTGATTGGGGAAGCAGACAATATATAGGGAGGAAATGTCGTGGAGGGACAGAAACCTTTTATCATCGCAGAGATGTCGGGCAATCATAACCAGTCGCTTGAGCGTGCACTTGCCATTGTCGATGCGGCTGCAGCGGCGGGGGTCGATGCGATTAAGATTCAGACCTATACCGCGGATACCATGACACTCGACATTGATACAGGCGAGTTTTTTATTGCGGATCCAAACAGCCTATGGAAGGGCGAGTCGCTATACCATCTTTATGAGAAGGCTCATACCCCGTGGGAATGGCACAAACCGATCTTTGACCGCTGCAAAGAACACGGCATCATGGGATTCAGCACGCCCTTCGATGATACCTCCGTTGACTTCCTTGAGGAGCTTGGCGTACCGTGCTATAAGATTGCCTCCTTTGAGAATGTGGATCTTCCACTCATTCGGAAGGTTGCTCGTACGGGGAAACCGATTATCGCATCGACGGGGATGACAACCGTATCGGAGCTTGCCGATCTTGTTCGTACAGCGCGGGACAATGGCTGTGCAGATCTGACCCTGCTCAAATGTACGAGCAGCTATCCATCCTCTCCGGAGGGGACAAATCTCCGCACGATTCCGCATATGCGTGAGCTGTTCGGATGCGATGTAGGGCTGTCCGATCATACGCTCGGCATTGGAGTAGGCGTGGCGAGCGTCGCGCTTGGGGCGACCGTGATCGAGAAGCACTTTACCCTGTCGCGTGCCGATGGCGGTGTCGATGCTGCCTTTTCGCTGGAGCCGGATGAGATGGCGCTGCTCGTGCGTGAATGCCGAGCCGCCGCACTCGCTATGGGTGAGGTGCGCTATGAGATGGCAGAGCAGGAAAAAAAGTCCTTGCAATTCCGGCGCAGTCTATATATTGCAGAGGATATGAGAGCGGGAGATGTTCTGACGGAGAAAAATCTGCGCCGTATCCGCCCCGGACATGGGCTGTCGCCAAAGCATTATGATGCACTGCTCGGGCAAAAAGTAAGGTGTGATGTAAAGCGCGGAACGCCAATGTCTTGGGCGTTGCTGGCATAAGCATATTATTTTGAGAAGTATTTATACTAGGGAGAAAGTTATGAAGAAGTCCTATGAAATGTTTATGAAGGAAATAAATGATAGTGCTCTATATAAAGGACTTTTACAGTATGGATTTTTCTCTGAAAAACTTCCACCGATTTTTACTTCCGAGTCATTCTATCAATACTGCCAGAGGACTAATATTCAACTTCAACGGAATTCATATGATTATATCCACTTTGAAAGTATGCGGAATACAAATGCTCCGCGCCTTTTGGGGATTCCACATCCCTTTGCTTATGAAAATTTATGCCGCGTAATAAAAAATAATTGGTATGAGATCAGAGAAAAACTCTGTGAAAATACAAGGGGGGATTCATATAGGATTAGTAGATTACATATTCAAAAGTATGCTGCGGGAAAAGTATTATTTAAGATGAATTATGAAAATTGGCGTGTAGATGAATCACCGGAAGCTGATATTCGAATTGGTAAGCGCTATGTTGTAAACGCAGATATTTCTACGTGTTTTCCTAGCATTTACACGCATTCGTTACCATGGGCACTTGTGGGAAAGGATGTGGCGAAGAACAATCGGAAGAAAGAGGAGTGGTATAATCAAGTAGATGCGGCATGTCAAAAACTTCGAAATGGAGAAACACATGGTCTGATGATTGGTCCGCATACATCGAATCTTCTCTCAGAGATTATCTTGACTGGGGTAGATAATAAGCTGAAAAAACGTTATGACTATATTAGGAAAATAGATGATTACATATGTTATGTTTCTAGTATGGAAGAGGCACAGCGATTTTTAACAGATTTGTCAGAGTGCCTACAAGAATATGACCTGTCGGTGAACCACAAGAAAACACACATTATCCAGCTGCCTACTCCTACAAAGGAAAAATGGGTGAGAGAAATAGGAGAGCTTGCTTACCGCATATCAGATAAGGGCGTAAATTATACTCAAGTAAGTAAGTACCTAGATAGTTTGGTTGAGCTGATGTATAGGCATGACAATAACTTGGCTGTATTTAAGTATGGAATTAAAGTGTTGGCTAAATACAAACTTACTGACAATGCACGCAGATATTATATAAAAACGATATTGCATTTTGCTAATATATATCCATATATTGTTCCTTTGCTGGAACAATACGTTTTTGTTTCTCATCATACCAATCTAGCGGAGATAAAAAGCTTCTCGGAAAAGCTTTTTGAATCGGCTTACAATACGAAAAACTATGAGGCATTAAGCTATGTTTTATACTTTGCGATTAGATATGACTTTCGGATAGTGTTTGTTGATGAGCTTTTGAAGACGGACTATGAGAACAACAATAGTTGTTTATATAAGTTGTTTGGTTGGTTATATTATAAAAAACATGGGATGGATGATAAAGTAAAAATGATGAAAAGCGTTGCTAGAGATATGAAGACAGATGATAATGTCTTTGATCGAAACTGGATATTCATATACGAAATTCTATCAATGGGATTGTTAAAAGAGGCGTGGAAAAAGATGAAAATGGCAGGTGTTAGTTTCTTGAGAGATGGTATTTTGGTATAGAATGGCTAGAATGTAGAAATGCATTAAGGTAAAGTGAATAAAACTTCGTACAGTTGCAGAAAATTTCATGATAAATTATATCGAAAATACAAAGGCACAATCGAGAACGTCTGACGATTGTGCCTTTTATGATGATAATTTATTTTTCTTCTGTCTTCTGCACCGCCTCCACACTCACTCCTGGTGTGATTCCGCGCGTGTGGCGGTTCTCCATGCGCTCGTGGACGTGGGCGTATTTTGCGGTGACTTTTGGGCTGCGCTGGCGCAGGGTTTCCTGCACGACGCGCAGATCCTTTGTCTCCTGATAGAGATTCGTGCCGCAGCTGTGGCGGAAGAGGTGGCACGCATAGCCGGGTTGTTTCAGCCCTGCATCCGTCAGTGCCTTGTTGATGACGTAGCGGATGCCGACGCGTGTGATGCGCCCATTCCGATTGTTCGGCGAGCAGGAGATGATAGTCGGCGTGAGACGTTTCTCGGGCGGGATGGCACCTCGTGTTTCGATGTATGCCTTGAGGAGCTGAAAGGTCTCCTCGCATGGGTAGATGATGCCCGCGTGTCCCTTGCCCCGGATCTCAATGCGTCCGCGCTGCCAGTCGATGTCCTCGTCCGAGAGGCGCATGACCTCGACAACGCGCAGCCCCTCGACCCCCATGAGGTAGACGATGAGGAGGTTGCGGAGGCGGCGCAGGGCATTCTTGTCCGCAGCAAGTCCCTCGCAGATCTCCTTGATCTGATCGACGGTGAGGTATTTATAGTCCTCGTCAAGATGCTGCGGGTTGCGCAGCTGCAAGTCGGCGCAGGGATTCTCGGCGATGAAGGAGAGCCGCTCCGCGACCTTGTAAAACGCGCGAATCGCCGCGCCCTTGATCATGAGTGTCGCCGCGCTGTAGCCGCGTGTGCGCATCTCCTCCATGTAGACGCGGATCTGATAGTCGTGCACGTCGTTCAGCGGATGAAGTCCCTGCTCCATGCACCAGTGGAGGAACAGGCGAATCGCCAGCTCATAGGTGTCGCGTGTGTCCGCTGTGGGAGCACCGCCCGCGATGTAGCGCGGGAGATATTCGTAGAAGTGGGTGATGAAATACTCCGGCGTGATGGCATCCTGCCGCACGCTCGCCGCGACCTCGCCCATGCGCCGCACATTGCCGGGCGCACTCTCTGCGCGTCGCGCAGGAACGCCCATCTGTGCTGTGCCGCCGCTGCGGTAGCTTTCGTTTGTCGCCAAAAAATCACCCGCTTTCGTTTTCTTCGATGAAGTGATTATAGCATGGAGCGAGGGGGTTAGCAACAGGTATTAAAACTATGGTTCTATGATAAATGTTACGGAAAAACGAGGACAGCGATGCTCCTAAGCAAACCCTAGTGGAGCAAGCGGGAAAAGTGTGCGGTACGCCCCGTTGGACTTCTTTCGTTCAAGCGCAGCGCGTTTAAGAAGTCCGGCGGTATTTGAGCGTACAAGCACACGAACGCTTGCGCAACTAAGTGTTTGCGTGGAGCACGCATGTCCGTGACATTTAACGTAGAGCGTAAACTATGCATAAAATTAAAGGGCTGTTGTGCCCCTTCCACCGCTCTGCGATCCCCCTTCTCCGTCATACGGGGAAGGCTTGGGGGAGTACAAGCCCTGCCTTTTATCCTTTTTCTGCAATTTCGCGCACGATGGCGAGTGTGAGCTCTGCCGCCTCGTAGAGGTCGTGCTCGCGGATGCTCTCCTCCTTCGTGTGGCAGTCCGTCATGCCGACACCGAGGACGGTGGTCGGCACACCGTAGGCGTTGAAATGGTTCGCGTCCGAGCCACCGCCCTCCTCCTCAAGCACGACGGGGAAGCCGAGCTTTTCTGCGGCGCGGCGCAGATACTGAATGGGGAGCGCGTCGGGGGGGAGCTCGTAGGGATCGTAGTCCTTCTTGATGTCGATCTCCGCCCTGCAGCCTGTCCCGTCGAGGGCTGCATTTACACTGTCCACCATGCGCTGTGTGAGTGCGTCCAGCTTCGCCTTGTCGCGACTGCGCGTCTCAAAGTTCAGCGTGCAGAACTCGGCGACGACGTTGGTCGCTGTGCCGCCCTCAATCCTGCCGACGTTGCAGGTGGTCTCCTCGTCGATGCGTCCCTGCGGAACGGCGGTGAGCACTTTGCCTGTTGCGGTGATGGCGTTCCTTCCTGCGTCGGGGTCGATGCCCGCGTGCGCCGCTTTGCCCACGATGCGTACGGCGAGCTGATTCTTGCCAGGGGCTTTGAATGCCGCCGTGCCCGCGTGTCCGTGCGTGTCGAGCGTATAGCCAAAATCGGCGGTGAGGAGCGATGCGTCGAGACAGCGCGAGCCGTTGACACCGCCCTCCTCGGCGACGGTGAAGACAATCTGGAGATTGCCGTGTGGGATGTCATGCTCCTTCAGGCAGCGCAGCGTCTCAAGGATGGCAACCACGCCCGCCTTGTCGTCCGCACCAAGGATGGTTGTGCTATCGGAGCGGATGACACCGTCCTTTAAGACCGGTTTGATATTCGCGCACGGTTCGACGCAGTCCATGTGCGCCGTCAGCATGACGGTGGGGACATCCGCGACGGTGCCCTTGAAGTTCGCGACGATATTGCCCGTGTTTCCGCCGAGTGCCTTGCCCGCTCCGTCCTCGTGAATCTCCGCCGCACCGAGGTCACGCAGACGCGCTGTCAGCAGATCGGCGATCTCACGCTCATCGAGTGTGGAGCAGCGGATGGAAACCAGCTCGAAAAATTCGTCCAGTACACGCTTTTTGTCAATCATGGCTGCCTACTTTCCAAGGAAGAGGACGATCATAAAGGTAATCGTGGCGAGCAGCATCGGGAGCGCGTTGCGCTTCGACAGCTCCATCGGGCTGACCTTGGCAAGTCCCGCACAGACGAGTGCCGCACCCGCGACGGGGGACATGGAGCGTCCGATCGAGCCCGCCATCTGCGCGAGCGAGCCGAGGTCGATGATGCTCATGCCGAACGATGCTGCCTGCGGTGTGATCGCACCGTTGAAGGCGAGCGCGGCGGCATCGCCCGAGCCGGAGATGACGGCGATGATGAATGGGCCGAACGCGCCCGCAATCTTGGCAACGGACTCTGAGCCCTTCATTGCCTCGATGAGTGCATCCGTGAGCCCCATCGCGGACATTCCTGCGGTAAAGACCGCCGCAGAGACGATGAGACCGATGACACCGCCGTACGCATCTCCCATGCCGTCAAAGAATTTTTTCGTGATCTCCTGTGGATTCTGCCGCGTGACGATGAGGGCGAGCACCGTGCCGACGATCATTGCCGTCGGTACATCCGTGAGCGGCAGAACGGCGATCTGCTTGCTGCCGAGGACGAGCAGGACGAGCGGTACAAGCGGGACGAGTGCGTAGAGCGGATTGACCTTAAAGTCCTTGCCGCCCTCCTCCTTTTCGAGCTGTGCGTGATAGGCAAGGCGGCGTGCCTCGTCGGGCCCTTCCTTACGCATCGTTGCAATGATGGTCAGTGCGACAACAGCGACAATGGAGGCGACAATCGCGGCGGGCACCTGCGCCATGATGACGGTCATGAGGTCAGTCTGCGCGAGATCCGCGACGAAGATGTTGTGCGCCTGCCCCGGGCTGATCGCGCTGCCCCATGTACCCGCAAGCACCGCTGCGCCCGCCATCGCAGGATGAACGCCCGCCGCCATGAGCGTCGGAATGAGGATACTGCCGACCGCCGCTGAGCAGCCCGCCGCGCTCGGGATGGCGATGTTGATCCACCATGTGAGCAGCGTTGCGAGCGGGATGAGGATGAACTTGCTCCGCGTAATCACGCCCGAGATGGACTCGACGAGATGGCGGTCGCAGGTTGTGATCTTCATGACGAACGAAAAGCCCATGACCGTACAGATCACGGGCACGAGTGAGCCGTGTACCATCGTCTTGCTGAACGTCGCGACTGCATTGCCCGTGACACCGCCGATGAAGCACATGAGAAAGCCCGCAGCGAGCAGCACCATGCGCGTCTCATACTTCTTGATGATGGCGGCGAAGGCAAGAATGACGATGATTCCACCTGTAATTGCCAATGAAAAGACCTCCTTTGAAACAATCGAAAACTATACAAGTTTTCGACAAAAAAGAATAAATTCCTTCATACAAAAGGGAAGTATCAACGGCGATACTTCCCTTTGTTGGCTGCTATGCAATTCCCGGACGCGTCATCTGACGTGGTGAGAGGATGTGATCCAGCTCTTTTTTCGAGAGGATGCCCTGCTCGAGGATGATCTCGCGGATGGGCTTGCCCGTCGTATATGCCTCGCGTGCGAGCTCGGCGGACTTCTCATAGCCGATGTGCGGCAGGAGTGCGGTCACGATGCCGACACTGTTGTCGAGCCACTTCTGGCACTGCTCGACGTTCGGCTTCAGATCGATGAGGAGCTTGTCGACGAAGGTGTCGACCGCGCGCGTGATGTAGTTCAGCGAGTTGAACATGTTGAACGCCATGACCGGCTCCATGACGTTCAGCTCGAACTGTCCGTTCTCCACGCCGAGCGTCACGGCGAGATCGCCTGCGATGACCTGATAGCACGCCTGATCGAGCACCTCGGCGATGACGGGGTTGACCTTGCCCGGCATGATCGACGAGCCCGGCTGCCGCATCGGCAGATGCAGCTCGTTCAGCCCGCAGCGCGGTCCCGATGCCATCAGGCGGATGTCGTTTGCGAGCTTAATGAGGACGAGTGCCGCATTCTTGAGCGCGGAGGAGAAATCGGCGAACGCGTCCGTGTTGTTCGTCGCATCGATGATATTCTGAGACGTACGGTACTGCTCGCCCGTGATCTCCGAGAGCCGTTTGGCGACCGCCTTGATATAGGCGGGCTCAGCGTTCAGTCCCGTACCGACAGCGGTGCCGCCCATGTTGATCGTGTGGATGTGCCGCTGAACGTAGCGGATGCGGCGCATGGAGCGGCGCACGGCGGACGCGTACGAGCCCATCTCCTGTCCCAGCGTGATGGGGACAGCGTCCTGCAAATGGGTGCGTCCCATCTTGAGGATGGCGCGGAACGAGGTCGCCTTTTTCTCAAGCTCCGTGGCGAGGCGGTCGAGCGATGCGAGAAATACAGTGCTCTTTGCCGAGAGGCAGACCTTGATGCCCGTCGGGAACGCGTCGTTCGTCGACTGCGCCATATTCGCGTGATTGTTCGGCGAGATGATGTCGTAGCGTCCCTTCGGATCGCCTCGTAGCTCGAGGGCGCGGTTGCAGAGCACCTCGTTCATGTTCATGTTGACGGATGTGCCCGCACCGCCCTGAATCGGGTCAACGGGGAACTGGTCGATCAGTCCGCCTGCGATGATCTCATCTGCCGCCTGCACGAGCACATCGCCGATCTCGCGCGGCAGACGTCCCGTATCCATATTCGCGAGAGCCGCCGCCTTTTTCACCTTCGCAAGAGCAATGATGAAATCGGGGTCGAGCTTCTGCCCCGTGATGTTGAAGTTCTCCACGGCACGCATCGTCTGTACGCCGTAGTAGACCTCGTCCGGTACCTCTAAATCACCAAGAAAATCGTGTTCTTTTCGCATCGTGATCTCTCCTTTGCCCCTACATGTTTTATCAACAATTGTATACAGTATACCACAAAAAAGGAAAATAGATAGTGCTTTGAAAAAAATAAATGACATTTATTCTTTTCCCATACCTTCATCCACATCTTTCGCTGCGGATCATTGGAAAAACCGTATGAAAATAGACGAGACAGCTGTACGTAAGCTTCTGACTTCGTACGGCTGTCCCGTCTCTCTTTCTTATCGATCGTGAATATTTAGTTCGAGGACATCAGGGCGCGCATAGTGCCCACACGGGTCAAACTCCATCTTGGCAGCAGCTGCCCTTCCAAGATCGAGGTCGGCGACGATGAGTTCCTCCCGATCCCATACAGGCTCCGTGAGGAACTCACCGAAAGGATCAACAATACAACTCCCACCGCGGCAGGCGATCTCTGGCAGATGATCAATCTCCTCCTTACAGTGGAGCTGGTCGCGCGGGTAGTCTTCCCGTTTGAAGAACATATCGGCATTAATGAAGTAACAGCGCCCCTCAAGACCGATGTGCCGCGCTGTGTTGATCCACGAATCCACGTCATTCGTGTTCGGTGCAATGAAGATGTTTACGCCGCGCTGATAGAGCGCCGTACGGGCGAGCGGCATATAGTTTTCCCAGCAGATAAGACTGCCGAGTGGCCCCCACGGGCTCTCCACCGTTGGGAAATATCCACGATTCGCGTCGCCCCAAACAAACCGCTCCGCACCGGTCGGCTTAAGTTTACGGTGCACAGAGGCAAGCACCCCATCGGGCGTAAACATGATATTCGTGTTGTAAAGTGTCCCCGTCGTATCATCGCGCTCGGACACACCGATGCTGAGGTAGATATGGTACTTCTTTGCCGCTGCGCCAAGCGCCTCCGTCTCGGGGCCTGGGCAGACAACAGAGTTATCGTAATATAGCTTCCAGTCCTTGCGCCCTTCCTCATCACGACTGCCGACTTTGAAGCCAAATGTCATACCGAACGGATAGCCCGGGAGGAAAAGCTCCGGAAAGACGACGAGTTCAGCCCCCTGCTCGGCAGCTTTGTCAATCCATTCCAGTGCTCTGTTTAGCGATGCCGTTTTGTCGAACATCACTGGGGATGCTTGGACAAGGGCAAGTCGACATTTTTCTTTCAGATCCTGCATGAAAATATCTCCTTTCAGCGATTGCGGCTGCGATAGCGTTCAACAATATCCTCGTCGTAGTCCCAGAGAGGCGCATCACAGATTTTCTTCTGCTCCTGATAGTCCTTCAGAGCAAAGGCAACGTATTTTGACAGACGGAAGAGGGCGATAACGTTAAAGAGTACCATGAGTGCGCCAAAAAGATCAGCAAACTCCCACATGGAGATAACGGGGACGATCGATCCAAAAAGAATTAGACAGAGTGCAAAGATGCGGTAAACTGTGACCGCATGTTTCTTGTCCGGAAAGAGATATCGTGTGTTGACCTCACCGTAGTACATATTGGCAAGTAGTGTTGTATAACCGAACAGAAACATAGCGGCGGCAACCAGCCAGTAGCCGAGATCCCCAAACGAAGAGGAAAATGCAGCCTGCGTCAGCTGGATCCCTGTGAGATTGCCGTTCAGTGCGCCGGATAGGAGGATGCAGAACGCAGTACAGCTGCAGACAATAATCGTCGTCACAAAAACTCCAAGCATGCCCGAAAGGCCCTGATTGACCGGATGCTTGACGTTTGCGGCAGCGTGCATGGACGGCGTTGTGCCGGCACCGGCATCGTTGCTGAACAGCCCACGTGCTACACCATAACGGAATGCTTCCTGTACACTGTAGCCGAGCACGCCGCCTGCCGCCTGTTGAACGCCGAAGGCAGAATCAATGATGAGCCTAAACATATCGGCAATCCACTCAGCGTGTGTCACGAGAACGATCAGAGCAAGAATGATGTATGCGAATGCCATAAAGGGAACAATATAGGAAGCGACCGTCGACAGGCGCTTGATTCCGCCAAAAATGACAAGTCCGACGAGCGCGACGAGGATCACACCGACGGCAAGCGGTGGAAGCTCCGCCTGTCCGCTGAACGATCCGGCGATAGAGTTACTCTGCACCATGCAGTAGACAACGCCGTTGCCGAGGATGACGGAGATCGAGAAGA
>ERZ773069.576-NODE-576-length-23953-cov-6.503222_pt1 | contig 23953 bp, 37 predicted proteins | sample MGYA00580619_ERZ773069 | MGnify/ENA primary metagenome ERZ773069 (study PRJEB29015, sample SAMEA2738007) | human oral metagenome | biome: human oral; feature: human-associated habitat; material: dental | place: China | collected 2108 ...
ATCGCTCGGGCTTCAGGAGGACTACTTTCTGAGACCGGAAGAGGAAGCAGCGGAAGCGGTTCCTTGCACGCCGCGGCGTCGTGGATCCATACGACAGCTAAGCGTCAAGGAGGCTGCGGCAGTGCTTGGCATTGACAGAGTAGTGCTCAGTAAAGGTCTCCGACAAGGGGTTTTCCCTTGGGGGTATGGAATCAAAACCACTGAGCGCTCATGGAAATATGTAATCAACGCGGACCGCATGGCAGCGATTGAAGGCGTTGAAATTTAGGTAGACGCGGATAAGGAGGGGCAGAGATGGAGAGCAAGAGACTGTCAGACCAGATAAAAAGCGACATACAGCGACTGGATAGCCACATAAAGCAACTCGTGAGTGCCGACTGCTACACAGATGAGCGCGACGATATAGAGGACGCCACATACCATGTAGTAGCGGCGCGCTACAAGCTGCTTTTTGCGGCCAAGATTCTCGATGGGGTGGGACTGTGACGTCCGGAGGGGGAAACATGGGAGTAAAACAGGCGACGTCATCAAGACTGCTGGAGACTGCGGCGCTGATTACCGATGCTACGCGACGGCTTGAGGGGGTTGAGTTTGAGAGCCATGGGTGGCATGGTTCGGGCGTGGGGTTGGGCGCTGTATGACAGACATTTGGACATGAGAGAGATACGAGACTATGAGCTCGCGTACGGAGGAGAGGTTATCAGACTATGAGAGAGATTACGGTGAGTGACGCTGTGAGCGTCGAGAAGGCGAAAGAGCAGGTAAACAGAGCGGGAGAAAGCTTTATCCGCGTCATGCGCGACCAGAGCGTGGAGAGCCTGCGCTGCGAGGCGGAGGAGCTGCGCAAAACGGTCAGGAGACTCGAGGCAGAGCGTGAGCGGGCGTCGACCAGGGTTATCAACCTGCGGAGAGCGCTTGAGCGGGAGCGGAGCCTCAGAATTGGCGCGCTGTATGTGGCGTTGCTGGCAATCAGCGGGCTCGCGTTTGCGGTCGGTTACTGGATGTGAGAGGGAAAGAAGGAGGGTACATCATGGATATGGATGTTTTGTCGTTGATTCAGAAACTTACGGCACGAGCAATCGAGAGCGAGACCCAGCTTGACGCAATCTGGAGACTCTGCCGCAGAGAACAGGTGTCACGGGCGCGTAACTACAAGGACATTGAGTTCTCTTCGGTGTCCGTAAGCGACATCCAGGCTATTACCGGCTGGGAGGATTCCGAGGAGGCTCTGGAAATCATTTCCGAGCTTAAAGAAAGGGGTGGAGAGGCGTGAAGCTCTACGAGATTACAGAGGATTTCGAGCGTTTAAGGGAGATGGCCAGCGATCCGGATGTGGACCCCGAGGCGATTCGTGACACGATGGAGGCCATTGAGGCGGATTTTGAGGACAAGGCCGACGGATACGCCAAGGTTATCCGGATGCTTGAAGCCGATGAGGATGGACTGGATGCAGAGATTAAGCGCTTGCAGGCGCGGAAGAGCGCTGTGAGCGGTAACAAAGGGCGCATCAAGGATGCCCTCGAGAAAGCTATGCGGCAGACGGGGAAAACGAAATTCAAGACACTGCTCTTTTCCTTCGGGATCCAGAAAAACCCGCCGAGTGTAACAATCCTGAAGGAAGACAGCGTCCCAATTGACTATCTGGTCGTTCCGGATCCGCAGCCGGATAAGAAGCGTATCCTGGCAGAGCTGAAAGCCGGAGCAAAATTCGATTGGGCGGAGCTGAGGCAAACGGAGGCGCTCCGAATCAGATAAGGAGAAAAATCATGGCGGAAAAACTAAAAATCAGAGCGTTACGAGCAGAGGAGATTGACTGCCGCGTTTCTACAATCAAAGACAGTGGGTTGTCGTTGGTGCTCTACAAAGACGCGAGGGTTGATCAGACCATTCTCGATGAAATGTTCGGGGTTTTTGGCTGGCAACGGTCCCACCAGCTGATTGGCGACCGCCTCTACTGCACGGTAGCAGTCAGATACCCGGAAACCGGAGAGTGGATCAGCAAACAGGATGTCGGCACAGAATCGAACACCGACAGAGAGAAAGGACAAGCAAGTGACGCGTTTAAGCGCGCGTGTTTCAACTTGGGAATCGGACGGGAGCTCTACACCGCCCCGTTTATATGGGTTGAGGCTGGTAATTTCAGTGTGACCACGAAAAACGGAAAACAAATCACCTACGATAAGTTTGCCGTGACCGCGGTCGAGGTTGCGGACGGAAAAATCACCGCCTTGGAGGTTAAAAACCAAAAGACCGGCAAAGTTGTTTTTTCGATGGGGTATGGAAGAAGGGCGGCATCACCGCCGCCCGCCAAGACGGAGCCTACACGGGCATCCGCTCCGTCCACAAATTCGAAACCGACGCAGGCACCCACACCGCCCGCCGATGCGCCGCTCGATACAAAGCGCGCACTGGAGATGCTCGGCGTGGTAAAACGCCACAAAATCCCGCAGGAGGAGTTGCTGAAGCTTTACGGCATCAAGGCCTCCAGCGAGCTCAAGGTTTCCCACTATGAGGATTTCAGAAAGCGCGGACAGGCGTGGATTGCTGAAACAGAGAAGAAATACGCATGAAAACGCAGGGGAGATTGACGGGAATCCAAGTTCCGTTCCGGAGCGAAAAGGCGGTGATTTCCTTCGAGGTCACCGCCGATCCGGCGGATGTGGAGCGGTACAAAGACAAAGAGCTCGATATTACCATCGTGCGGCACAGTAAAAAGCGTGGCCTTGCTGCCAACGCAATGCTCTGGGCGTGCCTCGGAGAGATTGCTGCGGCGGCAAGAACAGACAATTGGTCGGCATACCTTTACATGCTTGAGCGGTACGGAAAATACTCGACAGTCCTAATCAAGGCCGAGGCGCTTCCTGATCTACGGCGCGTGTGGAGGGAAACGAGGGTTGTCGGTGAGCGAGAGGACGGCATGGTAGAGGTCCTGTGCTTCTACGGTTCGAGCACATACACGACGGAGGAGTTTTCAAGGCTTCTGGATGGTGTTGTGAGCGATATGAAGGAGCTCGGATTAACGCCGCCCCCGTCGCGTGAGATGCAGGCGGCACTGGAGGAGTTGAGGCGTCAAGAAGAGGCACAAAGGAAGCGGGAGGGTGATAGGCGTGAGAAGTCAAACGTTTGTAATCAAAGGCAGACTTGATGGCATGAATACCATCATCGACACGAACCGCTACCACAAAATGGCAGGAGCCAAAGAGAAGAAGCAGCAGCAACGCATATGCACAGAGGCAATACTGGACTTCAATGTGCAGCCGGTGCAAAGTTACCCGGTTTACATCACGATTTGGTGGCGTGAGCCTAATATGCGCAGGGATCCTGACAACATTGCTTCCGGAAAGAAATTTATTTTTGACGCATTGCAAGAGACCGGGGTTCTACGAAACGACGGCATGAAGGAAATTTGCGGAACCGAAGAATATTTTGGCGTAGATACCGATAGCCCGAGAATTGTGGTCATGATACAGGAGGCTTTCTGATGGCAGAGAAAAATTCATTTGTGGTGTACTCGCAGTGGGCCACCATTATCGCGAATCTGCCTGATGAGCAGGCGGCGATACTGAGCAAGGCAATCTGCTGCAAGCACCTTGGCATAGAGTATGAGATTGCCGACCCGACTATCAAAGCTGTTTTTATCTCGATTGAGCAGAAGCTTGATGCCGACAATGAGAACTACAAAAAAACGTGCGAGGCCAGAGCAAAGTCTGGGCGCAAGGGCGGTAGTGCCTCTGCCGCAGAGAAGGTTGAGAGCACAGAAGAGCGTGATGACAGCAACTCAGATAAAGAAGCAAGCAAAAGCAAGCAAAACGAAGCAAAAGCAAGCAAAAGCTCTTTTTGCTTAGCAAACGAAGCAAAAGCAAGCAAAAGCAAGCAAAACGGGGGTGATAATGAGTATGAATATGAGTATGAGAATGAAAATGAAAATGAGTCCCCTACGGGGACAAAAGAGAAGAGCGTAGCGCGCGACGCGCGCACACCCGCGCACGAGAATGCTGCCGCACCCTCTCGCGGCAAGGAGCCTAAGGAGCCGAAACACAAGCACGGCGAATACGGTCATGTCCGCCTTACGGACGCTGAGTTCGTGCGCCTAAAAACTAAACACGGGGAAGCTGAGACAGAAGCGGCTATACGTGTCGTGGATGAGTATGTCGAGACTTCGGGCAGGCCGCCGTATAAAAACTATGCGTTGGCACTCGAAAAGTGGGGCTATCAGGCTGCCAGAGAACAGCGCGCGAGGGAACTCAGAGACGCAGACGGGAGAAATGCGTCCATTTGCCGGGACGCACATTCAAGACAGGGCCCCGGTAGCTCCTCTGCCGCAACTGCCAGAGCATCGTCCAGCGGGTTCACGGATTACCTGCTTCGTGTGGCAAATGGCGAGGAGGTGGGCGCATGACAGGGCAGCAGGCAGCAGAATTTTTACTTGCGTTGCAGGCGGCATATCCGGGCTACTATGCGCGCTTTGGTGAGCAAGAGGCAAAGGGGCTTACAAAGGCTTGGAGCGGCATTCTTGCGGATTACAGCTACGAGGAGAGCATCGCAGGGCTCCAGATGTTTCTTGCGGCTGACATCAAAGGCTTTCCGCCATCTCCGGGTCAGGTGATTGATTGCATCCAACGGGCGCGCCGTCCTGCAGCTGAAGACTACACGAACACGGAGTGTACGGCTTTAATCCGGAGAGCGCTGAGCAATGCAGCCTATCACGCCGAGGAGGAGTTTGAGCGCCTGCCGGAGATATGCAAGAGAGCGGTCGGAACCCCGCACAACTTGGTTGAGTGGTCGCAGCTGGACACACGAGAGGTCGAGACGGTGGTCATGAGTCAGATTATCCGGGCACTGGAGGCGGCGCGGATCAGGATGCGCGAGGATGCCAAAATCCCCGAGAGTGTAAAAAGGGCGCTGGGTCTTGGCTTGGGGCTTGAGCCACTCTACAAGCTCGAGAAAGCGGAGCGTGAGCAGAGACAACTCGAGGCCAAAGAGCAGCCAAGCCTTCCCGCTCCGGAGCACAGCGATGAGATTGCGGAGGTGGTGCGGAAAATCATGTCCGGAGAGGCGAGTCTGGCAGACATGATGCGAGACATCGTAAAGGGCAATCGCATAAAGCCCGGGGGTACTGTGTGAGCACAAAGAGCATTATTCCGGGGGATTCGGCAGAAAAGTGCTTCCTATGCGGGAGAAACGGACCGCTCCACGTGCATCACTGCCTGCACGGGCGGAACCGCGACGCCGCGGACAGAATGGGGCTTACGGTACACCTTTGTGTGCGCTGCCATACACGCCTTCACGACAACGGCGAGTATGACAGGGAGTTGCAGGCGCTTGCGCAAGAGGTTTACGAGAAAGAGCATGGGCGCGCCGAGTGGATGGCGCGTGTCGGGAAAAATTACAGGGGGTAAAACATGAACCAAGTCGTTTTGATGGGCAGACTCACGAGAGATCCGGAAGTCAGATATACGAGCGGCGAGAAGGCAATGGCGGTCGCGCGGTATACGCTGGCGGTCGATAGACGCGGGAAGGGAGAGCGAAATGCAGATTTTATTCCGTGCGTCGCATTCGATAAAGCCGCAGAGTTCGCAGAGAAGTATTTCCGCCAGGGAATGCGCGTGCTGGTATCCGGACATATTCAGACAGGCAGTTACACGAACCGCGAAGGGCAAAAGGTTTATACCACCGACGTGATTCTGACAAGCCAGGAGTTTGCGGACAGCAAGGGTGCGACTGGTGGTGGTCAGGGTAATGCCGGCGGTGGAGCGGCTGGGAATGCCCCACAAGACGATGAGCCATTCATGAATATTCCGGACGGCGCGGATGCGGAGGGGTTGCCGTGGAACTGACGCGGGATTCAGAGGCGCGAAGGGCGGTGGCTCAGATTATCGACCGATTCACGGATATGCTGGAGGTTGGCGAGTACCGGCTGGTGGAGCTCAAAATCAGGGACACAGCGACAGGGCGAGAGTACGGGTGGAAGGAGCGGAGAAATGAGACACATTGCGATTGACGTATTTGCGAGGGGCAATTGCAAGAGCAAATCTTGAGAGTGGAGGACTGACTGCATGAAGAAGATTGAGTTTCTCGATGAGGTAAAAGACATTGTGACCGAGCGGGATGGGCAGCACGGAAAGCCCGCAAAAACGCTTGGGGTAATTGGGGAATTGTGGAGCACTTATATTAGTCAGAGGCTCGGAATTCCAGTGAAAATCGATGCGGCCGACGTGGCGATGATGCAAATACAGGCTAAGGTTGGGAGGTTCATATGTGGGCAGAGCGATCACATGGATACGGTACTCGACATTGCGGGGTATGCAGCCTGCGCCGGAGAGATTGTGAGCGAGAGGCAGTGAGATGGATGAGGGGAGCAGACGGGGGAAAGATCTCGGTAAACCGCAGGAGCGGAGAGGACCGGCTGTATCTGGTTTCGGAATGACTACCGGCCTCGAGGGGTGCTATGTGAGACTTGCGGTGGAGATTGTGCGCGTGGCAGTGGAAGATTACATGGATTTGCTGCGACTTCACATGAACCGTGCGAGATACAGCCGCTGGTACTACACCAAGCACCGTCGGGAGTTGGACAGGGCGAAGAGTTTCCTGCAAAGCAATCGATGCAAGAAGCTTTTCGATGTGGATGGAGAGTATCTCATGCGCTTGGCGGAGAGGAGGGTTGCGAGTGAGCCTGAAAGAGGAGCTTCAGCAGTATCTCGGCATTATGTGCGAAGTTAGGGATGCGAAGCAGAGAGCGGCAGAGCTTGGGCGGAGGATCCGAGAGGCGGAAGCAACTCAGGTCACTGACAGCGTATACGGCACGAGAGAGGACGGCACAAATGGGAGCATTCGCATTACCGGAGTACCGCTCCCGGAAATCGATAGACTCACCGATTTGCGAAAAAAGCGCGAGAAGCATTTCAAGGTCCTTGCTTTTGAGCAGGAGCAGCGAGCCGCGTATCTTGAGGCGAGGATTGAAGAAATCGCGGATCCGACAATCCGAGTGATACTCAGGCAGAGATATATCGACGGCATGACCTGGGATGAGGTGAGTAGGAAAAACGGGCACGCGGGGACGGACTGGGCGAGAGTAAGAGCAGTACGTTTTTTTGCGGCAATCGAGAGGGAGGCTTAGGGTGAAACAAAAGGTGCTTTATACGTGCGAGCTTTGTCACACGGACTACGCCGACAAGGCGGAAGCGGATCAGTGCGAAAAGCAGCACAGGAAAAAGTTGAAAATTGTTGACAGGAGGTATTTGGCGCGGGCGCAGGACATGAGTGGTTTTCCAATCAGCATTACGGTCCAGTCGGAGGATGGGACCCGAGTCACATACAAGAGATAAGGGGGAAAGCGATGACGATAAACGAGTATCAGGAGAAAGCATTGCGCACAGCAAGTGGGTACCGGAGCGACAGCCTACTGCTCAATGGAGTCATGGGGCTCTGCGGGGAGTCGGGGGAGTGCATCGACATTGTGAAAAAGACGATGTTCCAGGGGCACACGCTGGACAGAGAGCACCTCGCCGAAGAGCTGGGGGATGTGGCGTGGTATCTCGCGGTTGCAGCGGAAGGGATCGGGTATACTCTGGAGAGCGTTTTGCAACGGAATGTTGACAAGCTCGCGAAGCGTTACCCCGACGGTTTCGAGACCGAGCGGAGCACGCACAGGGAGGAGTGACAAGGTGAAGCGCGATGGTGAGTTTTGGCAAGGGGTCTTGTTGCTGGCACTGGGAGCGATATACCTGCTCGGGAAGATGTGGTGGGAGTACTTTCTGGTAAGCCACATCGGAAAATAATTTCCACAAAGGCTTGTGTGTACGCTTTGTACTGATAGTATTTAAAAGTGAAAAGGTGGCAGCGCGGGAAGAGCCGCAGTGCAGCCCTCGGGTCACCTTCTTTGCCACTACCGGAGTGGGAGGCGGGTTCAATTCCCGCCGGTGGCTTCCCCTGCTTTCGCAGGGCACGTAACCTCCTTCTAGTGGAAAGGGGAGCGGTTCGCCATGGCCGCTCCTTTTTCTATGCTTTAAAGCGGGGATCTACCGAGTGTTGTTTATATCTGAGAAGGAGGTAACATGCAGATTGAGGAGTTACCGCTTAAGTCTATAATACCGTACGAGAAAAACCCTCGAAACAACGATGCCTCTGTGGATGCGGTGGCAGAAAGCATCCGAGAGTTTGGGTTTAGAGTTCCAATTGTGATAGACAAGGCCGGAGTAATTGTGGCGGGACATACACGCGCTAAAGCGGCCAAAAAGCTTGGGCTCAAGACAGTGCCGTGCGTGCGAGTGGTGGAGTTGAGTGAAGAGCAGGTACGAGCGTTTCGACTGGCAGATAATAGTGTTTCGGAGTTATCCACATGGGATTTTGGGCTGCTAAAGGGAGAATTGAGCGATATTTCCGCCATTGACATGGGGAGATTCAATTTCTTTTTGGGCGGAGAGTCTGAACAGGGAGCCGAAACGGACGACAAGCCGGAGACAGGAGAAAGAGGGAGCGAGCGCCTGCGGACAGGTGACGCTTACAATTTGTTTGCCTACGACCAAGGCCGTAGCAAAGGGTTCTATCAGTTCCCTACAATCAAACCTGAAAAGTTTATGCCGGAAGACCTAATTGGATTCAATTATGTTTTAAGCACAGACCGACGAGATGCTGGGGTTCATTTTTTTATTGATGACTATCAGTTTGAACGAATTTGGAATGACCCTTATCCTTATATAGAGCGCTTGAGGGAGTTTCCGTGTGCCCTGACGCCAGATTTTAGCTTATATATGGATATGCCCATGGCTATGAAAATTTGGAATGTGTATCGCTCTCGGCTTATTGGTCAGATGATGCAGGATGCCGACATAGTGGTTATTCCAACGCTTAGTTGGGCAGAGCCAGAAACCTTTTCTTTTTGCTTTGAGGGGCTGGAGCAAGGTGGAGTGGTTGCCGTATCAACTGTTGGGGTGATGCGTAACAAGAGCGCGCAAGAAGTTTGGGACGCTGGAATGAATGAAGCGGTGCGAAGGCTAAGGCCGTCTGGAGTTCTCTGCTACGGATCCAGACCCGACTATGATTTTGGGTTGATTCCGGTGAAATTCGTCAGTGCGAGGAAGTTCGGCTGATGGGCGGAAGAGGGGCAAGCAGCGGTACTTATAAAGTGGGACATGTGCCGCACACCTACGGAGATGAATATCAGTTTGTGTTACAATATCGCAACATTAAGTTTATAAAGGTGAAATCTGGATCTTCAAAGGCACCTTTAGAAACGAGAACGAGAGATCGCATATATGTTACGCTTGGAGGAAAAAATCAGGATACGCCCAAAACAGTAACATACTATGATAAAAAAGGTAAAAAGCGAAAGCAAGTTGATATCAGCGGCAACACACATCGTGTCGGCGATGTGGTTATCCCTACACCACATACACATTTGGGTTATATGCACAATGGAAAGACGCGAGGTCTATCAGTGAGGGAGCAAAAAACACTTGACACTATTTTAAGAGTGTGGGATACTAAAGACAGCAAAAACTAGCATACGAAGGAATGCCATTGGAGCCCGGTGCGAATCCGGGGGTTTGCGTAAAGGATCGCAGAAATGCGGTCCTTTTTGCTGTGCAGAAAAGAGGAAAGCGTGGGATACAGATAACCCGAGAAACAGAGAAAATGAACTGGTGAGAGGATGAATAATGAAAAGAACATGGGCCCGGTTCGAAGCAGTGATGAAGCAAGGGAACGAGGGAGAAATGGCGGCATTGCCTCCGGGAAATCCAGAAGGCGAAAAAAAGAGGTACGGGAGCGGTTAAAAGAAGCGCTAAACTGTGCAGTGGTGAATCCAAAAGTGAAAAGCATGATGAAGCAAGTTGGCATGGAGGACGGTGAGAGCAATCTTGATGCCGTTGTTGCTTCTATTGTGGCAGGGGCTATACAGGGGACACCCGGTTACGCGAAGCTGCTGGTGGAGCTAATCGGAGAGACTGGGGCTGAAAGAAGAGCTGAGAGGGCGGACAAGCGTGAGGAGAAGCGTCTCGAGATGCAGCTTGCCGAATTCGAGCGGCTTACGGAGGCAGAGGGTAAGGACCCTGTGATTATCATAAACGACCTAGAAGAGTAGCCAAGGGCTGCTCTTTTTGTTTGGGAGGAGGGTGAGGCGCGTGCGGTTATCGCTACAGGAGGCGGTGGGCAAGGGTTACGCAGATTTCTGGAACACCAAAAAACGCTTCAGGGTATGCAAGGGCGGCCGTGGCTCAAAAAAGAGCAAAACCGCCGCGCTCAACATGATTTATCGAATCCTCCAATATCCGGAAAGCAACGGACTGTGTGTGAGGCGATACTCAAACACACAGAGAGACTCCACATACTCCGATTTACAGTGGGCAATCCAAAAGCTTGGGGTAGGACCCTATTTTGAGTGTACGGTGTCACCGATGCAAATCACACGCCGCTCCACGGGACAGAAAATCCTTTTCCGCGGACTGGACGATGGATTGAAAATCACATCAATTTCGGTACCCAAAGGATACCTTTGTTTTGTCTGGATTGAGGAGGCCTATGAGCTCACAAATGAGGACGATTTCAACAAGCTGGACATGTCAATCCGCGGCGAGGTTCCCGAGGGGTATTTCAAACAGATTACCCTGACATTTAACCCGTGGTCAGCCACCAGCTGGCTCAAGAAACGCTTTTTTGACACTCCGGACGATGATGTTTTCACGAAAACAACAACCTGGCAGTGCAATGAGTGGCTTGATGAGTCGGATAAAAGGATATTCAGGAAAATGGCTGAGAGGAACCCGCGCCGCTACCGCATTGAGGGAGACGGCGATTGGGGAATTGCCGAGGGGCTAATTTACACAAATGTGGAGTGCGAAGAGTTTGATCGGGACGCACTGAGGGCAAAGCCCGGCGTCAAAGCGGCGTTCAATTTGGACTTTGGTTTTACAGACCCAAACGCTTTCGTTTGCGAAATGGTTGATGAGGAGTCAAAGACCATCTATGTCTTCGATGAGTGGTACGGGACCGGAGCGACGAACCGAGAAATTGCGGCACAGATAAAAGCGATGGGGTACGGCGGACAGAGGATTATCTGCGATAGCGCCGAGCCGAAATCCATCGCAGAACTCCGAGAGGAAGGAATCCTCGCGGAGGCGTCCCGCAAGGGAAGAGACAGCGTGAACCACGGAATCCAGCTGATTCAGAACTACAGAATCGTGGTTCATCCGAGGTGCACGGAGTTCAAAAAGGAGATTGACAACTATTGCTGGGAGAAGGGGAAGGACGGCAAGCCTACAAATCGTCCTGATCACGAGTTTTCGCACGGAATGGATTCCATGCGATATGGCGTGTCGAAAATTCTTCTTCCGGATGCGTTCAGTTTTGATTGAGCGAAAGGGGTGACAGAGTGTTTTTTGGTGAATCGATGCAAGACCGTTTTATCCGGCTCATACGCGAGGGCGCAGCACAGGCTGTCACCAATGAGCAGTTTATCGCGCATGAGATTGTCCGGACAAAAACCTCCAAAGAGTGGAAGTGGATGATTACCGGAGACGATTACTTTCTCGGCCGGCAGGATATACTCAAAAAACAGCGTATGGCCATCGGCAAGGATGGAAAGCTTGAGGTGGTGCAGAACCTACCCAACGCACGACTGGTAGACAATGTGTACAGGCGCATGGTTAAGCAGAAAACGAACTATTTGTTCGGCAAGCCCTTCTCTGTGAACTGCGAGAGCGACCGGTACCGCGAGGCGCTGACATATTTCTTTGACAAGTCCTTCATGCAGAAAATGAAGGGTATCGGTAAGGACGCGTTAAATTGCGGCATCGCCTGGCTGTATGTCTACTACAACGAGCGGGGAGAGTTGGCATTCAAGCGGTTTCGGCCTTTCGAAATCATTCCAGAGTGGAAGGATGCGGACCACACAGAGCTCGATTCTGTAATTAGGTTCTACGATATCTCGGCATTTGACGGGAGAACGGAAAAGAAAATCACGAAGGTCGAGTACTACACGCTTTCCGGAGTTGACTTCTATGAGTACTGGAACGGAGAGCTCGTTGCCGCTCCACCGTACCATCAGGATTACATGACGATTGGCGGGGAGGCCTACAACTGGGACAGGCTGCCGCTCATACCGTTCAAGTACAATGACGAAGAGGTTCCGCTCATTGTGAGCTGCAAAAGCCTACAGGACGGCCTGAACGTCATATTGTCAAATTTTCACGACAATATGACTGAGGATGCTCGGAACACCATTCTTGTTCTCGTGAATTATGATGGACAGAACCTCGATGAGTTCCGGCACAATCTCGCAACCTATGGAGCGGTCAAGGTTCGTTCTGTTGATGGGGACAAGGGTGATGTCCGGACGCTCCAGGTCGAGGTGAACAGCGGGAATTACAAGGCGATTTCAGACATCCTGAAAAGGGCCATCGTTGAGAACTGCATGGGCTACGATGCCAAGGATGAGAAGCTTGGCGGCACGCCAAATCAGATGAACATCCAGTCCATGTACAACGACATTGACCTAGATGCCTCTGACATGGAAATTGAGTTTCAGGCGGCGCTTGATACCCTGATGCACTTTGTTGACCTGCATCTACTGAACAGCGGCTCCGGAGACTTTAGCGGCGAGGAAGTGCAGATTACGTTCAACACGAACATGCCGATGGATGAGGCGAATGCAATCCAGAATGCACAAAATTCCGCCGGCATAATCTCGAGGCGCACGATTACAGCGCACCACCCGTGGGTGACCGACCTCGATGCGGAGCTTCAGCAACTCGAGGCCGAGGAGGCGGAGGACAGAGAACGCATAGCGCGGCAGTATGACCCGTTTGCGGGGCGGGGAGCTCCGAACGACCCGGGAGAGGGTGAGGCATAATGAGGAGCGGCGACTACTGGAAAGAGCGGTTCGAGCAGATTGAGCAGGCAGAGCACGCCAGGGGATTACAGTGCTGTGCCGAAATCGAGGCGCAGTACAGGCAGGCGCAACGGTCCATAGAGGGGCAGCTCGCAGCGTGGTATCAGCGACTCGCCGACAACAACGGCGTTTCCATGCAGGAGGCGCGGAGGCTGGTAGCTGGGCGTGAGCTTGAGGAGTTCAAGTGGGATGTAAATCAGTACATCCAGCGCGGCGAGGAGAATGCACTGAATGGCCAGTGGATTAAGGAGCTCGAGAACGCCTCCGCTCGGTATCACATATCCAGACTTGAGGCGATACAACTCCAGATGCAGCAGCAGATAGAGGTTGCGTTCGGGAATCAGCTAGACTCGATAGACTCAGCCATGCGAGGCATCTATACGGACGGGTACTACCGGACGGCGTATGAGATTCAGAGGGGAGTTGGAGTTGGCTGGAGTTTCGCAACGCTGGATCAGAAACAAGTCGACAAGGTTATAAACAAGCCTTGGGCGCAGGATGGGCGGAATTTCTCCGACCGCGTGTGGGCGAACAAGCAAAAGCTTGTAAACGAACTCAACACAACGCTCACGCAGGGGATTGTGCTGGGTAAGGACCCGCGAGAAGTTATCGGGGCAATGACCGAGCGCCTCAATGTTTCAAAGTCTGTTGCCGGAAGACTCGTTATGACAGAATCCGCTGCATTCGCCTCGGCTGGACAGCGCGTGTGTTTCTCTGAGCTCGGCGTCGAAGAGTATGAGATTGTGGCAACGCTCGACTCGCACACATCGACCATTTGCCGTGATATGGATGGACAGCATTTCAAAATATCCGAGTGGGAGGTAGGGGTAACCGCTCCGCCGTTTCATGTGTGGTGCAGAACAACCACGGTGCCGTATTTCGAAGATGATTTCGGGGAACCCGGAGAGCGAGCGGCAAAAGACGCTGCCGGAAAGACCTATATGGTCCCTGCGGATACCACCTACAAGGAGTGGTCAAAAGCCTTTGTGGATGGAGATAAAACCGGCTTCCAGACAGCGGGAGAAGCTGGTAAAATAGACATAAAGGGGCACCCGGATTGCGAGTTCGCGAAAAAATTCGGAGACCATTACTCCGCAGTCCTCCAAAGGGTTAAAGACTGCCCAAATGTGGCAGCAAAGAGATTGTGGGACCTCACAGAGGAAAAAATCCGCGTTGGAAGTACAACCCACAAAGGCACTGCGCATTGCGACAGCACGCCAAAGATTTTCCTGAACGTCGAGAATGACGCCACGGGGTCGAGTTTTGAGACTGAATACCAGGTGACATTCCACGAGTCTGCCCACGCAATCGACCGCCTGTGTGTGGGGGTTCCCACGAGCGGCAACCAGATTGCCCCGAGATTTTCCGGAAGGTACGAGGACGGGAAATTCCATAGCACAATCAAGCAAGAGGTTGAAGACTGGGTTAGCGGCGTCGACAAGGAAATGAAATCCGCTTGGAAAGAGCACAAGGGCGACTGGCAGTGGCTCCGCGATCACGGGTATATTTTGGATGGCCAAGGGTGGAGCTTCTACGAACAGACTGGCCGCTGGCCGCTGAGCCCACCGAAATACCGCAAGGCGATGGCCTACGCCAAGATACAGGCCGAGATTAAGGCGATAAACCTCCGCGACAGAGGAGATTTATCAGATATCCTCGAGGGGGCGACCAACGCAACAATCAGCTGCGGGGTGGGGCATGGGAAAAGGTATTGGAAGGACTCCGACCTGCGCGGGACGCTTGCGGCTGAGGCTTTTGCAGAAATGTACAGCGCAACCATGACGAATCCCGGAAGCCTTGAGACAATCAAGAAATACCTGCCGAAATCCTACGAGGTTTTCACTGAAATGCTTGAAGTGCTTGTGAAGGGGGTAGAAGCATGAATGAACTGCTGGAAAAGTATCAGGATCGTTTTGATGAGTCTTTCCCGCTGATGCTCTTCATGGGCGTCGATGAGGAAGAGATTAAAGCGAAAATTGAGGCGTGTCTGGAGAGTGATGAGCCCTACGAGGCGCCCGAAATCGCTGAAGACGAAGTGGTTTGACAGACGATACAGAATAAAGATCAAAAGCATCCCGTGTGGGGGTGCTTTTTTATTGCCCGGTTGGACGAATGGCGAAGTTGCTGCCCTTTCACGGCGGAGACGCGGGTTCGACTCCCGCACCGGGTATTGTCCTGTTGGATGACGTAAAAAGCCACAACCAACTAATCAGGTGGGAGCAACCCCGTAAAAAGCGTAAATGAAAGGATGGGAAACCATGAAAAGAGCAGAACTCGAAGCATTGGGATTGACGAAAGAGCAGATTGACTCCGTGATGGGCATGAATGGCCGTGACGTGGAAGCCGCCAAGGGTGAGCTTGCAACGGTTGTGGCGGAGCGGGATGGTCTCAAAAAAGATATCGCGGCTCGCGATACGCAGATTGAGGACCTCAGAAAGGCCGCAGACGGCAACGAGGCGCTCCAGAAGCAGATTGCAGAGCTGCAGGCCGAGAACCAGTCCACGAAAGTCAACGCCGCTGTTGAATCAGCCCTCGTGCGGGCAAAGGCGCGAAGCGTTGTCGCGGTTAAGGCTCTCCTGAAGGGAATCGACACGGCTGAGTTTTCCGATGACGGAACAATCAAAGGCCTTGAAGACCAGATTGCGGCACTGAAGAGCGACGAAAACACGAAGTTTCTGTTCGACACACAGACGCAGAAGAAGCCGTCCTTTAAGGGCGTCACTCCGGCAGAGCCCGGCGACCCGAAGCCTCAGGGCATCACGCGGGAGCAGTTCAGTAAGATGGGCTACAAGGAGCGGTTGAAGCTGTTCAATGAGAACCGCGAAACCTACGACGCACTGACCGGAGGCGGCGAAGATTGAGAAAGGTAAGGTAAAATATGGCAACTGGAATCACTAAGCTTGCGAACCTCGTAAACCCGGAAGTTATGGCTCCGATGATTGCGGCGACGCTGCCGAAGAAGATTAAGTTCACCCCGTTCGCGAAGGTTGACACGACCTTGGTCGGACAGCCGGGAGACTCGATTACCGTCCCGAAGTTTGAGTACATCGGTGATGCGGAGGATCTCCAGGAAGGTATCGCAATGGGAACCACGGTGCTGACGGCAACGACTACCAAGGCGACCGTGAAGGCAGCAGGCAAGGCGGTGGAAATCACCGACAAGGCGCTTCTTTCCGGATACGGCGACCCGGTGGGGGAGGCTGTGGGTCAGCTTGCGATGTCTGTCGCGGCAAAGGTTGATAACGACTGCTACGAGGCGCTTTGCGGTGCGACCGTTAAGTACAACGGCTCCGCTGCGGTTATCAGCTATACCGGAATTGTGGATGCCGTCGACCTTTTCGAGGATGAAAGCGATGACGGCCTCGACAAGGTGATTTTTGTGCACCCGAATCAGGTCACGCAGCTGAGAAAGGATCCGAACTTCCTCGACATCAACAAGTACCCGATTGCAAACGGCGTGATCATGTCCGGCATGATTGGCGCGATTGCTGGATGCAAGGTTGTGAAGTCCAAAAAGGTCAAGCTTGATACGGCAGGCACCTCCTACCTCAATCCGATTGTGGTGGTGGCGACCGATGACCCGAAGGAAGACCCGCAGGCAGACAAGGGCAGCAACACCGCTCCGGCGCTGACCATCTACATGAAGCGCGATGCAAACCTCGAGGATGATCGCGATATCCTCAAGAAGTCCACGGTGGTGTCTATCGATGAGCACTACACGGCGGTGCTCTCCAACGACTCCAAGGTTGTGCTCGCGTCCTTCAAGAAGTAAGGAGGCAAAATGCTGTTAAGACGATATCATAAGCCGCAGCCTGAAATTGAGGTTGTGGCAGAAGATGCCGAGGTAGCCGCTCCGCTTGAGGTGACAGAGGTGACAGAAGGGGCGACTGAGGCGGAAGAGGTTGTGGCAGAAGATGCCGAGGTAGCCGCTCCGCCTAAGAAATCCGCTGGCAAGAAGAACTGACGGACTGGGGGTGACTGTAGATGCTGGAACTCGTAAAGGCGCGATTGCAGTCTTTTGGGTATGAGATTCAGGATGGCGATGATGCCATCCTGAGCTTTTCTATTCAGAAGGCTGAGAGCACAATCAAAAATGAGTGTAATGTGCCGGAGGTTCCGGAAGACCTTCGGTGCATTGCCGTTGATATGGCGGTCGGGGAATTCTTGACAGCCAAGAAGACGTTTGCGCCTGGGAGCATCGCAGGCCTCGACCTCGAAGCGGCGGTAAAGCAGATTCAGACGGGCGACACCAGCACGACATTCGCAACCGGAGAGGGAAGCCAGACGGCTGAGCAACGCCTGAACGCGCTTCTCAGTCACCTGCTCACCTACGGCAGGGAGCAGTTTTCTTGCTTTAGGAGGCTCAGATGGTAAGTGCAACGGAGCAGGCGCGAAGAGCAGCGCGTAAGGCGATTGAGAGCACATATGACGGGGTTTGTACCATCGTAGAACGCCGAGACGTAAAGGATGAGCGCACGAAGCTGAGCAGACGGGGAGAGGTGACGGTGCTTGAAAAACAGCCCTGCCGTCTGTCCTACGAAAAGCTGAATATCGTTGTCCAAGCGGATGCGGCGGCAAGGATATCGCAGGGCGTGAAGCTTTTCATGGACCCCGAGATTACCGTGCGCGGGGGCTCAAAGATTATTGTCGAGCAGGACGGGAAGCGCTGCGAATATGCAGCAAGCGGAGAGCCTGCGGTGCATTTCAGCCACCAAGAAATCCCCCTGGAGCTTTTCCGGAGTTGGGCATAACCATGGGGAAGATGGGGAGTTTTAATGCTGCCGGCCTAAAGAAATTCCAAGAGCAACTCAGCAAAATTGCTCCGGATGAGACGGCGGTATTTGTGGACTCATGCGCGAAGGAGCTGGCGGCACGACTGCTCGCGAAGGTAATCAAGCGAACACCGGTAGGATCATACCCCGCAAGCTCCGGAAAGAAGGGTGGCACACTGAGGCGCGGATGGACGGCGGCAAGCCATGAGGCCGCAGCTGGTGGGGGTGGGGACGGTAACGCCGCTGCCTATGCAGAGTCCCTGCCGATAACGCGCTCCGGGGGCGTGGTTACGGTAGAGATTATCAATCCCGTAAACTACGCCTCATATGTCGAGTTCGGGCACAGGACGGCGAACCACCAAGGATGGGTGGAGGGGCGTTTTATGCTGACGATTTCCGAGCAGGAGATTGAGACGATAGCCCCGAAAGTGCTGGAGAGCAGAGTAAAAAGGTATCTGGAGGCGTGCATGGGATGATAAACGCGATTGTCGAGGGTATCAGCATGGCGCTGAATGCCGAGTTTGGAGACGCATACACCATTTACGCAGAAAGCGTAGAGCAGGGACTTCATGAGCCCTGCTTTTTTGTTGCGTGTATCAGCCCAACAAAAAGAGTTTTCCTTGGTCGCCGCTACCTCGCGACACACCAGATGTGCGTCCAGTATTTCCCAAATAGCAAGGATGGGAAGCGCGAGGAATGTAACGAGGTTGCGGAGCGGCTCTTTAACTGCCTCGAATACATTGAGGCTGCCAAGAATTTGACAATGGGCACAAAAATGCACGCGGAAATGGTAGATGGGGTTCTGAATTTCTTCGTAAACTATGACTTTTTCTTGCGCAACAGCCAAGAAACAACCTCGATGGGAGAGCTGTCGCTATCAGATGGCGTTTCCGTGAAAGGATAGGTGAAATGGCAAAACAGAAAGACAAAAAGCCGACGCCGGAAGGCGTTCAGGAGGCTGAGGCGGAGTTCTCGAAGGAGCAGATTCTCCGCTCGCAGAGATTCAGAAACAGGCGTGACATACTGGATGCTCTGCTCGCAAGGTTTCCGGAAGAGGCGACCTTTACGGTCAGTGCCGTAGAGGAACTCGTTGACAGCTATATGAAAGGACAGGTGAACTGATGGCTCTTGGTGGTGGAACTTTCGTGGTTCAGAACAAGAAGCTTCCGGGCGCGTACATCAACTTTGTTTCGGCGGCTGCCGCTTCGGCGACGCTTTCCGACAGAGGTGTGGCAACGATGCCGCTGGAGCTCGACTGGGGCGTTGACGGTGAGGTTTTCGAGGTAACCAACGGCGATTTTCAGAAGAACTCGCTGAAGGTTTTAGGCTATGACTACACGCACGAGAAGATGAGAGGCCTCCGCGACCTTTTCCTCAACGCGGAGACGCTTTATGCGTACAAGCTGACCTCGGGCGGCACAAAGGCGGCAAATGCTTTTGCAGAGGCGCGATACACGGGTGTCAGAGGAAACGATTTGAAGGTTGTAATCCAGAAAAACGCGGACAACGACCAGTATTTTGATGTCAAGACCGTGCTCGGAACTGAGATTGTGGGCGAGCAGACGGTTGAACGAGCGGCCGACCTGGTCGCAGATGATTTCGTGACGTACAAGACCTCTGCAACACTGGAGGTCACCGCGGCAACGCCGCTTACCGGCGGTACAAACGGTACGGTGAACGGAACCTCGTACCAGAAGTATCTCGACAAGATTGAGGCCTATACCTACAACGTCATGGGAGCGGTTGTCACCGATGACACCACGAAGGGGATGCTGAACGCGTTCACGAAGAGAATGCGTGATGAGATGGGCGTTAAGTTTCAGCTTGTCCTGCATAAGTACCAGACGGCGGACTACTACGGCACGATCAGCGTCAAGAACAAGGTGACGGATGACGGCTGGAGTGACGCGGCGCTTGTGTACTGGGTGACCGGTGTATCTGCCGGCTGTGATGTCAACAAGTCGAATCAGAACAAGAAGTACAACGGCGGTTTTACGGTCGATGTCAACTACACGCAGGTTGACCTGCAGAAGGCGATCGATGCCGGCGAGTTCGTTCTGCACAGAGTCGGCGCGGACATTCGTGTCCTAGAGGACATCAACACGATGGTTACGACCTCCGACACGCAGGGCGCTGTTTTCAAGGACAACCAGACGGTGCGCGTGATTGATCAGATTGCAAATGACATTGCAGTCCTTTTCAACACCAAGTACCTCGGCGTGGTCCCGAACGACGCTGCTGGCAGAACGTCGCTCTGGTCTGACATTGTGCAGCATCATGAGCAGCTTGAGAAAATTCGTGCAATCGAGAGTTTCTCAGACACGGATGTCACTGTCGAGCAGGGCAACACCAAGAAGTCTGTGGTCGTGACGGATGCGGTCACCGTTGTGAATGCAATGTCCAAACTGTACATGACCGTGACGGTCGCGTAAAGGAGGCAGAGAATGGCACAGAATGTTACGATGCGCGCGAAGGACAGTATCTCCGCGTCGCTGGCGGAGTGCTTTGTCACTATCGGCACCCGCCGCTACAATTTCATGCAGGCGATCAATTTCGAGGCGAAATTCGAGAAAACGAAGAGCGAGATTCCGATTCTCGGAAAGACCGGGAAGGGCAACAAGTCCACCGGCTGGAAGGGGACCGGAAGCGCGACTTTCCACTACAACACCTCCGTTTTTCGGCAGATGATGGCACAGTACAAGGACACCGGAGAGGATGTCTATTTCGAGATTCAGATTTCGAATGAGGACCCCACCTCGGCAGCTGGTCGACAGACCATGATTTTCATTGACTGTAACATCGACGGTGGTATCCTGGCGAAATTCGATGCCGACAGTGAGTATCTCGATGAGGATATGGATTTCACGTTTGAGGATTTCAAAATGCCTGAGGCATTTAAGGACCTTGACGGATTCCTCACCAACTAAGCGCCGAGAAGGGAGAGCAAATGTCTAAATTCAGTAAGTTCATGAAGGCCAACAAGGCGGTGAAGGCGAACGGCTTCTATGCGGCTACCAAGTCCCTCTGCGATGAGCAGGGGGAGCCGCTCCGGTGGGAGTTCCGTCACATCACCTCAAGGGAGAATGATGACCTCAGAGAGAGTTGCACGGTTGATATTCAGGTGGTTGGCAAGCCGAACCTTTACCGGCAGAGATTAAAGACCGGCCTCTATATCCGGAAGATGATCGCGGCGTCGGTTGTCGTGCCTGACCTCTACGACGCAGAGCTTCAGGACAGCTACGGCGTAAGCACCCCTGAAGACCTTTTGGTCGCGCTTGTGGATGATCCGGGCGAGTATAACGACCTCGCGGCTTTTGTGCAGAAGTTTAATGGCTTCGACGCCACCCTCGATGACAAGGTGGAAGAGGCAAAAAACTGATCGAGGAGGGGGATGCAGAGGCAAATTATGCCTACTACGCCCTCCTCAAGCTTCACATTTTGCCATCGGTATTTCTCGAGATGGATGATCAGGAAAAGGCATTCGTCATAGCAGCCATCAAGGTTAAGGTCAAGAACGATCGTGACCGAGAGAAGGAAGCGAAGCGAAAAGCCAAAAAGAAAGGCAGGTGACGCATGGCGACCATAAGAACGGCGATTGAGCTACAGGACAATTTCACAGGCGTTCTGGATCGGATTATCGGCTCTGTGGGAGCCGGAGTCGCTGCCATGGACAACCTGCATCAAACGATGGGAGCGGCGGTTGACACGTCCTCAATCGATACTGCCCGGAATTCCCTCAATCAAGCCGCCGCTGCCGCACAGGAGTTAGATTCAGCGCTACAGGGAACCGCAGTCCCCCAGTGGCAGTCCGGGGGCGCGGTTGAAATGTTCAACAGCACGGGCGTTGCGCGCTTTGAGCAGGAAGCACAGAGCGCTAATGCCATGTTGAACACCCTGAATGCAAAACAGCGAGAGATTGCTGCTACTGCGGCGAGAACAGGCATATTACCGGATGCCGCCGTTACTGACATTGAGAATCTCGGCGGACGCTTGCAGAGCATCCAGCAGCGCATCCAGCAAATCGAGAGCAACCCGCTGAACATCGGTTCAGAAACTGTAAATAATGAGCTGGAGCGGATGCGCGGACAGCTGGATCAGGCCGTACATGAGCAGAGCGTGCTGAATCGCGCGGTGTCCAACATGGATGTATGGACGGCGAACAATGCATATCAGAGACTCTCTGATACGGTCGAAAACACCGAGAGATATATCCGCGACAACGTCGATGAGCAGGGGCGCTTTAACCGGGCAATCAGCGAGGGTGCATCGAACGCCGACAACCTAACCAATACCATCAAAGGGGCTGTTGCGGCATATGCTACGGTTCAGACTGTCGGAAAGGCTCTTGACCTGTCCGACACACTGACCTCAACCGCCGCTCGCCTCAGCATGATGAATGACGGACTCCAGACCACCAATGACCTGCAGAACATGATTTATCAGTCTGCGGAGCGGGCGCGAGGGTCCTATCAGGCAACGGCGGACGCGGTGTCCAAACTCGGCACTATGGCGGGGGATGCGTTTGCGAGTTCCGGAGAGGTGGTTGCCTTTATGGAGCAGGTGAACAAGCAGTTCACCATTGCGGGCACATCTGCCTCCGGCATGGATGCTGCCATGCTACAGCTGACACAGGCGATGGGCTCGGGTGTTTTGCGCGGCGAGGAGTATAACTCAATCCTCGAGCAAGCGCCGAACATCATAGAAACCATTGCGAACTACCTCGACGTACCCAAGGGCAAACTCAAGGAAATGGCTGCGGAAGGCGTTATCACCGCGGACGTAATAAAGGCGGCGATGTTTGCGGCGGCGGACGAAACCAATGCAAAATTTGAGGCTATGCCGAAAACATTCGGTCAGATTGCGACCTCGTTCCGGAACACCGCGCTCATGGCTTTTCAGCCTGTGCTGAGCAAACTGAATGCCATCGCAAACAGCGCGTCGTTTCAGCAGTTTGTGAGCGGTGTGGCAGCCGGAGCGGCGACGATTGCCGAGGGGCTTTTGGTGGTTGTTGAGCTACTGATGAGCATTTTCTCGGTCGTGTCGGACAACTGGCCTATCATCTCACCGATTATCTACTCTATCGCTGCGGCACTGGCGCTCTATTACGGATATTTGATGCTTGTGCGAACCGCTGAAATAGTAGGAACGGGCATTAAAGCTGCTCTCGCGCTTGCATCGTATGCACATGCAGCCGCTACAGGCACGGAGGCGAGTGCCACGGCAGCCGCAACGGCCGCTCAGCTTGGCTTTAACACGGCTTTGCTTGCTTGCCCCATCACATGGATTGTGTTGGCCGTAATGGCGCTTGTGGCGTTGTTTTTCGCGGCTATCGCGGCAGTCAATAAGTTTGCCGGAACAACGTTGTCCGCAATGGGTATCGTGTGCGGAGCGCTGGCGGTAGCGGGGGCGTTTGTTGGAAATATCTTTGTCGCGATGATTAATTTCACGATGGATGTTTTCGCCGCGCTCTGGAATTACATTGCGGCTTTCGCAAATTTCTTTGCCAATGTGTTCAACGACCCGGTCGCATCGATTGCGAGACTGTTTTTTGACCTTGCCGACACGATTCTTTCGCTTCTCGAAGCGCTTGCGGGTGCTATCGACTCACTGTTTGGTTCTAATCTTGCCGGTGCCGTTTCCGGATGGCGCGGTAATCTAAAGGGCTGGGTTGACTCGACCTATGGCAGGGGCGAAGAGGTAATGGCAAAGGTCAGTGCCGAAGACTATCACCTCCAGCGCTTTGAGTACAACGGCGCTTGGGACGCCGGATACAATTTTGGCAGCGGACTCGGCGGCTCGGCGAAGTTTGACCCGTCCAGCTATCTTGGCGGAATCCTTCCGGGAGCGGGTGCTGCAGCTGACCTTGGAGACCAGGTTGGCGGAATTGGTGGCGGCGTAAACGATATCGCGGGCAACACAGGAGCGATTAAGGACGCGTTGGACATCACCGAGGAAGACCTCAAATACCTTCGAGACATCGCAGAGCAGGAAGCAATCAACCGTTTCACGACTGCCGAAATCACTATCGAGCAGACGAACAACAACCACATTGGAGGATCCATGGATTTGGACGGCGTGGTATCCAAGCTCACGGATGCAGTCAGCGAGGCCGCGAACATAATTGAGGAGGGGGTGCACGAGTAATGAGCAGAAACGGATACGATTTCTACCTTGGGAAGTGCTTGCTGCCAATTACCCCGAGTAAGCTGACTGTAAAAATTAACGGTGGAAACACCACGCTCACCCTGATGGATGAGGGACAAATCAACATCCTTCGGCGCCCGGAGTTGACGGA
>ERZ773069.579-NODE-579-length-23918-cov-16.724092_pt1 | contig 23918 bp, 22 predicted proteins | sample MGYA00580619_ERZ773069 | MGnify/ENA primary metagenome ERZ773069 (study PRJEB29015, sample SAMEA2738007) | human oral metagenome | biome: human oral; feature: human-associated habitat; material: dental | place: China | collected 2108 ...
GACTGCCGCGCAGGCGCTGCGCGAACGCATCGCGGCACTGGGCGGCACGGCCACGCTGTTCCGGGCCGACGAAGCACATGCCGACGTGCTGCGCTTCCACCCGCTGGCGCCGGTCAACCTGCAGATCCACCAGCGGCTGAAGCAGGCCTTCGATCCGCGCGGGCTGATCAACCACGGCCGGATGTATCCGGGCCTCTGAGCCTCATGCGACGGGCCTTTGCCCACCGAATTCTTCTTGCATTCAGACCATCATGGAAACCCATCTTGCCGAGCGCTTCCTGAACACGCCGGATGGCGAAGTGGCCGAACGCATCCTGCGGGCCTGCGTGCACTGCGGCTTCTGCACGGCCACCTGTCCCACCTATCAGATCCTGGGTGACGAGCAGGACAGCCCGCGCGGGCGCATCTACCTGATGAAGCAGGTGCTGGAAGGCGCCACGCCCACGCTGTCCACGCTGCGCCACCTGGATCGTTGCCTGACCTGTCGCAACTGCGAGAGCACCTGTCCGTCGGGCGTGCATTATTCGCGGCTGCTCGACATCGGCCGTCGCGTCGTGGCCTCCGAGGTGCGTCGCCCGCGCGGCGAGGCCATCGGACGCAGCGTGCTGCATCGGCTCATCAGCCACAAGCCGCTGTTCGACAGCCTGATGAAGATCGGCCGCGTGGCCCGTCCCCTCCTGCCGGCTGCGCTGCAGGCCAAGATCCCGCGCGTGCACGTGCCGATCGGCAAGTGGCCCACGCAGACCCATGCCCGCAAGATCCTCATGCTGAACAACTGCGTGCAGGAAGGCATGCTGCCGGCGGTGGACAAGGCCACGGCCCGCGTGCTGGATCGGCTGGGCATCCAGGCCATCATCGAGCGCAAGTCCGGCTGCTGCGGTTCGCTCCCCTATCACATGGACGATGAGGAGGGCGGCCTGGCGGACGTGCGCCGCAACATCGATGCCTGGTGGCCGCACATCGAGCAGGGGCTCGAAGCCATCGTCATCAACATCTCGGGCTGTTCCGCCATGGTGAAGGACTATGGCTACCTGATGCGGCTGGATCCCGCCTATGCCGAGAAGGCTGCCCGCATCTCGGCCATGACCTTCGACCTGAGCGAGTGGCTCGCCCGCGAGCTGGGTTCCCGCAGGCCGAAGACGGCACTGCCCGCGCAGCGGCTGGTCTTCCATCCTCCCTGCACGCTGCAGCACGCCCAGAAGATCCGTGGTGTGGTGGAAGCCATGCTCACCACCTGGGGGGCAGAGCTGCAGCCCATCCAGGAATCGCACCTGTGCTGCGGTTCGGCCGGTACCTACTCGGTGCTGCAGCCCGAACTGTCCCGGAAGCTGCGCAGCCGCAAGCTCTCCAACCTGGAACGCCATCAGCCCGAGGTGATCCTGTCCGCCAACGTCGGCTGCATCGGCCACCTGGGCGGCGGCACGCAGACTCCCGTCATGCACTGGATCGAATGGATGGAGCAGCGTCTGCTGGCCGGTGGCGTGACCGACGAGCGCATCGAGATGCCCGAGATGGCGCCGGATACCCACGAGGAGGGCGCTTCGGTGCGGAATACGCTCAAGGCCACCGCAATCACCCGCCCCGGGCGCGAGGCAGCTACCGAGAAGAAAACAGAGAAGAAAGCGGCCGAGGCGGCCTGAACATCGAGCGGGGGCCGGGCTCCGGCACGAGACCTTCAGAGGCTCAGGCGTTTGGAGATTGGGGCATGTGCAGATGGCCTGCGTTCAGACCGGCTGCTTGTCGTTGGCCAGCAGCAGGCCCTTGATCATCCGGTACAGGAACCAGACCGAGACCGCCATGGCCACGGGGATGGCGATGAGCCATCCCAGCCAGACCAGGGAGGCGCCCAGACTGCCGCCGTCATCAATGGCGGCCATGGCGCCCATCGAGGCCGGGTCCACGCCGGTGGACTGGAGCATCAGGAAGGATCCGACCATCACTGGCGCAAAGGCCAGCGCCAGCACGCCCAGCGTGACCCATCCGGTGCGGATCATCCAGCTGCAGTGGCTTTCATAGGGGGTGCCGCGTGCGTCGGCCCGTAGCAGATAGGCCCCTATCACCGCCGCCATGGACAGCAGGCCTGCGCTCAGCAGCAGGCCGCCAATGGCCACGATGTAGCAGGCCATGGCCGTCGTCCGCAGCGAAGCGCTGCGGGTTTCGTCCTCCACGGAACGGATGACCGGACGGGCACGGTGCACGCGCGGGGTGGCATGGAAAGAGGTGGAGGCGTCCGTGAGGGCGTTCATGGCAGGTCCGGGCACGAGTCGGTCTGGCAGGCGCCGGAACGGGGCCAGAGTCATGCGGGGGCAGGGCCGCGTTCCAGGTGATGCGCAGGATAGGCAGATTGGCCTGACCTGTCATGGAAATAATGCCGGCTCCGGCGCAACGGCCTGCAGGCGGCGCGCAGCGGCAGGTGGCGGGGGACGTGCGGGGTGGGGGAGCGCCCGCGAGAGCGGGCGCGTGAGGCCTGCCTGGGAAGGGTCAGTACAGCATCGGCTGGTAGGCGTTGGCCCGCAGCAGCCCCTTGATCATCCGGTACAGGAACCAGATGAAGGGAATGAGCGCCAGGAACGACAGCAGTCCGAAGGTGACGAAGCCCAGCGTGCCGAAGATGCAGATCCAGAGGATCGTCCACCAGCAGGTGCGGATCATCCAGGTGAAGTGGCTTTCATAGATGGAGCCACGGGAGGAGGGGCGCTGGATGTAGTTGATGATCAGGGCCACCAGCGACAGCAGGCCCAGCGAGAAGATGGCGCCGATGATATGTAGCCAGTAGTCGAACATGGCCGTGCGCCGGAAGGCGGCTTCACGCTGGGTCTCGATGGTGGTGGCGTTCTCGTAGGTGTAGGGCGGCATGACAGGGGGCTCTCCGTGGTCGGCGGGAAATCACAAGGTGATCCACCCCTCAGATGATGACACAGCCGCCCGGAATCAAGCGGCTGCGCCTTGCGTGAGCCCCTGTCTCACCATCTGTCACATCATGCGAGGGTGAGAGAGGTGGAGGCCGGCTCCGGGGCGAATCAGCTCGGCATGGGCTGGTTGGCCTTGGCCCGCTGCAGCCCCCGGATCATCTGACGCTCGAACCAGACGAGTGACAGTATGCAGATGAAAAAACCCGGTACACCGAAGATGAGGATACCCAGTACACCCAAGATGCAGGCCCAGAGGAACGACTTCCAGAAGGAACGAATCATCCAGACGAAGTGGCTTTCATAGATGGAGCCGCGGCTAGAGTAGCGATAGAGGTAGCTGACGACCAATACCACAAATGATGCCGTTCCCAGCGAAATGATGGAGAAGATAATGTGCATCCAATAGAGAATCACGGCTCCGCGCTGGAAGACAGCGTCAGGAGGTATGTTATCGTAGGTGTAGGGGATCATGACGGGGCCTCCTTGATTAGTGGAAAGTCATCATTTGGTTTATCCCCGAATAATGGCACACCAACCAAGAATGATGCGCTAGTATCCCTCGTCTCCTCACGGGGTATAACTTGTCACATCATGCGTGCCGGCAATCTGCTCGCCGGCCGCCGGCCCGGGAACTCAGTCCGAGAAGGGCTCCCGGCGATAGGCTCTCAGCGCGCCCTTCACCATGCGGTACAGGAACCAGCCGATCAGCGCGATGCTGCCCGGCAGGGCCAGGATGCGGGTGAAGATGACGACAACCATCAGGACCAGGCAGATGAGCGGGGTCTGGATCAGCTGCTTCAGATGGTCCTCGTAGGCCGTGTCGCGTGCGCGGGAAGAGTAGAACCAGGCCACGAGCATGACGGGGACGTTCAGCATGCCGATAGAGATGAAGGGCCCCAGGAGGGAGGCGGCGTAACAGCCCAGGACGATGTTGCGCAGGCTGTCCGACTGCTGGATGTCGATGGTAGTGGCATTGTCCTGCATGCTTCTGTTCTCCGGCGAGGGCCGTCAGGCGGGTTGAGTCGGAGAAAGCTACGACAACGCTGCGGCGCTGCCGAGGAGCAGGATACGGACGGGCCGGAAGGCCGATCCGAACGGTCGGGCCGGCCCGTGGAGCGGGGATGCCTTTTCAGTGCCCGGCCGTGGCGGCTGCGGCATGCACCAGCGAGGCATACAGTGTCTGCGCTCCCGAGGCCAGGAACTGCACACCCACGCAGATCAGCAGGAAGCCGCTGAGCCGGGTGATGACCTCGATGCCGGTATGGCCCAGCCGCGTGGTGACGGTGCGAGCGCTGCGCAGCAGCAGGAACTCGACCAGGCAGACGGCCAGCATGGCGCCCAGAACGGCCAGGTAGGCGCTGATGCGGTGCTGGAAGGTGCCCAGCTCGCGGATCTGGGTCTCCAGACCGATGACCACGGCGATGGAGCCGGGGCCGGTGATGCCGGGCAGTGCCAGCGGGAAGAAGGCGGGGTTGCTGTACTGCGCCTTGGCCACCTCGGAGACCTCTGCCTTGCCGTAGAGCATGCCATGACCCAGCAGACCGATGACCATGCCGCCGGCCACCCGCATGGCACCGTAGGAGATCCCGAAGGCCTTCATGATCATGCTGCCGGCGAACAGGCTGCCCACCAGGATGCAGAAGCAGTAGATGGAGGCCGAGGTGGCGGTGCGCCGGGTGGCGTCCGCATCCAGGCTGCTGGTGACCGAGGTGAAGATCGGCAGCGTGGCCGGTGGGTTGATGATGGTGATGAGGCTGACGAAGCTGCCCACCAGGAACGCCGTGAAACTGTCTTCCACCATGGGGTCTGCCCGCCTGCCGAAAGAATACCGAAAGGCATTGTCCGGCCCCGGGCAGCATATGGCCAGCATCGGAACGACGGTGTTGCGTGGATCACTCATCAGGGGCAGTCCGATTCGTGCCGGATGACAGCTGTCTCTTCGCCGAACCACAGTACCGAGGCTTCCATGTCCACGAAGGTCCGTTCGTCGGCATGCAGCCTGGCCAAGGCCTGGCGAGCCGCCTGAGTTGCGCGTACTTGCAGGAAGTCGGCTTGACTGTCGTACCAGATCTCGCCCATGGCATCCCAGTCGAACGATGAGGGAGTACGCTGGACGGCCAGGCCGCTGGCATGTTCCTGCGGTGCTGCAACGGGCAGTGTCTTGGTGTAGCGCCGAATCCGCAGAACCTCGCGGTATGCCATGACGCTGGCCGAATGGGCCTGCCAGTGTCTGAGAAATGCCTCTCGGGAGAGCCCTTTCTTTCTTTTGACCAGCATGATCATCTTGAACATCGATCCTCCTGCCATTTGGGCATCTTGTCGAAAGGGGCAGTCTGAAGCCTGACACAATGTCAGGGTCAAGGCAGGCGTGAATCGGCAAGGCGGGTCAGGGAAAGTCCCAAAATAGAGAAAGCCCCCTGCAACACGACGCTGCAAGGGGCTTGTAACCCCGGTGATCCGGAGGGGGACCGGTGCTCGGGCCGCAGAACCCGCGAAGGCGGCAGCGTCCGGGCAGGATCGGGATCAGACAGACAGAAGCCTCAGCCCTCCAGGGCCTTGACCATGTCCTCGACGACCTTCTTGGCGTCGCCGAACACCATCATGGTCTTGGGCATGTAGAACAGCTCGTTGTCCAGGCCGGCGTAGCCGGAGGCCATCGAACGCTTGTTCACGATCACCTGGCCGGCCTTGTAGGCGTCCAGGATGGGCATGCCGGCGATGGGCGAGTTGGGATCCTTCGCCGCCGGGTTCACCACGTCGTTGGCGCCCAGCACCAGCACTACGTCGGTCTCGCTGAACTCGGGGTTGATGTCCTCCATCTCGAACACCTGGTCGTAGGGCACTTCGGCCTCGGCCAGCAGCACGTTCATGTGCCCCGGCATCCGGCCGGCCACCGGGTGGATGGCATAGCGCACCTGCACGCCTTTCTCGATCAGCTTGTCGGTGAGTTCCTTCAGCGGGTGCTGGGCACGGGCCACCGCCAGGCCGTAGCCCGGAACGATGATGACCGAGTCGGCGTTGGCCAGCATGAAGGCCGCATCGTCGGCCGAACCGCTGCGCACCGGGCGCTGCTCCTTGGCACCGCCTGCCTGGCCGGCAGCGGCCGGATCGGCCCCGAAGCCGCCCAGGATCACGTTGAAGAACGAGCGGTTCATCGCCTTGCACATGATGTACGAGAGGATGGCGCCGCTGGAGCCCACGAGCGAACCGGCGATGATCAGCATCGGGTTGTTCAGCGAGAAGCCGATGCCGGCTGCCGCCCAGCCCGAGTAGCTGTTGAGCATCGAGACCACCACCGGCATGTCGGCGCCGCCGATCGGGATGATGATCAGCACGCCCAGCACGAAGGCGATGGCGGTCATCAGCCAGAAGGGCGTCCAGCCCTGGGTGGCCGTGAACCAGATGCCGCACAGCACCATGGCGATGGCCAGGATGAGGTTGAGTGCATGCTGGCCGGCAAAGATGACGGGCGCGCCCTGGAACAGGCGGAACTTGTACTTGCCCGAGAGCTTGCCGAAGGCGATGACGGAGCCCGAGAAGGTGATGGCGCCCACGAAGGTGCCGATGAACAGTTCGATGCGGTTGCCCACCGGGATGGGTTCACCGTGGCCGACGATGTTGAAGGCCCACGGCTCGGCCACGCAGGCAATGGCGATGAACACCGCCGCCAGACCGATCATCGAGTGCATGAAGGCCACCAGCTCGGGCATCTTGGTCATTTCCACCCGGCGTGCCATGACGGTACCGGCAGAGCCGCCCACCAGCAGGCCGAAGATGACCAGCGCGATGCCGGAGCCGTTGGACTGGGTGCCGGCGGCCCCCTGCAGCTTCAGGATCAGCGCCACGGTGGTGACGATGGCGATCAGCATGCCCACCATGCCGAAGACGTTGCCGCGGCGCGAGGTGGTGGGGTGCGACAGCCCCTTCAGGGCCTGGATGAAGCACACCGAGGCCACCAGGTACAACAGAACGACGAGATTCATGCTCATCAGAATGCTCCAGAAAACGATACGGGCTGCGCGATGTCAGGCTGCCGGGCAGCCGGCCGCGCGGGGACGAAGGATTGGGCCATGAGGTGCCTCATGCCTTTTTCTCCACCTTGCGCGGCTCCTTCTTCTTGAACATCTCCAGCATGCGCCGGGTGACCAGGAAGCCCCCGAACACGTTGACGGAGGCGAGGATCACGGCCAGAAGGCCCATGCTCCTGCCCAGGCCGGTCTCGGTGAGGGATGCTGCCAGCATGGCGCCCACGATGACGATGGCCGAGATGGCGTTGGTGACGGCCATCAGCGGCGTGTGCAGCGCCGGCGTCACGTTCCAGACCACGTGATAGCCCACATAGATGGCCAGCACCAGGATGATCAGGTTGAGGATGGTGTGATTGACGAGTTCCATGTCGTGAAACCTTGGTTGTATTCGGTGAAGCCGGCCGTCCGGGCCGGCGCGGGCTCAGGCCTTCTGCTCGCGCAGCACCTGGCCGTCGCGGGCCACCAGGCAGGCCTTCACGATGTCGTCTTCCAGGTCGATCTTGAGCTTCTTCTCGTCGTCGACGATCAGCTTCAGGAAATCAAGGATGTTGCGGGCGTAGAACGCCGAGGCGTCGGCCGGTACCATGGCGGGCAGGTTGCCCACCCCGGCGATGCTCACGCCCTGGTGGCGCACCACGTTGTCGGCCTTCGACAGTTCGCAGTTGCCGCCCTGTTCAACGGCCATGTCCACCACCACCGAGCCGGGGCGCATGGATTCGACCATGGCGCGCGTGACCAGCACCGGCGCCTTGCGGCCGGGGATGAGGGCCGTGGTGATCACCACATCGGCCTGACGGATGCGCTCGGCCACGGCCTTGGCCTGGCGTTCCAGCCAGGACGGCGGCATCGGGCGTGCATAGCCACCCACACCGGCGGCGGCCTCGCGTTCCTCGTCGGTCTCGTAGGGCACGTCGATGAACTTGGCACCTAGCGACTCGATCTGCTCCTTCACGGCCGGACGCACGTCCGAGGCCTCGACCACCGCGCCCAGGCGACGGGCCGTGGCGATGGCCTGCAGACCGGCCACGCCGGCGCCCAGGATGACCACCCGGGCCGCCTTGGCGGTACCCGCAGCCGTCATCATCATGGGGAAGAAGCGCTGATACAGGTTGGCGGCGACCAGCACGGCCTTGTATCCGGCAATATTGGCCTGAGATGAGAGGACATCCAGGCTCTGGGCACGCGTGGTGCGCGGGGCAGCCTCCAGGGCGAAGGCCGTCACACCCGTGGCGGCCAGACGTGCCAGGCCGTCGGCATGGTGGGGGTTGAGCATGCCCAGCAGGGTGGAGCCTGCCTTCAGTTGGGGCAGCTCTTCTTCCATGGGGCCGCGCACCTTGGCCACCAGCTCGGCGCCGAAGGCACCGGCGGTGTCCACGATCTGTGCACCGGCTTCCTCATAGGCAGCATCGGTGATGTCGGAGGCCACACCGGCCTCACGTTCAACCAGCACTTCGTGGCCCGCCTTGACCAGCTTCTTGACGGTCTCTGGCGTGGCAGCCACCCGGGTTTCGCCTGGACGTCGCTCTTTCGGGATCCCGATTCTCATGGGCAGATCCTTTCTTGGGGGGTTTCTGGGGTCTCCGGGTCATGCCGCTCCCCGGCAGGCTGGCTGCAGGCGAGGAGGCAGGGGTGACCGGAACTTCCCTTGAGGGTTTCCATAATTTTCTACAATGTTCGCATGAAACGTACATTACCGGACGGAGAAGGCCGTCAGATCGTTGTAGGGCTCTCGGGCGGCGTCGATTCCGCTGTCAGTGCCTGGCTGCTGAAAGAGGCGGGCTGGCAGGTCACTGGCCTGTTCATGAAGAACTGGGAAGACGACGATGACAGCGAGTACTGCTCGTCGCGCCAGGACTGGCTGGACGCGGCCAGCGTGGCCGACGTGATCAGCATCGACCTGGAGGCCGTCAACTTCGCTGCCGACTACCGCGAGCGGGTCTTCAGCCTGTTCCTGCAGGCTTACGAGGCCGGCTTCACGCCCAATCCCGACATCCTCTGCAACGCCGAGATCAAGTTCAAGGCGTTCCTGGACCACGCCCTGGCGCTGGGGGCCGAGCGCATCGCCACCGGCCACTACGCCGGCAACCGCATCGGGCCCGACGGCCTGGTGCAGCTGTTGCGCGGCGCGGATGCCAACAAGGACCAGAGCTACTTCCTGCACCGGCTGAACCAGTATCAGCTCTCGCGGGCCGTCTTCCCGCTGGCGGGCATCACCAAGCCCGAGGTGCGCGAGATCGCCGCCCGTATTGGCCTGCCCAACGCCACCAAGAAGGACTCCACCGGCATCTGCTTCATCGGCGAACGCCCGTTCCGCGAGTTCCTGTCGCGCTATCTGCCCACCAAGCCGGGGCCGATGGTCGATGACCGGGGCGTGCAGGTGGGCGAGCACGTCGGGCTCTCGTTCTATACCCTGGGCCAGCGCAAGGGCATCGGCATCGGTGGCCGGCGCGACAACGCTGACGGCACGCCCTGGTTCGTGGCCGGCAAGGATCTGGCCAGCAACACCCTCATCGTGGTGCGCGGGCACGACCACCCCTTGCTGCTCACCCAGCGGCTGGCCGCACGCGATGTCCACTGGATCGGCGCGGCTCCCGAGCCGGGTCGCCCCTATGGCGTGAAGTGCCGCTACCGACAGCAGGATGCCGAAGGGTGGGTGGAGCCTTCGGCGCCGGAGGAGGGCGCCGCCACGGAGGCAGCCCCGGCAGACGAATCGGCGGCCGCCGGGGCCCAAAAGACCCCCTCACGCATCGAGGTGGGCTTTGCAGAGCCGCAATGGGCCGTCACCCCCGGCCAGTCCGTCGTCTTCTACGACGGCGAGGTCTGCCTGGGCGGGGCCATCATCGACCGGCAGGGCTGAAGGCGGGGCGGCTGCCCACTTCTCGTGGTTCGCGTCCGCCCACCCTGCACGTAGCCCGATATCGGGTATTGGGGCCTTGAGCCCAAGGGCAGGCGGCGGGCGCCCCGCATCCGGCTGACTTTTCCATCCATTCGCCCGCGAGCCATGGCGCCGGGCCTGCCAGGGCGACAGAATCCGCCACATGGACATCCTGGGCACAGATCGAGACCTTCCTGCACCCGGCGCCAGAGCGGCGCGGGGGGGCGCGGTACGTTCGCGCCCCGTCATGGCGCGCCGCCAGCGCCGCCGCCTGCTGCAGCTCATGACCATCGGCCTGGGCGTCCTGCTGGGGCGTCCGGTACTGGCCACCACGTCCCGGCGACCCTTGGGGCCGATCTCGGCGGGGCAGCGCACGCTGATCACCGAATTCCTGCTGGTCCACACCCAGCTGTTGTCCGGCTATGTCCTGTCCGGTGCCGATGGCCAGGCCAATCACGCCACCCTCGACAGCCTGCGTCGCCAGGGCGACGGGCTGATGCAGCGCATCAAGCGCGAGCTGTTCACCCGCATCGAGCGGGGCGAGATGGCCCAGCTGGAGGCCCGCTGGCGTACCGTGGCCGATGCTACCCGCACACGGCCCACGCTGGACATCGCCCGCCTGATGCTGCCCATGGCGCAGGAAGTGGCCGCCCCGCTGGGCGCCTTGCTGCCGCCGGTGGACATCAAGGCCGCAGGCGGCAATGAGGGCAGGGCGCGTCGGCGCCTGCTGATGAGCCAGCTGCTGCTCGATGGCGTCAGTGCCTGCTGGTCGCAGGACCTGACGCACTGGGATCAGATGGACGAGCGCCGCGTGATGCTGGAGAAATGGCTCAATGCCGTGGCCCAGCAAGGCACGAGGGGCGTGCGCCTGCTGGCCCAGTGGAACCTGTTTGCCAGCGCACTGCCGCTGCGCAATGCCCACTGCCTGCCGGGGGCGGCCCATACCCTCCAATCCGTGGGCGAACGGCTTTACAAGCTGCTGTAGGGTAAGATCGGGGGCTCTTCCGTACCCGTCCGAAGCTCCCGATCATGACCGCCGACACGTCCGCTCTCGATGCCCTGTCCCCCCTGGATGGCCGCTATGCCGCCAAGGTCGCGCCGCTGCGCGCCTACTGGTCCGAGGCCGCCTTCATGCGCCACCGCGTGCAGGTAGAAGTGGCCTGGCTCATCGCCCTGTCCGACGCCGGCCTGCCCGAACTGAAGCCCTTCAGCCCGGCTGCCCGCCAGCGCCTGGAAGCCATCGTGCAGGACTTCGGCAGCGCCGATGCCCAGGCCATCAAGACCTTCGAGCGCACCACCAACCACGACGTGAAGGCCGTCGAGTACTTCCTGAAGAGCCGCGTGGCCGACGACGCCGAACTGGCCGCCGCCAGCGAGTTCATCCACTTTGCCTGCACCTCCGAGGACATCAACAACACCTCGCACGGCCTCATGCTCAAGGGCAGCCGTGAAAAGGTCATCCTGCCGGCCATCGACGCCATCATCGACACCCTGCGCGGCATGGCGCATCAGTACGCCGCCCTGCCCATGCTGTCGCGCACCCACGGCCAGCCTGCATCGCCCACCACCCTGGGCAAGGAAATCGCCAACGTCGTTCAGCGCATGCAGCAGGCACGCGCCCGCATCGCCGGCGTGGCCATCCTGGGCAAGATGAACGGCGCCGTGGGCAACTACAACGCCCACCTGTCCGCCTACCCCGACGTGGACTGGCCCGCCTTCTCGCAGCAGGTCGTTGAAGGCCGGCTGGGCCTCACCTTCAACCCGCTCACCACCCAGATCGAGCCGCATGACTACATGGCCGATCTCTTCCACGCCCTGGTGAGCTTCAACACCGTGCTGCTGGACCTGTGCCGCGACATCTGGAGCTACATCTCCATCGGCTACTTCACCCAGAAGCTCAAGGCCGGCGAAGTGGGGTCCTCCACCATGCCGCACAAGGTCAACCCCATCGACTTCGAGAACGCTGAAGGCAACCTGGGCCTGGCCAATGCCCTGCTGTCGCACCTGGCCCAGAAACTGCCCGTCAGCCGCTGGCAGCGTGACCTGACCGACTCCACCGTCCTGCGCAACGTGGGCGTGGCCCTGGGCTACAGCCTGCTGGCCTACGACTCTGCCCAGCGCGGCCTGGGCAAGCTGCAGGTGGCCGAAGCCGCCCTGGCTGCCGACCTGGACGCCAACTGGGAAGTGCTGGCCGAACCCATCCAGACCGTCATGCGCCGCTATGGCGTCGAAAAACCCTACGAGAAACTGAAGGAACTCACCCGCGGCCGCCACATCGGCCAGGCAGATCTGAGCACCTTCATCGACGGGCTGGACATCCCCGAAACCGCCCGCGCCCAGCTGCGGGCCCTCACGCCGGCCAGCTACATCGGCCGGGCCGAGGCGCTGGCGAAGAAGGTGTGATCTAGGGGGAGTGGAGCAAGTCTGATCACAAGGGGCTGCTCCCTAGAGAGACGAACATCTCAGGCCTTAATGGTCTGCTTTATGTCGTGGCCTGACCAAAACACAACGCTTTTTTGTCGTGTCAGCCATACGCATATTGTGACTGTAAAATCAGTTGCCAATTTAGTAGGCAGCTGATGAATCTTGCGTGACTGGCCGGGATGGGAGGCGATTGACCGATGCGCGACAATATAAGGACCGAAGCTGACACATGCCGTGAGTTTGTAACGCCCGGTCTGGTAGCAGCAGGTTGGGGTGAACATCCTTACTCAATCGGGGAGCAGCGGACCTTTACCCAGGGACGAATCACCGTGGCAGGGGGTAAGGTACGGCATGGCAAACAGAAACGGGCCGACTACCTTCTGTATTATCGGCGAGACTTTCCTATTGCGGTTGTCGAAGCAAAGGAGCTGAGCACGTCTGCCCAGAACGGGGTTCAGCAAGCGCGCGAGTATGCCGAAATCCTTGGCCTGAAGTTTGCCTATGCAACCAATGGTCGGGAGATCATAGAGATCGACTACATAACGGGTCTGGAACGACGAGTTGAGCGCTACCCAACGCCTGAGGAGCTATTTGCAAGATTGACATCGGCAACCAGGATGCCAGAGTCTGCAAAACAGCATCTGCTTGAACCATTCAATCTGATATCGAACAAGGTTCCCCGTTATTACCAACAGATTGCCATCAATCGAGTCGTTGAGGCGATACTGCTTGGTGAAAAGAGGGTTCTGGTTACGCTAGCGACAGGTACGGGAAAGACCTGCGTGGCTTTTCAAGTTTGCTGGAAGCTCTGGAACAGTCGCTGGAATCAGAAGGGCGAATATCGTCGTCCCAAGATTCTGTTCCTTGCTGACCGGAACATTCTGGTGGATGATCCAATGGCCAAGATGTTTGCGCCATTTGGAGATGCACGTCATAAAGTTTCAGGCGGGAATATCAGCCAGGGGCGTGACATGTACTTCGGTATCTATCAAGCGTTGTCAACAGCTACCGAGGATGTGTTCCGCCAGTACCGACCGGATTTCTTCGATCTGATCATCATCGATGAGTGCCATCGTGGCTCCAGTCGAGATGACAGCTCCTGGCGTGCTGTTCTTGAGTACTTCTCACCTGCTGTGCAGTTTGGAATGACAGCCACGCCGTTGCGAGAGGAATCGCGCGATACGTATGATTATTTTGGAAATCCGGTCTACACCTACAGCCTACGTCAGGGCATTGAAGATGGCTTTCTTGCGCCCTATCGGGTTCATCGCGTCATTACGACAGTGGATGCAGCGGGATGGCGTCCCAGCAAGAATGAGGTTGATCGTTACGGCAGGCCCATTCCTGACGATGAGTATCAGACAAGGGATTTCGAGAGGGTAGTGGCACTGCGTGCTCGCACACAAGCCATGGCGCGGCATTTGACAGACTTCATGAAGGGGGACAAGTTTGCCAAGACGGTAGTTTTCTGCGTCGACCAGGAACATGCGGCGGAGATGCGGCAGGAGCTGATCAACATCAACAGTGATCTGGTTCGCCAGTATCCAGACTACGTCTGTCGTGTGACTGCAGATGAAGGCGAGATTGGGCTTGGGCACCTCGCACATTTTCAGGATATCGACAAACGTACTCCGGTGATCCTGACGACTTCACAGCTACTAACGACCGGTGTCGATGCTGTCATGGTCAAGAATGTGGTACTGGCTCGGGTGGTCGGATCACGCTCGGAGTTCAAACAGATCGTTGGGCGTGGCACCCGCTTGAATGTTGAGTACGGAAAGGAGTATTTCAACATCATTGACTTCACCGGAACGGCAACAAGCCATTTTGCAGATCCCGACTTTGACGGGGAGCCGACCCGTATTGATGAGGTGACCATTGATGAAAATGGGATTGTAGTTGGTGAAACGACACTCCCTGTTGACATGGAAAGCGACGATACGCCGATTGTTGAAGATTCTAGCCCACCCTATGACCCAAATGGCAGTTTGGAACCAGGGAGGAATGGTGATTCAGCCTTGACGCCTGATCGGAGCGGTGAACCTCGAAAATTATATGTGGATGGAGGTCAGGTTGAGATCATAGGGCATCTGGTGTATGACTTGGATGCTGACGGCAAGAAGCTTCAGGTGGTTAGTTATACCGAGTATTCAGGACGAGTGATACGAACGATGTATCCGACGCGAGAAGCCTTCGCTTCTGCCTGGGCAATACCTGATACTAGAGAAGCTGTTCTTCATGAGTTGCAGCAAAGAGGGATCAGCTTGGAGGACTTGTCCTACGATGGAGAGGGGAAAGATATGGACCCCTTTGATCTCTTGTGTCGTGTAGCCTGGAATGCTCCGTTGATGAGCAGAAAAGAGCGGGCGGAAGCTGTCAGACGGAAAGCTCCGAATCTTTTTGCTCAGTACAGTGATACGGCGAGAGAGGTCCTTTCTCTCCTGCTTGATAGGTATATAGAACGAGGTATATTTCAGTTCAACTCGCTGTCTGATCTGATGAAGGTTCAGCCCTTTGATCGGTACGGCACACCGTCCGAGATTGCTTCACGCCATTTTGGTTCGGTTCAGGAAATGAGAAATGCTGTTTACCGTCTTCAGACGGCTCTTTATCAATAAAGAGAAGCGAAAGAAATGAGTCGCGAAAATAATAATCAGGTTGAAAACAATGCAACGAAGAAGGTGCGGGCGTTGCGTAAGTCCAGGACACCGTTGACAACCCGTGAAGCCCTGTCGTCTCTCATTGGAAGTGCAAGGAAGATACTGCGCAAGGACAAGGGGCTCAACGGGGATGCCGATCGCTTGCCTCTGCTGACATGGGTCATGTTCCTGAAGTTTCTTGATGACCTGGAGGTTGCTCATGAAGAGGAGGCAGCTCTTGATGGGAGACGCTATCAGCCGATCATCGACGCTCCTTATCGTTGGCGTGACTGGGCTGCTAAAGAAGATGGCATAACTGGCGATGAGCTGCTTGCCTTCATTGGGCAGGAGGTCGCAGTTCTCCCAGATGGAAGCACAGGAAGGGGGCTGTTTACCTATTTGCGCGGTTTGGCAAGTGATGGGCATAAGGGAAGTCAGCGCGAAGTCATCGCCAATGTCTTCCGGGGTGTACAGAATCGGATGGTGAGCGGCTATCTTCTTCGGGATATTCTCAATAAGATCAATGGGATACACTTTTCCTCCAGTGAGGAGGTTCATACGCTTTCCCATCTCTATGAATCCATGCTGAGAGAGATGCGGGACGCCTCGGGGGACAGCGGAGAGTTCTATACGCCCAGACCGGTCGTGCGCTTCATGGTGCAGGTGACGAATCCGAAGCTTGGGGAATCCGTGCTGGACCCCGCTTGTGGAACCGGGGGCTTTCTGGTTGAAGCCTTTGAGCATATGGAGGCGCAGGTTGCATCTACGGAACAGCGCAGGACGCTTCAGAAAGATAGTCTTCAAGGGCAGGAAGCCAAACCTTTGCCATACATGCTGGCCCAGATGAACCTGTTGCTGCACGGACTGGAGTCACCGAATATTGCCTATGGAAATACGTTGGACCGACGAATCAACGAAATCGGGCACGACGAGCGTGTGGACGTGATACTCACAAACCCGCCGTTTGGAGGCGAGGAGGAGGTCGGAATCAAGTCCAACTTTCCTCCCAACATGCAAACTGCTGAAACGGCTCTGCTCTTTCTCCAGTACATCATGCGCAAGTTGCGCGTGAAAGGTGCGCCCGTACCCGGAGGTAAGAAGGCAGTTAATGGGGGGCGGGCAGCAGTGGTGGTGCCAAACGGTACTCTGTTTGGTGATGGGGTGTGCGCAGTCATCAAGGAGGAGCTCTTGAAGGAGTTCAACCTGCACACCATCGTTCGTCTGCCGCAGGGTGTGTTTTCGCCCTATACAGATATCCCAGCCAACTTGCTGTTCTTTGACCGCAGTGGTCCTACCAAGACGATCTGGTATTACGAGCTACCACTACCTGAAGGCAAGAAGAAGTACAGCAAGACGAGTCCCCTTCAGTTTGAAGAGTTTGCTCCGGTTCTTGCTTGGTGGGACAACAGGGAGGAAGGGCCGCAAGCATGGAAAGTTGATTTTGAAGGCAAGCTTCGGGATGCGCTGACTGCAGCTAAGCCACACTGGCAGCAGGCGGAGAGTCACCGGAAGTCGCTCGTCTCCCTTGGTAAGATGACCAGAGAGTTGGAGCATTCAATTCTGAAAGCATCTGATGGGGAAAAGAAAGGGCTACAGGAGCGTCTGACAAAGCTCCAGGATGAGTATGTCGAACTTGAGTTGTCCGAGAAGAACTCGCAAGCGCAGGGTGATGCCGTATACTGGCCGGTCTTTAACTTAGATCATAAAAACCCAATCATCAAGGCAAGCGTACAATATATGAATCCGAAAGATATATTAAGTTCTATGCGAAGTAGTGAATTGGAAGTAATGAAGTTGCTCGCAGAGATAGATTGTATTTTGCGTGAAGAATTTTGCGATCGAGTGATGGCAGGCGGGGGGTGATATGAGAAATATGTCAAAGGTGCTCCTTGGGGATATTTTAAAACGTTCCGATACGCCATTGCATATCGATCCGGAGGCGGAGTACAAAGAGGTGACGGTTCGGCTGTGGGGGAAGGGCGTTATATTAAGAGGGGGGGTTCTAGGGGCGAATATCGTTTCTCCGAGGAGGGTAATTCGTGCTAATCAGCTAATTCTTTCTAAGATAGATGCCAGAAACGGGGCGATTGGATTGGTTCCTCCAGAGCTGGATGGCTCGATTGTTAGCAATGACTTTCCCTCGTTTGATATTGTTGGAAAGAATCTGTGTGACATTGCTTATATTGGTTGGATGGTTCGTTCTCCTAGTTTTGTTGGTCTTTGCAAGCGAGCTAGTTCTGGTACGACAAATAGGGTGCGTATTAAAGAAGATCGTTTTCTTGAGCAAGAAGTTTTTCTTCCGCCTCTTGTTGAGCAGCGAGATATTGTAGCAAGACTTGAGCTTGTGTCGCAGAAAACTCAGCAGGTTGAAGGGCATTTAGACGCCATTGAACGAGGCGCCGAGAGGTTGCTGGCACAGCGTTTTCAGGAGGCTATTGAGAATGCTCCGCTGCGCCCTATGAGAGATGTAGCGCCTCTGGTTCGGAGGGAGCAGGCTATAAATATTGAAGATAGCTATCCCGAACTCGGAATTCGCTCTTTTGGTAAGGGGACGTTTCATAAGCCTTCGTTATCTGGTGGGGAGGTAGGTGGGAAGCGTCTTTACCGTATTGAACCTGGTGATTTGTTGTTTTCCAACGTGTTTGCTTGGGAGGGGGCGATTGCTGTGGCGCGTTCGGAAGATTCGGGTCGATTTGGGTCCCATCGCTTCATAACCTGTGTGGCAGACGCGAAAGTGACCTCTGCCAATTTTCTTCGGTACTACTTCTTGTCTGAAGAGGGGTTGCTTAAGATTCGGGAGGCCTCCCCGGGAGGTGCGGGTCGGAATAGGACGCTCGGTTTGGAGAAGTTAATGAATATTGAGGTCCCCGTGCCTTCATTAGAAGCGCAGAGACGATTTGATATTTTGCAATCCAAGATTCTTGCGCTCAAGAGTAAGCACGCTGCCATTCGCGAAGCTAACGTTGCGCTTCTCCCCGCCATGTTGGAGCGAATGTTTGCTGTAGAAGAGCAGAGTCATGGCTGATCAGCCGCTTCAAGCGTCCTTGTTCGAGGAGGACTACCTGGTACGGGAGCTGGGGCAGCTGGCACGCGTTCCACAGATCTCGTTGACGGAGCTGGTTGCTAACGCTTGGGATGCCGGGGCAACGCATGTCCATCTGACTCTTCCCAGTGTTGCTGGCGGAACTTTGGTTGTGGAGGACGATGGTCATGGCATGACGCCGGCGCAGTTCAAGGTGCGTTGGATGACGCTTCGATATGATCGGTTGAAGCACCAAGGGGAATTGGTCGAAATCCCTCCTGGTCGTCATATTCGTCAGCGCCGACCTTTTGGTCGAAACGGCGTCGGACGTCATGGTCTGTTGTGCTTCGATGATTCGTATGAAGTACAGACTTGGCGTGATGGGGTGTTGACAACTTTTGTTGTTGGCACTGAATCCGGGCCAAGTCCGTTTGTATTGCGTAGTGAAACCTCCAGTGTGAGAGAGGGGTGCGGAACTCGTCTTTCAGTCAAAGTCATGCGCAACCTTCCGGACCCAGGGGAAATTCTTACGATTCTTGCAACACGCTTCGTACATGACCCCGAGTTCGAGATCAAGGTCAATGGAAGGCAGCTTGAATTTCATGAGCTGGAAGGGGTGGTTAGCGATGAGATGCTTGATCTTGGGGATGGGCGAAGTGCCAAGGTCATAGTGATTGATTCGAGGCTTCTGAATCATTCGTCGATCCATCAAGGTATCGCCTTCTGGGTGAGGCATCGGCTGGTAGGGGCACCGTCCTGGTCCATTGGGTCTGATTTCCATATTGATGGGCGTAGTCGGTTCGCACGTCGTTACAAGGTAATTGTCGACACTGAAGGATATGAACCTGAAGTGCGGGCGGATTGGACAGGGTTTCACGACTCAGTGACAGTGAGCAAGATGTTCACGGAGGTGGTCAATCATCTTAAGAGGGTGACCCTTGAGCTTGCGAAAGAGGTTGCGGAAGAAGCTTCTGAAGAAGCTCTCGCGCAGAATCGGAAAGAGTTGGTCGATCTTGGGCAGGGGGCAAGGTTCGAGGTTGCTGAATTTACGAGGAGCATTGCCCAGGAGCATCCCGCCGTTTTGCCCGATTTTTTGGCAACTGCGGTAAAAGCGGTCATCAATCTGGAGAAGAGCAAGAGCGGTTCTGAGCTGTTGCAGAAGCTTTCACGGATATCTTCGGATGATGTTTGCAGATTGGAGCAGCTTCTTTCGAGTTGGTCTCTCAAGGATGTGTTGAGTGTTCTGGATGAGATTGATATCCGCATCAGCACGATCGAGGCGATCAGGCGCTTGGCATCCGATCGCGATACTGACGAGCTGCATGCGTTGCATCCATTGATTCTTCGGTCGCGTTGGCTGTTTGGGCCGGAGTATGAATCGCCAGAGTACACATCAAATGCGACGCTGCAGACCGTTGCAAAGGAGCTATTCAAGAGAAAGAACGTGAAGTTCGTCAATAGTAGGCAGCGTCCTGATATCGTGGTTCTGCCTGATGATCGTACGACGTGGCAGATGACCGGGCTTGAGGAGATGAGTCCGGTTGATCAGGACCTTATGCAGATCAAGCAGGTTCTGGTGATTGAACTTAAAAGAGGAGGGTTTGAGATCACGCGTGATGAAGTCAATCAAGCCAGTGGTTACGTGCAGGATATTCATGGGGCAGGGACCATGTCCGGGAACCCCTTTATCCATGCCTGGGTTGTTGGCCATTCGGTTAAGGTGGGAACAGAGAGGGAAGCGCGGCTCGGTGACCCTGTCTACGGGCGGGTAAGGGCAACAACCTATAGCTCTTTGGTGGATACCGCTAATGCAAGGCTTCTGAGACTGCGTACAAAATTGGGTGAGAGGTACTCCAATCTTCCCAGAGATGAATTGCTTGAGCGCGTGCTGGCTCGGCCTGAGCAAGGTGAGCTCAATATATAGGTTCTATTATTTTTATGAATATTAAAAGGCTATTTCCATAGGGGTATTTATCAACGTTCAATAGGATGAGCTTTGTTGCTCAACCCATGGATTGATGACCCGCACATTGGCGGCCTCGTAAGGCGCGGTATCGCGTGATGCCACAATGTAGTGTCGCGAGGCCGCGATGGCTGCAATGTAGCCGTCAGGCGTGGGAAATCCCTTTCCGGCTTTCCGTGCCAGGACAGCCAGTTCGGCATAGTGTCGAGCCGCCTGTGCATCGAAGGGAAGAATCCGTCCCTGAAACAGGTCGAGAATCGCCTTCAGCACAAAGTCCAGCCCGTCCCGGCGCTTTCCGTGAGGCAGGTTCTGAATCCCGAACAGCAGCTCGGCCAGTGTCACACTGGACAGATACAGCGTCTCGGCGGCCTGAGCATTCAGCCATGCCCGTACTGCGGCGTCGGGTTCCGCCTTCATCATCTCGGAGATGACGTTGGTATCCAGAAGGATCATGGCTCGAAGCGCATGGGTTCTGCCGCTATCTTGTCGCGAACCTGTTCCATGGCAGCGACATCCTCATTGCTCAGCCCGGCCTGGCGGCCGATAGCAGCCAGTGCATCGCCCATGCGAAGCCGATGGGCAGGCCTGACGGCAGAAGCCAGGATCTCGCGTACTTCGGCCTCGGTGCTGCGCCCATGCAGGGCTGCTTGGGCGCGCAAGGCACGATGAACCTCATCCGGGACATTCCGGACAGTTAGAATGGCCATCATCCATACCTCTCAAGCGTTCGATGACTGCATTCTAGAGATATGCTGTCATCGAGGCAAGATGATTCATGCCCCGGAAAGGGAGGTTTTTCAGGGCCTTACGCTGCGTCATTATCTGACCGTGTGCTTCTTCGCAATCTCCACCACCTTGTCCACCCGCTGCGTGTAGCGCGGGTTGTCGGCCAGGTAGTCGGTCGTCATCCAGGTGTCGACGATGACCTCGGCAATGGCCGGGCCGATCAGCTTGCCGCCCAGACACAGCACGTTGGTGTTCGAGTGCGAGCGCGCCAGCCCTGCGCAGAACGGGTCCTGCGCCACGGCCGCATACACGCCGGGGATCTTGTTGGCGATCAGGGCGCTGCCGTAGCCCACGCCATCAATGAAGATGCCGCGCTCCACCTGCCCGTCGCTCACCGCCAGCGCCGCCGGATAGATGAAGTCCGGCAGGTCGCAGCCTTCCTCCGAGAACGGCCCGAAGTCCACCACCTCGTGGCCCTGGCTCTCCAGCCGTTTCTTCAGCGCCGCCTTCATCGCAAATCCGGCGTGATCGCCCGCCATGGCTATCTTCATGTCCGTGCTCCCTGTCGATGATGAGGCGAGGTCTCGCCCACGCCCAGAAGTGTGCCCCAGAACAGCCCCGTCAGACGGCCATGTCCGGGCAAGGGGGCATGGTTTAGAGGGGGCAGATCGGGAGGACTTGGTGGCGGAAGAGCCGAGAGAGCCCCCTGAGGAGCCTAGGAAAGGGGCAGAGCAAGAGAGGGGCGGAAGGGAACACGAACCGGGAGCCAGGAAGCAGAACTTGAATACCTCGCTAATACATGAATGATTATCATCCGCTACGGAGATGATGTAGCATCATCGTCGTGACACTGCAGTTCCGGCAGGAGGCTCAGGCTTTGTGGCTGACAGTCAGGAAGGAGACCATCCATGCCCTCATTCGTTCGGGCATGCAGCGGGCGCTGCGATGTCCGATGCCATGACTCCTGCGTCATGATCCAAGAATCAAGACAATCAACACAGCTGAGGAAAACCATGAAAGCACTCAACGCCACCCTGCTTGCCCTGCTGCTGGGCGCATCGGCATCCGCGTCCGCCCACAGTCTGTGGACCCAGGGCGAGAACAAGGATGTCTTCGAGGCCGACCTGATCTACGGCCACGAGTTTCCCAAGCCCGAGGTCATTCCCGAGGCGCGGCTGGTGCTGTTCGAGGCACCGCAGGTGATCAGCCCCAACGGCACGCAGACGCTCGTGCAGTCGGGCAAGAACTACCACTATCGCCATTCCGCCAGGCTGGGCAAGGGCACGCACGTGCTGCTGGGCACCTACAAGCCCACCTATTGGACGAAAAAGGCCGATGGCAAGTGGGCCATGGCCAAGACGCGCGCCGATTTTCCGGATGCGCAGAGCTGCGGGCTGTACTCGATGAGCGGCAAGAGCTTCGTCATCGTCGACGATGACGGCGCCTTTGCCACCAAACCGCTGGGCAAGGGCTACGAGATCACGCCGCTGGCCAGTCCCAACGACATCAAGGTCGGCGAGCTGGCCAAGTTCCGCGTGACGCTGGACGGCAAACCGGTGGCCGAGGCCAAGGTCGTGGGCAGCCCGGCCGGCTTCAATTCGGAAGAGGTCCAGATCGAGGCCTTCTATGCCGAGACCGACAAGAACGGCGAGTTCTCGTTCCGTGCGCTGAAGCCCGGCCTCTGGTACCTGTCGTCCGAGGTCGAGCAGCCCCCGAAAGATTCCAAGGTCTGCGACAAGGTGGTCGACGAGTTCACGCTGAGTTTCAACGTGAAGTGATCCGATGACGGGCCGTGCCTGCACAGCCCGTTCCTGCGCTCAGCGTGTCTGCCACGTGATGGGTCGTGATACCGTGCCGGTGATGTTGCCGAACTCATCCCGCTGTTGCTTCAGGTGGCGCTCGGTGACGCGCTGGCCCCGGTAGGTGAGTGCCTTGCCGGGTTTCCATTTCTTGGGCACGCGCCACAGGGCGCAGCTGGTGCGCGAAAAATCACCGATGCCCACTTCAGTGCACAGGCCGAAGTCCGACGAGCGGTTGCCGCGCTGCGCGCGCATCACCACCTGGGTGGTGCCGGCATGATCTTCCCAGCTCAGCGGCCCGGCGTCATACATCAGCACCATGTTGCGCTTCAGCGTCCAGGGGCCGACGATCTGCATGTGGGTGGCATGGGCCTGCACGCGGGCGTAGGCACGATCCAGGATCTCGCCCTTCTCGATCCGCTGGGCCACATCGATCGTCAGCACCGCAGCGTCGGCGGCAGCCTTGTCCAGGTTGTCAGGCAGCTTGTTGGCCGACAGGCCCGTCATCACGCGCACCGACGAGAAGGTGTCGTTGTCGCCGATATCGTCCAGGTACACACGGTAATCATTGTAGAAAGGCTGGGTGATGCCATTGCCGCTCTCGGTGGCTCTGACGTTCTGCTTTATCCGGATTACCGGAGGCTCGTCCGCTTCGTCGGTGTAGGCGTCTACCGTGCCTGTCGACTGGGTCAGTGCCGTGGCCAGCACGTCGGCCCGTATGCCCACGCCGGAGATCGGCTTGGCGTCGTTGTCGACCAGCAGCGACTGCGCGGGCAGTGCGGCCTGCGTGACCAAGGCCTTTCCGGTGGCACCGGACGGGCTGGCGGGGCCAGCCGGGGTGGCCGGGTTGCCGGCATCGTCGCTGCTCCCGCAGCCGGCCAGCAGGGTGAGGAGGGATATGCCCAAGGACAGCCTTTTCATTGTCATGTTCATGTTGCATGCCTTTCGGTCATGATTTGATATTTCTCATATTTCGATGAGTTGTATTGAATGCCCCGTTTTTCGGGGTTTTGTCATCGTAAATATGCCGAAAGCATCCTATTGAAACTAAAAGTGTCGAAAAAGTTTCTTTTCCGGCGTGCGGCTAATGAAAGCCTGGATTCGGTTACGGCTGGGCCGGAAAGTACGGATTTGCTGACGTCTCGTTGCCTCTTTTCTGTGGCCAATGCGACGAAAAATGTACTCTTCTGCCGTCATTCGGACTCATCCAGGTGGTCCTCTGAACAAGTCCCGTGAACGGACGCGACGGAACGGGAGACAGGACAAAGCAGTCATGCGCCCGTTCTGCGGATGCGATGGCCGAAAGGACTCGTTCAGAGGGTCCTGGTGGATGTTCGTGGTGTCCGACAGGGCGGGCGTGTTGTGCGTTCCCAATGCCGTCAGGCAAAAAAAGCGCCAGGACCGAAGTCTCTGGCGCCTTGCGAAGCCGGTCGCGAGCTGGCTTTCCTGGGGTGGAGGCTACGTGGGCCCTTCGATTCTCAGGGCAGTTCCACCTCGGTGGCGTCCTTCTTCTTCACGGGCTTGACCAGG
>ERZ773069.583-NODE-583-length-23815-cov-3.387626_pt1 | contig 23815 bp, 22 predicted proteins | sample MGYA00580619_ERZ773069 | MGnify/ENA primary metagenome ERZ773069 (study PRJEB29015, sample SAMEA2738007) | human oral metagenome | biome: human oral; feature: human-associated habitat; material: dental | place: China | collected 2108 ...
TACTTCCTGACAACTCTTTTAAATACCATTGAGCAGTTGCTTGTAAGCCCGGCGCAAATTTATTCAGCCTATTCAATTCTCCATTGGTAATGACATGATAACCTGGCTTTATGGTTGACATTCTCTCCCCTTTAGTGGTAAAATTTAAGTGAGCAATGACAGGAAAATCAGGTTGTGGTTCGTCCACAACGGGCTTCGATGCTGCCCCTGGAGACAAGTCTCCTAAAGAATCGGGATTGCGATGTGAATCGCCCGCATTGCTAGATGGCTCTTGACTTCGGTCAGGAGCTTTTTGTTTGTCTCGAAAATCAGATAATTCAGCCTCCTTTTCTTCTGCCATTTGTTTTTCGACCGCTTTTGATGTTTGTAAATACTCATTCCAATCCATCTTGTCTTGACCATTCCCTTTAGGAGGTCTCGCATCGATGACTGGAATGTTTTTTTCTCTTAAGTTGTCTAAGAAATCTGTTCCTGCCTTATCATAATCCACCGCGAGGGTAATCAAGTCATCATACTTGTGATCGTGAAAGAGGGTCGAGGTTTTTGCCGCATTTGATAAAAATTGAGAGGTTTTGGTCAAATCGCTGACTTTAGTATAATCTCTATGGATGTCACCAAAGATACCTCGTTCTTGCAGAGCTTCCATCGCATAGCGAGATAGCACCCCTTCTTTGAGCCCTTCCATGGCAACCAGTCTCACATTGTTTAATTCACTCTTATGAAGCTCATAATAGCTCATAAGGTCAATTGGTGCCTCTGCCACAATTAAACGCTCAGGAGAGCCAATAGAGATATTTAGTCCTGCAATCCCTTCTGACTGGTACATGATTTGTTTGAGATAGCCTTTTCCTTCATAACGATCTGGGTATGACGCTAGTCCCTGAAGACTGGCTCCCACCAGTTTCTTCTCTCTATTCAGGTATTTAAAGACTAGGACATCTTCTGTAAAACCTTCTCTGTCTGTTCGCTTCGCTTGCGCTAATACTCCTTTATCTAGGAAAAAGTTGATGGTTTCATCTGACAACCCCCTAGTTTCTTTGAGATAAGTTCTTGCTTCTTTAAAGGGTTGTTCATAGGGCGCTAATGTATATCTAAAGGGTTGACGCACTTCTTCCATCGGTTTAGCTTCAGGAAACTGGCCTGTTTCTAAAAATTTCATGGCAGTTGAATAGCTGACATTGCGCATTTCTTGAACCAAGCTAATCGTATCACCGTAAGTTCCTCTAGCGTACCAATGCCAAGTGTTTTTGAGCGTATCAATTTTAAAGGAATCATGTTCCGCCCAATAGTATTCCCTATGAGATTTACGTTTCATCTCCATTCCGAGACTTCTTGCGACATCCAAAATCGCTAGAGATTTTGCTTGCGCTTTTGTAAAGACCATTTCTTATCCTCCTTGTTCTACTAAATGTTTAAAATACTGATAGCCCTCTTGACTGGACTCTAAGGGTTCCGCAAGAAAAGGTTCTTGTGTGCTTTTTGTTGTAAATAGATGAGGAGCTAGTTGAAGAAACAGTGTTTCATCTGCTTCTTGGAATAGCTGCCAGATGGTATGATGTTCCATAACGAGGTTTTCTGTTTTTAATGCTAAAACCTGACAAATACTTTCTAAGTAGCCAAGTCGTATAGTTGATTGCTTCATGTTTTTTCCTTTCTATATAGTTAAGATGCAAAAAGTTCTTCTAAATGAGGGGTGAGATCATTGGCATGAATCAACAAGCCATCAATATCTGTTCCTTTACGAATATAGTCATACCAGTTCTCATCGTGAGGAGAATGGGAAATTTCATCTTGTCTAGGGTGATCATAAACACTAGCTTTCTTATCCTTGAAAACATTTTGTTTAGAAATAAAGACTAGCCCTTCATCCACACCAATTCGCGCTACTTCATCAGGTGTTAAGAGAGGACGGCCTTGAATTTGCTTATTCTCGCCAGAAGAACCGTTCCGATAGCTATGAGTTTTTGAGGTAGAGCGGGTTCGGATGGTTTGTTTTCCTGACCGAGTTGAATAATATTCCATTGTATCTTTATCGTTTGTTCCTAAGAATAAATGGGTCGCACAGTTATTGAAGATTGTTTTCCAATCACTCTTGTAAAGAGATTCTAACTGATTGACCGCTTGAATGACGATCTTGATTGACATCTCACGACTCCGAATAGACGATAAAACTTGGGAAAAGTTTGGAATACGGCCAATCTGTGCAAACTCATCTAGAATAAATTGAATGTGACGCAAATTCTTTCGACTATACCCTGGTATCTTACCTTGTAAAATATCATCTGCTTTGTGTGTGAGGACTTCAAAACCAATCGCAAAAAGGATAGAAGATAAGAAGTTGAAGGCATTATTGGTTTCAGGAATGGCAATAAAAACGGCTGTCTTCTTGGTGTTCCAGGTGTCTATTTCCATCGTGTCCTCGCTAATGAGTTTTCTCACATCCTCATGATCAAAAATGGAATAGCGAGAAGATAAAATCGCAACGACACTATTTCTGGTTTCCCCCTTGAAGTTTTGAAACAGTTTCCATTGCTTATAAGCATAATTTCCTGGTTGATGCTCTGCTAGCTCCTCAAACATTTGTTCTACTGGGCTAGGAAGTTCAGGATCCTCACGGTAGATGTTTCTTAAGAGATCAGCCACATGACCTAAATTTGGCATGTAAAGCTGTGCTCCCGTTTCAGGATCCCTAGAGTCGAAATAAAGATAACCGATGAGAGCCCGCTGCAACATCAATTCTGCCTGTACCCAGAAGTCTTCTCCCATGTGCTCACTTTTCTTTGTTCCTTCAGTAATGGCTTCAGAAATGCGGTCAATGTCCAGTTCTGACTTCATATAATGAAAAGGATTAAAGCGATCAGAATTTTTCAGTCGAATGAGATCAAAGATTTTCACGGCATAGCCATGCTTTTCGAGCATTTGTCCTGTTTCATGTGCCAAATTTCCTTTTGGATCGGTGACTACAAAATTGGAATTCAGCTGCATCAGATTCGGCAATACAAAGGTAAATGTTTTTCCATCCCCTGGTATCCCAATTACTATCACATTTTTATTGAGCTGAACATTGTAAGCAAGTCGGAAGTTAAACAGTCCCATTTTGACCTGCTTGGTAAAGATCATATTTTTCTCTACTTCTTTATCTTCAAACCGTTTCATCTCTTTTAAGGTCGCAAAACGAGCGCTCCCCTGCTCTTCTCCTTGGCGATAAATATTCTTATCTCCTGAAGCATAAACCAGCAGAGGCAACCCAAATCCAATAAAACCTGCATATAAAGAACCTTGATCAAATGCAAGATGCCATGAAAACTGTTCCCAATGATGAAACAACCATTCCAACCGCAACAAACCCATAAAGGGAACAGCTGCTGCTGATAGTTGATAATAATGATAAAACGATTGACAAAGGATAAAAGAAAAAAGCCCCACTACTAAGTAGGGCCAGATAGATTTTCTGGTCATCGTGCTTTCTCCTTCCCAAGATCTTTCGTTATGACTGGTTTTAGACCTCGATAAGTTGTGTGAGTCTTGTAATAGGCTATTTTTTCTTCTGGGATCATTTCATGTGGTTTCTTTAAGACCTTTTTCGAGAATTTTTCAAGTTTTTCAGGACTTTTCGTGATGTCTGAGAGCATCTGTTGAATTGATTTTTCAGCTAAGAATCGATTTTTAGTTTCAAAAAATAGCAGGGTTTCTTCTCCCTTCTGATAATAGGTAAACCCTACCTTATGTTCTTCCAAGTATTGCTTCAGCTTAGCAAGATGGATTTCACTGTTTAATAATCGCTCCATGTCCTTCTGACTTTTAGTTGCCATAAAATCATTAAATCGAGTCTCTCCTTCAAAGATTCTGTGTTCCATCTTATATTGATGTTTAGCCTGCAATTCTTTCGCTAAAACATAGAGAGCTTGCAGAATCCTCTCTGTCGTTATTTTCCCTTTTAAAGCTAGGGAATGGCTGGTTTTTTCTTGATCCATTCGACATACCTCACTTATTTAGGATAATTGCTTACTTCAGGAATCTGGACGACTTGATAGCCATAAGGAGCTGCCTTTTCTTTTTGAACGACCAAATTCAACCGTTTTTGACTTCTGGTCTCTCCTTCTTTAATCGCTAAAACATAAGTTAGTTGATAGGTATCCTTTTTCATTTGTGAGACGGATTCTAAAATAACCGATTGAAGCTGGCCTGATTGATGATTCAATGTAAGACGAGAAGAACTAAAATCAGCAAGTTGTCCTTTCTCCGAATAGTAAGAGGGTAAGAAATAACGCCCAAACGTGTCTAGTTTACCTGTGTGTTCTTGAAATTGGCTCAAGCGAGTAACCTGGTGCTGAAGCGTTCGAACTTGTCGTTGACTAGCTAAGAATAATTGAGTCGTAATCAGCGAAAAGACAAAGCTGATGATAAGAAGAAAGAGTCCCACTACCTGCATGATTCTTTTTATCCAATTAGATGACGAGGAAACCTCTTTCTCTTTTATTTGAGGTGTCGAGAGAGCCTTTCTAGGCTCTTGTTTGGCTTTTGAGCTGGGTTCTTGGTCGTTCTCGCCTCTAGAGCCCTTCAGGAAAGAGAAACGCTTTTCCTTTTTCGTGGTTTCAGGAGTTGTGATTGTACGAGCCTTTAGAAAAAGGCTATCTGCAATCCCATCAAAGGGAAGGTAGATATCTTCTTGGTAAATCACAACGCCTTTTTTATCCAATTCTTCCACCAGCAATACCCCTTCTGCTTCCTGATGTTTCACCTTGGCATTTTCTCGATCAAGAGCCTGATAGACTAAGTCTTTATTCTTGTAGGTTGTCGTCGTGTCCAGTGTCAGATTGGTTAAACGGTACATGGTGTTTTTCTCCTTTCAGTTTACCTTCAGCAAGAGCTTTTTCAATATCCGCCCAAGTAAGGTGATGTTTCGCTAAATAGTCAGAGCGTTCTTCGTGTTTCGCTAAAATAATTTGCGTATCCAAAGCCTTAATTTTTTCTTCTTCCTTTTTTGCTTTAGCGAGATAATCATCTTTTCTTTCTGCTGCTTTGATGCGTTGTTTTTCCAGAGTTTCTAATTTTGTCATTTGTTCGTTTCTCCTTCTTCTGTTGTTTTCGGTTGGTTTAGAGTTGGTAAGCTCGCTTCTTGACTAGCTGTCAAGGTATCGACAATGAGAATTGGTTCCAGTTGACTGACCAAGTATTTCCCTTCCTGTTTGATATAGCGAATCCGCAGCGTCGTTTTTGATAGCACATTCGTTTGTGCATTGGCATAGTTGTTCTTTTTCTGAAGTTGGGTTTGAGTATAGTTAACTTGAACAATCGCCGTCTTATTCTCCTGATCAATATAAATGGTCGCAGATTTAAGCTTGGTGTCTACCACATAACCCTTATAAGCCTGTGTCGCAGGTTCTTTTTCTGTGTTGACTTCCTGCTGGTAAGCAGCTTCCGTCATAAATGGCAAATAGCGGTTTCGATTTTCACCTAAGTCTTTCTTCGTAAAATAAGCTGTTAGAAACTGCTTTACATAAGCCTGTGTGAGCTCACCGCCTTCTGTTTTTTTCGTCTGATAAGTTGAGACTTGCTTAGTTTTTAAGTTCGAGTGGGTGCTTGTCGCCACACTGAACCAGAATACCAAACCTAAGACCAGAACAGTTCCTAGTCCAAGACCTACTAGTTTTAACAGTTTCAATTTTTCAGTATCAAGCATTTTCATTATTTATTTCCTTCTTTCTGGTTTAATTTGGTGTCGCAAATGTATAATAAGGTGCAGGTTGACAGACCCTAAAATGTATCGCATCTTGTCTACCTGCATAATTGAATTCAGATACTAGGAATGAGCCATCCGCATTGACCGCTTCCACAATCCCGACATGACCATATAAAGCAAAGGTTCCATCGAATCCGCCTGCTGTAGAAACAACTGCTCCCTTGATAGGAGTAGCACTATAGCGCCAGCCTTTTGCGACAAGATTTCTCACCCAATCCTGACCATTTCCCAGATAGCCATAGCTACCAGATAGGTCTTTGATAGAGCCTAACTCAACCAAGCGATTATAGGCGTACCAGGTACATTGACCAACAGGATAACCTGAACCGCTTTGTGTCGTCATGGCAGCTTGTGTCGGTGGATTGGGAACTTTGGAGCGATAGTCTTCAGGAAAGTTCCAAGAAGAAGCTAGCGTTCCTCCGCCAATTATCTGTTGGCTTAGAAAAGCATGAATTTGTTTCGCATTATTTTGCCTTTCTAAGAGTTTATCACCTGCATTTCCTTCCCAGTTATTTAGAAAGCGTTTGGTGAGTGTCCCCACATTCTCATTACTAGTCAAAATCTCTTTTGCGATCGTTCTGTAATAAGGACTGTCACCTTCTAACATAAAATCTAGCTGCAATTCTAAATCATACCATTTCTTATTCTTTAACTTGGCATAGTTGCGTAACAGTGTATGTCTAGTGGAACCATCTGCCGTATCCGTCCACTGTCCTAGCCCCAACCCTCGATGTAGGATATTGGGATAACCGCCATTGTAAATGGAGGGGCCACCCATGGAGAGCCAAGCTTCATCATCCCAAGAACTACTGCTGGCTCCTACAGGAGGATTGAGATAGTCGCCTTCCGCTCGCTTAGGATTGATATTGCTCTCTGTCGCAAAATTCCCTAACATAGCAGCTAGTCCTTTATCGGTGAGATTAGGAAGTTTTTGCTTCAGATAATCTCGAATAGCTCTCGACTTTGTGCCCAGATCTCCATCTAAAGTTGTGAGAACAGAAGTTGTTTGGTTATAAGTTACTGACTGAAAGTAAAATCCAGGATTGACCGAAGTCCACTTTTCTTTCGTTTTATTGGTGGCTTTTTCCTCTAGCTTTTGGTATTGAATGGTCTGATAACCATTGGTGGTGACCTTCCCTATCTCTTCACCCGCTTTCACTTCTGCATCATCACTCACTCGGATACTGCCAACTTTTTCATAAGAAAAAATTGCTTCCTTAGTTCTGATGGATAGAGTATCTCCTTGAATGGAGACGGTACCTGATAATACCGCTCTTAAGCTTTGACCAGTAGTGGCTTTTAATTGGGTTTTCTCGTAAATATCCTTGATTGAGGTATAGCCAAATCGCTTCAGGATAGTGAGAGGATTGGAATAGGATGGATTGTCTTCACTATAGAAAGGATTATCCAATTCCTGATAGGAAGGGTAACGCCCGACTTCTTTGGTTAGTTCCACCAGTTCCTGATAATCTTTCTGCTCATCCTTGTTTAACTTCGCCCACTTCAGTGAAGAAGCCGATCCATACAAATCCGCCATTGTCTTAAGATTTTGAGGATCACCGTTCAGATGATTCCAAAGGTCATTTAAAGCATCTGAATAATGATTAAAACCTAAATTACCAGCTAGTTCCCCACCTGTTCCATCCTTCCAACTGCTTTCTGGATTCCACTCGCTTCCGTATCGGAAATTCATAAAAAATAGAATATCATCAATATTAGTCCAATAATCCACTTTATCATTGGACTTTTCCCGATCTCGCTTGGAAATCTGAAGCCACGACCGATTGAGGTCAAATTCATTTTGTTGGACAGGCCCACTTCCTGCAAATATGCCCATAAACAGGGCTAGAACCCCAAAGATGAGAAACATGAGGAAATAGGACTTAATAGCTAAAGGATTCCTTAAAATGGAACGTAGAGGCTTTGTGGTAACTTTTACGGCCTTTCCTGTCCCTTTGGTTAGTTTCCCTACTTTTGATTGTGCTAACCGCTGCTTTGCCTGGCGCATCTTCTTCGTCAGTTTCCCTTCCCAAGAGAATTCTTTCGGAGTTCTGGTAAAACCACGACCACGAGTAAAGTTATAGGCTCGATTGACTTGACTATAACTGTGTTTAATGGTGTATTTAGCCAACTTCCCACCCGCTTTTAAAGCCCGTTTTGAGGCTTCTTTTTGATAGCGAAGCTGACGAATATCTTGTCTTGCTTTTACCCAATCGCCTAGGATATCATTATCCCGTATCGTTCTTTCCACATCCTGTCTGACTTTCATCTTGCTTCCTTGTTTAGCTCGATGCTTGATTCGATTAGGGATATAGGTGCTATCTGCTTGTTTAGCTTTTTGATAGACTTTCTTTGCGACTTGTTTATCCAGCTTTGCTCGATCTAACTCCTTTTTGAAAAAGAGTTCCTTAGCTGTAAGCTGTGGTTTCTTGTGCAAGGTATAGTTTTTTTGAGCCAAACGGTAATCCTTCTTGGACATTTTGTAGGTGGCTTGAGAGTCTAGCCGAGCTGCTTTAGCAATGGTGGATTGATTGGCTTTGATGCCTTCTTTGATCCGAGCTTTTCGTTCTTGTTTGAGTTGTTTTGGATTACTCTCGTACAAGATTCATCCTCCTCCTTTCTAACCATCTGTAGCGACTAATTGATAGAGTTTCGTGTCTTTTGGAATCGGATTTTCAAAAGGAACAATGGTATCTCCAGCCACAATCAGTCCTGTTCCTTTTGCTTTTGGGCGTAACACAAAACGCTCTAAAGAAGGTGTGAGAGGCGTGACTTGAGACAGAGCCTCTAAGTCCGTTCTCTTTAGCTTCAGGAGAACCAAAAACTCACAATTTGCCACAAGCTTCCGTCCTTCTTCAGTTGACAGTACAGTTTCAGGATTTTGGGTAATCCCTGTTGGGAGTGCTCCATACTTACGGATACGAGAGTACAATTCGGTAAAGAAGGTCGCCTGAAGCTTGTTTTTGAAGTAAAGCTGTAATTCGTCAAAATAGAGCCAGGTAGTAGTTTTCCCTTGGAAGTTGACTACTTGGTTCCATATATAGTCCTGAATAACGAGCAAGGCAAATGGTTTGAGCTTCCCACTTAGCTGCTTCAGGTTAAAGATAATAAAGCGGTTCTCCATATTGACATTGGTTGGATGCGCAAAAATATCATTTGAACCCATTGTATAAGGCTCTGCTTTTAAAGCTAATGCTTTTGCGATATCTTCAGGTTGTTCTTCTAGGACACGCTGCCAGTCCTTAAAGGTCGGTTTATCTACTGCTTCATAGGTCTTTCTAGTCACTCGATCTATCATGGCAAATTCATCATCTGATACTTCAGAGAAGATATTTTCAAATAGGGTGGAGAGAAGATTAGCCTTTTGACCAATCGGATCACTATCTTCTGCCTGAAGCTTATCCTTATCAGGTAAGTCAAGTAGGTTAAAATGATGAGGAGAGCCTGGAGCAATGGTAATCACTTCTGCGTTAAACTCACGACCAATATCTGTGTACTCGGCTTCTGGGTCTACAATGATAATTTGATCTTCTGTATGACGTAAGAGCGTTGGGATAATTTCTCCGCCTTTCGCCAAAACAGATTTTCCTGAACCTGAAATCCCAAAGATCGCTCCAGAACCTGTGTTGAGGTCTTTTTTTCGATCAAGGGTAATGGGATTTTTCGACAATTGATTTTGACCATAATAAACAGCACGAGGACTACTAGAGCGTAAGTCAACATTCGTAAAAGGAACTTGGGTTGCGAGGTTGCTCGTTGTCATATCTCGCATAAAACGACGTTTCACGTTGATAAAAGGAACCCCAATCGGTAAGATCGTATTGAGGGCTTCTTCCTGATAGAGGTAGCACTTATCCAGCTCTACGGTATTCTTGCGGACAGAGCGCTGAACTTGTTCCGTATAATTGTTCAACTCTTCCAGACTATCAGCAATCAGGTAGACGGTCATGACTCCTGAAAACATCTTCTGGTCATTGTCTTGCAATTCTTCCGTCCATTTTTCTGTTTCACGAGAGGTTTCAATTGCCTTTCCACCAACTGCAAGGTCACTTCCATATCCTGCTTTAGCAGCAGCCTTTTGGCTTTTAATCATTTCCCTGCGAACGCTTGATTTAACCGTTTTAATTTTCTTGAGAGCATCTGCCGTATCATAAGGCTTCGCATGTAAACTAATCGCTAATTCAATTCCTGTATCCAAAATATTTTTAATGAGCTTATCATTTAAAAAGGTTGGGTACTGTTTGACGTAGAGAATGCGTGCATAGCCATCATCTATCCTAAGGTGGTCTTTCTCGAATTTCAGGTAATTGGGTGCAATAAAATCCCTAGTTGATAAACCAGAGATTGCAATATCCTTATAGGTAAAATCCAAAAAATTCTCTCGCCTCAGCAATTTACGAAAGATCATTAAGCGGTCTAATCCGTCCATTTCCTTAAAGGAAATTCCCAAACCACTATACTGGCTTTCAATGACATTCGCTGTATCATCCAAAATCCGTCTCGCTTGATGATCCTGATCGGCTTGTGCGGTGATTGTTAAATACTTCTCTACTTTAAAGGTATTTTGATCATGCGAGAAGCGCTCTTGAATCATGTGATTGTATTCTTTCCGATAATCGTCATAACCGTCTTGTGTAAGGTCATATCGAATAGCAGAGAGACTGGTTGTTTCTACTCTTCGATTCAGGATTAAGAGCTGTAAGTCGTTATCGATGTCTAGCGAATTAAAGATATCCGCATTAGTTTCAATTACATCAATCCGCTCGTCATCGGTTGCGGTGATATAACTAGTATCCCCTAAGCGATAAGTTTTTGAGTAGGTATCATTTGTGATGGTCATCAGACCATCAGGAGTAAGCCACTGATAATTGAGACTATTTTGAGTGGAAGCGGTCATGGTTCGTCTCAGTCGCTTCGCCCGATCTTTTTCTGCTTTAGAGAGTTTCGGGGTTTTCTTTTGTTTGAATAAAGGCATTCCTGGTGTATTCCTTTCTGTCGTAATCGGTTTGATAGCTGCGTTCTTGCTTTGTTAAGAGAAAACGCATCTCATCTTTTATCTTTTCGTCAATATAACATCCAAAAATCACAAAAGGCGCTAGTACAAAGAGACTAACGCCATAAAGAATGAGTTCGGGTATTTTAAACCAATAAAGGACTGAGGCTGCTACAACCGTCAGTCCGATGCCAAAGAGTAGAACTAGCTGCCTAAAGGTGATATAGCCAATCACTGGCCGCTCGTAACTATCCAAGGCTTTTAAAAATTCACTGCCTAAGCGGGTCATTATTTTTCTCCTCTAGTTTACTTGCATAATGTTCTTGGCCATTCGTTGACTGCCAAAGAGCATAATGATATAGATGATTCCTTTCGCAATCGCCATCAGAGCACTCGTCCAAGCACCCGTTTTTGCGACCGTTAATAAATCATTGGTCACAATGGCTGGATACAGCAGAATCACAATCACTAAAATCAGTCCTTGAAGTACCGCTGCGATGTAGAGTTTGAAAAAGCCGAAACAAATAGGACGTAGACTCTCCATCATGTAACAAGCCACGACAATCTTGGCGATGCCTTTATAGGTGTAGAGTGTAAAGGAGCGCAAGAGAATCAAAAGTTTGGTGGAAATTTGACCGATAAAGTCAACAACCCAATAAACAAATTGAAGCATTAACTTAGATGCAAAATTAAGCCCTTTAAAATCTGGAGTGTTAGCTTTATATGGATTTATACCACTTTTCGCAATCAATTTGATAATGGCATTAAAAATCCAAGAGAGTGCATCAAACATCTCATCCACATAGAGGATGAGAAAGAGGGCAATCGCATATTTGAGGATTTCTTCAATCCAAAGCTGCAGGGTCAATTCTCCACCGTTGCTTTTGAGCTGCTGGTTCCAATTGAGAAGGTTGAGTCCCATAAATAAGAGAAGCAGTAAAACTGCTACCTTCTCCATCGAACCAGAAACAGTTTCCATCAGTTTATAAGCCGTCGGATTATAATCCTTGAGGCTCATCGTTAACTGATTGAGTGTGGATTGGTCCATTGTTCCCCCTCCTTCTCTTACCCGATAGAGGACAGTCCTGCGGCAAGGGCTGAAAAGAGTGTTTTCAGAACAGCTCCAAGAAGAGCACCTAGAATTACACTTTGGATACCTTTGTCCTTCTTATCGTCCAATTCCCGACGAATCCCAATTGCTAGATCCCAAGCGCCCCAGGCAGCCCAACCAAGACCGATCAGTCCGCCGATATTTCCGATTTGATTGATAAAATTGACAACTGGTTGCATATATTTTTCTCACTTTCTTTTTTAAAAACAAAAAAAGACACCAAGTCTTTACTTAGTGTCTGTGTGTTATGGATAGGGTTAGAATAAACTAGTCCTCACTTGGACGGTTGGTTAAAGAGAGGGCGGTAATGATAGCAAGGACAACGATAATGGTCGTTTCCCACCAATGATGAATAGGAACTCCCGAAGGCATTATCCAGTTATGAAACCAGTTTTCTACACTAGCAGGAGCATTTCCTTCCTTTGTTAAAAATGCATAATAACAAATAACTGCAAATCCTACAATTACTTTAAATATAAACCACCCAATAGCTGTCACCAACAAGCTCTTTATGAGATTCACCACAAAGAGCAGGATCATGAGAGGTGTTGTAACCATGAGGGTCGCTGCTCTCAAGGTTTTTGATTCCTGCTAGAAGCACCTGTCCGAGCCAGCTAAGTCCCTTCTTCAATTTGTTTTCTGGAGAAGGTTGAACTGTGTTGATTTGTCTGTTTTGTGGTGTATAGTATTTATAGCCATTTTTTGTCACATGTACATTCATATTCTTATCCTTTTCCATCATTTCCCCTCCCATTAGTTGGTCTCATTATACCATAAATCCAAGGGGAAAACTAGCCTTTCCATTTATTTTGAATGAAACTTGCGATCTAAACGTTTCATAACATAAACAGCCGCAAGCAAGGTCATTCCCATCGCTACTAAGAGCGTTGCTTCTTTCTCACCCGTATGAGGGAGTGTTTTCTTCTCTCCTGTAGCAGTAGAAACCGTGACGGTTTTATCTTCATTGACCGTTGCCCCTACAACTTCAGGTTCTACCACAGAAGTTGTTCCGTCGCCATTTACGATCACAGGATGACTATCTTGTACTCCTACAATCGTATAGCCATTTTCTGTATAAACAGGTTTATTAGGAGCTACATCCTGAACCACTTGTCCCGTTGAGGTGGAAGTGGTGCCAACTTGACTTTTACCTGCTTGATTTGCTTCATCTGTTGTTTTTGGTTGTTCTTCAGCAGGTTTAGGAGCCGGTTTTTCTTCCGGCTTCGGTTGAGGTTCTTCCTTTTTATCATCTTCAGAAGGTTTTTCTGGTTCCGCTGTTCCTGGAGTTGGTTTGTTTGGATCTGTTGACGGATCCGTTGAAGGTGTCGTTGGATCAGAAGGAACAGAAGGTTCTGCTGGAGTTGTTCCTGGATTTTCTGGCTTTGGTTCAGATGGATTAGTGGACGGTGTCGTCGGATCTACTGGTGTTTCTGGTGCTGGCTGATTTGGCTCTGATGGTGTAGGGGTAGAAGGGCCTGGTGCCACCACTCCAGGAGTAGAAGAATCCAACGCAGGAGGAGTTGCCTCCGCTAAAACAGCTCCACCATTTGTCAAAACGAGTGTAGAAACAGTTAATGCTGCAAAAAATTGTTTTTTGGTCATATAGAATACCTCTTTCTTTTTTATCAAACATCACCCAGTCATAAAACAACCTTATGACTGGATGACAGATTGTGCTTCTTTAATTTTCTTTATACTTTTTGAAACTAACAAGGCTGAATCCTGCAAGTATCATTCCCAATACAGACAATCCAATAGATGAGGCAGTACCCGTTTGTGGTAAAGCTGGGGTTGGTGCTTTTGGTGCTGGAGTTGGTTTCTTAGGTTGTGGTTTTTCTGGTTCTGGAGTGCTAGTCTTAACCGTGTTAGAAACAACTTCATGACCATTCACCACATTCTTATAGGTGTTTTCAAATGTTCCAGCTGAAATTCGTTTCATTTGAATTGCTGCATCTACATCAAATTCAGACGCATTATCTACTTTATCCAAGAAGTCTTGTTTCATTGAAATCTCAACAACACCTCTAGATTTGTCATATTTCAATTCTGCATATTGTGACAAGTCTGTACCAGCCTTAATAACTGCACCGTCTTTCAATTTGATGTCAACACCAGCAATTGCCTTATACTCACCTGTGAACTCGTCACCCTTTTCGTCAAAGTCATCATAGAAGCGATATTCTTTGAGGGCTTCTCCACGGTCAGCTGGCAACTTAGCTCCATCCAAATAGTAATAGAACTTATCACCTAATTTAATTAACTTACCATCAAGGTTTTGACCATCACCAAGTTTATTGTAAACTCGTTTTTGGACTTTCAATTCTGGTACATGATTAACTACCACATTTGAGTAGTAACCATTTCCAAATTGTACTTGGAAAGTTTGGTTCGTGTATTTACCAACAAAACCTTTTTTATTTTGCATTGGTGTATGGAAATACAAATCCATACCCGTTTGTACATAAGCCTTGTAAAATTCTTCTGGTTTTTCTGCAACCCACATGTAAAATGCGCCTTTTGGAGAAATACCTGACTTATCAATCATGTCATTCAAAGCCTTAGAAAGTGTTTTACGGTCTAATACATGGTACATCTTCAAACCGTTAACAGCTTTACCTTGAGCATCTTTCACTTGGAATCGACTTTCAAGCGGTGTAACTGCATCATCTTGATAATCTTCAATGTAAGCAAATCCTTTCGCAATTGCTTCCTTACCAGACTTATCACTCTTATTAGGGCGATTCGTCCATTTAGAAACATAGTAATTTACTCCTTCAGGCAACATCTCTTTACCATCAACAAGTTTTCCTTGTTCATTGTAATTATGCTTTTCTGGTTTCAATGGGTCACGATTAGGATTCTTAGGGTCATTTGGTTTGTTTGGATTTTGTTTACCTGGCGTATGAATCAAGACTTTGTTCGACTTACGAACATAGCCATTTGAACCACCACCGTTCACGACCATTTCAAAGACGTTTTCGTAGTCAGCTGCGTCATTTTGAGGACGACCCCAAACAGACAAATCAGCTAATTTGTACTCTTTAGCTAAATCTTTATTAACCGAAGTAAGAGTAGCTGTGGTTGCCTTAAATGTCAACAAGTTTGCCTTTTCATCATAAGAAACATCATACCCCTTGTTGGCTTCTTTGGTTTTCTCTACATCCAACTTAAAGCCTTGAGGTAAATGATCATTAAAGACTAGCTGAGTTGTTGTCTTACGAGAAGATGGCAAAGTTTCCGTTTGCAAAACAAACCGATTCAATGAGTTCTTCGCTACGTACTGACCATTGATGTTTACCTTATCCGCATTTTCAACTGCTTTTTGTACTTGAGGACGAGTGGATAATTTATAACCATGTACATGTACGGTTGGTACTACTGGAGGGGTTGGCATCTTTTCATTTGGTTTATAAGTTGGGGCTGGAACACCATTCACTGTTACCAAATTCAATTTAGCTTTTGGAGTTGGAACTACTTTTTCCTTTTCTGGAGTAAAGTTCTTCGGAGTTTCCAATTTAGGAGTTGGAACTTCTTTCAATTTTTCTGGTGTGAAGTTCTTAGGTTCTTTTGTCTTTTGATAACGTGGGGGTGTTGGAACACCAGTTGCCTTAATATCCGTATTGAATGCAAACCAAGCAGAATTTAAAGCAGAAGAATTTCCTGATGTCTTTACTCCAAAAGAAAGTTCAATGGTATCCGTCACTTTCATAACCCCAGCACCATAATAGGCATTGGGGCTGTCTGCTGAATCCCAATCTGCGGTCTTCACAGCTCCATAATCAATATCTGTTGCAGAGTAGATACCATCAGAATGTTGTTCCACAAAAGAGCCATTGATTTTCAAGAAACGAGTGCCTTGTCCTGCCTTAACGTATTCAATGTGGGTACTTCCTACTCCAGAAGAATTTAAAGAAGCGGCAGAATAATACCAAGGATTTTCTTTTGTTGGTTTAATTTCGTTTCCGTCTTTATCATACAGACGAACACGCAGACGAATATTTGAATCTTGTCCATTATCATTTACTGCACCATAATCAATAGTTCGTACAGGACTCTTCCAGAATATGGCATTGATATAGCCTTGACTATTTGGTGTAGAAACCACTGTATATTCAAATACAGCTTTTGTCACAATTTTATCTCCTGCTTTCACATTCAAATTTCCATAAGTGATTTTCGCAGTTTGCCCAACTTTCATTCGACCAAATACGCCACGATTCGCATCCGTTCCTTCTTGCTTTGAAGCAGACAAGTGAGATAAATCCGTTCTCAATACAGCATGATTGTCTCCATGCTTGTCATTCACCAATTTCAGAAATTTGTCCTTATTGAAATATTCAATTCCTTCGGAATCTAGAATTTCAGCATTTTTGACAGTCTCCTGGTTAAACAAGAGACGATGCTGGATGACTTCAGGCAACCAACCATCTTTTGTTTTGTTTTTCTCAGCTTCTGCTTTTTCTTTTGCAACACGAGCATCTTCTGCTTTATTGTGTTCAGTGACTGTCTTATTATAAGCGTCAATTACTTTATTTTCTGCATCGACTTTAGCCTTACCCGCTTCGTTACGTTTAGTAATTTCTGCATTTTCTGCTTCAACTGATTTCTTATGATCTAATTGAGCCTTGTTTCGTTTAGCAATTTCTGCATTTTCTGCATCTACTTTTGCTTTGCCTTCTGCATTACGTTTGCGCACCGCTTCATTATAAGCCTTCGCAGCTGCAATATCCTTGTTTTCTTTGCGTTTTTCTACAACATAAGTATCAGTTGCCTTTTGGTTGTCTTCTTTTACCTTGGTAACTTCTTTAGTATAAGCGTCATAAGACTCTTTAGTTGCTTCAACTTTAACTGTCTTAGAACTTTCAGATACTTGAGCATCTTTAAACTCAGCTTTTACCTTTTCTTTCGCAGTTGAAACAGCTTGATTGACATCTTGACCTGCTTTTTCAGCTTTATCATGCGCTTCTTTCAATGCTGCATTATCAGCATTGATTTTAGCATTTTCTTTTTTAGTTTCTTCTACTGCTTTTGCATGGTCTTCTTTTGCTTTTGCATAATCTGTAGTTGTTTTTTCAACTTCAGCTTTTTGTTTTGCTTGGTCTTGCGCAATTTCCGCTTGAGCCTTTTGAGTTTCAGTAATTGTATTCGTTGTTCCCTTATCAACAGGAGCATCTTGAACAACCTTTACACCTTCTTTTTGAGCTGCTTGTGCTGCTTGATTCACTTGACTATTGTCAACCTGTACAGTTACATTTCCTTGTGCTTGACCAGCTTGATTCAACTGATTTTGTTGTTCAGCTGTTTTTGCTGGTTGACTATCTGGTAAATTAGTAGCTGTATTTGCGGGTGCAACCGTTGTAGGCTCTGTTTTAGCGACTTCATCTGCTTGTACACCATTAGTTGTCGCTACAGCTAGTGCTGCAAGCCCTAAAATAACACCACAAGCACCATAAGCTTTGATTTTGCGAATTGATCCATACGTTTTTGTTTCATTTGATTTCATTTTTTTCTCCTAAATCTATTTTTATTTTTTTATTCTTATGCTTTAAAAAACAAAAGAAGGCGCACGAGCCTTCTTCAGAAATAATATAACCATTTTTTATCCTTCTTTAACTATTTTAAAAAGCCATCACATATCATGATGACTTCGTTTTATCATTATTTTACACGTTTGCGAGAAACAAAACTAAGAGCTAAAAGTATCACTCCTCCAAGCAATCCTAACAAAGAAGTTGTTTCTCCAGTAGAAGGCAAGTGATTAGTGGATACATTATAATTAACTTTCACTTGCTTATGATTGGTTGGTAAGTTCTGGATAAGTGTAACAGTTTGTTTCTTTCCATCCACATAACTTATAATTTTACCTGTTTCATCTACAATTGGAATTGCTTGTCCGCCTGCTTGTTCAATCGCTGCTTTTTGTGCTGCTAATTTTGCCAATCGTTCTGCTTCCAATTGAGCTTGATATACTTTGACAATCTTAGAGTGTTTAGCAACTACCTCTGCTTGAGTTGCTTTTAATGCTTGCAATTTTGCTTCTTCTTTCTCTAGCAAAACTTTCTTTTCTGCTAAAGTTTGTTTAGCTTTCAATAAACTTTGTTTTGCTTGTGCTAAACGTAAAGGAGCATCTTTTAGCTTAAGAACTTTTTCTTGAGCTGCTGTCAAACGTGCCTTAGCTTGTACTAACTCATTGTTACGTTGGCTGACCAATGCTTGGGCTCTTGTCAAATCCGCTTGTTTAGTAGCTAATTTGTGTTGTTCAGCAGAAAGGCTAGTCTTAAGCACATTAAGTTCTGACTGTTGTTGAGACAATTCAGCTTTTGCTTGGGCTAAAGCTGCTTGTTTAGCTTTCACGTCCGCATTCAATTGAGCAACGGCTTCTTGGGCTGCTTTATTTTCAGCTTCATCCGCTTTTAAAGTTGCCTGGACTTGATCCAATTGAGTTTGAGCTGCAGGAGTTTTCAGTTTTATAGCTTTAATAGCGTCACGTTGTGCCGTTGCTTCTGTTAAATGAGCAGTTACTTTCTTATGATCAGCTTCAGCTTTCAACTTACCTGCTTGTGCATGATCATCATCTTGTTTTACAACATCATAAGTACTTTGAGCTTCTTTTTGAGTATTCAATAATTCTTGGCTATCAAATGGATTAGCTAATGCTGTACGATTAAAGGTACTGTTTGTTAGTGCTTTATCATGTACAAACAAGAAATTAACAACCTGCCAAAAATCATCTTTGTAAGAAGTTCCTACCCCAAGATAAGAAGTTTTAGCTTCTGGGGCAAACAACCCTGCCATACTTGAGGCATGTAGGAATTCATTATTCACATTATCTTCTACATCATCAAAAGCATTAAACATCAAATTCAAAATAGTGTTATACACCAAACGCTTTAATTCTGCTTTTGTTACAAACTGTTTCGCACTATAAATACCACTACCGCCCATTAAGCCAATATTTTCATCTGTTTCTGAAGAAGTAATATTGTATTGTGCTAGAAGTTTATTAAGATGTTCAGTGTCATGACCTTTCACGCCATTTGTTTTAGAAGTTGAAACATGGTCGTTAATAATTTTAGTTACATCTTTTGTCACTTCAACCTTTGATGTACCAAAAGCTGCATGAATTTGATTTAATAAGTCCGCTGCAAAGAGAGACAATTCTTCTCTCGTTGCTTCTGACAAATTATTCAAGTCAAGTTTTTCTTGGCTATCATTTTTATTCGCTTTAAAACGATTTTGTTTAGCTAAAACCTTCCCAAGAGCAACCAATTTATCCGTCATAGCCTTTTCTTCTGCTGGGGAAGCTGTGGCGATTTTTTGAGCATATTCTCTTAATGCTGCAATATACTCTTGAGTCAATTTGATTTTGTTGATAGCTTCAACATCTTGATTAGCTTTAGTCAAATCAACTGTTGCCTTTTCTAAAGCTTGAGCTGTTTTATTAGCCAAAGCTGCCTTTTGATCTACATCAGCTTTAGAAGTAGTTACCGCCTTTTGAGATTGAGTTACTACTTTTTCTGCTTCAGCTAAATCGGAAGTACGTTTCTGGTCATCTTGTTTTGCTTTAGCTAAATCTGTCTGAGCCTTAGTAACCACTTCTTTATCAGCGTTTACTTTTGCTTGCGTTTGTTCAGCTTTAGCAATAATTTCTTTAGTACCTGTACCGTCTAAAATTGCTTGTTTTTCAGCTACTTTCTTTTCAGCTTGAGCAACATCTGCTTGTTTTTGGGTAACGGTCTCTTGAGCTTTAGCAACCGCTTCTGTCTGTTTAGATACCCCTTCTTGAGCTGTTTGTTGGGCTGTTTGACTAGCAGATACAGCATTTTCAGCTTGACTTACCTGATTAGTCGTTTCCTTAACAGAAGTTTCTGCCTTAGCAATGTTTTCTGGAGTAGCTTCTTGTGCTACTTTTTCAGCCTGAGCAACATTGTTTGTTTCTGTTTTTACTATATTTTCAGCAACCGTCACATCTTTTTGTGCTTGATTAGTCACTTGTTCTTGTGCTTTGACTGCTGCATTTGCGGTATCTACTTTTGTTTGACTAGTTGCCACTTCTTCCTTAGTTACAACTGCTTTCGGTTGAGCAGCTTCCGCACTTTTAACCTCTTTTGGTTGCACATTTTCTGCCTGCACTACTTGTCCTGCACCTACCACAGCAACAGTCGCAACTGTTGTCATCAACGTTTTACTAACTTTATTCATCTTTTTTCTCCTAAATCTATTTTTATTTATTTTATAACAATATAAACATTTCTACAAAAATTATATTTTGTAATTTTAATATTCTGTCAATCATCAATCTGCTTTCAACAGCAAAGAAAACTTCTTTCTTTGTTCTTCAAAACAGACAGATGAGGACTCTATCTGTTAAGATGGAACGATCGGTCTATGGTAACCTTTGCCAGTTAACTGTAAAATAGACTGTTTCCCTCGTTTGACTTTACGGGCTACAAGAATATTGCCACGTTTAATGGTGCGTATGCTTTTATAAATATTCCCATAATTTGCGATTGTCGCAACCGTTACAAGTTTTCCTTCAACGTATCCTTTCCGAGAGATTAGACCATATTTTTTCGTCAACTTAACTTCTTCACCATTGTCAAGAAGGGCTGTTGCACCTCCTTGCATTCCTAATCGTCTTAAATCTGTGAGGGTTACCTCACTTGTTGAATTTATTTGATTCATCATTTTCCTCCTTGCGAATCAAAGGCTGATTTACAGCCATGCCGAGTTAATGCCGTAGCATTTCTACTGTGTTTCTTACGCACGGTTTTGAGTCTAGTTTACCGCAAACTCCTTCGGCTTATAGCTTTAACTAGCTATGCCTTTACGTGGTGGAACAGCGCTAGATATCCTTTTCTAGCTACACACCGCCCTTTTTTCTTTTTTATGCTTAGTTCCGCTAATCAGGACAGTGGGGGTATTCAATTGTCAAAGAGCTTCAAGTAGTTTTAAGACTTGCTTAGGTCATTTATTTTCTGAAGAACTATTAGGTTCACCTCTCACCTTTAAGACGATAAGCTACATAGTGACCTAAATCTGAACTTGCTTTTCGATCTGAACTCACGCCTAATAAGTATCCAACCGACACTTGAAAAAATCTAGCTAGGCTTTCAGTATGTTCAGGACTGATCCGATTCGTTCCTCTTTCCCAATTTGAGATTGTCTTACGAATAACCCCAAGCTGATCTGCAAGCTCTTGTTGGGTTAGACCGGCCTGTTTTCGTAGTTCCTTCACTCGGTTTTGGATGGGTTTTGTCACATGGAGTCACCCCCTTTTACTTTGTAGGTCACCTTCTTCACCCATCTTGGATTGATAGTGAAAGGCGGTCGAGCTTCTGAAAAATTCATACTAGCTCCTGTACTGAAAGAGCTAGATACTAATCTCTGTAGTTCTTCTAGGTTATAGGTGAGTGAAATTGTTTCTGTTGTTTTATCAAAATACTCAATCTCCATCACTATCTCTTGTACTGGTTTCGGTTCTGTCGGACGTATTCTAGCAGCCATCGAGCCTCTGATAATGCCTTTTTGTCTGTTAAACGCCATACTTGTCCCCTCCCTTGCTCTTGCCATATTTCAACTCTGCCTGTTTATGCGCCAATATCTTCACTTCTAATCTTCGCTCTTCCTTGAGGTTTTCTAAACTGCGCATGAGATAGGCTAAAGGAGATCCGCAATCATAGGGAATACGATTAATAAGATTAAGAACTTCTTTACTGGTCACATAACCTTCCGAAAGGTATTGTCCTATCATCATCTTTTGCCTATGAGTTAAGCTGTAATTTTGGAACTCTCCAGTAAACAAATCTTGTTGGCAAAATTTGCCATTATACTCATCTGCAATTACTTGTAAGAGAGAATAATATTTTGGTGAAATATATTTCTCAACTTTTTCTAGATGATGTATATGATCAGCTTCAGGAGAGGGAGAAATTTCATCAGAAATTTTCTCACTCTTTCTAGAACTAATATTATTTATCTCAGTCTTACTTGTATTATTCTTACTTGGGTTAAAATTTTTACCCTCCGGAAGTAAAGATTTTGGACGTTCAATTTTTTTACCTCCGCTATTATCAAGGGTTTTCGCTTCTTCTGTTAACGACTCCTCTTTCTCATAAAGAAGTTTTCCAAAGTAGTCAAACCGTTTTAACAAGACATTATTTTCATCGTAATGCTCTACTATTTGGCAAGTTGCATCAACATTTTGTAAATACAATCGATTCGGTTTATTATTTCCTTGTCGAACTTCTCGCAACAAGCCCATTTCAGTTAATTCTTTCTTAATTTTGGTAACAGTTGGTTTTGATTTATCTAATACTTCCATCAAATCGCTGACTGTATAAATCATAAACACTGAGCCATTTTCATCTACATATTCACTGTTCCCACTTTCATGAGAATGAATACTTAACTGGCAACGGTTCAGCAATATGCCATAACTAAGTTTGGCATCTGAAGATAATTTAACGTATGGACTAACGTAACGAATCGTCATCAGTATCTTTCTTTCAGGATTCCACTTGCGTTCAATTCTTGTCATAAATAATTGTGGAATTTGATAAAAGGTCTGTGTGGTTAATTGATTGACTGTAATATCTCTATTTGGAATCATTTAAAACACCTCAGCATTGATACATAGCTTCATACCACCTTGATGAGAGAACTGGATTAAACTCGTTGCTTCCAATTCTTCAATCGCAGCAAGAGCTCGATCTCGTGACCAACCTGTTGTTCTCATCAAATCAATTACCATCATATTTTTTGTTAGTTTAACCATAGAAGATTGTTGTGTTCTCATAAAAACTCCTTTATTGGATTCTTTTTTCTTTTGTTTTCTTAACTGCTTTTTAACAATTTATTAGGCATTAATCGAGATTTTTTAGCATGTTCAAGACCAGTTACATACGCCTCAAAATCAATATTCTCAATCTGTGCTTTAGTTTCGCGATTTTTCAATTCTCCCATACGTAGTCTTTGTTCTTCCAGCACTTCTGCTGGTACCTGCACCATCAAAGCAAATTCTTCTGAGGATTGTGCCTGTTTTCTAAATCGCTCGTCTAGTCCTGCAAGAAATCCTATCAAGTATGACTTTTTATAATCTTTCCAACGTGCTTTAGGAATTGTAGGAAATAGCCATTTTAATCGATACTTCAGATATAAAATAGCTCCTTCATAGACCTTGGTACACAATTCAGCATCCGTATCATACCCAAAGAAAATGATTTGTGTAATTCCTTCATCAACAACCCTTCTTCTTATCGTTTTACATCTAAAATTTTCACCTAGAATAGCTGCTAATTTCTCTTGCCACCAAGGCATTCTATACTCCCAGGTTCCTACTGTTTCACCAATGTTATTTTTGTTTTTAGTAGTCGTTAGATCGGTCATAGATAGATTGTGCTTGACCATGAGTTTTTGAGCCATTAGAAGAGCTGTTTGTCCTTCTTCGTCATTTGGTGCATCATAAGCTAATTCAAGAAGGTTCTGTATCTTAAAAATAACCTTGTTATTCATATCAATCCTCCAATCGATACTTTCGTGGTAAATGCCAAGCATAATGTTCTGGATCATCAACCATTGCATTGTAAAAAATCATATTCTCATCGATAATTTCTTGCCATTTAGGTATCTCTTCACGATAGATACGTTTTAGTCCATAGAATTTTTTTGCAATAAAACGAACAGCTCCAATATGATCCCCTAAGCCAACTACACACAAAACATCATGTTCCATATCATAAACCCAGTGACTTTTTGGATTTGTCAATATTCCCCATGCAAATTCTCTATTTCTCTCAAGAAAATCATAACCTGGCCTATAGTAAACTTTCGTCTGATAAGGTTTATCATTAAATCCATAAAAACAATGACTACACAGCGTTCTATTTTTATCTACCCACCAGCAAGGACCATACTTTTCATCGATACAAGGGGTAATCCAATTACATCCGCATCGTCTACAAATTCC
>ERZ773069.586-NODE-586-length-23773-cov-8.636268_pt1 | contig 23773 bp, 24 predicted proteins | sample MGYA00580619_ERZ773069 | MGnify/ENA primary metagenome ERZ773069 (study PRJEB29015, sample SAMEA2738007) | human oral metagenome | biome: human oral; feature: human-associated habitat; material: dental | place: China | collected 2108 ...
TTTCTTTCGTATTGACGACCTTGTAACGGTTATTCCGTTAGCTACTCCCTTGAGTTAGAAACTATTATACCAAATTTTCAAGCTTTTGCAAGGGGAAACATTATGATGTATGTGTCTGAATTTTTGAGAAGATAAAAAAATAGCAGAAATTCAAGGAAATGAGATACAAACAATTACACTTGCTGTTCAGCCTTGACATTCTCTACTTTATGCTGTAAACTAGGTTAAAGACTGAGTAACACAAGAGGTATTTGTTTACTCGGTGGAGGTTAGGTGTTGACGCACCTGCCTCTTTTTTTTGTTTCGTTGCTATAATTATACTACAATTGTTTTTAAGTGTCAATAAAAAATCGCAAATCACTGCCGAAAAATGCGATAATGACGCTATTTTTTCTCTCTAAGTTTAAAATAAAGACAGTCCCTCACTCTTTTTAGCTTTTCTAGGAATAGGCTTATGATTTTTAAGATTGTATTGTTTTTTTGAGGAACTCAAATACCGACTTGCTGAGACATTATCTAACGATTTTATTTTTTCATATTCTGTCCGCCAGCCACCAAAAAAGAGATCTCTAAGACGACCTTCCTGACCTAAAATAATTATCTGACTCATTTTTTCTGCTCCACGAACAGACCAGTACATCCCCTGATTTTTCATCCTGTAACTGATTTTTCGATGTTGTGACTCCATAATTCCGATTCCAAAATCAACCATGCCTTTATTTTTGGGAGAAACAGTGTATTTGAAATTATTAAGAAATTGATTTTTTACTCTATGAAAAGCATCCAATTTCTCTGGATCCTCAATCAAAGACTCTGCAGTATCTAGTGCTAAAATCATTTTTTTCTTATCATGCTTTGCTACAGCATCAAAAGCCAGATCAGTCAAAGCTGCTGGAAATGGTCGAAAGGTTTTTTTGATAAGTTCATTTACATGGAAAGCATCCCAAAAATGATAGTGAATTTTTGGACGAAAAGCTAAGGCTAAATCTTTGAAAACCTCTGGAGAATAGCCGTGTCCTCCGTCTGAATTCGTTACAATAACCGTGTCCGAAGTAATTTCAAATTGATTGTATAATGTGTCAAGGAGTTGCTCCTTGGCTTTTTTATAAGAATTTGAAACAATCTCTACCTTGTTTTCTAGCTTACGGCGCTTACCAGTTACAGCAACACTGCCAGTATGAGCCACAAAATGAGCTAACTCAGTAGACTTACCTTCCTGCCCTGCTTGAGATTGCTTGACCCATAGTCCATCCCCCTCAATATAAAGAGTGTCTGTCTTAATTTTCCCCCTTTTTTCCGGAAAAGAAAGAAAACGATACTCCTCTTTTTCTTCTAAGAGATCTCCAGCTATATTGACAGCCTTTTGAACACTATCTTTGGTAACATAGACTTGATTTAGCAGCTCGACAACTTCTACCACTTTCCGATATGGGAGCTTTCTAGACAAGTCTGTCAGCTGGTAGAAAACTTCTTGAGAATATCGAACATAAGGAATCAATCCCAATTTTTCATCAACAGGGATTCTAGTCTCCTCACCTTTCTTCCAGCGACTCCTTGAAAAGCGAATCTCACCGAACGAAAAGACAACAGTCCTTTCAGCCTCGTTAATTCTCTTATAGCCTTTTGTCCTCATGATAGGGGCAATATACCGCTCATAACAATCAATCCATTTTAAAAATATCTCTTGGTTCTTTTGCTGCAGGTAAGAATAAAACTCTCTTTCGTCAAGCACTTCCATGTTCATACTTTCCCTCCGTATTACAAGAAAAGTCGCTAGATATGGTTAGCGACTATCAAATATTTTTAAAATAGACAATGTAAAAGCTGTAGTCTTTACGGTAATAAATTATACCATAAATTTTTTATACCAGGAATGATTTGCCTATTTTTATATTTCTTATTTTCTTCTCTGGATACTCTACGGACATAGTTTACATGGGCTAACAGTTCCTCTTTTCGCTCCTTCTGAATAACTTTTACAAGTTCCTCATGTGTTAAATAGTAGTCCGCAAGGATAAGGTGTTTTAGCTCATAACTCTTTCTACGATACTTTACAGTAATAATCGTCCAGTACTCTACATAGCACTTGTTATTTATAATTTCCTCAACCCATACATCTTGAATTTTCATGATTTTGTCCTCCTCTATTTTTACTATTCGTAAAAATAGATCAAAAAATAAAAAAAGTTCCCAAATAGGGAACTGAGTAGATGAGTGTTAGGGCTTACTACCCTTTAGCAGTATAGCATAAATTTGAGCAATTTTATTCAATTGTGTAGCATCCAGGTCTCTTATATATCGTAAAACATCAAAGTATATACGTTTTAAAACGAATTTTTTTGGATATATCTTGTATATCTTTATATATAATTTAGCTAGAAATGCTATATAAAATCGGATATATGACAATTACGATTTAGAACGAAAAATTCGTTGCCACCAGTGCTGCTTATGGGTTAGCAGCAAATTGTTTTTTAAGTCAAGTGACTCTTTTAATAATATATCGCTTCTTTCCAACTGCTCATCTTTGATTTTTAGCTGTTCTTTAAGATAGTCAACCTGATCAGTCAGTATTTTGATAGTAGATTCGCTTTCTATATTATTCTCTATATCAGGTATATCTTGAACTATATCTTCTTCTAGTGCTTTATCTATCATATACTGACTTCTATTTTTGCCTGATTTATTAGCTAATGTATCAATTCTATCTAGCAGTTCCTCTTCTATTTTAATATTGACTTGTCTCATTGTTCTATCTTTCCTTATATAGTTATTGAATTTATTTTATATAAGCATTATATCACAGATATAGAGCATTTAACATTGAAATATCTGATTTATCCGATTATATATATTGTATATAATCTAGTCTATAGACCTTGAAATATTATATTTATTTCTATATCGTCTAAAGCTTCTTTCAGGTATTCCTGTAAGCTTGCTCACATCTTTATCAGTATAGCCTTGATTATATAAACTAAAGGCATGCTGCAATCGTTCGTCGTTTTCTGTATAGAGAGCCTTCCTGCCCTGGTACTTACCCTGAGCCTTGGCAAGAACAATCCCCTGACGTTGGCGCTCCTTGATGCGCTCTCGTTCAGCCTGCGCTTGATACTTATATATTTCTAAAATTAGACTATTCAGAAGCCGTCTGAGGTTCTCGTCCTCAATTCCTCGCAAGGTTGGCAGATTTAAAACCTCCAGAGTAGCTCCCTTAGCTTGGATGTCGTTCATAACTTCTGTCAGTTCCTTGTTGTTTCGTCCTAGCCTCTCCAGTTCACTGACGACCACAATATCACCCTCACGTATATACTCCAGGAGAGCCTGCAGCTGTGGACGTTCCTTACTGGCTCCGCTGGCTGCCTCTCGAAAAATCTTCTCACAATCCTGTAGTTGCTCCAGCTGCCGAGATAGATTTTGATCAGCAGAGCTGATCCTGGCATAACCTATTTTGGCCATTTTCTTTACCTCCTTTTTGCCGAACTCTATTGGCCGTGTCTTTTGACCAGTAAAATCAAGTTGCACGTGCAAGGCCAATAGGGCATACCTAATTGGCCAGTACTTAGTAAAGTTATTACTTTAAATATCTTATTGAAACTCCAAAATATTAAATTTTTTTACCTATAACAAAATATCACACAAAAATCTAATAAATCAATTTGACGTAAATAATTTTTTGGATTATACTAAAGCTACGATAGCATTTATCCAAGATGAACCTCAGTAATTACTGATTTTAAAGAGGAGCAGAAAAATGAAAAAATATTCCCTGTATGAGATAATCCCTAGTATGAGAACCTGTTTCCTCTTTTATGAAAGGAAGTACTATTCATGACTAAATATGAAATTATCATGGTCATGATTGCACTATTTAATTCAGTGCGTCAAGTCATTAAAGACTCTAAAAAGAGTTGATAATTGACGACCTAAAAAACACCTAACTTTTTTCAAAGTTAGGTGATGCCAAAAGAATGCTATCATATTATTACTGAAGTTGAGAGAACTGTTCCCCCAGTTCTCTTTTTTTATTTATAACTCCAAAATAATATAAATAATTCTATCACTATCATACAATCTCATTTTAAATAAGTCAAGCAATTTAAAGACCTTAGAAAAATTTATAATGTATTTTCCTGTTCTTGCTCCCTACGGAGTTGATTATTATCTTTAACAGACCTATACTCTTCAAAGTTGCCAACAATGTCATCATATTTTTGCTGCAGACCTGCTTGCTCGACACTGATTTCGGTAATTTCTTTCTCCAGTTCCTCTGCTTGAATGGTCAAAGGGAAGCCCAAGCTTTCCAGAATTTCCTGACCTAGTGCCTGATATTCTGGATTGTCAGACTGCATATCAGACAAAGCAGCTGCAGCTTTGTTGAGTTTAATCAATCGTTGGTCAATCTGCTGCAGAGTCTCCTCTGTTTGGTCCAGTTGCTCAATAAAGCGTTCCTCGAGTTCTTCAAATTGTTGGCCACTGGTCACGTCATGAGCAGCCAGGAACTCAAACTCTTTAATCAACTGATCTAGATTAGAGATGTTTCGGTTTTTAGTCAGAACCACCTCGCCATTATTATAAGCCAGCTGCTTCATAAGGGTATTTCCTTTGATGTAACGGTTATTCTCTGAGTGATCTGGATTAAGAAAATAAAAGAAATCATTTCTTCGGACAAAGAGTTCAAAACGTCCATCTTCAAGCTGATCTACTTGCCGATGTGGGACCTTAATCAAACCATGATTACGGATCCCAAAGTCTATCTCAAGGTAGATGCCGTCAGCTGTAACCTCTTGAACTTGCCAAGGTTCAATCATGAGACGTTGTTCAAAATCTTCTGCTTTTTCTTGCTGCAGTTTGTCATACTCTGGCTTAATGTCCTCTAGGGAGTAGGTCACCTTGTTTTGACTGACTCGCTTCTCAATCGTGGCCAAAGTGTAAGCACCTTTTTTAGATAACGTACTATCACGAGTATTGCGTTGCTGCTCACTGTCCAGCAACCGATAAGTGGCATGCTTGCCAGAGAAATTGACCGCTAAATTTAGCGCCTCTGCTTTCTTCAAAAAATCATCAATGGATCTTGAGTGCTTAATCAAGAAATTCAAACGGGACTTAATCTCAAGTTTAAATACATTCTTTTTCTGATAGGCTGCGTACTTCGTATGAGAAAATCTTGGAGCGCTCCGATCAATAATTTTAGCTCCGGCCAGTTCCGCATAGCGGTCTGAAATTTTCTCGAGGCTTCGCTTGGTCCCTTTTTGCCAGCGAAATTTTTTCAAGCTGCTGGTATCGGTTGTATTGAATATAATGTGATTGTGAATGTGGTTTTTATCTACATGAGTTGCAATCACAAACTCATGTTTTCCCTTCGTCAGTTCTAAAACAGTCTTACGCCCTATCTCGTGAATTTCTTCTGGTGTTAGATTATCCGATGGATCGAAAGACTGGATTAGGTGATGAGCTAGGACTCCTTTTTCAGTCACCAAGTCAGAAGTTTCTTTTCGTCCAAAACGAGTATCAGCCAGCTTCTTAGTCAGAATGAATTCCTCTGCAGTTTTCCTCTCTTGTCCAATCAAATGACCAGAGACTAACTGCGTCTGCAATTTCCCATCTTTGAGAATAACTGGAAAAGATTGGTTGCTGTTAGTGACCAGCTCTACTGTCTTAGCTTCATCCAAAATATATTTAACAGCTCTCTTTAAGTTACCTGTGTTTTTGATCTGAATAGCTTTTGTAACAACCATCTATTCTCCTTTCTCTGCTTCTTCAATCTTCCCCTCAATCAGCTCCTCAATCTCCTGCAGCTGCTCCAAAACAGCAACCAATTCCTCTCTGCTGGCTTCTTCGTTCGTGTTCACCTGCCGAGCAATTTGGTTGATGTTGACCCCGACTCGGTTGATTTCCTGGCGCAGTTTGGACAGTTCCTCAAAGTTGATAACTTGCACTCGGCCAGTGAGCAGCATGTAGCGGGCAAATGTCGAAAAGTTTCGGATGCCGGCCTCTCCCATTTTGCGACGGATGGCCTGATCTTCATTTTCATTTACAAAAAATCTTCTCAAAATTGACCGCTCTCTGTTTCTGTATGTTTCCATTGGAAATTTTTCTCCTTCCTGATTGATTGCAACCTGCCATCTTGATATACTTTGCTCTGGCAAGCATAGCATTTGTAGCTACAAATGCGAAATTTAAAAGAATAGGCTCCCTCCTCTTTGGGCTGTTCCAGCCCATCAGAGAGAACCTATCTTTCAAAACTTTGGGGAAATCCCCAACCCCCTGGTGAGGTGCTGCGCACCTTTAGGAGCGCCCCATTTTTTCAAAATGAGACGCTTTTTTGAATGCCTACCTAGCGGTAGTCATTCTTCAGCTGCTCATACTCTGCATCATTGATTGACTGAAGATAGCTGATTGTTTCAGCGGTATCCTCCGCCAAATCCAGCTCCAACTCCTCCTCTTCCTTCAGGTCCTTCTGGAGCTGATGGATGGCTGCCTTGCGAGAGAGTTTGAAAAACTCCTCGTCCTGTTTCAGGATGCCATCCAGTTCAAATGTCAAAAAGCTAGTCGCTAAAATTTCTTCAATGTTCGGTTTCATTTTTCGTTTCCTTTCGTTTCTTGTTCAGGTTCTGCAGCAAGTCTTTTACATGCTCGCTAGGTTCATTTTCTCCTCGTCCCCTTTTTCTTGCTGGGGCTTTTTTTCCGCCTCGTTCGCCGCCTTTTCCGCCATCTTCTGCTGGCATTTTTCGTTGAAATGTTCCAACTTTTGAGAGAGCGGATCCTTTGAAACTTCCTTTGATTGATACTTCTCAAATGCTGTGTCCAGCCGCTGAATCAGGTCCTTTGCTTCCTGCTGGACGATGGAAAGCTGAGCCTCCAGATCAGCCAAGCTGTCCGGCTCCTTGCTCCAGCCGGCCAGATAACCAAAGCTGTAAGAGCTGGTGTCTAGGCCGTAATGATTGGCCACGACATAGGCCACACTCTCAGCCTGTAACTCTTTCGTCGTCCGGGTCAGATGCTGACCTTCGAGGCTCTTTGGGTTGTGGAGATCAGCGTGAGCCATCTCATGAAAGATGGTACTCAGTGTCTCACGTTCACTCATGCCAGCCCGAATAACAATCTTGCTATCTGTTGGCGAATAAAAGCCGTGGGCCTCCATTGGTTCCTTGGAGATTTCAAAAGCAATCCCCTTGGCTGCAGCCGTTTCTTTAGCCGCTCGGTAGAGGTTGGCATAATCTTGGTGGGTTCCCTCCAGCTCATAAACCGGTTGAGGTAACTCCTTACCTTCCGTTTGGCTGACATCAAATACTGGTACCAAACGGAAGCGGGTATCTTTGACTTCCTGACCCTTCTTATTCAAGACCGGTTTCCCCTTTTCATCCTTACGGGTTACTTGATAGGGTGCCCAAATCTTGAGGGCCTTCTCTCCTTTCTTGACATGACGGTCAAATGATTTCCATGCTTTAAAGGAAGCCACAGCGGAAGCTTTCGGGTTCTGTGCCACGATTAGAAACAGGTTATTGAGTGAGTAGTTATTCAGCTTGCTCATCGTATTCAGGAAAGCCTTATAGGTGTCAGAATTGAAATAATTCTTGACTCCTTCCTTCATGTGAGCAGATAAACCTTTCAAATCTCTGTCTTGAATTAATTGGCCAAAGGAAAGATTTTCATTCTTGGACTGTTGTACATCCAGAGGATTTGACCCGTAGGAAATTTCTTCTTGATTAGATTTTACGTCACCGTCCAGTTCCAGTTCTTCTTTTTTGACTTGTGCTTGATGCAGATTTTCATTATCTAAAAAACCATCATCCCATGTTAAAGAGTATCCTGGTTCATGATAATCAAATGGATTACTATATCTGTCTTCTATTATCTCTTCTTCACGCCAAGATGCTTGATCCTCCCATTCTTCAACTGAAAGAGGGTAATTCTGCTTTAATGTGCCATCATCTGCTAAAAGCTTGACTAAATCACTACTATATTCAATACGATAACCATCAATTTTAAATGGTAATAAGGTTGTCTCGTTGGCAATGGTAATCATAAATTCTTTGGGAGTCAAATTCTCAGGCAGATAAACATCTGCCCCTGTTAAATCCAGAATTTGAAGCACTGACTGTTTATATTCTTCAAAATTGGCAAACTCCCTTGTTTCATAATCTTTGAGATAACTCAATTCCACTGTGATTTTTGAATCAGCTTTCCCAATGGCTTCTGACCTACGGTCTCGCTTCCATGCCTCATTACGTCTCTTTAGGCTTTCAAATTCCTCATCCTGAACCTTCTGGTATTCTTCCATTTCTATCTGAATTTCATTTTGTTCGTCTGTAAATAATTCTGCCATTGTCTTTCCCTCCATTCTCTCTTTAGCTTCTGAGAGCTGATGATATGTCTGTGATTGATTGGCCGCCAGTTTCTCTATCTCGTCCTGAGAGAGTGTTTCAGAGGTACTGAAAGCGACCACATCACCTGCAGTCAACTGGGCGACTTTTGCTGTAGCCAACTCTTTTGAAAAGTAACCTTGATAGGCTGCAGCTTTTTTCTTTTTATCGTAGCTGTAGATATGAACTAGCTCTGCTTGCCCCTGGAGTGGTTCTTTCAAAAAGCTGTTCCAATCAGCTTTTTCAACCCCTTTTTCAGCAATAGGCGGAATATCTAGCTTAAAAGGGATTCCCTTTTCCTGCAGCTTGCTGATAAAATTCCACCCTGCAGAGTCATTGTCTACAGCCAAAGTGATAAAATCCTCATTGCTCTGAAAGAACGTGGAGGTTTTAGCTGTAGCTTCAAGTACTCTAGCTGTTCGCTCCCCTGGCTCATAAGTTTTGCCCTGCAGCTCACTGACTAGCTCTGCAAAGCGAAAACTCATAAGACCTTCCTTGAGTCCATCCATAGCCACTAAACGGACATCTTGAAGCTGAGGATGAAGCTGATAATAGCTCATAACATCGATGGGAGACTCTGCAAATATAAGTCGTTTAGGTCGGCCAACGTCTGCGTAAAAACCAGTAAGACCATCAGAATTTTTCAATATCCGCTTTAGATACCCCCTATCAGGATATTTCTCCCGATTTTCGACAATTCCCTGCAGGCTGGCTCCCATCACCTTTCCCTGGCTGTTTTTAAATTTAAAAACAATAGCTGGCTCAGAGTAATCGTTCATTTTATGAGATATTTCAGCTATACTCCCTTGCTGGAAGAAAAAAGTAATGGTCTCCTCAGATAGTTTCCGCTCCCTTCTCAGATAGTCTTTGGTCCAGCTGGGATTGGTATGCTCATAGCGTTCATGTCTGTATTCAAAGGCCAGTTTAGGCGCTGGTGCAGCCGTCATATCCACTTCTGGGAACTCTCCTACCTCCAGGAAGTGCTTGGCCGTTTTGAAGGATGGTCGAGTTCCTGTCTGCTCCTCTCGGATCGTTTGGACTAACTCTAGGGCATCTCCTCCCCTTAAATCACGAGAAAACCAAGAAAAACGATTACGACGTGGGCTGATTACAAAACTTTCATGCTCTACCCAGACATATCTGTCCGTTCCCTGGCGCTTCAGCTCCAGTCCTAAAGCCTCAGCTACATCTAAGATAGATAGTTTTTTCAATTCTTCTACTCGTGCCATTCTCTAGCTCCTTTCTATTTCAGGAAGAAATCTGCTGGAGCAGCTCGGATTAATTCAAATTCTTCTTGGGTTGCTTCCAGCGGCCGAACTATTGGGACTTTTGCTGTTTGTTCTGCATCATAACAAAATAGATAAGGCTGCAGCTCTTGGAATTCTTGGTAAGTCAATTCCTGAATAACTTTCACAAGCACCTGCAGCAAAAACTCTTCCTGAGATTGATCTGCAGTTCCTTCTTTTGTGGCAGATACCGCAGCTCTCAATAATACCCCTCCAGGTATTTGCTCCTCAATGCCCTCAAAAAAACCAACTCTATAAGTTGGTTTTTGAGGTTGTTTGTCGTTCTTAAACATAAAATCGTACATATCATTTCCTTTCTATGCGCTCAAGTCCCAAGGCAGAGCGATTTCTTCCAGTTCTTCCATGCTGATCTCAACCTGGTTACTTAGCTCGACATTCTCTAACCACTCATCTATATCTGACATATAGCGTCTGTATGTAAACCAATTAGGACTGAATGGCCCATCTGCATGATTTTCATATTGTGGATGTGTCTCTAAGCGGTATTTCTTATCTTTGAACACATTCTGACGATTGAGATAGAGCAAAGCTTCATCAATGGCCACTGTGGCCACTTCATGATAATTGAGCAGCTCCCGCTTGAGACTATCTGTGGACTCACTCGAAGAGCCATGCTGGCCATAACTTTTAGAAGTCTTGGTCTGCTGAATGGTCTGCGGTCCTGTTCGGTCTGCCATACTTTTCAGTGTGTCTGGGTCATTAGAACCCAAATAAAGAACTGCCCCGCAGTTGTTCAAAATGGTGGTAGTATTCTTATCTCCGTACAGTTGCTGAAGCTGACTCATAGATTGGATCATCAGCTTGATTGAAATTTCCCGGCTCCGGACAACAGCAATTTCTTCAGGAAGATAAGGGATTTGCCCAATTTGACCAGTTTCATCTGCATAGATCTGTAGATGCAGCAATGCCTCAATCGTTGCTGTTGGATGCGTTCCTTGGATGATAGAGTCTGCAGTCTTGTTAGATACTTCAAAAATGGTATGGAAAAACAGGGCTGACAGGAATTGATAAGACTTATCCGTTTCGGGCATATGAATAAAGACAGCTGTTTTCTCCAGCTGCCATTTTTCAATTTCCATTGTATCCCGCTGCACCATCTTTCTCACATCATCATGGTCAAAAACAGAAAACCGGCTGGAGATAATAGCCAGGACAGACATCAAAGTCTGACCGCCAAAGTTCTTCATAAAGAGCTGGAACTGCTTATTAGCATAGTTACCTGGCAACTCCTCTTCGAGCTGCTTAAACATTTCCTCAACCGGACTTTCAATCTCTGGATCAGTCCGCTTCAGGAAGCGTAATAAATCGGCTACTTGAGCCAGGTTTGGCTCATACTTGCCTAGAACTTTTCCATCAAAGTATAGATACCCAATCAAAGCTCTGGTCAGAAAGGCCTCTGCCTGAACCCAGAAGTCCTCCCCTTTATTATCTGAGCGCTTAGTAGCTGTGATAATGGCTTCTGAAACCTTATCAATATCTGTTTCCTTCTGCATATAGTGAAAGACATTGAAACCATCCGAATTGGCCAGTTGGATCAAGTCCAAGATTTTAATTTTATAACCGGCCTTTTTCAAAATAGTGCCAACTTCATGTATGATAAGCCCTTTAGTATCTGTGATAACATAGCTAGAGTTTAGCTGCATAATATTAGGTTTCACGAAAGACCGAGTTTTCCAGTCACCAGTTCCCCCGATAACCAGGACATTCTTGTTGATGTGCTTGTTGTAGGGCAAGCGTTGATTAAAGAGGCCCATCTGAGCTCGCTGTGTAAAAATCATGTTTTTCTCTGGATCCTGATCCTGAAAGCTAGCCAGCTCCTCTACGGTTGCAAAACGAGCTGTTCCATGTTCTTCTCCTGTTCGGTAAATCCCCCGATCCTGACGTCGGGCAAAAAAGAAAAGAACAGCCATGACACCGACAAGGCCCGCCATCAATGAGAAAGAGGTAAACTGGACATCGATAGGAATTTTCTCGTTCCAATGTTCCCCCATCCATTCCAGCCTGGCCAGACCAAAATCGTCATTAATGGCTGTATCTGGAGACATTTCAAAAAGTTTGGCCAACCAATGAAGACAATAAAATAGAATCCCTGCAGTGATAATATAAGGCAATGGTTTTCGTTCCGTCATTTGGTGACCTCCTTAGGGCTTGTCTTGGTAATCTTTGGAGCCTTCTCTGCAACTGCTTGGATTTTCACTTGCTCTTGGACCTTGAAATGAGTGATTTTTTCCTCAAGGTTCATGTTTTCAGGACTCTTCAGCAATTCCTGAGTGAGCTTCTTAGTCTCCTGAGGACTGGTTAAGTCGGTCAGGAACTGTTCATAGGCTTTTTTGACTAGTTCCTTATTCTTGACCTCAAAGGCCAACCTGACTCGGTTATCCTTTAGAGCCTGAGTGGCAAAACCTATTTTATACTCTTCCAAATAAGCCTTGAGCCTATCCAAGTTGACCTCATTGCTCAAGAAGGTTTTCACTTCCTTGGCACTATCGCTGGCCATGAACTGGTTCCATCGGGTTTCAGCACCGTATCGTTGCCGTTTCATGTACTTCTGCCCCTGGTCAGTCATGTACTCAACCATATAAGCCAGCATCTTCAGCAGCATCTCTCCGGTTAGTTTTGACACATCTTTCACCTGAAAGATGGTTCTTTCTTGCTCCATCCGTTATAGCTCCTTTCTTTGTAAATAGAAACAGCAGCATCCTCTTAGATGCTGCTGTTTTTCTTCTGCTTCTTGTGAAGAACAAGACCAACCAAGCCCAGAGCTGCCGCTCCCAGGAAGCTCAGAAGCGAGCTATCAGCTGTTCCGGTATCTGGCAGGCGATCCAGAGTTTGCCCGCTCTCCTTTTGTTCAGTTGTTTTCTCTAGCGTTTTTGAGGACTGAGTTTGGCTTTTTGGAGTGATAACCACTTCCTCTGCAGGCTTTTCAGAAGATGCGGGAACATCAATAATTGGCTGATCCCCTGCAGGCTCTGTCGAAGCACTAGAGCGAACAATAGGAGTCACAGGAGCGCTAGGATTGGTCGCTGCAGAAGTTTGGCTGGTTTGACTTGATTGCTCTACTTCTTTAGGCTGACTTGGTTCTGTCGGAGTTTCTGGAATCTTTGGCTGCGTTGGCTGATCAGGAAGTGGACGCACCGGATCAGTAGGTTGGCCAGGCTGGACTGGAGCCACAGGCTCAGTCGGCTGCTCTGGTTTGGTTTCTTCTGCTTCCTTTGGAGTAGCTGTATCAGATGTTGTTGGCTCCACAGGGGCAACTGTTACAGGGGCAGTTGGAATGACTGGCTGACTTGGTTCTGTTGGAGACACAATACCTGGCTGATCTCCAGCTGGAGCAATGATTTCATCTGCTAAAACAGCCTGATTTAAAGTTAATGAAGTGAGTAATAAAGTTGAGTAAATAGTTGTTTTTTTCATAATTGATTTTCCTTTTCTATTGTTGATAGTTAGATACCGTGTCTCTATCCTGGATAGAGACTTTCAGTCGGCTGGCTAGTAACGAGCCAGCCAAAGCGACTGTCTTTGTCCGCCACAACATCAAATGTCAAGCGGACTAGACGGACGCTGCTTTCTTGATTGACATAGAGAACATATGTCACCTCGTAGCCCTTGCCTTTAGGTTTGATGGACTCAAAGACAGTAGACTGAAGCTGACCATCTTTGACCTCAATTTTCTTCTGCATATCCGTATTGAGGTATTGCTGGACTTGCTCCTTATTATTGGCAAAGAGAGTAGCCACAAAATAACGGCCAAAGACATCTACCTTAGAGCCTGCTTCTTGCAGATTGGATAGAGTTCCAACCTGGTTCTTTAGGTCTGTAATCTGGTTTTTTAGCTGCTTGTTTTGGCCACCTAAAACAACTGTATAACCTCCTAAAAGAAGAATTAGGAGAAATATCGGTGCTAAGAACTTAAGCGAGCTGAGAAGGCTTCTAGGAGCTTCTGCGGCAGCCTTTGAAGTAGCCTGCTGCTCTGCATCTGACTGAGGAACAGATTTTTCCAGTTTAAAGAAAGAAGGGAACTTCTTTTTTTGATCTGTCTGAACAAAACCAAATTCCAGCAGCAATTCTTCTACTGTTTCTACAAATGGCAAGCTGACCCGCTTCTTCTGCAGGATTTCTCCTGCTTCCGTTACCTGCATCAAGGTCAGGTCCGCTTCCTGTTCCAAACTCTTCACTTTTGCATTTTCCTGCTCAAGAAAGCCCAACAGCTGATCTCTGCTAGGAAATTGCTGATGGCTTCCTCCCGCTACATTCTGAGCTAAAAACATCAGCTCTCACCACCTTCCTCTGTCTGTTTGCTTTCCTCCAGCAGGAGGCCTTTCAAATCGTCCAGAGAAGTATTGGACTGACTGAGCAGGGCAGTCACGTACTCTGCCTTGGCCTGAGTAATAGCCTGCTCTATATCCTTTTCTTTCTTCTTGAGCTGGACTTGCTGCTCCTGTACCTTGATTTTCTCTTGCTCCAGGCGCTGGAGTTTCTTCTCTAGATCCTGAATAGATTTCTTTTTCACCATGTTATGTATGTTCCTTTCTATTCTTGGCTGCTGCTTGACTCGGTCGCTTCTTCTGAGGAGCTAGAGGAGCTTTCTGAGTCCTCTTTCAAAGCTCCATAATCTGGATAGCTGCTAGATGTCCCTGTATTGGATGTGAGAAGCAACTGCTCCTTGCTGTTGAGCAAGAGCTTGCCATCTTGTTTACTGTAGGTTAGTTTTAGTGTCGTTTCGTTAGCTACATTGGTTTGAGCTTTATCATAATTATTTTTCTTAGATAAGAGCGTATTGCTGTACCTTACCTGAACAATAGCTGTCAGATTTTCCTGATCAATATAGATCTGAGCGCTTTGGAAGACATAGTCCACAACATAGCCCTTGTAGGCTTGATTGACGGCCTTATCTTCCTGGTTGACCTCAGACGTATAGAGCCCTTTCGTCATAAAAGGACGATAACGTTCTCGGTTTTCCTCTAGATCCTTTTTGGTAAAGTAAGCTACTAAAAATTCCTTGACTTGCTTCTGGCTCAATTCTGCCTTTTGATTTGTTTTTATCTGTTCCTGTTGGTTGGTCGTCGCTTTAGTTTTATTAGAACTGCTGCTCGCCTTTCCAAACCCGCCAATACCATAGCCGATTAAAAAGATAATCACTGCCAGACCAAGCAGGAGAAGATTTTTCATTTTTCCGACCTCAATCTTATCAATCATCTTATTTCCTTTCTCTCTCTTATTTTGTCGCAAAGGTATAGTAGGAGGCATTTTGCAATACTCGGTAATGCACCCTATCCTGAATACCTAAATAATTACATTCTGAAACTAAGAATGTGCCATCAGGGTTTACAGCTTCTACAAAGGCTACATGTCCATAAATGGCATAAGTTCCATCGAAGCCACCAAGTGTTGAAACAACTGCCCCAACGCTTGGAGTTGAGCTTGTTTTCCAGCCTTTAGCAGCCAAAGATAGCACCCAGTTTTGACCATTTCCTAGATAGCCATAGCCGCCTGAAGTATCCGTCAGAATTCCTGTTTCAACTAGTCTGTTATAGACATACCAAGTACATTGACCTACCGGATACCCACTACCTGGCTGCGTAGTCATAGCTGCTGTAGAAGGTCTTCCGTACTGCAGCTTTCCTTCGTATTCAGCAGGTAAATTAACACTATTGGCCAGTGTTCCGCTTCCGCCTCCAGTTGTCTGACGTTTGAAGTAACCTAGCATCTGCTGGGCCGCATGCTGCCGTTCGGCCAGCTTATCCCCAGCATTGCCTTCCCAAAGATTGAGGAAACGTTTAGTCAGCGTTTCAACATCTTCATTGCTGGTCAGAATTTGCCGGGCAATTTCTCTGTAATAAGGAGCATCCCCATCCAGAATAAAGTCAATCTGCAGCTGCAGATCGTACCACTTCTTGCCCCGCTCCTGGGCAAAGGCCAAAAGCAAACTATGACGAGTACTGCCATCTTTCGTATCTGTCCACATACCAAGACCCAAACCTCGATGTAGGATATTGTCATAGCCGCCACCATAAATGGTTGGCCCGCTCATTGAGAGCCATCCTTCATCATCCCAGGAGCTCTCAGTTGCACCGACCGGCTGGGCTAGATAATCTCCTTCAGCTCGTTTAGCGGTCATATTGCTCTCTACTCCAAAATTCCCAAACATGGCTGCTATACCGTTATCGGTCGCTTTAGGTTCTTTTTTCTTGATATAATCATACGTTTGTTTGCTTCGAGTAGCCAAGTCTCCTGAAAGTTCTAAATCAGAGATAACCGACGTGGTTTGATTGTATTTGACTTTTTCAAAGTAAAAGCCAGGATTGACCCAGACCCATTCATCCTTTTTATCTTTATCATCGTACTGACGATATTTGCGATAATAGAACTCCTGACCACCCTGACCGGATACTGTTCCCAATTCCTGACCAGCCGAGACCTGTTCGCCATCCTGAACTCGAATACCATCTACTTTTTTATAAGTCAGTTCTCTGTTAGAGCTAGTAATCAGCACATCACTACCCTTTATTTTAATTTTACCTCCAAAGGCCGCCCTCAAACTTTGTCCCTGACTAACCTGGATAACTGTTCCGTTATACATCTTATCTTTAGGATCATATCCAAAGCGTCGAGTAACGAGGAGCTGGCTATCATGTCCGGCATCTGAAGAACTATAGAAAGGGTTCTCTAATTCCTGATAAGCCATATAGCGACCCAACTCGTCCGATTGCTTCAGGAGTTCTTCATACTCTTTCAAAGCCTTCTCCCCGAGATAGTAAGTAGAAGCTTCCTCATTGGTATATAAATCTTTCATACTCTCCAGCTTCTGGGGATCATCATTCAATCCATGCCAAATCTGACGCAGCAAATCTTTGTAGGTGAGTTGTTCGCTGGTATCTTTCCGAGTGGCCGATGGATTAGTCCTGTTTTTCAAGCTATTGCTGCCGTCATCATAAATATCTGACAGCTTATAGTTCTTATAACGGTAATTCATGTAAAAGACCACATCATCAATATTGGACCAGTAGTCCACTTTGTCGTTAGAAGCGTTCCGATCCAATTCTGTCAGATAGATCCATGATTGATTTAATTCCCATTCATCCTGCTGGACTGGGCTTGGATTTCCTAAAAAGATAGCGAAAAAGAGGATAAGAAAAAAGCCTACGATATAGGCTTTAAGTGACAACGGATTTTTCAAAATCACCTGCAGGGGCTTGGTCAGGAAATTCAGAACCTTGCCAGTACCCCTTGCAGCCTTAACGGCCTTAGAGTGCTTGAGTCGCTGCCGAAAAGCCCTAATCCGTTTGGCTGCTTTGACTTCCCAGCGTTCCCCGGTAACTGTTCGAGTAAATCCTCGACCCCGCAACAGGTTATAACCTCGGTTTACGATGCCATAAGAGCCTTTCACTAGCCCCTTTGAAACAGTCTTGCTTGCCTTGGCTATCCGCTTGCTTTGCTGGAGGCTTGCATGGAAACCTCGGATTTTTTGACGAGCATCTGCGATATCTTCTAAGGTATCATTCCCCTGCCAGGCCGCCTCACCCATCCTACCAATGACTCGATGTCCACCTCGGGCTAGTTTTTCCTTTTTCGTGCCACCTACTCGGTTATAAGCCGCTCTTTGAACCTGATTATCCACCTTTAAATTGTGTTTAGCTTGATGAAGTTTTTCCCTGCTCTCAGCTGTGCCTTGCTTAGCTTTGACCGTCGCTTTATGCTCAGTCTTAGCTTCTTTTAAGCACTGTTTACTTTCCTGAACAGCGCTCTTGGCTTGTTTCAAACCCTGGCGCTTACTCAGTTCATTATGCTCAGAAATCTTCTGGCTGGCTTCTCGTTTGATTTTCCCCCTTTCTGTCCAGGGTTCTTTTTCTGCCATTCTCTAGCTCCTTTCTAATTTATGTCACTACTGCATCTGTCTGCGTCAATTCATACAGCTTGGTATCATCAGGGATTTTGTTCTCAAACGGAACAACCGTTTCCCCTGCTATAATTAGCCCGCTTCCTTTTTCTTTTGGTCGCCTAATATAGCGAAGCATGGCATCTGGAATATCCACTGCAGCTCGCAGGGCTTCAATGTCCTGGTCTTTCATCTTGAGTAAGATAAAGAACTCAGTATTAGACATCAGGTTCCGCCCTTCTTCCCAGGCTAGGATAGTTCCTGGGTTTTGGGTAATGCCAGTTGGAATAGCACCGTACTTCCGGATCCGTGCCCATAGCTCAGCAAAGAAAGCAGCATCCGTCTGGTTTCGGAAGGTTAGATGCAATTCATCCCAATAGAGGCGAATGGTTTCTTTGCCTTGGTACTTGATCACCTGTTGCCAGATGAAATCTTGCAGCACCAAGAGGGCAAAGGGTTTGAGCTTCTTATCCAACCCCTTGAGATTGAATACCACCAGCCGATTATTCAGATTGACATTGGTCTGATGGGCAAAGAGGTTAAAGCTGCCTTTAGCATAGGGGCGGGACCGTCTGACCAGTTCCTGAGCTTCTTCTTCCGGACGCTCCAGAAGAACATCGTGCCAATCCGCCAGCGTTGGCTTACTGTAACGTTGATAGACTTCTCTTGTAACTTCATCAATAACATCAAAGTGATCATCTGAAACCTCTTGGAGAATAGACTCAAAGAGAGCCATGAGGAGGTTGGCCTTATCGGCTACACTGTCAATCTCCTTATCATTTTCATCATACAGGACCTGGTCTGTATCGGTCAGATCCATCAGATTGATATGACTGCTGGATTTAAGGGACAGATTGATAACCTGGCCGTCCAAGGCCTCCGCAATGTCACTGTATTCATCTTCGGGATCGACAATAATAAAGCGATCCTTAAGATACTTTAAATAGGCTGGAATGACTTCAGTTGTTTTAGTTGTCATCCCTTTCCCTGACCCCGTCGTTCCGATAATCAATCCATTCGCAGCGTTGAGGTCTCTCTGACGGTCCAAAGTAATCAAATTTTTTGACAACTGGTTTTGCCCATAATAAAGAGCTCTTTGACTGTCAGACTGCAGATCCACATTAGTAAACGGAACCTGCGTCACTACGTTGAATGTCGTAAAAGGGCGCATAAACTCCTTTTTTACTTCCAGGAAGGGCTTACCAATCGGTAGAATAGTATTTAGCCCATTCTCCTGATGGTAATAGGTTTCTTGTAGATCTACCCCCAGCTTGCGGCCAGCTGCCTGCACCTTTTTGGTACTCTGTTGCAGCTCCTCCAGACTGTCTGCCACAAAGTAGACTGTGATGACTCCGTTGAAAATTTTCTGATCCTCATTCACCTTCTCTTTCCATTTCTGAGTCGTTTCACTAGCTTCTACAGCTCTTCCAGAAACTGCTAACCCTGGATCAATTCCAACCTGGAATCCTTCCTTCTGACTACGAACCATTTCCTCTTGAGCTACTGACTGCTCATTAGACAGTTCTTTCCCTACTTCCCCTAATTCTCGAGGAGCAGCATGAATGGAGACCGCAAGCTCTAGACCGATATCACAAAAACTCTTGATAAGCTTGTCCGATAAAAAGCTTGGGTAGTCTCGCACATAGAGAACCTTGGCAAATTTTTCATCGATCTTTATTAAATTTTCAAGAAACTCAAGGCGATTAGGAACGATAAAATTTTTAGCTGCTAGTCCAGACAAGGCAATATCTTTGTAGGTATAAGCAAAATAGGGCTGGTGCCTGAGTAGGAAGTTAAAAATCTCTAGACGCTCTACTCCTGATAGTTTCTCTAGGCTAATATTCATCGCCTGCAGTTCATTTTCTACCAAGGTTCCCATCTCCTGAAGCTGAGTGTCTGCCAAGTTCTTCTCATAGGCCTCTGTAGCCAAGGTGATATACTTTTCTACCTTGAAATTTTTGGCATCCAAAGAGAAACGATCCTGAATAATATCGTTGTATTCCTCACGGTAGATATCATAGCCATCCTCTGCATTCTCGTAGAGGACCTTACGGACAGTCTGATTGTCCACCCGACGGTTAATCACCAGGAGCTGAAAATTATCTCCAGCATCTAGAGAGTTCAACGCCTCTCCGTAGCTATCAATAATATCCAACTTATCCTCTGTACTCGCAGTTGTGTAGGCTACATCTCCCAACTGGTAAGTTCGGGAATACCAGTTTTCTGCAATGTGCATGATTCCAGTCTCAAACTGACTAGTAAAGTAAATGCTATTCTGTGTTGAGGGCTTCCTCTTAAATTCCTTCCGCAATCGTATTTGACGGCTGCGTTCAATAGCTGTCTGGGCCGTCCGCCTCTTGAACGGAAGCTGATTGAGTAAACTCATAGTGTTTTGTCTCCTCTCCTCCATATTCAGTCATATAAGACCGTTTTTGATTGATTAACTGAAAGATTAAACGCTCTTTCAGAATTTTGTTTTTCTTGGTTCCATACAAAAAACTAGGACCAATGATAATCCCAGTTACTAAATAGTTAAATACATCTGGAAAGCCCAGCCAATTCAGCAAAACCCCCAGAGCTACTCCTAAGACAATCCCGCCAGTCATAACTAGCTGTCTTAGAGTTCGTCTTAGAAAAACAGGGCGCTCATAGTCCCCAAATTCCTTAAGAAATTCACTGCCTAATTTTTCCAAATCAAAACCTCTCATTCTGTTTTTTAGCACAATAAAAACACTTTACTGGCTGCAAAGTGTTCTCTGTCTATTCTAGTCAATCTCGCCTTTATATTGCAAAGCCGTTCCAATAAAGGATAAAATCCCTGCTATAATCACTATAATTGTGGTGATATTGTCATTCATCGATGTTGGAGTTGATTGAAAAGGTCTATATTGATCTAATACAACAATACGATAAACTCCATCAAAAAACCAACACATCACCCACAACCCTAAGCCCATGAAAAACCAGTTTTTCAGGAAGGAAAAGATGAAAAAAGGAGCCTTGAGAATCCACAGCAAAACCCGCAGCACAATCAATCCTGCCGTAGCTAGTAATTGACCTGTTCGGGAAACGAACTTCTTCCAGTTAGAAACAGGTGCTTTAGCAGCCAGCTCAAACTGATCCGGCTGGAAATTCTGTTCCAGAAACTCTGTTCGCTCTTCTTCTGAGGCATGATTTAACGCTTGATTAAGCTTTTTAACTGCTCTTTCTAGTTCTGTTGCCATCTTCTCACCCCTTCCCCTTTTTATTATTATAGCACAATTTACTAGGAAGTTCCGAATAATTTTTTAGACTGTTGTTGGGTTTTCCAGACTGTAAATATAAAAACAAGTAATTTAAAAATCCCAGCAAAAGCAATATCCGCACCGGCTTTACCAGTTGAAACCTTAAAGAGATCGTCTGTTACAAAAGCAGCATAAATAGCAACTACAATGAATAATACAATTCCTTGAAAAGCGGCTGCTGCAAATTGCTTAAGTAGATTTTTAGCCATATCTCTGGTGCTATCAGCCATCCAGAAAGCAATGATTAGTGGGGCAATTGCTTTGAGTATATACATTTCAAAAGCCCTCATAAAAATAATCATTTTTATAGAGATACTAGAAACAGCTTCCGACAGCCAACTTATTAGACCCAAGAAATTCTTCAGAACCCAACCATCTACTCCATCTGTTTTTACAGATCCTTTAAAAGCAACAATCGATATTATCTTGCTTAAACCTCTCAAAATGTAACCAAAAAGTTCTGCAATACCATCAAAAATTGTCGAAGAATAAGTGACAAGAATAAAGGCAAATAAAAACTTCACAGCTAATTCTGCAAAGAGGCCACTATTCAAACCGCCTCCCTCCCGTTTCAAATATCGATACCAAGAATCCAGCTCGATTAGAAACATTACAGCAATTATTAATTGTGCAGCTTTCATACTAGAAGAGTTAATAAGAGTTGACATCTCATTAACTTTAGGTGCATATTCAGCGAGGCTCTGGGTCAATTCTTTAATTTGATCAACGTCCATATCTGCCTCCGTTAGTTTTATCCAAGAGCAGCAATTTGATTAGCTACATAGGTCATTACAATTGTTCCTCCAACAATCATCATGCCACCATAAATCATGCTATTTTGTCCTTGAAGTCGTTCATTAGGACTATTAGAACTTTTACCAGCAGCGTATGTCTGCCATCCTTCTGCAATAAACAATGCTCCGCCAATGTTAATTCCAATACCTAAAAAACGAATGATTGTTGTGAAAATTTCCATTATTTTATTCTCCTTATATTATTTCTTATAGCCCTGCCCCGTCAACAGCAGGCATGTTTTACGTTGTTGTTTCATTTTCCTTGCGACCAAAACTGGACCGACTTTGATGGTCCGTATCTGACTGATTAATCGAGCAGTGTAGGGGATGATTAAATCCACTTCCTGGACTTGGCCGGCAATAATGCCTGACCGTCTTTGAGTCGCATATTTAGGACCCAGGATAATCTCTTCTCCTGAGTCAAGACGAGCAGTTGCTCTGCCATGTTTTCCCATCTTTTTTAGGTCAGAGATGGTAACTGACTTTATATCATTTTTTTCAGTCATGGTTAATCCCCCTTCTGAAAAGTTGCTGATCTACAGCTTGCCGAGGCAGTGCGTAACTGCCTTCCGTGTTTCTTACGCAGGGTTATTTTAGTCTGGTAAACCCCAAAAACTCCTTCGCCTTACGGGACAAGTCAACCGTGGCTTTACGTTATACAGTCGGCGCTAGGTATCTTTTCTAGCTACACACCGCCCCTATTTTTCTTTTATGCCTAGACTGCGCTAATCGGGACAGTGGGGGTATTCAATTTTCAAGGAACTAGAAGCAGTTTAACGACTTACTGAGGTCAAATCATTTAGTCCATACGTTTTCTAGTAGTGCTATTGTAAGCTGCAAGCAGACCGTTATAAACGTATTCAGCAACCATTTCGGATGAACGTGCAAAGCGCATATTCTCCAAAGCGTACTTGTAACGCTCTTCAAATGGCATCATGATGAAAGTAGCTACTGTATCTGAGTACTTGTCTTCCAACAGTTGAGTATAGACTAAGTCATAGATATAATCTTTATCGTACTTAGTAGCTTTATCAACTTTCCTGAAAAGAGACTCTTGATTTTTATTTTTTGAATTTTCAGCTACTTTCTCCTCGTCCTCCTCAGAAATAACTAATTCAGTTTTACTAATATCAGTATCGTTAATATCAGTATCGTTAATATCAGTATCGTTAGAGGCTGAATTTGATACCGGGCTAGTATCATTTTGACACCCCCCTGGTATTTTTTTGACACCCCCCTGGTCTAAATCTGACACCCCCTCGTTATCACTTTGAGAGTTTATTGATTTTTCAACGTTTTCTGATGTATCATCCTGCAAAAGACCAAGATAAATCCTATTAGCCAGGTTACCTGATTTGCTGGTAGATTGTTGAACCTCTCGAATTAGACCATATTCATTAAGCTGTTTTTTTATTCGTAAAAGAGTAGATTTTGAGCAATTTAAAATCTTCATCAAGTTAGAGTTAGAATAAACCAGATATATATTTCCTTCTTCATCAATCCAATTATTTTTAAAAGATAAATCCAATCTGTCTTTCAGCATTGCATAAGCCACTTTGGCATCCAGCCTCATATTCTCGTAAATAGGATTTTCAAACAAAATTTTTGGCAAAGCATAAAATCTTTCTGACGTTTGATAGTGACTTGCACTAATAAGTTTTATCTCTCTCATGGATCAAACCTCTCTCAACCTAAAAGCACCTTTTGTATTAAATCCAATCAAGCCAAAGGTCTCTAGTTCTTTCAAAATTTCTATAGTTTCTTTTCGTGTTGAACCAGTCTCTTTCATCAAGAATGAAATGATAGCCTCTCTGGATTTCTTTTCTTTAGGTGACATATTAGACCCTCCTTAGATATTTAAAGCAAACAAAAATGAGGAAATGATTTCTCATTTCCTCAATAATTCTTATTAATTTTTAAGTTTCTCAAAACTCTAGACACTTACCATTATGATTTTCAAGAGTTTTCTCGTAAAATAGCAGCTAACCCCAGCTAATCTCCATTTCATAGCTAGCAAAAATCTGCTCTCTGTCAACAGTTTTCAGCTGATAATGAAGTTGCAGAACCTGCTGAGTAAAATCAACCTTATAGAAAGAAGTATCGGTCACAAACTGCTGCAAGCCCACAGGTGTATGGATGCCAACCA
>ERZ773069.587-NODE-587-length-23772-cov-11.054729_pt1 | contig 23772 bp, 15 predicted proteins | sample MGYA00580619_ERZ773069 | MGnify/ENA primary metagenome ERZ773069 (study PRJEB29015, sample SAMEA2738007) | human oral metagenome | biome: human oral; feature: human-associated habitat; material: dental | place: China | collected 2108 ...
AGAGGATTGTGGGTCGCAATAATAATGGTCCGATTCGGATTTTTTAAAGATTCTAGGATAGAGAGTAATTCCTCAGAGTTTTTGGGGTCTAGCGAAGCGGTCGGTTCATCTGCAAGAATCAAAGGCGGATCCTTTAAAATTATCTTCGCTAATGCAACACGTTGGGCTTCTCCTCCTGATAATTCAAAGATAGGTTGCTTCAAATCCAAATAAGAGAGATTGACACGATTTAGAGCTTGTTTCATCAAAGAGATTTTCTCTTTGTCTTTCAGTTTTTTACCAACCAAGCCAAGATTGAGATTCTCTTTGACTGTTTGACTTTCAATTAAACCAAAATCTTGAAACAAATATCCCAAGTAATCTCTAAAGAATACAGAGGGCTTAATGTCCTTAAGAGAAGTGCCATCATAGATAATTTCTCCATTGTTATATGGCTCTAATCGTCCAATCATATTCAAGAGGGTTGTCTTACCACAGCCACTTGTACCGATTAAGGCATAAATTTTCCCACCTTCAAATTGAAGATTAGTATCTGAAAATAGCTGACGGCTTCCAAATTTTTTAGATATATTCTTTAGTTCAATCATCCTATTTTCCTTTCATAATGGTCATAGAAACACGAGATTCTTTCTGTGCTTGACGGTAGAGAGTCAGTATAGCACTAACGAGGAAGATTGATAAAGTTACCAATCCAATCATCACATCCCGACTACGCCAAATAAAGAGACTCGCACCGAATACAAAACTAGCAAATTGACTAATCATATACTGAGCGTGCGTTTCAAAAAATCGCAAACCAGAAATTCGTTTAATCAAAATCTCACGACGGAATTGTTCAAAATAAAGAAGATTCACAGAATAAAAGAGAAGCAAAGAACTCGCGATTCCAATAATAGCTCCTAAAATAAGGGTTAGAGTTTCTGTTTGAACCTCATAGTAACGTGCGAGGTAAACACTTCGTCCCTCCTTGAGGTAGGATACTTGATCATAAATTCCTGCATTTTTCAAGAGTTTAATCCCATCTTCATATCCTTTGACAAAGATATTCTTACCAGCATTGATAGACCAACTAGATAAGGATGTAAAACTATCACCTGTAGAAGTCGGCGTGAATACCACTAAAATCGGATCAATCAAATACTGAGTGGATACGGGATTCTCACCGTTATTATAAACAAACCGCTTTTCTCCCATTGAAAGATAACTAACGTGCGCTTTCATCTCATAATCCAAAGGAGCACTTGCCTCCTCACCAGATTTTCCATAATAACTCAAGCTTTCTTCAAAGATTTTTTTTAGTTCTACTTCTCGAGAGCGCAAATGTTCTGGGAGCAAGAGAATAAACTCACCTTTTTGGAGATGGGCTAACTTCTGTTTGGTCTCAGCATCTACCACGACCTTTTCCTTCTCCAAATAACTGGGACTAACATAGAGCGTATTAGCATCCGGACTATAGGTATCCACTGTCTCTCCCTGTTCATTTTTTCCTTGTGGATTGGCAAAATGGAGCAGATTATCCTTTACATAAAGGGCTTGTTCTTCTTCAATTGCTTCCTTGGCAAAGGAATACCATTTGCTCTGATTTTCCGCATTTTTTCCTCTATCACCGATCCCAAAGGAAATCTGGTAATAATCTGCTCGATCTTCCCAAGCTTGCTTGGATAGCTGGAGTTCCTGTAAACGCTGGTAAGAAGTCAAGCCAGTCTTGACTGCATAACCTACTGTAAAGACAGCAACCAACTGACATAGCAAGGTCAAGGTCATCAAACGTTTGAGGGGCAAACGTCCTTTTAACACAGGAACCAAAGCCTTGTAGCTCAAGCTCATCAAGTAGAGCAGGCTCAGTACGAGCGAAATTCCCAATAAAAAGAGAAGATAAAGCCCCACTCCGATACTAAAGGTTGTTAAAAGAACGGAATAAAAGAGCCCTTGGCCGAGGAGGACAGCACCTCCCACTATAAGGGATCCCACCCCAGCTAAGCAAAGCCACTTGACGTCATCGTATAAGGCGCTTCCTATAATGGACAAGAGGGTCTGTCCTGAAAAGAGCTGAAGCCCTGCAGCCCGCATCTCCTTAATCCGAGTGATAATCACCATAGCAAAGAAAGCTAATCCAAATATAGCTAAACTAATCAACAACAACGGATTTAAAGCAATCCAAAAAGCTAAAAGATACGGAGGAGTTTTGCGGTCTGCAATCGCTTTATAACCTAAATCATCTAATTTTGCAGCTAATTTTTCCTTGGTCAATGAACCAGATAAGAGAAGGTAGCTATTGAGAGGATCGCTCCGTTCTCGGCTTTCTTGGCTGGCCACTTGAAACTCTTTTGGCAAGCTTCCCTGACCATAGGTCGCATAGGTGAAGTTGGTGCTTCCATCCTTACTCGGCTCTACTATCCGTCTGGCAATCAAACTCTGCTCCGAGCTTGCAAACTTCTCCAACTCTCGCTCAAACTCCTCACGAGTCGGCTCTTGTGCCCCCTTTTTAACACGTAGCAGGGTAACGGAGTCATAACTAGTATAGAGATACTGAGGGGCACGTAAGATAATAATCCAAATGAAGAAGCAACTGAGAAAAATAGTAGACAAGCAAATAAATAGTTTCTTCATAGTAGACTCCTTATAAAAAAATGATTCTCCTTGTAGCTCGTACAAGGGGAACGATTTAAATCAATGAACGATTAGTCATAATCATAGTAAAATGATACTTGTTCTCCCCATTTGGTCCAAATCCATGCGTAGGAAGTTTTTCCAGCAGGAGCTTCTCCTTTATCAGAATCACTATCCCATCTGCTTACGATGGATGAATAATGGTATTTTTTACCATGGTAGTAATTTGAAAAAGCCCATCCTCCTCCAGAACCCTCACCATAGGTCCAAACACCACCATCAGGATACTGCACTGCGGCAGATACAGCTCCCATTAATGTAAAGCTTGAAATAAGAGCTAGAGCGAGTAATCTATTTTTTTTCGTTTTCATTTTATTTTTCAAAAAAGCACACCCTGAGTAACAATGCGACAAAATAAATCCTCCTCTCTCTTTTTTGAAACCGGTTTCTTTATAAAACAATGATAACATTTTTACTATTATATATCAATTAATTTTACAAATTGGGAAACATAAAAACCTCAGTTATCATTTACTAACCGAGGTTTTGTTTTATTTATGAATTTGGATCGTCAAGACTTCGACCATGCAAGCCTTTTTCACGTTGCACTTGACGAAGTTTTTCAGGAGTCACGTCATTTCCTTCCTCATCCACAATTTTGATTCCTTCAATGTGGTGACGAACAGAACGGCGATAGCCTTCGATATACTCTTCACGAAGTTTGGCTTGTTCTACTTTTTCTTCTGCAGTCAAGCCTTCTGTTTTTTTCTTTTTCGCAAGCTCATTAATACGAGCGATTTTTTCTGGTGTCATATTTGGACCTCCAATTTACTTTTTAATTTCTATTTTGTATTAAGAAGATTAAAAGCAGCGACTGTTTTCGCTTTATTCACAAGTTCAGTTAGAATAGCTAGACGATTATTCTTAACATCTACATCCTCTGCCATAACCATAGTATTGTCAAAGAAAGCATCAATAACAGGACTAAGGGCAAATAGTTGCGTCAATTTATCGTTAGCTGAACCTTTCAATTCAAGACTTTCGACAGCTTGAGCTAGTTCTTTTTCTTGTTCATTTTCAAAGAGGCTAGTATCAACTTTGACTGAGCCTTCTGCTTTTTCTGCTAGGTTAAAGGCACGAGATAATGATTCAACTGATGATTTGTAGTCTTCAGTTTTTGCAGCTTCAGTTAAGGCTTCTGCTGCTTCAATCATATCTGCAACAACAAAGTTTGAACTTGCAAGAACAGCTTCCTTAATATCTTTTGCAGTAGAACCCATCATCTTATCAACACGAGCTTTGATGAAGTTAAGCACTTCTTCTTGATTATCGTAAGTTAGGCTATCAAATGATAAGGCATAAAGGCTAGCAATCAATTCGTCCATTGGAATATTCCAGCCGAAGTCTTCCAAGATACGGACAATCCCTTGTGTTGCACGACGAAGAGCATAAGGGTCATTTGAACCAGATGGAATCAAGCCAACAGAGAAGAAGGACAAAAGAGTATCCAATTTATCAGCTAGTGCAAGGATAGCTCCAACTTTAGACTCAGGAAGAGCACCATCTGCAGAATCTGGAAGGTAGTGTTCACGGATAGCTTGTGCCACTGTAGCATTCTCACCAGCGAGAAGAGCATATTTCTCACCCATGATTCCTTGAAGCTCATCAAATTCACCAACCATACCAGTCAAGAGGTCAAACTTATAAATAGCTGCAGCACGAGCAAGGTCAACAGTTTCATCAACTGATAAACCAGCTTTTTCTGCCAAAAGGATAGCAATTTGCCCGGTACGAATCATGTGCTCACGAAGTGAACCAATCTTTTCATGGAAAGTTACATGAGATAATTTAGCTACAAGATCTTCAATCTTCAATTTTTGGTCTTCACGCCAGAAGAATTCTCCATCTTCTAAACGAGCCACCAAGACTTTCTCATTTCCTCGAACAACATTTTCTAAGTGCTCAGCATTCCCATTACGAACTGAGATGAAGTTTGGTTTAAGATTCCCTTCAAGGTCACGGACAACAAAGTAGCGTTGATGAGTTTCCATTGAAGTAACCAAAACTTCTTCTGGAACTTCTAGGTATTTAGGGTCAAAATTCCCCATGAAGGCAGTTGGGTATTCAACCAAATTCAAAACTTCATTTAAAAGTCCTTCATCAATTTGTACCTGAACACCTTCTTCAGCTTCGATAGCCTTAATTTGCTCACGAATCATATTTTCGCGTTCAATGCTATCTGCAATAACATAAACTTTGCGCAGATCTTCTTCATAGCTGTCAGCATGCTGAATTTCTACTTCGTGACCAAGGAAACGATGTCCACGGCTAACTCTTCCTGAGTGAATATCTAAGAAATCCATATCGAGTGCCACATCATCCAAAAGAACTGTCAATGTATGGACTGGACGGATATATTCAAAGGTATTGTTTGCCCAGTGCATACTTACTGGGAAGCTTAAACTAGACAAAACTTCTGGAATTCCAGCCAAAACTTCCTCAGCTGGTTTTCCAGCTTCATGCTTAGTTACGTAGACATATTCTTCACCTTTGATTTCACGAAATTCGATATCATCTACAGTCAAGCCTTTACCACGGACAAAGCCTTGCGCTGCTTTAGAGAAATTTCCTTCTGCATCCAAAGCAATTTTTTTAGAAGGTCCTTTAAAATCTTCAGTCAAATCCGTTTGTTGGTCTGCCAAACCAAGTACGCGAACAGCCAAACGACGTGGAGTTGAGAAGGTTTGAATTCCTTCGTATGAAAGACGGTTATTATCCAAGAAGGCTGCCATTTTTTCGCCTAGTTGTTTTTCACTTGGTGTGACAACGTAGGCAGGTAACTCTTCGAGTCCTAGTTCTACTAATAAGTTTTTTGTCATGTTTTTTCCTTTACACAATCAATTAATTTTCTTCAACAAGACCTTTAGTAGTGGGGGACGCAAGCAAACCTTCGGTTTCATTGCTAACTGCCAAGCCTTAAGTCTCGTCAGTTCCCCAGTCGGATAAGAAACTTCTTATCCGACTTTCACTACAGCGGTCTTGTTTTATTTAGCGACCTACGGTCGACTTTCAGTCATTTATTCCTGTATTTCTGTCTATTCTTCCTCTTCTGCTAGGAGTTGAGCGCGTGTAGCTTCGTCAAGAAGTGGGTATCCAAGTTTTTTGCGTTCTGCTACGAATGTTTTAGCTACGACACGGGCTAAGTTACGGATACGGGCGATATAACCAGCACGTTCTGTAACCGAGACTGCTCCACGAGCATCAAGCAAGTTGAAGGTATGTGAACATTTCAAAACGTAGTCGTAGGCTGGATGCACAAGACCTAGTTCTAATGCACGTCCAGCTTCTTTTTCAAATTTTTCGAAGTTTTCAAGAAGCATATCTTGGTCAGAAACTTCAAAGCTGTATTTTGAGTGTTCGTATTCTGGTTGAAGGAAGATTTCTCCGTATTTAACACCAGGAGCCCACTCGATATCGTAAACTGAGTCTACCTCTTGAATGTAAGAAGCTAAACGTTCCAAACCATAAGTAACCTCAGCTGTAACAGGACCAGTTGCCAAGCCACCGACTTGTTGGAAGTAAGTGAATTGAGTAATTTCCATACCGTCAAGCCAAACTTCCCATCCAAGACCAGCTGAACCAGTTGATGGGTTTTCCCAGTTATCTTCAACGAAACGAATATCGTGTTCCAAAGGATTGATTCCTAATTTTTCCAATGACTCAAGGTAGAGTTCTTGGATGTTTGAAGGCGATGGTTTCATAACCACTTGGAATTGGTGGTGTTGGTAAAGACGGTTTGGGTTTTCTCCATAACGTCCATCTGCTGGACGACGAGAAGGCTCTACATAAGCCGCATTCCATGGTTCAGGACCAATGGCACGAAGGAAAGTGTAAGGACTCATGGTTCCCGCACCTTTTTCATTATCATAAGCCTGCATAAGCATACAACCTTGGTCATTCCAAAATTGTTGCAAAGTCAAAATAATTTCTTGAAATGTTAATTTCTTAGACATTGAATACTCCTTAATAAAAAATGATTTCTTGCGACACGAGTCTGCCTCGTCGATTATACGAGGCAAGACGAGTTAGTACTGCGTCTAGCTCAGACACCCTAGTGCTGAGCGTAAGGCAGTCCGACTGTAAGGAGGTCTCTGCCATTGACACAGTAAAATGTTAATTTCTTAGACATTGAATACCCCTTAATTAAAAATAATTTCTTGCGACCTAGAATACAAAAAAACCGTGTCTTTGCTCCTAAGTCAAGTGACCTAGGGGCGTCAGAAACGCGGTTCCACCCTAATTTATTACTTCATTATTTATAAAAAATATACCAAAAGCGCCACACTCATCTCTCAATCACCTGACTCTCACTACCACAGGCTCGCTTAGGATTTACTGATAAGATATTCTTTCTTGTCGTCTATTATATCAAAAAGGAATAAAAAAGTAAAATTATTTTATTAGGAATCTTACAAAATAAATTAAATATAGATACACAAAATAATGATCTGTTCCCTTTTTGCCCCTTCTCGAACAAAAAGAAAAACCGCTTCTCCTAAGAATAGCGGTTTAATCATGTTTTTAAGCTACTAAAGTAGTCGCTCTATTATTTAAGAGTAACTGAAGCGTCGTTGCTTTAGTTGTTCTCATACAGCTAATTTTCACTCGGTTTCTTTACTTGGCGGGATTGTGGCGGGATTTGCAGTTAGTCCCAGCTCTCCTAACACCTCTGTTATTTCAGCACCGCCAGTAACAATCTGTCTATCATAGAAATGAGAATACGTGTTTAGTGTTGTAGCTTTGTCCGTTCTTCCTGAACGAGCCGAAACATACAAAACATCTTTTTTTAGAACGTTTATCATAAATGAATCATGACTATGACGTAGACCTTTCCCAGTAATAACCGGAACCTTAGCCACTAGTGCATGCCTTTTTAACATTCGACTTAAGGTAGATTTGTTCATTGGAGAGTTAAACCGTGCTAATACGAAATTATCTTCTCTATTATACACTTGTACCATTCTCCAATTTTGCAACACTTTAACAGTTTCGTCATCTATTTCTAAGAAACGCATTCCTGCCCTAGTTTTTGTCTGCTCTTTTCGAACGTATTTCCCATTCCCTTGATATTCGAGGGTAGATTGAATATGAATAACCTTATTTTTAAGATCTATGTCTGACCACTTTAAACTAAGACCCTCAGAGACTCGCATCCCCGTCATAAAATAAAGCCAGATAGCCGTATAAAACTGCCTCTCTTCATAAACTGTCTGATCAAAAGTTTTTAATACCTTATCAAGTTCCTCTACAGTCCAAAATTCAGTTTTCGGTTTTTCTCCTTTAGGATTGTCTAACTTTCGACAAGGATTATTCTCGATGTATTCCAAGCGTTCTGCATAATTTAAGCACTTCTTCAGTTTACACCAAAGTCCTTTTGCGTAGTTTGGAGAGTAGTCTTCCATTAAAGATAATCTAAAATCTTCGCATTCCCGAACATTGATTTCAGACAATTTCTTGTCAGCAAAAACTTCAATAAAAGTCTTATACTGAGGATAAGCAGTTTGATAGGTTACGGGCTGAACAGTTTTCTTATAATAAGGCAAATAAACATCTTCCATAAATTTGGAAAATGGAATATCTAATTGTGGTCTTTTTGTACTAGCACTAGCTATTTTAGCATTGTATTCAGTTCTTATCCTACAGACTTCGTCAAAGGCTTGCTTTTCTGTTTTAAAATCAATTCCGAATTGATCTTTATAAGATTTAACCCTAAACCTCTTTCGGTCACCCGTAGATGGATCTACACTGAATTCAACCTCATAGTAAATTTTTCCTTTCTTATTTCGACTTACGCATTTATATTTTTTACTCATTTTGTTCCTTTCTTTCAGAAAGCAACTTAAAACCGAGTAATTCTTCTACAATATAAGTAGGAGCTAAATTAAGACGAGAATTGTCAAAAGGTGATTTACTTAATTCTACCACATTATTTGATAAAGCTCTAGATTCTTCAAATTGTCGAACAGCAATTAACTTTGCTTGTCTTATAATATCCCGTGCCGTATGTTCAGGAAAACCTAATTTCATTAATTCTGTATGATTTATTGTTTGCATTATCTCTTCCTTCTAATTCTTAATTACAGAGATTTCCATCCTTTGATAAGGCTTATAATAGTTCAACAAATTAGATCATTAACCAAAAGCCTTAAACTACTTTTCTTTAAAATAATTGTACATCGCATAATAGTCAAATTCCATCTTAATGCCAGTTCTTCCATTACGATTTTTTAAAACCACTAACTCAATCTCTCGTGGATTTCTCGATTTAGCTTCATTAACATCAAAGTGTTCTCGTCCAGTACCTTTAAGTTGAAGTCCAATTAAAACATCACTAGAGTATTCGATGGCTCCACTTTCCTTGAAAGACTGCATACTTACAATAGATTTGTAGTTTTCTCTATTAAAAGAAGAGATAGCGATCACTGGTGTTTTAAAGTCTCGGCTGATCCTTTTCAATTCTATTACCGATCTATCTGTATTTTGTTTTTCAGTTAATCGTACATCCACCGGATATAGAATTTGTAAGTAATCAATAATAACCACGGGTACTTTTCCAGTATATTTGATATGCTTTTCAACAGTTTCCCGAATTAGTCCCACACCAATAAGTCCAGTACCTTCTACAATGTAAATATTTTTGCAGTATTGAGCGTAATTTTCTCTAGCTTTTTTAATCAAATCAATCTCTGGGGTGCTGTAAGCTAAATATCTACTCCCCTCAGTAATTCCTCTTGCTGTTTTTGCATTCCTGATATCACTATTAGAGGCAATAGATTCGATAACAGTGTGACGACTAATACTTTTACTAATTATTTCCCACCTAGACATTTCAATACTAAAAATCAAAACATCTGTTTCCTGTGCTGCAATTTGATCAGCAATCTGAGTTACAAATGTTGTCTTTCCAAGGGAGGAAATTGCACCAACACAATACAAGCCTTCGTAAAGACCACCTTCTAACAGATCATCTAGACCTTCAAAATTTGTTTTAATACATGTATTATTAGAACCATTCGTAATACCATTAAAAAACTTCGAAAGATGATTAGCTGTTGAATATTCAAGATACCGTTCTTTTTCACTTTTTGTTTGATTGATTGCATTTTCCACCATTTTGTTAAATACTCCTTTATTTTTCACTAACATTTCGTTAGGATCTTTTACATCATCAATAGTTAATTTGTAAGAAATAAATTTTATCTTCTTACTTCTAAATTGCTCTGCTAATTTTAGTTCAGCCTCTCTCCCCTTTTCATCTTGGTCCAATGAGAGAATGAATGTACGATCAACTTTTAGGTCAGAAATAAGATTAATTAATTTATTTATATTTCCAATGCTCCCAAGTCCTACTGCCTTTCCACCAACTTCAACGATGCTCATGGCATCTATTTCGCCTTCTACAATAAAAATTGGATCCGTTGAATTTTTGAAGAGTTCACTTTTATTAAAAAGATCGGTCCCTCCCACTTTCTGTTTAGTATAGTTCAATTGATATTCTGGTACAATTTCTCTTGTATCACGAGCAAAATAACAACTTTCACTTAAAGGAATAATTAACCGAGGTGTTTCAGGAACATTAGGATTAGTCACATTGGGATGCTTCCATTTTTTTACGTAGCCAACTTTAAACCGGTGGACTGTTGAAAAACTCAACCCTCGTTTAAGAAAATAGTCAGTTTCACAGAGATGCTTTGTGGCCTCATTATAAAAGCTTAAATAATTATCTTTTTTCTCTTCTTCCTTTAAAGGAAAGATAACATTGGAATTCAAACATTCAGTCCTCTGGTCCTTGAATTCATCACATTCAGTTGATAGATTAAACAACTCTCTGACACACTTCAATTGATCCTTAAATTTATCAATTCCTTCTACATAGCCGATAAGATCAAAGATATCTCCACCTCTATCGCAAGAGAAACACTTCCATTGAGTTTCAGCGTAAATATGAAAAGCTCCAGTTCTATTTCGACCTTCACCACTGTGGCAGAGGGGGCAAATATATGCTCCCTTACCACCTTTATGACTTTGTTCAGAGATTTGTTCAATGTATGCTTTCAAATAAGATTTTTCTTCTTCAAACATATTTGTACTCCTTTTTTCATTTCCTGTAAAAAAATAAAATCCGGATTTTTTTCTTTACAGGAAAAATTATAGCATTGCCTTCAATACGAAAATTGAAGGCATATGATGCTTATTAATATTATTAGTATTGAAAATCAGAGATGCTAAAATATCAGTTATACCAAGGGTGAAATTTTTTTTTACAAAATCAACATACCCCATATTCTAATTCAACATACCCCAAATTCTAATTCAACATACCCCATAAATCCTGATTTAATCGAAGTAAATCGATAAATCAGTAAATTTAAATCCCTAAAACTTTAAAACGAATCCTAAATTTTTGAAATTCAAAAAATGATTTCATTTCTAACTGTTTATCAGATAAAGGGGTGTTATTAGAATCACAGTATTCCCAACTTATCAGGATTTTATCATTGACTAGTTTAGTAAGTGAATTATCAAGGCTCTCCTCAATTCTTGAATTCCAACCACCTTTTTTCAATCTAACTTCTTCGATTGCAGGAATTTCAGGACATACATTCAATAGAACTTCAACTGATATGACTTCATTAGTCTTTTTTCTTCGATTATTATGGTTACTTTGGTGATAGACTAGTTTCTTTGCAAGAGAATAAACATTTTTACTACGCTCATCAATTTTAAAAAGTCTGATGGGGAAATTAGTAACATAAGAAGTAATTAAATATCTAACGAATTTTTCAGTCAATTGAACTGTATAAACTTCTTTTTTGCATTTGAATTCCTCAATCAGTTTCATATCTTTGAATTCTTTAATTTCCGATTTTCTCTTTTCTGCAGTACTAATAGAAAGATCGTTTAGCAAGCTTAATGCTTCTTCAATGATACGACGTACATTCTTCTTCGTTGAAATGCTTGCTGGGTTAGATTTCCCCAACAGTTCTGCATACTGTTTAATTGAAAATTCAACCACGCAATTAACAGCCTCTTCTTCACTTAGTTTATATTGGTTCTTCTTCCCGACAAGAAAAATCAATAAATCCAACATCTTCAAAACTCGGAGTTTGAAATAATCTTTGTTAGCGTCAAAGTTTTCAATATGAATCGTACCAGTCCCTAAATGAATCGAGGTTCGATTAGTGATCGGATCCCTCACTTTGTCAACTGTTTTCGAATTAACAGAAGGTAGCAAATTCAAAGTCGGTGTATTTAAAATCTTCTCGATTTTCTCTTTTTTATCTACAGGCATTATATAACCTCTTTTTATTTATTTGAAAAGATTTTTGAGAGCAAAAAAAAGAGTTGTAGCTGATAGCTACAACTCTCTTGCACTCAATAAATTTTCTTTTCATACTTATAGTCTGCCATTTTTTGATGAAAGTAAAAAAAAGAAAAATCAAAAAAAGTCGCTTTTTCTACCAAAAATTGCTCAATTTTCTATTAAAATCTAAAAAGGACACTTTACAAAGCGCCCTTTAAAATAGCGGAAATAGCGATATTTTAAGGATTTTAATACACATTATAAGATCTTCCACATAGGATTTAAATTTTTTTGAAAAAATTTTTAATGACCAAATTAAAAATAATTTTTAATTTCATACCTAGGATTATAGTTTCAACTGAAGAACACTAAATCCTTCCTATACGGAGAGACAATTTGTATAGTTATTTATGATTTATTTCAATCCAAAGCCTATTTCTCTTCTAATTCCGAGATTTGATTTGACCTAAAAAAGAAAGCTGATAAATTAACATTCTATTTATGTTCACTGTGAAAAAATCAAACATTTTGTCTGTTTAGCAACCAAAATGATACCAATAAATGTCTATTTTATTGTATGATTGTTCGTAATATATCTTATCATCGAGGTCCTAATAAATAAATAATTTTGTCAATAATAATATCTATACTTTTTATTTTCTACTACTTTTCTGTGATATAATAGTTAGTGATAACTAATTACTTTATAACATAGGGGGATTTAATGGGTTTAACTAAAAGTCAAGTAGCAAATTTTATAAATGATAAGATTCTCTTTAGATTCTCTATTTCTAACGATTTTATAATTAATTTCAGCGAAAGGGAAGACATTTTTACATTTGACGAGCTTGAAGGAATTATAAACAGTAACTTTACCTATTGGAGTTCGATTAATGATAAAGCTCCCAACAGTTTTTTGTCAAATTGGCAAAATTTGAAAGATAAGTTTAATGAGGTAAAAGATTATATTTTCAATCTTGAAGAATTAAATATAGACAATATAAATTTATACATTTACAACATTCTATCAAGCAATTCTGAATATGGAGAACAAGGTGAGAAGGTATACATATTATCGATAGCTTCTCCTATTGATAGAGATTCTGAAATTCATAAAATAAAAAGTTTTGTTTCTTTCTATACTCAACAGTCTCAAAACAATCTTGTTGAAGCTATAAAAAGTTATATATATCTTTCTAAGAATCCAAGTTACATTGGTAGTTATTTTTCAAACTCTTATGAGTATAAATTTTATCCAGCCCTATTTCTACTTAGAAAAAGCTTTTCGAACATTAAAGAGAATCGCTCTGATTTTGAAATAAATATAGTAGCTCCTATAACAGACAAGTTAAGAGATATTTCAGTTCAATCCGATAAACAGTATAGAGAGATTACGTCGTTCACAGAAGATAAACATAATGAAATTCAGAAACAATTTGATAAAAAAGTTTCTGAATTTGCTGAATTTCAAAAATCTCTTAACAAATGGCAAGAAGAAAAGCAAAACAATCTGAACGACTTGGAGGAAACCTATAAAAACAAGCTTTCTTTAGAAGCTCCAGAGAAACTTTGGAATGAACGTGCAGTAGAACATCAAAAACAAGCTACAATATGGACATACTTCCTTATTGGTGCAGTCTTGGCTTTAATATTTACTTTAGTATTATTGGTTATCGTTATCCATGATTATTCTTTAAATATTATCAAAAAAGACCTTCCATTTATATCCGAGTCGTTTATACTTATTTCAGTTATTTCATTTTTTATCTATATTATTAGAGTATTGATAAAAATCGTTATGTCAAATCATCATTTAGCCACCGAATATAAACAAAAAGCTGCTTTGACAAGATTTTATCAAGCTCTTACCTATGCTGGAACTGATATTGACAAAGAAGAGCGACTAATAATAATTAACTCGTTATTCAGTAGAGTTGAAACAGGATTAGTAAAAACAGATACATCAAATGATAGTGATACAATTTTAGCTATTTTATCAAAGAATTTATAATAAAAACGGCAATTGCCGTTTTTTTGCTTTTATAAATTGTCTGAATACAGATTATTTGGATTACTAAAATAATCACAGCTACTACAATTAAAGATAAGCCCCTAATCCAGGTTACTTAACTGTACCATATCCGAGAATATATTTGAAAGAAAAAAGAATACAATTTGTCTATTTAGCTACCAAAATGATACCAAACACATTTTATTGAACAAAACAGAATTAAATTATACTACAAACACATTTTTACTTATCTCAACCGCCTCCAATATTTCTTTCTCAGTAATTCTTTCTCTATCATTTATTACAGATTCCACATGTTTTTCAATAAAATCTCTTGCGTACTTTCTACTTTCCTTTTTCTTCTGAAACATATTTTTAAGTAAGTTGTCTAACTTATCGTTAAAAATAGCTTTCTGAACTTTTTCTAATTCATCTTCTGACAATGCGACAACAATTATTATATCGATAAATTCTTCTTTTAATTGAGCAAACATCTCTACTCTATCATCTACAATAAATTGATCTGCTATTGCTTTTACTCCAATCCCTCCAGCAAGTCCACCGAATATTGCTCCAGCAATTGCACCGGCTACTCCTCCAAACATTCCACCTATAGCGCCTGCACCGGCTCCAGCAGCCATTCCTCCACCAGCAACTACCACATTTTTTAATAATTGCTCAGAAGAAATTCTTCCTACAAGTGCATCAAAAAGGTCAGGTGAAATTATTAGTGCAAATGTAACAATTGGGAGGGCACGTTTAGCAACAAGTTCTGCTCCAAGCTTTTTACCAATAACTTTTTCTATTTCTTTAGTACACAACTTTGCAAATTGATCTGTAAATACGTATACACTAGTTCCCATTACTAGGACTTTAAAACCTGCTTTTACAGCTAACTTGGTAGCTTCTTCAGTTGATGCACCTGACCATTTGGCTTGGGCAAAAACAATAATAAAACTAATACTAGCTCCCGGGAGAGATTGAATAGCACCATCAATTACATCAAATTTTATTGAAGTAAAATTCCCTCCTTTCATAATTAGTTTTGCTTCTTCGTAAGTAACATAACCTTTTTTGATAATCTTTTTTGCGTCAGCAGGATTAGTAAAGCCCTCAACTTTTCCTTCTCTAATTTTATCTCCCATTATACGTAATGCTTCATCATACTGGTCTTTAGGAACCTCTAATTGCATTCCTTTATAACGATACATCCCATCATTTTTTAAATCAAATGCAGCCCGTACTGAATCTTTCGCATTTTGACAATACTTGACTTGAATTTCTTGATTTCCTACAACTCTATCCGCACCATTTAGGGCGTTATCTTGTCCAATAATATCTACTTTTTGGAAAGGATGTTTAATCCTGTCAATTAGATTATTTGCATATTCAGCAGCAAATCCATGTCCATTTGGATTTCCTACAATAGAATTAGTTTGAATATGATGAATTCTTTTTTCAGCACTTAAGATAAAAGAAGAAAGAAACGCAATTTGAGTTGTGGCTATAAAATTATTGCTACTTAAATTATTTTTCCCAATTTTTAATAACTGAGCTTTTAGATTATCAACTTTTATATCGTTAGTATATCCCGATGAAATTATTGCCTCAATATCTTTAATTGCATTTTTAAACTTATCGGTTACGTTTAATTGTTTTACAATACCATACGGATAATAAAATTTTATTTCATTTTTAGAATTAATTGTTACTTTCCATAAACTTGAAAATGGGAAAAATTGAACGTTTACTCTATTTCCTCCATTCATTTGAACTTTTTCAAAGATACCATACTGTGTAAGTAACAAACCATATTCCTTGAAGTCCTCTTCTATTGAACTTCTTACTGGAGAATATCCAAAAAATTCAAAATCAGTATCTTTGAATTGATTATAAAAATCATCTTCTGACTCTATAAACCATCTTGCTCTTCCATATGGAATATCCTCTCCAGATAGATAAAATCCTTTCTTTGAGATATTTCTCAAATAGTGTCTAATTTTATCTTCATCGTGATTATGAGTATCTTTTATTTTCTTTTTCCAAAAGAAATACTCTATAAAGCTCATGATACTTTCTTTATTATCCTCAAAAAAATCTAAGAAAATATACGATATAAAAACAACAACGATTATTACAGGAGTTAGAGATTTAATTATATCGTTCATTTATCAAAAAACCTTTCATAAATTCAATAATCTTTTCCATTTTATGTATCTGTTTATTCATATTTTCTTAATACACTAACAATTTCTTATAGCCCGTCATCATGCCTTTTTTAAAACCTCATTTGTCAAATTAAGTTATACACTTTCACCTGACTCATAAAAACTTGTTATGGTGTGTGATAATTCAAAAACCTCCTAGAAAGTATATTTCTTTATCAGCTATAGTGATAAAGATTTTTGAGAAATATTAGTAAAATCCATTTGTTTTTGTCGATCATTTCGACTTATCTTGATTCTGTTCTTCTAATCTCCACGTACCCGGGCTATACTAGAAGAAAGCGACGATACCATGGTTTGTTACGATTTAATCTTTTATGGTTATTGAAGGAAAATACACTATGTATTTTTTTATATAGTATAGATGATTTTTACAAACACTTAGATTGTTTAGATTTGTAAAATTCTAACTCATCGTTAATTCTTATAACATAAAAAATGACTATTTGGAGCAACTCTAAATAATTTTGTAAATGTTCTTCTTCTCTTTTATATCCAAATTTACCATGAGAAAATTTATTTCTAATCTTTAATCCATTGCCATATTTTTTATCATCCAAAATATAAGATAAATAATTACTTTCATATTCAGAAAAAAGATTATCTGAGTATTCACAATACCCTTTCTTACAAAGGTCTTCTGCAATATCTAGTATCATTTTATCTTTATAATATAGACAATATGTACCTGTCTTCCATAATTTATTCAAAATGTAAATTTCTTGAAAGTTTGAAAATTTTATTACATCGTTTGATAGTTTTAATAGATTCTTTTCTATTAGAATATTTATTTGTCTTATCTGATAATCATCAAAATCTGTAATCTTCACACCTTCTTTTATATGTTTGAAGAAGGTTTTATGTTCATTTTTCGATGAAATGAAGCTAAGTGGACTTTGATCAGAAAAAAGTGCAGAGAACAAGGCAGAATTATCAGGAGTGTCGTTCAATTTGATAAATTTCTTCTTATTAAAGGATTTCAATGTAGCATAAGAGGAAGTGCCAGACTTAATCTCTAATAAATCTTGGTCAATTTCTCCATTTCTAAAAAATAGTTCGTATTGGTCTAGGATGCTATCCATTTCACAAATTATAGATTTTCCTCTTTCATAATAAGAAGAATTTTTATTAGAAGCATGAAAGTGAAAGTCTTCTACACCCAATTCTGATCCAAGATAGATATTGAAATACCATTCTACAATCTCTTCTACATCGATTTCATTCTTTTTTAAATAATCAAAGTATGCGCGAAATACCAAATTATGAAAATCTTTTAATTGAGGGTTATAACCTCCAAAATGAGCATTTGATTTAGGAGAAAAAAGACGTAAGAAGCTAAAAATTTCGTCATTTGCAACGAGAAAGGGCAATCCAGATTCAGGATCATAAAATTCTAATAGATAAATATAATTATTTAATAATGTTGGGAAATCATGGTATTCGTCTAATATATCTTTATTTATTACAACTCCATGATCGATAGAGGCACACAATTTATCTGGAGCTAAAGGCTTAATACCAACTGATATGGAATACTGCATACCTTCATTAGTTTCAAAGTGTTTTTCCCAAAATTTGTCAATCTTCCTTTTTGCCAAAAGTTTAATTTCATCATCAAACTCATATCTGCTTAATTTTTTATACTCAACTATTTTTTGTAAATAATTTGGGTTAATATTATCCGTATTACAATATTCTTTTGCTAGATTATTTATCTCTTCATTTGTGATTCCTAATTTAATGTATAAGCCATTATTTGAATCTGTAAATTTTCCTGATTGATGATCCAGGAAAAATTCTATATTTCTAGATAAAGATAGAAAATTTTCTTTAACAACTTGTGGGAATAGATCAATCAATTTTGTAACAATTTTAAGATTTATTGTCCGGATGTTATATTTTTTTATGTATGAATCAAACTGGGAAGCATCATCTTTATTAATTTTTCCTAAGGATAATACTAATTCCCAGAAGATATCTTTATAAAAAATTTCAATGATATCATAGTTAATTTCAAAAATGCTAATTGGAAAATTCGTGGATATATCGTTTTGAAATTTTGGAATTAGATATTTGAATTTAGAAAATTCATTTTCTCTTTTAATTAATTTCAGGATTAAATAGGTTTCTATTAAATCATTAATTTCCGGCGATGGCTGATAAACTTCAATGTAGTTCAGAGCTATATCGTATTGATACGGCTCTATTACATTGTTAGGAGCATAAAATCTTTGCTTCTGCATATCTGAAATTTCCTTCTTAAATTTGTACGAACCTAAGTGATACTTAAAATAATTGAGCATATCCTGAAGACTTTTTTGTTATTTGGTTTTAGTTATATCTTCATACATCTCAAACAATCTTGCAACTGTTTCGCTTTCGGTTAACCATGTTTTCTTGCCATTGACAACTTTTTGCATTCCATACGCTCTCATTACAGCCATGTCGTTAGCTTGATGTGCTTTTCGAAGTTCTTTTGGCATAGTTAACTCATCATAAAGATCAGCTAACGAGCTATCAGGGTACAGTGCACGCGCATCGAGAATAGCCTTAGCAGTTTCAGAAATTTTTGCTTTTTGCTCATCAGTTACTTCTGGCCAAGGAAAGTTATTGTAAACAATTTTAGCAGAATAACGATAGCGCATTTCAAGCCGTCCTGCGACAGTACGCATCCAAGCCATGTGTACGTTTGAAGTTAGAATACCGAAATCGTAGAGAGTGGCATCTTCAATAATTGTTGCAGAATTAGTTGGAATAACTTCACCATCTAGAAATCCAATTGGTATATATCTTCTATTTTCCGACGATGTGCTTGGCACAATAATATATGAATCAGGATTCTTTTGTTCTCTAAAAACAGTGGGAGTCTCTGCTAATTTCTGTCTATCTGCTGCACCTGCTAACCTAGCTTGACGGCAGAGTTCAATTCGTTCCATAACAAGAGGCATCGAACGTAATTCCTTAGGTGAGGCATCTACCAGCCATAGACAATATCGATCTTTATTATTTATAAATTCAGCAGCTCCAGTCAAGCGTTTAATGTATTTTTGGGCTTGAGGTTCACGTCTAATAAAATCATCATATTCTTCTGCTTCAATAATTAGATGTCCCCCATCAGCAGGACGATTCCCTGTAGTCATTTTTGTTACTGGACAAATTGGATTACTAATGTTCTCTATAAACACCGTTTTACCAGGTCTTAAGTAAGGATTTAATTCATCGACTAATTCAACGTTTTCTCCATTAAATAATAATCTGACACCTTTAGATTCAGCACATGAAAAACCAATAATCACGCAATGAACAGCAGCCTTATCTTTAGCCTCGCTATTCCATTTAAATGTCTGGTGTGCAAAATCAATATGAATTCCAAAGCGTTCATAGAGTGGTTTCCAAACACTTGCTACTTGCTCTCCTTGTGTAATTGAGTTAGTTGATACCAAGGCAGTTTTGATGGAGGTATTCTGCATAATCTGGCTTGCTTTAAAATACCAAGCTGACACAAAATCAATTTTACCAGCTGTTTTATATGTTTTTCCTTTTTCATCAACATAGATACTTAATAAATCACCTTTCTGTTTAGGAGATTGCATTGAGTATCCCAAAAAAGGTGGGTTCCCAATAATATAGCTCAACTTATCCTTAGAAACCACTGTCTCCCATTCAATTTCTAAAGCATTTCCCTCAACTATATTTGTATAAGACTTAAGAGGTAAGAAGTCAATATTCGCAAATACAATATCCTTAGTTTCTTCTAGCATCTGATTTTCTGCAATCCAAAGAGCAGTTTTAGCAACAGATACCGCAAAGTCATTAATCTCAATACCATAGAATTGATTTAGTCTAACTTTAACAAGGTCTTGTCCTAAATCCAATGCTACTGCATCCCCCATATAGAGCTTAATCGCTTCATTTTCTAAGCGTCTGAGATATATATATGTTTCTGTAAGGAAGTTTCCTGAACCACAAGCTGGATCAAAGAATACAAGACTAGATAATTTAGATTGAAACTGTTTCGCCTTTTGTTCAACAGTTTTAAATTGCTTAAATTGACGGATCTCGTTCAACTCAGCTTTTAAATCATCAAGGAAAAGCGGATCGATGACTTTATGGATATTTTCAATAGAAGTGTAATGCATCCCTCCACTTCGACGTGTTTCTGGGTTGAGTGTTGACTCAAATACTGCTCCGAAAATAGTAGGACTAATCTCTGACCAGTCAAAGCTAGATGATGCATGCTCCAGAATTAGCTCACGAAGCTCCTCCGTAAAGTTTGGAATTTCCAACTTATTCTCGGCAAACATCCCCCCATTAACGTAAGGGAAAGCCAGTAGTTCATCATCTAAGTATGGGTCACGTTCCTCAATCGGCGTATCCAAGATTGAGAAAAGATCTATAAGCCCTCTACGGAAATCACGACTACTGAAACGAGCAAGGTAATCATGAAACATCATGTGATGACCGAAAATACCTGCATCTTCAGCGTAAAGACAAAACACCAGACGAACAACAAGTTGGTTGATGGCATGAAGACTATCTGGACTCTCTGGATTAATATACTGCTTAAGAAGGGCCTCGTAAATCTCTCCCACGATTGCTCCAGCTTCAATAGAAACCTTCATCTCACGTTCTAGATGTTCATTTGTTTTATCAATCAAAAATTCTAAGCGATAAGCTTCCTTATCTAAATCAGCAAGTTTAATGACCTTCGGTTCACCGTTTGGTTGTTCCATATCATAAACATAAAACTCTTTGAAATTACAAGTTACAATCCAACGTGGGCGTTTAGAGTAAGGTAGATTGGCTGAATATCGTTTAGCTTGCTGAAAAGGAGTTAATAAGGTGTTGTCTGATTGTCTAATTGCCTGGTTTAAGTCCTTATCTGCACCCTTCTGCTCAATTAACACCTTAGTAGTATCAATAAACCCGTCGATAAAACTTGTGTGGTCCATCTTAACCTTATCTTCAAATGTAATGTATTCTGTAGGGTTTTCTACACCATACACAGATTGAAGCAAATCAAGCCAAAATGATTGACTGTCCTGGCGTTCATTTCCGCGATTCTCCCAGCGTTTAATAAATTCCTTCGCTTTTTTCTTTTGTTCAGTTATATTCATATTAAAAAATACTTCCTTAATTTATAACGTTATTATACCATATTTAGTTATTATTTTATGCTACTAGATATTAATTAAATCTGCTGTTCTTTCTGTAAAAATAAACAAAAAAAATCCATCAACAATGATGGATTAAAAACTATGAAATATTATTTTTATCTAGAAGATGATACTTTGTGAAATAATCCTTCAAAAAAATGTCCTTCTCCTGGACTATTTGGGTTAGCTTTAAAGTACAGATAGTCAATTTCTCCTTCTGAAGGTACTTCAGCGTAAATCTGTTGTCTTATCTCTCCATTTGTCGTGATTCGATCAACATAAAGTATATTGTCTTTAATTTCCCAAGTCCCAGTACTACTATCTGAACTACTTTCTTCGCTGTACAAAACTTTATGATCTGATTGTAAAACTATTGTCTGATCTTCGTCATCTGAAATATAGGTTCCTGGAATCGAATCTTCATTACCACATCCAGATAGGAATATAACAAATACCATAGTTAAGATCATTAAAATTAAATTTCTTAATTTCATAATTTGTTCATCTCCTAAATAATTTATATTACAAGAACATTATTCATTTTTAACTAAATTAGCACTTGGATTATTTTCAACACTTAAATCATTAATTTCTTTTAGGGCTCTATTAATAATGATAAAAATTATAATCCATGCTAATATTCCCAAGGCAATGTATTGAAGGAATAATGTTGAAATAATATCTGTATCCCATGCCCCATGAAGAACAATTACTAGAATTAGGAATCTTAAACTTTCTCCCGTAAATATAGAACTCCAAGTAAATTCTTGTTGCTTTTTCAAAACCATCATTATTCCTGCACCGGATATCGCTGCCCAAGCTACATGACCACCAAAGGCCAATAAACCTCTTATTATAGCAATTGTTACAGCATTTTGAGGATTCATATTAAATACATGGACTATTTGATTTTCCATTTGAAATGGTACTAATGAAGAATTAAAAATATAACCTGCTGTTTCAAATACTGCAAATCCTGCTCCAACTGCTCCCCCAATCAATAAACCATTAAAAATATATCGCTTATATTTAAATTTACTAATAAAATAACCTGTTGCTAATATTTTCGCAAGTTCCTCTATCAATCCAGTCATCATAGATGGGATCAACTCTCCAGTTCCACTTGGAAAAATTTGTAATAAAACATGAGTTATTAGTAATGACAATATACCACCTATAAAAAATATTTCAAAAACTGTCATTATATCAATATTTCTAGGTGAGTTACATTCAAAATAGAAAAACAGTACTGGCATAGCTCCCGTAAGGGCAGCGACAAACATTAATCCTGGGAAAATATTTGTATTAAACCATGTAACATATATGAAATATAACATAAAACTTGATATCAAAAGTAGCAAAAATACTCTTGCAAAATACCATGGTTTAGGCCATTCTTTTGAAATGTTTTCAGGTAGAGGTGTAGTTGTTTTTGAACCACAAGCAAAAATATTTTCAGCTTCTTCACGTGTATGTTTTTTAAAAACTTGACTAAATAAGTCCCTCATTTTTAACTCAACAACACCCTCACCACCTGTAAAACTATTAATTCTATCAGCAATAGAACCAGCAATATTACTAGCAGTATTTAACATCCCTGTTCCGTCCATTTTTGTACCACAGTTAGGACAAAATATTGCACCATTTTCATTTGTACAATTACATTTTGGACAGACCATAGATGTTGATTCCGAAACCATGTTGTTTGCTTCTTCTGAATCATTAACTTTTTTTATAGATTCAACATTTATTGAAAATTCACCTTTTTCTCTTGCTTCTTGAAATTCTTGAGCAGTTGGAATTCTACCATTTACTGCTTCGAAAAATTCAACCCACTCCTCTTTTGTCATTATGAACCTCTCATTCCCCTATTTTAATTTTCTTTTCTTCTAGTTCTTGCTACTAAACCAAATCCTGCTAGTATAACTCCTAAACCAAGAATCATTAGATTCTCTTCTGAACCAGTAATTGGAAGTGTCGGAATTGCCTCATATTTAGATTTCGTCCCTCGATAAATATATCTACTATCTGAAACTTCATTAATAGTTCTATGGGTTATTTTTTTATCAATATTAGAACAAGTGTGTTCATTAGTAGCATTGTGGTCAGAAAAAATTTGATGATTTACTATTTGTGATCTTTGGTAAGCAAGCTGTACAGCCTCGTATTGTGCAGTTGCATCCAATTGATCTTGTAGAAGTGATTTAAGTTTAGCTTCCTCTCTTGCTACATTCTCAAGTGCTAAACGATGCTCTTCAACTGCATTGTCATATGCTTCTTTTGCTTTTTTCAAATATACATCAGCATTTTCAAGATGATCTAAAAGTGTTTCTAAAGCACCTAAGTGAGTATTTAATTTAGAAATTTCATCCTTAATTTGACTTTCTTTAGCTTTTAACTCTTCAA
>ERZ773069.589-NODE-589-length-23743-cov-15.273387_pt1 | contig 23743 bp, 14 predicted proteins | sample MGYA00580619_ERZ773069 | MGnify/ENA primary metagenome ERZ773069 (study PRJEB29015, sample SAMEA2738007) | human oral metagenome | biome: human oral; feature: human-associated habitat; material: dental | place: China | collected 2108 ...
GGTCATTCTCTCTGAGAGGTTTTGGGTTCGGCCAATGAATCAAATACAGATCCAAATAATCTAAGCCCAATTTCGCTAAAGACTCTTCAAAAGCCTGACGAGCTTGCTCATAGTTGTGATTTGTATTCCAGAGTTTGCTGGTTATAAAAATTTCCTCACGCGGAACGCCACTATCTTGAATGGCACGACCAACGCTTTCTTCATTTTTATAAATCGCTGCCGTATCGATATGGCGATAGCCTGCCTTTAAAGCCTCTAGGACAGCTTGGTAGGCAATCTCCCCATTTTCAGCTTTCCAGGTTCCAAATCCTAGAACTGGAATTGTAACGCCATTATTTAAAGTATAAGATTTCATTATTTTTCCTTTCTAAATTAGAAGAAAATCCAAAGAGCCAAATTTTCAAGGAAAACTTATCTCTTTAGATTTTGTGTATTATTGATTGCGGTCGTAGTAGAGCTGGTGAGGTTTAAGACGAGTATCTAACAAATCTGGAATTGTCACAAAGTCATAACCTTGACCTTTCAAATAGTCAATAACCTTCGGTAGAGCATTGACCGTCTCAGCATGGATATCATGCATGAGAATAATAGAACCATTCTTGACTTCTCGTTGAATTTCTGTCAAAATCGCTGCTTCATTTTTACTCTTCCAATCCAAACTATCCACATCCCACATAATAAAGCTTAAATCAAGGCTATTGCGAATATCATCTGAGATTGCACCGTATGGCGGACGCATCAATTTAGAACTTTTTCCAAGAACTTTTGTAATAGCGTCTTCGGTATCTGTGAGCTGTTTCTTAGCATCTTCCAATGACAGTTTTGTTAAAATTGGATGATTCCAACTATGGTTTCCAACTTCATGACCTTCAGACTGCATACGTTTAAGAATCGACTCATTACCTGCAATATTCTTTCCTTGGACAAAGAAAGTTGCTTTAATCTTGTATTTAGCCAAGATATCCAATGCCTGTGGTGTTGTATTTCCGTCCGGTCCATCATCAAAGGTAAGAGCTACTACTTTTTTATTTTTCTCAGCCTGAGCCTTCTTATAAAGTTCTGCATCCTTTTCAGTTAGATAGGACGATTGGATAACATCAAAGAAGTCTGAAATAGGCAAAGCTATTTCTTCTACATTATTAGTTTCTTTGACTGGATATAATACCAATTGACTATCTTTGTAAGCGAACTTCCAAGATGATAAATCGCTAGCTGAAAAATCGGCTATTACTTGATCAACAAGAGTTTGTTCAATCTTTTTATCTTGGAGAGTTGACTTGATATTCTCAAGAAATGTTTCTTTGGCTTTGCTAGCATCTGTAAAGAGCTGATCTAAAGTAAACAGGGTCCCATCTTCCTTAAGATAAAGATGATCTAATGACGTATTTTCTAATTCTACAACAGTAGAATCACTCAAATCATAGACCTGTTTTTTCACAAGATGACTCTCCACACCCTTGATAGAAGAAGAATCTTTCTCAGAGTAGTAAAAGATCAAATCTTCCTTATCTTCTACCTTATCCGTGATATCTTTTACAATGATATCCTGAATAGAGGTAATGACCTTGTCCCCAGTCATAGGATAGTAGGTTACGATTTCTGCCTTGCCTTTACGAAAATGATCTTTCTGACTTCCCTGTGAATAAGAATCATCTTTTTCCTTTTTCAGTGCTTCAATTTTTTGCTCAAAAGCTTGCTTGGTCAAGACTTTATAAGCAATACCTGCTCCTAATGTTAAGATTGTGAAGAATAGAAGCCCCACAATAATCCACAAATTTCTTCTCTTTCTGTCGTTTACTTTACGGCTTGTTCTTTTTTTTGTCATAGTCTTATCATATCAAATCATGCCTATAATTTCAATGATAAATAGGAAAATGTCCATTTTTTAGAAAAAGATCGGTAAAAGAAAGAGGTTGGGACAAAAGATCCCTACCTCACTTTTTATTAGCAATCAAACTTTGACGCGGTAGCTGATTGGACTTTTTGTTGGTCTTTCAGACTCAAAAACTCCTAATCATCTTCGCGGGGCTGGGACTACGAAATCGAGACTTTATCTATCGATTTCTGTCCCACCGCCTTCACTTGATTAAAATCGAATGATTTCTCTTGTTTTTTCATATGAAGAAACAAAGCGATTTGTTACTCCTGGTTCAGCAACTTCCAAAGCTTGGGAAATCTTTTCAAAAGATGCTTGATAATCAAAGGCATTTTCAAAGATTTCTAAAGATTCGTGGAAGGCTTGTTGAATCCCTTCATCAAATGATCTGTAGCGATTAGAATATTGAAGTAACTGTTCTGTCAAGGTAGCATATTGCACGATACTATATGTTTCTGTTTCCAAAACTTCCATATCATGTGACGCGATTTCTAGGATACGATTGACAGACTCAATGTTGACTTGTGACTGTTCCAACTCTGCCATCAAATCTTCAGTACTATGACTAGCAGCAAAGAACAACTTCAAGAAGTTCTGTGGAATTCCTGGAAGGTTTCTCTTTTCCATGTAGCGCTTGATTGTGTGAAGTCGATTGACGTAGACATTTGCCTTTTGACGAGCATTAACATCATCTTTTTCAATCTGTACTAGACGTTCGCTCACTGAAACTTGATCATCTTCAATTTCTTTTAATGTAGCTTGAACATTTTCTAAACGTTCTTCCAATACAGAGTAAGCTTCTGAATATTCCTCTTGTTCTGAAGTCAAATCGCTAACTGTAAGTTCTAGGGAATCCAAATCCACTTGAAGACGACGAACATGATTTACATCACTCTCAGCCATCAAGTAGGTCTTGCTCAAACGCTCGATATCTTTCACCAAGACTTGATTATTGTCTTTTAAGTGGTCAAGATAAGTTGGAAGTGTTGACAACAAGTTTTCAACAACTTTTTGAGAAGCAATCTCTCGTGTGAAAATATTATAGAGAGCATTGATTTCTTCTTGAATCTGAGTGTTTTCATATTCAGCATTGTCCAATTCCAATTTTTTAATATTTTCTTGGTTATTTTTCAAAGCTTCATACAATAACTGTAAACGTGATTCAATATCAGTTTCTACAAAGTGATAGTTGGCATCAAGCAACTTACGATAGCCAGCCTCTAGATCTTCAAGTTGATCAGGGAGTTCAGTCGTTAGTTTAGTAACAATTGCTGGAATTCTCTCCACGATATGTGTCAAAGCGAGAATATGGTTTTCAGCATTATCCAAAATCCCTGCTGCTTCAACTGGATCTCCTGAAGAGTTTAGAGTCACAAATTGAGAAAATTCAGATTGGATGTTCTCCAATTGTTTTTCAATTTCAGGAAGCGCTTGACCATATTTCTCAGAATCTTCTGCGACTGTTTTCTGCAGGCTTTCAAATAAATCTAAAGCATGCAAGACACGACCACTATTTTTGGATTCTTGTTTTTCTAGATCTGCCAAAGCATTTCGAATGGAAGCAATATCTTCTTCGATAAGGGTAATCTGGCTTTCAATTTGATCAATTTTGTGTTGAGCTTTCAAGAAGCGAAATGAATTATTGTACCCTTCTGCTTCAAACAGATTATTCTCAATATCCGCAAATGAGTTGAGTGATAGGTCTACCCATTTTTGGTTCCACTCTCTAAATGCAATCTGACTTTGACCAATCAGATGCATATTCTTAACAGCTTCTACTTCATCGTTAACTGGAAGGTTATACAACTCTTCCTTTCTTTCTTCTAATACTGCGAGCCTCTTTTCATTGCGTTTGCGTAACAAAACTGCCACAACATATGCAATAATCAGAAGAGCCGCGATTGCAATCATAGTAATAATCAACAGATTATCAGACATATCAAACTCCTTTTTATACATGAAACAATTGTAATGATTATATCATATTTTTCAAACCATGGGAACTATTTCCCAATTTTTTTAAACGTCAAGCGTACTGTAGACAGCATTTTCTTCGATAAATTCTCGACGTGGTTCTACGCGGTCACCCATCAGCATATCAAAGATCTTATCTGCTTCTGCAGCATCATCAACTGATACACGCGCCATGAGACGATGTTCTGGGTTCATGGTTGTTTCCCAAAGTTGATGGTCATCCATTTCTCCAAGACCTTTATAACGCTGAATAGTTGGTTTTGAACGTCCTTCACTATAGCGAGCTAAGGCTTCCTGTAGACGGGTTTCTTGATCTGCTCCAGGTTGGATGTATTCTTTAATTTCACTGCCGACCTTAACACCGTAAATTGGTGGTTGAGCGATATAAACATAACCTGCTTCTAAAACGGGTTTCATATAACGATAAATCAACGTTAACAAGAGGGTACGGATGTGGGCTCCATCAACATCGGCATCCGTCATGATAACGAGTTTTTGGTAACGGGCCTTGCTGACATCAAATTCAGCACCAAAGCCTGTTCCCATAGCTGTGAAAAGGCTACGGATTTCTTCATTGGCAAGGATTTTATCCATGCTGGCCTTTTCAACGTTGAGGATTTTACCGCGAATTGGTAAAATCGCTTGGAATTCACGGTCACGACCAGACTTTGCAGAACCTCCTGCTGAATCTCCTTCGACGATGAAAAGTTCAGTTTCAGCTGAATTGTTTGAGGAACAATCTGCTAATTTCCCTGGAAGGTTTGAAATCTCTAAACCAGATTTCTTACGAGTAACCTCACGCGCACGCTTGGCTGCGACACGCGCCTTAGCTGCCAGAATCCCTTTTTCAACGATACGCTTAGCAATCTGAGGATTTTCCATTAGGAAGTCTGAAAATGCTTCACTAAATAGTCGGTTGGTAATCTTGACAACTTCACTATTTCCAAGTTTAGTTTTCGTTTGTCCTTCAAACTGAGGATTTGGATGCTTGACAGAGATAACAGCAGTCAATCCTTCACGGACATCCTCACCTGTTAGATTATCTTCATTGTCTTTGAGGAGTTTGTTTTTACGAGCGTAGTCATTGATGACACGGGTTAAGGCTGTACGAAAACCTTGCTCATGGGTTCCACCTTCATGTGTATGAATGTTATTGGCGAAACTCATGACATTTTCATGGTAACCAGTTGTGTACTGCATGGCTACTTCGACTGTGATATCATCCATTTCTCCATCAGTGTAGATTGGTTTTTCAAAAATGACATCCTTGTTTTCATTGATATACTCAACATAGCTCGCAATCCCACCTTCGTAGTGGTAGTGTTTTGTTTGTTCAAGTCCCTCACGCTTATCAGTGATGGAGATTTGAAGGCCACGATTCAGAAAGGCGAGTTCTTGGATACGTTTGTTTAATTTATCGAAATCAAAGGTTGTTGTTTCTGTAAAAATCTCTGGATCTGGAGTAAAGTGTACGGTTGTACCTGTTTTATCAGTATCTCCAATCACCTCAAGGTCAGCGACAACATGTCCACGACGGTATTCTTGGTAATGGATTTTTCCATTTTTGTGAACACGAACATCCAACTGAGTAGAAAGAGCATTTACAACGGATGAACCTACACCGTGGAGTCCACCTGAAACCTTGTATCCGCCACCGCCAAATTTACCTCCAGCGTGAAGAACGGTAAAGACAGTTTCAACGGCAGGACGGCCTGTTTTTTCTTGAATATCAACAGGGATACCACGTCCATCATCAACAACCGTAATAGAGTCATCTGGCTCAATAAAGACCTGAATATGACTAGCAAATCCCGCCAAGGCCTCATCGATAGAGTTATCAACGATTTCCCAGACTAGGTGGTGAAGACCTTCTTTTGAAGTCGATCCGATATACATTCCAGGACGCAGACGAACGGCTTCCAGACCTTCCAAAACTTGAATCTGACTGGCATCATAATCCTGTGCCTGTTGGTTTTTGATTTCTTCTGTCATTTTTTCCCTTTTTCTTATTTTCCTTTTTTACATGTCTAATACTTGTCTCAATGTCACGATATTTTCAAATAGATGCGTTGCTAAATCAGCTGCTTGTCCAGCTTCAATGTCTATAGTTCGATCACCAATAACGATGCCAGAGCTTATCTTGTACTTATCTCGCAAATAGATCATAGACTCTGGATTTGGTTTTCTCTTAAAGCCAGAGCTAGCTGTTACTACTTCTGTAAAATAGTCAGCAATTCCAGTCTTTTCAAGGATTTCCAAAACTTGGTCATTGCGATGCGAAACTAAAAAGTTCCGTCCTCCCTGGTCTGAGATTTCCTCCAATAAAGCAGGTACTCCCTCAAACAAGGCAGGATGTTCAAGCTCTCGCGCTTCATTTTCCTTATATTTTTCTAAAAAATGCTCTATTGTTGGGGCAAATTGGTCAATCGCAAAAGCAGTTGACACTTTCAAGGCATTGTAAACTTTATCATGTTCTTCTTCGATTCCAAATTGAGCTAATGTTTCCACAAAAGCAGCGGTCGAAGTCTCATAATTATCAAGTAAAGTTCCACCTAAATCCCAGATGTAATCGTGATATTTCATACCCTTCATTATAGCATTTTTTTATCAAAAAAGCGACGATTTCCTTCTATTTTAACAGTAAAAAACGAGAAGAATCCCCTAATTGATAGATTCCTCTCGTTTTAGTTAATCTAATCCAAACACATCACGATAGAGCATGGCTTCTCTCAAAGCATCTGCATCTCCACCAAGTTGTTCTACTAGGTTATAAGCAAAGGCAAGGGCAGTTGCTGGCCCGCGACTAGTAGTCAGCTGACCATCAACAACTACTGTTTCCTTGCGATAGTGACCATCAGCAATTTGCTCTTGGACACCATCATAGCAGGTGAACCCTTTATCCTTGAGGAGTCCAGCTCGATTCAGTACAATTGGTGCTGCACAAATGGCTGCTACTTTTTTACCAACTTGCTCAAATTTTTGAAGTTCAGCAATCAATTGCTCATTATCACGCAAGTGAGCTGAACCTGGCATACCTCCTGGTAAGACAATCATGTCGTACTCAGATAAATCACCATCAAACACACGATCCGCTTGTACTTGGATGGCATGTGATCCCGTCACTCGGGCTTCAAAACCAACCATATGACAAGCAATATTGGCACGACGTAATACATCCACAACTGTTAGGGCTTCGATTTCTTCAAAGCCATCTGCTAAGATAACTGCTACTTTAGCCATGATTTACTCCTTATTTAACTTTTTTCAAAACAACTTTCTTCCGTTTAAATCTTGTCTTACCGCTCTTTTCTTCGGCTAGATGCGTTTGATAACTCATCGATAGAAGCAAACCAACACCAATCAGATTACTGATAATGGCTGATCCCCCTTGGGAAATGAAAGGCAGAGGAATCCCTGTCAGAGGAAGGAGGCCTGTCACCGCACCGATATTTTCAAAAATATGGAACAAGAGCATCATAATGAAGCCAGTTGAAATGTAGGTATAAAATTGATTATTGGACTTCAGAGTGATTTTTAACATTCGATAGATAAGTAGGAGATAAAGTGTAATTATAAGGACAGAACCAATAAAACCAAAATCTTCTGCAATGACTGTAAAAATCATATCACTCTCTCGAACGGGAATTAAGAGATTGGATACATTAAATCCTTGACCAAATAAGCCTCCACTTCCGATGGCGATTTGCCCTTGCGCCTGTTGATAGGTGGTCGTTTGTGCATAATCGAAGGGATTGAGCCAGGCAAGGATGCGGTTAATCTGATAGGTTGGCATCCCGATTTGATGTATGAAAGCACGCCCATCTTTTGTGATGAAAATTGCCAAAAATCCTGCAATTCCTGATACAACTGTCGCAAAAATTGGAATGATAATTTTCCAAGAAACGCCAGAGAGCAAGACTAGTCCAGCAAAGATGGCGACAAAAACCAAGGCCGTTCCTAAGTCACTCTGCAAGGCCAGTAAACCTAAGACTGGTAACGTGAAGATAATCATCCACAGTATCAAGAGGAAGTCTAAAGGAATCGTTCGTTCACTTTCCTTGTGTTTCTGTGTGAATTGAACAATGACCCGAGCCAAGATCAAAATATAGGAAATTTTCATGAATTCGGAAGGTTGGAAAAGTGTCACTCCTCCAATTGACACCCAGTTTTTGGCCCCTGTTGCTGCCACTAAATTGGGATTGTAAAAAACCAAGGGTAAAACCATAAGGACTAAACCTAGGACGTAGAGATAGGGAGTCGCCTGCCATAAAAATTTTGTATTAAAAAACATGACTACAAAACTGATAATAATTCCCAAGACGATCCATGCTAGTTGCTGACCGAGAATAGGCCAAATATTTTGAGGATAGTCATGGCTGACAGCAATGTAAATAGCCACCACTCCAATCACCAACAAACAGAATACTGGTAAAATCAAACTATAATCGACCCGAGAGTCGAGAGAACGTTTCATAAAGGTCTCCTTCATTCTTTCAGATGTTTATTTTATTTTTTGTGTAAAAATTCTTGAACTTTTGAGAATACTTGCTCTTTGCCAATTTCTCTGACTCGACTAGTCTGTGACAAAGTCTTGCCAATCTGCTTTCCATATCGCTTGCTTGTCATTCGGCTATCCAAGATAAGGACAGAGGAGCGTTGCCCTAGACGACGCATGGTTCTACCAATTGCTTGTTTGAGGCGAATAATAGCCATTGGCAGTTGATAGTCGTAGAAAGGATTTTTCCCTTCAAGACGCAGTTCCTGATTCATTTTTTTCGTAAAAGGATCTTCTGGATTTTGGAAGGGCAGGCGTGTCACCACTTCAATCACTCGAGGGTGAGTTGCAAAATCAACTCCCTCCCAAAAACTACCTGTCCCTAGTAAGAGTTGAGAGTCTCCTCTTTCAAATCGTTTCTTGAGTTGAGCCGGATCCCCGTTCTTATACTGAGATAGATGAGAAAGAGATAAAGAATCTGATACCTGCAACAAAAGGTCTTTTGAAGTGAATAAAACGAGCATGGGTTCTTCAAGATAAGACAAATCTTCCAGCACTTCTACAAGAGCATGAGCATAGTCTTCTTGAGAGGTTTCAGTCACCAATGGAAAATCCTTAACAACCAAAATTTCTTGATTTTCTTGAAAATTCTCATCCAGTCTGTCAAAGGCCGCATGCGGGAATCCCATTAGTTCTGGTAAAGATACTCTGCTACTAATTTCCAAAGTTGCAGAGACAGCTAAGAGTTGACAACTCTCTGGAAAGATTTCCGAAAAGAGCAGACGTTTATTGCGACTGGAAGAAATGACAACCTTCTTGCTAGACAAGTCTGAGGCTGATAGCCAAAATTCTCCATCAGTGCAGAAAAATCTCTGACAGTCCTTGAAACCTTGAACGTCTAACTCTGAGAAATCCTGTTGGAGTTGTGCCATTGTTGCCGCAGGGCATATTCTTCGTTTGCCAGATAGGAACTGGTCCATCAAATGACAAAGCTCAAAGCGAATACTCTCCAGCAAGCGTCTCTGAAGCGTCCCTTCTTCTCGAACTAGAGCTTGATCTAGCTGGTCAACTATGTCATTTAAAACGAAACTCTTTTGTAAAAGACTTTCCAAAGTTAGTAAGATCTTCTGGGCCTCATCCAAAATCAAGAGACGGCCCTCTAGTAGACTGGGATCATCCTCAAGTCGGGTAACGAGATAAGCATGATTTGTCACAAGTAGCTGGCAAGAGCGAGCCTTTTTCTGCCCTCGTCTCCAAAAATCCTCTAACCAAAAGAGAGAAGCTTTTGGAAGATTCCCATCATGTACCAAGTTTGGTAAAAACTGCTGGTAGCGATAAAGTTGTCCAATCTCATCTAAATCTCCAGTTTCTGTTTCGGTCAACCAAACTAGGAGTTGCATCTTAAAACGTGTGTACAAGCGATTGGACTCTTCTTCCTCTAGTGCATGATGGAAGGCATCTAGTTTTAGATAATTCTGTGGTCCTTTAAGATTATGAATCGAAAGGTGAAAGACCTCTTCCAATCTACGAGCCTCTTCTTGCATGACTTGATTTTGTAGAACTTTAGTAGGAACACTGAGAAGGATTCCTTTTTCGTTTTCTAGTGATAAAGCGGGTAACAAATAGCCGTAGGTTTTCCCAATTCCAGTCTGAGCTTGCACAAAAGCAATTTTCTCATTCTGTAGAAAAACTTGAACCTTTTGAGAAAAGCTAGCTTGTGGAGCTCTATCTTCCAAATCCAACAAGGCAATATTGGTTTGGAAATCTTTAGATAGTTTACGTGGAGAAAGGACTGGCTTCTCTTTTCTTAAAAATAAACCTTGCACTTCTACCAAATCATGCTCAACGAGGAGAGACTGTTTCTGATAAACTTCCTCGATGACTAGGTAAGATTCATAGAGTAAGCTGTCTGATAAACTCAATAAGCGCTCCAACAAGCCTTTAGGCAGTTGAAACATTTTTTGTCGCATACAAAGAAAGAGCTCTGCTGTTGCTTGGGCATCTGATAAGGCAGTATGGGCTTTTTCTAGTGAAATTCCCAACTCTTGACAAAGAATGCCGAGATTATACTTCTCAAGCTGAGGGTAAAATATTTGAGCCAACTCAACTGTATCGATACGAGGCGTGCGCAATTCATAACCCTCAAAAAAGAGGAATTCTGCCAATAAATTAGCATCAAACTGAACATTGTGCGCAACAAAAACACCGTCTTTGACCAGTTCAAAAATCTTTTCAGCCACCTGAGAAAACTCTGGAGCCTTTGCCAAACGTTTATCAGTCAAACCCGTTAATTCTTTGATATGAGAATCCAAGTGTTCATGAGGGTTGACATCAGTAGCATACTGTTCAACAATCTCGCCATTTTCAATGACCACGATTCCCACTTGGATAATTTTTGCCTTGCTTCCGGTACTGGTCGCCTCTAAATCCACGACCACGTAACGATCATTTCTAAAATTCATCATTAAAAATTATATCAAAATTTACACAATTTGACATCCATGAACTTTATTGGAAGGGTCAAGTTTCTTGCAAGTTTTTCTAAAAAATGATTGAATAGAAATGTAGAAAAGGAGGGACATCATGAACCCATTAGATTTGTTTAATCAAGTAAAAGAGCTAATCGAGAAAAAAGATTTGGCTGCCGCAAAAACCTTTGTCGAAGAAAATAAGGACCAACTCGGTGAGTATCTTAACCAAGCACAAGCTTTGATTTCAGGCTCAGAAGGAATCGGTAATATTGTTGATAAGGTTAAAGGACTCTTCTAATCCTTAAAAGGCACCTGAAAACCTCAGGTGTCTTTTTGTATTTTCTTCATGAATGCTGGGATATGTTGACTAATCGTGGTTGGCATGACGACATAATTGTCCTCAGCTAGTTCTTGAGCAATTGCTGAATGTAAATAGGTCGCTACTGTCACTCTTTCATAGAGACTTGCTTGTGGGAATTGACCTGCAAAGCCAGCGATCATCCCAGCCAGAGTATCCCCCATGCCGCCAGTCGCCTGATAGGGACCGCCAACACCCAGCTGATAAAAATCAGCATGCCCGGCTTGCCAAATTCGAGTAGCTGGACCTTTTTGAACCAAAATCGTTCCTGAAGGAAAGCTCTTCAAAGCCTCTCCTGTTTCCTTGCTTCCTTGGGAATCCAAATCTAAGCCTGACAAGACTTGCCATTCCCTTTGGTGAGGAGTTAAAACTAGATGGGCTTTGGGAAATTTCATTTCAGCCTTCGCTAAAATAGATAGGGCGCCACCATCCAGTATGAGGGTCTGATCTTGATTTAAATGAAAAAACACTGTTTGGAGAAGCTGTTCTCCACGCTCATCATCCACTAGTCCAGGTCCGACCAAGACAACACTTGCTTTCTGTAACTGTTGCTCCAGTAATTGCTTATCATCAAGGTCAAAAGCCATAGCCTCCGGCAGATGGCTATGTAGAGCTGAAATATTCTCCTTATCCGTTGCTACTGTCACCAATCCTGCGCCACTTTTAACAGCTCCTAAGGCAGCCATAATAATCGCTCCCCCATAGGGATAAGTCCCTCCAATCAAGAGAAGACGCCCATAGTCTCCCTTATAACTAGAACGAGAACGCTCGATGATCACTTTTTTCAGTAGAGCTTGATCAATGACTTTCATAAGCTACTCCTTCAACTTATCCTTACCATGTAGCACTTGATTAACCTTGGTATTCCAAGCCTGTAACCCTTCTCCCTCATAGTCTAGATAAATCACTCTATCTTGTAATTGACTAGGCAGCAAACCTTCAAAACAAGCCTTACCTTTCGAAGGAATAATACACAAATAAAGAAAGGTATCCAAATCTAAACTATCCCTTACCTTCGCAACGTGATAGCCATCAAACATATAACCTGGTGCTTGAATTAATTCTTCATACAGGAAATGAAAACTAACGCCAGGAATGAACTTTTCTTGCAACTCCTCCTCAGAAGGTGCCCGTCCTAACAAACGCTCCATAGCGAGTCGGTAACCCGAAGTCGTATTAGACCATCCAAACATGATATAGTCAAAATAGTCTGCTGGATCAGAAGCTGCATTACGACTATCTGTAACTAGCTCAGCCCCACTTTTACCAAATACTTTAACCGCTGACATGATTTTTCCAGTCTGAAAAATAGCCTGAGCCACCTCAACTGTACAAGTATGACTACAATAATTTGAAGTAACCAACTTCTTCTGGACATCATAGGTAGAAGCTACAAGCTGATGACTTGGTCTGTAGGGAGGAAAAAAGCTATGCTCTTGCAAGTAATCATGAATTTGTATTTTTAATTCAAGATTCTCACATTCCACAATGGTCTGACGATGATGGTCCTGTTCATAAGCAATAAACTTTGCCAGCTTCTCCAATTCCCATTCTTGAATCTGAGGATAGTTTTCAAGAGCAAATTGATACATCCCATCCCACTGGAGACTATAATCTGCATTACAAACTTTTACAAGCATGGTCCTTCTCCTCACATTCTCTTACTTTCATTATACACCTCACTACCCAATTAATAAAGGAGAAGACTATGCTGTCTTCTCCTTTATTTATAACGATTAGCTTTGTTAAAGCCAGGAGTTATCAGTCTTATTTTTTTCTACGTTTAACTGTTAGTAGAGCCACTGATAAAACAAGACTGAGACTTGCTAGGAAGGCAGCTGTATCAGATCGACTTTCACCTGTTTCTGGAAGTCTTGCTGAACCTACTTTCTCTGAAGCATTTTCAAGAATCTCTCCATTAACTGCTGGCCCATGAGCTTGTTCTACTGGTAGTACTGGTTCTTGGTTTTGTTCTTTATAGACAATCGCATAAAGTCCTAGATCTTTGGTTGTAAATTCAACTGTGTCGCCTACTAACGTCACCTTTTGAACCTGCAAGCCTTGATCTAAGCTCATGTGATAAACTCCTTGAACCTGACCCTTAACTGGTAATCTCACTAGGACAGCACCTTTGAGTTCAACTTCTTGGTTGTCCTTATCTAGTAATTTCACTTGATAAGCATCATAGTGTTTACCAGCTAATTCTTGGCGTAGAACCTTTTGAACTTGAAGCTTGAGATTAGCATCCAAGTCTTGAGATAGTCCTGCTACCAGAACTCCAGTTTCCTTATCAGTCAAGATTCGGATCTCTTCAGCTGGTTTAACAAGACTTGGTGCTGGCTTGTTCCCCACTGTAGCTAATGTTCCTGTGTAGTCTGGCAATTCATTCTTAGCGGCTTCCACAGCATTGACGCCACCTGTGTATTCTGGGACTTCGTTCTTAACTGCCTCTACTCCATTGACGCCACCTGCAAATTCTGGCACTTCTACTACTGGAGCTGGATTGTCGCCTACTGTACCGATTGCATCTGTGTATTCTGGCAACTCATGCTTAGCTGCTTCTACAGCATTGACGCCGCCCTCAAATTCTGGGACTTCTACTACTGGAGCTGGATCGTCGCCTACTGTACCAATCGGATCTGTGTATTCTGGCAACTCATGCTTAGCCGCCTCTACTGCATTAACACCGCCTTCAAATTCTGGGATTTCTACCACTGGAGCTGGCTCGTCGCCTACTGTGCCGATTACATCTGTGTATTCTGGCAACTCATGCTTAGCAGCCTCTACTGCATTAACACCGCCCTCAAATTCTGGGACTTCTACTACCGGAGCTGGCTCGTCGCCTTTACTAGTAGTAATGACTGGTTTAACCTTAACTTCAACAATTCGATCTTGCGCCTCAGTCGTATCTGTATGAACAGTTGTACGGTTAGATCCTAGAACCTCAACATAATCAACTCTTTCACCCTTCTTACCTTCTGAGATTACACGACGTTCATCTTGAGCTAAGTCATTGTTTTCACGAATAATTTCCTTAAATGGAATTTCTGTCTTGACAACTTCTAGACTTGGTCGTTCGAGAACAGGACTTTGGTCGCCATCTTCAGGAACTATACGGTGACTAGGTTTGAAATGAATACGATATTCCTTGACAAGACTACCATCCTTAGCAAGAAGACGAACAAGGCTAGGAAGATTATCCTGACTAGACTCAACAACCGTTGTCACACCGTTACCACTTGCTTGAGCAGTCACCTGTGGTTTAGTGCCATTTAAGCTCACTGTATAATCTGAAACAGCTGGATCAAAGTTTTCCAATGCTTTTCCAGCAACGGAAATAGTCACTGAAGGAGTTTCCTCATCTCTTGCTTTAGCAGGAGAGTAGGCACTAAACTCGACCATTGCGAGACCATTAGTTGTAGATTTACGAGTCATACGTGCTCGAATAGCTGTTGTCTGAATTGGATCAAAGGTAAATTCGATTGGTTTACCAGCCACGATTTCTCCAGATGCCTTATAAGGAATTTCTTGCCAATTTTCTGCCTTGTTAAATGGATGATCCGCATTTTCTTCATAACGAGAAATGGTACTTGGTTCTGTATAGGCAGGACCAACATATCTTTCCAGTACCATTTTAGCTGGTGCGTCTGTTCCACTGTCTTTAAAGAATTGAATGGCTACTTTTCCAACAGATTGAGGTGTAATCTGACCATTCTTCTTAAAGAGAATTCCCACAGATGTTTCTTGGTCTTTCGGAGTACGAGACCAGTTAGTCCAACGTCCATCTTCGTTAAAGTACCCATCGTTGATATAGAAAATCTTATCCCGAGAAGCTGCTTGTGTGTCATTTGTAGTAGACGCAAAGGCTTTAGAATCAGTCTCATTATTATTTGCATTTTCTGAAATGACTTGATTACCTTTTGTAACAACTGTTACTTGCATCTTGGTTGTTAAGTCTGTTCCTAGAACATGACCAAGGACTTCAAAACTACCTTCTTGTGCAGTCGCATGTTCTGGCACTGCATCCCATTGGACAGAAAGGTTAGCCTTAACCCAGCCAGTCTGTGATGGATAGTAGACTGTTACCTCTGCAGGCAATTGAAGTTGATCGCCAACATTCAAGGTCTGGGCACTATTTTCTGCAGCTACTGGTTGTGTTGACTCTTTTTCGTCATCACGGAAGATGCGATATTCTTTCAAGATGGTTCCGTCTTCTGCTTTCAAGATAAGGCGTGTCGCACTTTTTTCACTTGTTGCAGGAACAACTGTTACCACACCGTTGTTGCTGGCTGTTGCAGTGATTTCTTTGCTTGCTTGAGGAATATAATAATCTGTCTTAGACGGATTGAAATGCTCAAGCTTCTTACCATCTACTTGGATAGAAATTTCTGAGCTGGTAGCACTTGGAACTTTACTTCCTAAAATAGTGATTTCTGTCAAACCGACACCAGCAGTTCCATCTGCTTTCTTCATACGCATACGAACAGCATAAGTTTCAACCTTATCAAATGTAAAGTGGTTTGTTTGACCTGCAGATAATTGTCCTGGAGCTTTGAGATGTTCAACTTCTTTCCAGTTGGCAGCATTGTTGAATGGATGGTTGGTATCACGCTGAGCATTATTGACATCATTTGGAAGATCTGGAACTTCTTGACCGACATAGTATTCAATAACATATTCTTTTGGAAGTCCGATTGCCCCGTCTGTATAGAAATCAACAGAAAGATTGTCGACAAAACGTTTTGTCAAATCACCAGAGTTACCAAACAAGATAGATGCCCAGTCATTATCAGTATTTGTTCTCCAAGTTGTCCATCTGTTCTTGACATCTGTTGGCGTTCTTGACACAGTCAAGTCGTTCAAGGCATTAGCCGAATCATCACCACCCGTATTAGATACGATAGCTGCTGGCAATTGAGAACCCGTCCATTGTTTCGAGATGTTATTTCCCGCAACAACTTGACTAGAAACACGGACATGGGCCTTGGTGGTCAGATGGCTACCAACCAATTGACCCTTGATTTCAAAGATGCCCTCAGTCTGACTAAAGTTTTCAGGAATCTTATCCCAAACGACATCATTATAGACAGTCGTTCCATTAGAATGATAAGCACGAACACTAGCTGGTAATTGAGCTGTTTCACCCTTAGGTAGTGTTAAACTGATTTCTTCAGCAATCTGCAAGCCTTCAACAGTCACATTGGCAAGAGCTTCAATGTCTGTTCCTTCTACATGACCTTTTAGGGTAAAGCTATGATAGTAGCTCAAATCTTTCGCATCTACCTTGTCCCAAGTTACAGCTACCTTACGAGGCAAGCCCTTATCAAAATCTGCTCCGATTTGATCAGGCAAATTCGGTTGCTGATTGATGTCTGTAGAGATAGAAACTCGATGAAGCTTGACAATTTTCTTGTCTACTGTATTTTCTTTTATCACAAGTTCAGTGGCTACAGATTGAGTCTTATCAGTTTGATTGTCAATACGAGGAGTGAGGGTTACACTACCTTTTGTGTAAAGAAGCAAGTTCTGACCATTTACCTCCAGATGACCACCATCAGCTGACTTAGCTTCCAAATGGATATCTGATGCTGAAAATTCAGTCTGTGAACCATCTTCATAATGTCCAATGACATGATAAGGGAGGACTTGATCTTCTGTTGCATTTTCTTTACCTTCAACACTTACTTCCAAGCGCGTCAAAGCAGGCGCTTCCTTCACGAATTGAATCAAATAAGTTTGAACTAAATCGCCCTTCTGGTCACTCAAGAATACAGAAGCCTGATAATCATTAGCTGCTGAAGCTTGTTGAACTGTTACCTGATAGCCAGTAGTTTCTGCACCAACACTTGGAATCTCAGCACTGTAAGGAAGGGATACTCGGTAGTAGGTCTTTCCAGGTTCAAAGTTTTCAAGAGTCTTATCTCCAACCGTGAGTCCTGTAACAGTACTTTCTGTTTCCTTGTCACTTGCGATAAAGGTTGCCGTAACCTCATAGTCATTGCCTTCCAATTTACCTGTTGCTTCAGTACGTCCACCTTCTTTTGTCAAGGCATCAGGATCTTTCAAGGTCCAAGAAACGACATCTGCATCAACCAAGTTACCATCTGACAAAACAGCCGTTACCGTTTTGTCCAAATCCTCTGCAGCTGTACCAACTGGAACAGTTGCAACTTTAGGCAACCACTTATCGAGCGCAACCACCTTAACAAGAGCTTCAGCCTTGTCTTCGAGACCTTCTACATTACCAGATACTTTTTTCACACCAGCACTTGCAAGGAGATCATCTGGTATGTCCCAAGTCACAGCTTTTTCTTCAACACTGCCGTCGCTATAAATAGCTGTCACAGTTTTTGGCAATTTAGGATTTTCGCTAACATCTGTAGTCGCCTTCACAGGGGCAAAAGCAACAAAGTGACGGTTTTCTTTCTTACCTGAAACGGTTGTGACTGTTGCTTGATCAGAAGCTAAACCTGCAGAATCTGCAAAGAGGGTAAATTTCCCTTCTTTTTCAGTAGATTTTACAATGACAACACCTTTACCATTGAAGGCTTTTCTTTGCCATGTGCCATCTTTCTGAGCTTTATAACGTTCACGGCTAGCTTGTTCTCCATTGTCCACACCAACGATTTGTCCTTGCCCATGAAGATTGAAATGAACAAGATTGTTAGCTGTTGGAACAACATTGCCATCTTCATCAACGATTTCATAATGGATATAAGACAAATCTTTTCCATCTGCAGTGATGACATGTTCTTCCTTGGTGAGACGAACTCTAGCTGGTTCCCCTGCTGTTGTCACACTATCACGCGCAATCTCTTTGCCATTTTCGTCACGAGCAATAGCAGTTAAGGTACCTGGTTTATAGTCAACCAACCACTCAAGATACAATTCACTTGGTTTAGCACCCTCGTGATAAGGACGACCATCTTCAGTTGTTTTCTTAACAAATTCTTTCTTACCAAGGGATTCGTTATTCAAGAACAATTCTACGCTAGCAGCATTTGAGAAGGTCCGAACTGGAACCTTGCCATTGATAAGCATATTACGTTCCTTAAGCGTTTCTTCTGTCCAATTCCAGTGAGGCATAATGCGAACAGTTGGTTTTTCTTTGGCACTATACCATTCACTGCGATAGAGATAGAAATCATTCTTAGGCAAGCCTGCCGTATCAATGATACCAAAGTAAGAGCTTTTCACTGGTGTATGATCTTGGTTATGCCAAGGTGTAGGTTCCCCGATATAGTCAAAACCAGTCCAGATGAACTGACCTGCATAGCCAGCACGATCACGGTCAAAGGTCCAAGATTCAGTAGCTGTTCTACCCCAGGCTACACGGTCATTACCATAGTCTGACTGTTCATAATGACGATTTGGACGATTGTCGTGCCAGAGTAAATGAGCAGGATCAAAATAAGAATCTCGAGTTCGAGTCGCTGAAGAAGTTTCAGAACCATAAATCAACCAGTCTGGATGCGCTTTACGAACAGCGTCGTAAAAACGCTCTCCATAGTTCATACCGACAGCATCCATGATTGCTGCTAATTCTAAGAACAAGCCCGTAGAAGCACGACTAAATTTATTTTCACCCATGGTCACATAGCGCTCTGTATCAATTGCTTTGATGACAGCTTTCAAACGCTTGGCTGTTTCTAGTGAACGAGCACCACCATCAGCCTCATCAACCTCATTACCGAGTGACCACATGACGATGGATGGATTATTTTTATCACGTTCGACCATGGTTCTAAGGTCAAAATCAGACCACTTCTCACCCTTCTTGGCTTCTGGGTGGGTTGCATCTTGGTCAAAGAAACGTCCATAGTCATAAGTTTTCTTACCACGATACCAAGTATCAAAGGCTTCTTCTTGGACCAAAAGTCCTAGATTTGCCGCAGCATCTAACAACTGTGGACTTGCTGGATTGTGAGTTGTACGGATAGAGTTAACTCCCATATCTTTTAGGAGTTTTAATTTACGGTAGGTTGCCTTATAATTTTCTTCTGCCCCCAAGGCACCATTATCATGGTGGATACTAACTCCGTGGAATTTCATTCTCTCACCGTTCAGTGAGAAGCCTTCTTTAGCTGTCCAGTTGAAATAACGATAACCAAAAGTATCTTCTGTCACATCAACTAGCTTCCCTTCATTATAAACCTTGGTTTTTAGAACATAGAGCTGAGGATGGTAGCTTTTTGTTGTCCAGAGAGTTGGTTTATTAACCAAAATCGTTTGCTTAAAGTCAGCTGTCTCATTTCCTGATAGACTCTTAGTTACAGAACGAACCAAATCTGAAACAGCCTTACCTTCCTTAGTAAAAATCTGTTGCTCTACATATACCTTAGCTAGAGTCTTGGCAGTGTTTTTTATCTTGCTTTGAATTTGTGTTTCAACATTGCCATCTTTTTGTTCAGCTAATTTTGGAGTTGTAATATGATTACCATTTTCAGCCACTTGAACCTTGTCACGATAACTGAGAGTCACGTCACGATAGATACCACTTCCTGAGTACCAACGACTACTTGGCTGTTTATTGGTAACTTGGACAGCAATGGTATTTTCACTACCATCTTTATTTAAAAATTCAGTGATGTCATATGAAAAATGATTATAACCACTTGGATAGTGACCTACAAATTTGCCATTTACATAAACCTTAGAGTCCATGTAAACTCCATCAAAATTAATACGAACGTCCTTGTCCTTGTCAGCTTCATCAACCGTGAAGGTCTTACGATACCAGGCAGTACCACCATTTAATTGACCACCTTCATTTCGAGCAGGAGACTTGTGATCAAAATCAAAATAAATACTCCAGTCATGAGGAAGGTTCAACTCAGACCAGTCATGAACATCAACATCTTTCTTAGAAAAATCACCCTGAGCGTTTAATTTAAAATACCAGTCTTTGTTGAAATTTTGTTTTCTTTCCTGTAACAGTTGGTCTTCTTTTTCCTTCTCTTTTGTGGCTTGAGGCAATTCACTTGCCGAAGCTTTTTCTTCCTTGCTTTTATCGTCCGTTCCAGGTTTATTCTGATTAGGTATAGCAGAATGTTCTTCTCGAACTGCTGGCTTTTCAGAACTTCCTTCTGAAACTGTAGATTCTTTCCCGTCTACTTCAGCAGCAGGTTTTTCAGTTTTTTCAACTTTGTCTTCTTTAGGGGTGACTACTTCCGCTTCCTTTTCTTCCTTAGTACTTGTTGCCTCAGTCACCTTTTCTTCAGTTGCTGGTTTTGCTGGTTCAACCGCATCATTTCCTTCTTTTTCAGTAGTGGAATCCTGTGCGCCATTTTGCTCAGCTTTTGCAATGGCCTCAGCAAGATCATCTGGTAACTTATCTAAAGGTTGAACTTGATGAATCGTTTCTTCGCCGGGACTAGCTGTTTCGGTTTCAGCAGCTTGAGCCACCTGAAGACCAAATATACTAGCTCCAATCATAACTGAAGCCGCACCAATAGCAAATTTACGTATACTATAATGACACCGTTTTTCCAAAAATCTCTTATCCATTAAATCCTAATTTCCTTTCTTATATATTTAGTAAGCGATTACATTCTTTGCTAAAAAATAAACCTCCTCCCAGAAAGCCAACTAAATTTTTAGATATAAATATTGTTAACCTTAATATATCAAAATAGTAGAGTTTTTTCAATAATTTGTAGAAGTTTTACTGTAATTTTATTAAAATAAGTGCAAGAAAAAACAAGTTCATTTTTTAGAACTTGTTTTTTCACTATCTAGAATAAATACTTGTTCTATCTATCCAAGCTACGCAATGCAGCCTGATAAGTCTGCTCCATCAGCATAGTAATGGTCATAGGCCCAACTCCACCAGGTACAGGCGTGATATGACTAGCGATTGGCGCAACAGTATCATAGTCAACATCTCCACAGAGCTTGCCATTTTCATCTCGGTTCATCCCCACATCAATGACAACAGCCCCAGGTTTGACAAAGTCAGCAGTCACAAACTTAGCGCGACCGATAGCTACCACAAGAATATCAGCTTTAGAAGCTACCTTAGCAAGGTTATGAGTTCGTGAGTGGGTCAAGGTTACAGTTGCATTCTTAGCCAACAGTAACTGGGCCATGGGTTTCCCAACAATATTGGAACGACCAATAACGACAGCATTTTTACCTTCTAAGTCAATCCCATACCCATGAAATATTTCCATAATACCAGCAGGAGTTGAAGGAATCATAACTGGGTGACCAGACCAAAGGCGTCCCATGTTGAGTGGATGGAAACCATCCACATCCTTTTCTGGGTCAATAGCTAGTAAAACAGCTTCTTCATCGATGTGTTTTGGTAATGGTAACTGAACCAAAATCCCATGCCAAGCTGGATCTTGATTGTATTTGGCAATCAAATCCAACAATTCCTCTTGGGTAATGGTTTCAGGAACTCGCACAACTTCACTCTGGAATCCTGCTGCAATAGCTGAACGTTCCTTGTTACGAACGTAAACTTGGCTGGCTGGATTTTCTCCGACTAAAATAACGACCAAACCAGGCACCAATCCCGTCTCTTCTTTCAATTTCGCAGTCTTTTCAGCCAATTGTCCCTGTAACTTGGCCGCCAAGGCCTTCCCATCAATAATCTGTGTCATGTGTTTTCTCTTTTCTAACAAATATCTTCTATTATATCAAAAATATACTTGTCCCTCTAACACTTCTTACCTAAGATACCTTATAGTCTGAAACTATAAGAAAGAGGCTGGGACAAAAGTCCTAGCCTCTCAATTGTCTTTGGATTGTCGAGCAAGACGCAGTGGTTGAGTGGGCTCTACTACGCTGATTTCATCAGCTTTTACAGCCCTTCTCAACTGTGCGGAGGTGGGACGACGAAATCAAATTCTAACGAATTACCGATTTCTTTCCCACTCTCTCTAAATTACGATATTCTTACAAAACCTTACTCAAGAAATCCTTGGTTCTTTGTTCTTGGGTTTGTTCGAAGACTTGCTCTGGCGTTCCGTCTTCAACAACAATGCCATCAGCCATAAAGATGACACGATCTGCCACCTCACGCGCAAAGCCCATCTCATGCGTCACGATGACCATGGTCATTCCTGACTTAGCAAGTTCTTGCATAACTGCTAGTACTTCCCCTACCATTTCTGGGTCTAGGGCAGAAGTCGGTTCATCAAAGAGTAGGACATCTGGTTCCATGGCAAGACCACGAGCGATAGCGATACGTTGTTGCTGTCCACCAGACAAACTTTGTGGATAAGCATCTGCCTTATCTGGTAAACCAACCTTTTCCAAGAGCTCATGCGCTCTCTTCTCAGCAACTTCCTTACTTTCCCCTTTGGTCTTGATAGGAGAAAGCGTAATGTTTTCCTTCACTGTCATATTGGGGAAGAGATTGAACTGTTGGAATACCATTCCCATCTTTTCACGCATGGCAAAGAGGTCATTTTTCTTATCCGTAATATCCACTCCTTCAAAGATGACCTTGCCTTTTGTCGCTTCTTCGAGGAGATTCATAGAGCGAAGGAGGGTTGACTTACCACTACCAGAAGGTCCGATAATCACCACAACTTCTCCCTTTTTAATCTCCAGATCAATTCCTTTTAAAACTTCATTTTTCCCAAAGTTTTTATGAAGGTTTTCAATTTTTATAAGCGTTTCAGTCATTATTTTTTCTCTCCTTGTCCCATACGATTTTCAAAAGCTTTCAAGGCTAGTGTCAAGATAGAGGTCATAATCAAGTAGTAAAAGGCCGCAAATAAGAGTGGAGTTAAAGGTAGGTAGGTGGTTGTTGACACCGTAGTAGCTCCATTCCACAATTCCATGACACCGATTGCTGACAAGAGTGAACTATCCTTGATAATGGTAATAAACTCATTCCCCAAGGCTGGCAAGATATTCTTGATAGCCTGTGGCAAGATGACATAGCGCATAGCATTTTTAGGACGAATCCCCAGAGAGTAAGCCGCCTCTAATTGCCCTTTAGGTACTGCATTGATACCAGCACGAACCGTTTCTGATACATAGGCACCACTATTCATAGAGATAATGATAATCCCTGGAATCAAACGTGAAAAATCAACTCCCAAAACTCCAATCTGAATTGTCGGAGCATTGATGTGCATAAGAGCAAAAGCAATCATGATCTGTACCATCATAGGTGTTCCACGGAAAATCCAAATATAAACATTGGCAAGCCAAGCTAAGGGCTTCATTTTAGAACGTTGTGCAAAAGCCAAGACTATCCCTAAAATTGTCCCCAAAAAGACAACCAAAACAGAAATCAAGACCGTTACGAGAGCACCATAATTAAAATATGGCAAATATTTAGGTAAAAAAGAAAAATTCATAAATCCACTACTTTCTAATTCCAACTTAAAACTTGTATGAGTATAACATATTTTGAATAAAAATGCAATCTTTTTTCTTTTATTTTCAATAAAATTTCAAAGAAAACAGAAATAGCGAGAAATCTTAGTTTTTTCTAGTCAAGTGGATACTCTTTATGGTAAAATAGTAACGATAAGAAATGGAGGAGAATCAAAATGGAATCACATTTGGTTAGAATCATCAACCGCCTAGAAGCAATGACAAAAGAT